>Ga0335085_10000436_pt1 | contig 119703 bp, 91 predicted proteins | sample Lox_Sample_45_FD_206712 | JGI IMG/M metagenome (GOLD analysis project Ga0335085, IMG submission 206712) | Soil microbial communities from Loxahatchee National Wildlife Refuge, Florida, United States - Lox_Sample_4.5 | ecosystem: Environmental > Terrestrial > Soil > Wetlands | place: USA...
CATGGATTGCTCCACTTTCTCGTTCGACTTGCATGTGTTAGGCACGCCGCCAGCGTTGATTCTGAGCCAGGATCAAACTCTCGTTTGAAACCTGTTCGCCTACCGACGGGTAGAAGGTAGGCTGCCAACTCCATCGCTCGAAAGGGATGTGCTGGCGACCACTTCAAGCCTTCTTGCGAAGACCGAGTGGCCTATCTTGTGAGATCGTTTCAGACTTGCACCCGAAATCGTTCTCTCACGACTGGCACGTTCAACCGAATTTTCAAAGACCGAACCGCCAGCCGCCTGAGCGGAGCGCATTCAGTCCGGCCAGGCACATACTAGTGCGGACCTGACCGTCCTCGAAACCCTTCAAACATACCGCGCTGTGCAATCGCCAGTCAACGCGTGCAAGTCACAGAATTTCCACCACATTTCCACAACGGGAATTCTGGTCAGCGGACGGGAAAGCGGAACCTCGGGAGCTAAAGCCCGGTTATCTTTAGGGCTTCAATCGACACGACTGAAGTCGTGCCCTTCCCGGTCCATGCTCATTCGAGCGCGCGACGGTATGGGTCCTTCGCCTTGCAAGTGCTTGAAAGCACGTGGTATTTTAGGCCGCGCGAGGGCGAAAGACGAAAAATTGGTAAAAGAACTTACTTTGGAGGTCCTTGCCTTGAAGGTACCCTTCGGAAGCCTACTCGTGTTTCCGAATCAAGCCCCGTGGCCGGGGCGATTAAGGGACTCAATCCCTATAAACATTAGATGCCGGACGCGCACGAGAGTTGCAGAAAAGCGCCCAGCCAGCCACACAATTGCTCTCGGTTCATTGTTTATACCAAGCCATGCGCAAAAGCGCAAGGGGGTATTTGTTTTTTCGCACGGAAGTTTACAGGGATGGTACTCCGGAGTTCAGGCGCCATAAGGGATTTTCGTGATGATCCTTCCTTTGTGAGAAAGCTTCTCCTCGCCTCTCTCATTGAGGCTGCCGCGCGCGTCCATGACCAGCCTCACGCCTCCCGATCTCAGAACGTTTGCACTGATGGGAGGATCATTGTTCCGACAACAAGCCCGGATGTCATTCTTGCAAGCGATAAGAAGTTTCGCCATCGCCTCTGCGCCGAGATTCCCGGGCATTGCGAAGTGTCTGATCTTGTAACGACGAAGATCCGCGATCTCGCGTGGCCGATATCTCTGATGCCAGTCTGCCGTTATCAAGATCCAGGGATGCCGCCCAATTCGAGGAAATAGTGCTTCGTCAGGCGTACCGACATTTCCGGCTACGTCCTGTTTATAAATCCGGTAGCGGATGCCAGCCCTATCGCTCATTTACGACTTCGGGGCAATCCCAGTTTTCGTCAAGATAGAAGGTTAGGAGTTCGTCGCGTTTTTGAAGAAGAATCACGTTGAATACAACGAGCGTTACATCTGCGGGATTGAGCGGACCGCGTGCCCGGCCTTTGATCTCGCCGAAACCAAGACAACGCGGTTACCCGGCGAAGCGGGTGCTTCAACTGCTGATAGCCCATGGTGTCGGGATCGCCCCAGCGGGTCGCTATGGCTTTCGCGCGTGCGAAGGCCATGTTGAAGACGAAATAATAGGCTAGGCGGGTAGCAGCGCGCCGCAGCAACATCGGCAACCGCGGATGAGCGCTTCCCCAGCGTTAAAAAGTCATTCCAGTCAAAAAGGCATTGAACCCGGCAGTCATCACGCTCGTGCGTTGCCGGACTCCCCCGGGCCCAAGCTTTGCCATGAGCGAGTAGAAGGGTCTCGTTCATCTTCGGAATGTGGCTTTTCCCGGGCAAGTTGCCCCGATTTCTCCGGTTCTGCGAAACCACGCCTCCCGTCGCCCTGAGTTCCGGAATCAGAACAAAACCGGCAAGTTTCTACCCCGCTTGCTGCCGCGTGTAAACTATCTTCCAGGGTTGTACCTCCACCCTCTTCTCGACGCGCGATTCCGGGGTGAACTTCGAGCCCGCGAAGCGTTAACTGTGATTACCATTTTTCCTAAACCCGCTCAGGTGTCCTCCATGTTCTCCAGGCGGAAATCTTTGCACCCAATGCTCTCGGCTGTTGTGCGTTATACCCTCGCAACACTGGCCGGTATTGGTGCTGTGCTCCTTCGTGACTTCCTCACTCCTTTTTTTGGCGAGAACAACCCCTACCATACCGCTTGGCTCGCGGTCGTCTTCGCTGCCTGGTACTGCGGCCTGGGTCCCGCAATCGTAACTGTCACTATCACGTCAGTGGGTATCTGGTACATGTTTCTGCCACCCGTCCATTCGCTCGCGGTCAAGGGTGTTCCCGAGCTTTCCGGGCTCCTGGGCTTCATGGTCTTCTCAGCGGTGGTGGTGGTACTGGGAGAGTCATCGCGGCGCAGCATCGCGAAACGTCAGAAAGCGGAAGAAGACCTGCTGAATGCTCACGAGGAACTCGAGCGTCGCGTACGCGAACGAACGGCCGCTCTGCAAAAACGCACCGCCGAAGTCATCGAAAAAGCCACCTTGCTCGATCTCGCCAACGACGCCATCTTCATAAAGACCGTGCTGAACACTATCTCGTACTGGAATCAGGGTGCCCAGCGGCTGTACGGATGGACGGCGGCGGAAGCGCTCGGGCATGAACCCGCCCGGCTTCTCCGCAGCGACTACCCCATTCCCCTTGCCGATATTGAAAAGCAGGAGGTCTGGGAAGGTGAAATCAGGCAATCGACTCGCGACGGCCGTCGTATTGTTGTCGCCAGCCGTTGGACGATGTTACGCAACGAAGCCGGCGAACTCACCGGTTGGATGGAGATCAACACCGATATCACCGCTCGCAAGCTTGCCGAGGACGCTGCCCGCAGCCTCAGCGGCCGCATCCTGACTCTGCAGGACGATGAGCGGCGCCGCATCGCTCGCGGCCTCCACGATAGCCTCGGTCAGTACCTCGCCGCCCTCAAGATGCAACTCAGCCTTCTCTCCATGTCCAATGGAAGTGAACCCGAACTGATCGAGCAGGCTAACGACATAGTCGACCGCTGCATTACCGAGACTCGCACCGTCTCTCACCTGCTGCATCCGCCACTGCTCGACGAGGCCGGGTTCGGCTCCGCCGCCCGCTGGTTCGTCGAGGGATTCGCTCAACGCAGCGGCATTGCTGTCGACCTGAGTCTTCCTCCCGACCTGGGCCGTCTCCAAAGCGACGTGGAAATCGCTCTCTTTCGCGCCCTGCAGGAAGCCCTGACCAACGTCCATCGCCACTCTGCCAGTCCCAGGGCAGAGATCCGCGTCTCGCGAGAACCTACCCACATCCGGCTCGACGTGCAGGATTACGGCCACGGCGTGCCCCCCGAAGTCCTGCGCCAGCTCAACGAAGGCGCCGGCAAAACCGGCGTCGGCATCGCAGGTATGCGAGAACGCGTCCGTGAACTGGGCGGCTATACGGCCATCAAGTCCGATTCCGCCGGCACATTGTTAAGTGTTTTGCTCCCGCTCTTGCAAGCTCCAAAAAAGTCTGCCGAAGACTCTCAAGCCGATAGAAAAATCCCGGCAGCTTGACCAAAGAATTTTCTCAGCGAACTCTGCGGAAGTTCTCCGCGTCCTCAGCGGTTCAAGCTTTTGAAGTTGTAAGCGCTACTCTGTGCCCACCGGTGGTGAGTGCATTTTGAAACCGACCGTAGCGCTACTAATTCGTAGCCCGAACGCATTACACTATTAATTTGCAATCCATCCCAGGATTCCCTCAAGGAAGGCCGTCATGTCGTTGAACAGCTTCAAGAGTCGCGCGTCTCTGAAAGTTGGGAAAAAAGAATACGAAATCTATCGTCTCGACGCGCTCGACCAAGCAGGCATCTCGACTCAACACCTGCCGTTCTCCCTGCGCATCCTTCTGGAAAACCTCCTCCGCACTGAAGACGGCCGCAACGTGACCAGGGAGGAGGTGCGCGCCCTCGCGAACTGGAATAGCAAGTCGAAACCCGATAAGGAAATCGCCTTCACCCCCAGCCGTGTCCTCCTGCAGGATTTCACAGGTGTCCCCTGCGTAGTCGATCTCGCCGCCATGCGCGACGCCATGAAACAACTGGGTGGCGATCCCGCCCTGATCAACCCGCTCCAGCCGGTAGAACTCGTAATCGATCACTCCGTCCAGGTGGACGAGTTCGGCACGAGCAATGCTCTCGACATGAACGCTCTGCTCGAATTCCAGCGCAACAAGGAGCGCTACTCCTTCCTCCGCTGGGGCCAAACCGGATTCCGCAATCTCGCCATAGTTCCCCCCGACACTGGCATAGTCCATCAGGTCAACCTGGAATATTTGGCGAGAGTGGTCTTCGTCCATGAAGGCCCGGGCAAGCGCGAAGCCTACCCCGACACCCTGGTAGGAACAGACAGTCACACGACTATGGTGAATGGATTGGGGGTGTTGGGGTGGGGAGTGGGTGGGATTGAGGCGGAGGCGGCCATGCTCGGACAACCTGTCTCCATGCTCATTCCGCTCGTCGTGGGCGTGAAGCTCACCGGACGACTTCGCGAAGGAGCTACGGCGACCGATCTTGTTCTTACCATCACAGAGATGCTGCGCAAGCACGGCGTCGTCGGCAAATTCGTGGAATACTTCGGGCCCGGACTGCGTGATCTTCCTCTCGCCGATCGCGCCACCATCGCCAACATGTCCCCAGAGTACGGCGCAACTTGTGGAATCTTTCCTATCGACAAGGAAACTCTCAAGTATTTGCGGCTCACCGGGCGCACGGAAGAGCAGATTGCGCTCGTCGAGGCTTACGCGCGCGAGCAGGGATTGTTCCATGACGAGAAGACTGCTGAAGCGCAATATTCCGAATTGCTGTCGCTCGACCTCGCCACGGTTGAGCCGTCGCTCGCCGGACCGAAGCGGCCGCAAGATCGCGTGGTGCTTTCGCAAGCCGGGGAATCGTTCAGCAAGGCTTTGCCTTCGCTGATCAAACCCAGGTCCGCGGCGAAAACGACTACACCTGGGGGCGCAAGTCTCGCTGAATTAGCGAAAACTGGGAATGCGAGCGCCTCGTCGAAGTGGGAAGCCGAGGGCGGAAGCCCTGCGGCGATCGGCGTCGAAGATCCCAATGTTCACGAGCACGTTCCTGTTTCTGTAAAAGATTCGCTCAAGCACGGGAGCGTCGTGATCGCTGCCATCACTTCCTGCACCAACACTTCGAATCCGTCGGTGCTCATCGGCGCGGGACTGCTCGCCAAGAAAGCTGTCGAGAAAGGCTTGACCGTTCCCGCGTGGGTCAAGACTTCTCTCGCACCGGGATCGAAAGTTGTTCGCGACTACCTCGAGCATGCTGGGCTGATGCCCTATCTCGAGAAGCTGAAGTTCCACCTGGTGGGCTACGGCTGCACGACCTGCATCGGCAACTCCGGACCGCTGCCGGAAGAAGTGTCGAAGGCGATCGACGAAAAGGAACTTGTGGTCGCGTCTGTGCTTTCGGGAAACCGCAACTTTGAAGGACGCATCAACTCCGAAGTTCGCGCCAACTACCTGATGTCGCCGCCGCTGGTGGTCGCCTTCGCTCTGGCAGGACGCATCGACGTCGATATGCGCAAGGATCCAATCGGCAAGGGCCGCGACGGCCAACCGGTATATCTTGCCGACATCTGGCCAACCTCGCGCGAAATTGAAGACACGATTCAAAGCTCGATCTCCTCCGAAATGTTTTCCAAATCCTACGGCGAAGTTTTTCAGGGCGACGAACGCTGGCGCGGTCTGAGCGTGCCCAAGGGCGAGACCTACGCCTGGGAGAATGACTCCACGTATATCCGCCGCGCGCCCTACTTCGACGACATGGCTGTAAAGCCCTCGGCCGTGCAGGAGATCAAAAAGGCGCGCGTGCTGGCCGTTCTCGGCGACAGCGTCACCACGGACCACATCTCTCCCGCCGGCTCGATCAAGAAAGACAGCCCCGCCGGAAAATACCTGCAAGAGCATGGCGTCAAGCCCGCGGACTTCAACTCTTACGGTTCACGCCGCGGCAACCATGAAGTGATGGTGCGCGGCACCTTCGCCAATGTCCGCCTGCGCAACAAGCTGGTGCAGACCGAAGGTGGATTCACCCGGCATCTGCCGAGCAACACCGAGATGTCGATTTTCGACGCTAGCGAGAAATACCGCGGCGACGGTACGCCGCTCGTCATCCTCGCCGGAAAAGAGTACGGCTCAGGATCGTCGCGCGACTGGGCCGCGAAAGGCCCGGCGCTGCTCGGCGTGCGCGCCGTGATCGCCGAGAGCTACGAGCGTATCCACCGCTCGAATCTAGTAGGTATGGGTATTCTGCCGCTGCAATTTCCCGCAGGCCAGAACGCCGACAGCCTCAAGCTGACGGGAGAAGAGGTGTGTGACATCTCTGGCATTCGCGAAGTAATCGACCACTTCGCCGCCGGCCGCACAGTGAAGGTCACAGCCAGGCAGAAGGGCAAAGACCCGGTCGAGTTCGAAGCGCTGGTCCGCATCGACACCCCACAGGAAGCGCTGTACTACGCTAACGGCGGGATTTTGCAGTATGTGTTGAGGCAATTGCTGGCAAGCAAACCGCAGCCCGTGGGGGCCTAAAATTAATGCGGATGCCGCATTGGCCAAGCACTCCTAGAGCAACCTCGTTCAATTTCGGCGTTCCCTTAGGTAGATACGTCGCGGGAAACGGGTCAGGCGACGTTCTTCGGCAGGGCGCCGGAGGGGGCGGGGGGATCCGCATCTGGCTGAGTCGATGGGAGCGGGGAGGCCGCAGCGGGGTTCGGATCGACGACCGGCGGTGGAGCGGTCTGCAAGGCGGAGTCCTGGAGTGAAGGCGTATCCGGGTTCAGCAGTTGCCGGATCGCCGGCAGGATGAGGCTGCTCTCGGTTTTCGACAGGACCTTGTGGATGCCCGATTTCTGCGCCTCAGTCTCGACCTGGGCCGACAGGTGCATGGTGCACATCAGGATGGGCGTGCCTGGAAGCAGCTGCGAGATTTCGCGGGCGGCCGCGAGGCCGTCTTTCCCCGGCATGGCAAGGTCGAGAAGGATGACGTCGGGCCGCGTCTCGACCGACTTGGTGATGGCTTCCTGACCGTCCTGTGCCTCGACGATCTCCCAAGGATTCGCGCCCTCCAGCAAATGCCGAAGCGCCTTGCGGAACGTGGGATTGTCATCGGCAATCAGGATACGTTGTGGCATTCGGACGTGCGACGAGGACTATAGCGCGACAAGGCGGAATTGTAGGCTGCCCTACTGAATTATGCACCTTGCCAGGTAATCACACATCCGGAGAATCCTGTACTCAGTAAGTCTGAAGAGTCTTGAAACCGGGGCTTTTCCGCAGTCTCCATTTGTCAGGCGATGAGCATCTCACAGGGTCATCGAACACTCGGAGGTGTGGAGGCAATTTTGGGGAAGAGCAATCGGCTAGTCGATAAGGGTTTGGTGCAGGTTTTACGCCCGGGAGAGAGAACGAATTCCGAAGGTAAGCCTATCGGTAACAACATCTTGCTGGGCGTTCCGGACGAAGAGTTCACACTGCTCCGGGACCATTTGTATTCTGTCGAGCTGCCGCATCACACCGTCCTGCATGAACCACGCAAGAAGCTGGAATATGCGTATTTTCTGAATTCCGGGATGGCATCGCTGGTGTTCAACACCAATGATGGCGAGAGTGTCGAGGTCGGAGTGATCGGGAACGAAGGCTTCACGCCGATTCCGGCAGCCGTGGGGATGCTGCGAAGTCCGCATGAGGCCATCATGCAAGTCGGGGGAGATGGATTTCGGATGGGATTCGACGAGTTGCAAGTTGTGCTCGGCACGAGTCCGCATCTGCAGCGCCTCTTGAACCGGTATGCAACCGTTCACGGGCTGCAGACGGCACAGACTGCGGGATGCAATCGGCTGCACGATCTGGACCAGCGGCTGGCGCGCTGGCTGCTGCTGATTCAGGACCGCGTGGGCTCGGGCTTGCTGAGAATTACGCACGACTTTTTGGCCATGATGCTGGGCACCGATCGTCCGAGCGTGAGCCTGGCGGCGGGCGGGTTGCGCAAGAAGCGGATCATCGAATACACGCATGGATCAGTGAAGATTCTGAACCGCAAGAAGCTTGAGAGCTCGGCGTGCGAGTGTTATGGGCTGATTCAGGAATTCAATGCGGAAATGGCGAAGTAGGGATCAGAAATTCCGGCTGTCCTCTGAGCACTGGCCACTGTCTTTCAGAATTCGACGTGCGCCCGGAACGATGGCACTACCACCGGCCCGCGATCACGGTTATACCCGGGATTGTTGATGTGCTGCACGCCGGGCGCGAGATAGATGCCGCGCCAGACGTGGACTGTGTAGTACGACTCCAAGATGTTCTCGCGGCCATAGGTGAGATGGCCATCGCCTAGCAAAAAGCCGAGGCCGCCCGCAGCGAGATAGTTCTGGTGATCCTTCTTAATGGCATTGCTCACGAAGGCGATGCCCGCGCGATCCTGCTTGCGATGCCACCAGGCACCGCTTGCTCCCAGGCCGGCCGCGACTGCCTGCTCGACTTCGGTATAGGCGAAGGATTCGGTGCGGCCGTCGGTCCATCCGGCGCGAGCGAACGCGGTGAGGTAGCGCGAGACATTCTGTTCCAGGTTGGCGCCGAATCCGTATTTCATGGTGATGTGCCAGGGATGATCGGTGATATCGGGCGTCGTGGCGGCTTCGGCGGCTTTGATCACCTGGTCGCGGTAGATCCCCATGTTGGCGAAGTTGGTGTAGGCAAGCAGGCGGATGACACCTGGCTTGTGTGGGATCACTCCACGCCGCCATTCGAACTCGTAGTTTTCCGCATGGACCTGCCAGGGTCTCCAGACCAAGTCGATACCGTTGGCGACCTTGGGCATAAGGGCTTCGCCGAAGCGGAATCCCCAATCGCGATCTTCGTAGTCGGCGGTCAGGCCGACGGTGTAGCCGCGGGTGTCGGCGGCGTAATCCCAGGCGCCGTTGTTGTCGGTGGTCCAGTTGATGAACTGGAAGTGAGTATCGGAACCGACGGCGTTGTTGTCGAAGAAATCCGGCATGCTGAACTTGCCGAAACGGACTTCGAGGCGGCGCCGGGGAAGTTCTTCGAAGAGGGAGAAGGGGTTGCGCTGGTTTTCGACTTTGTCCTGGCTGAGGGCGAAGACGTGGTGGATCTCGCCGCGGCTCAGATAGGGCGCCTTGCTCAGCAGCGGATTGCGGACGATGTCGAGGTTGGTGTTGCCCGCGAGACCGAATCCCAACGTGAGCGCATCGCCACCGGCTTCCTCGATGTCGACGAGGAATTCGGTGGAATTGTTCAGGCGGACGCCAGTATAGAGCGTCAGTACGCGCGACGTCGCTTTTTCGTAGTCGGGACTCAGACTATGCTGGCCGCTGTAGGCCGCATGGAAGTCTGGGTGCGTCTGGAAGATAAAGTTCGCCTGCCCGGACAGCCAGAATCGGGTGTTCTTGAAATGAGGAAACATCGATTCGGTGGCACCCTCGGCAGCTGGAGGATCGGAATTTGGATCGGGTCGGCTGTCATGTTGAGGCGAAGAAGGAGGCTCAGTCTGCTGCGAGCGAGCCGGAATTCCGGCAGTGGCGGCAGCTAACCACAGCGCCAGGAGGAACCTGTGGACACCCGGTCCAAATTTGCGGAAGACGTTCATGTCTGATGTATTAAGCCGCAGAAAGATCCTCGACACCCTTACGCACTGTGCTGTCCCCCAGGGCAGGTACTTAATCCAAGTATATTAGCATTAGTTAACTATAGTTAACCAAAAAGAACAGTAACGTCCGAGCAGCGCGATCGGAATACACTACGCCACTTTGATTACAGGTGTGTTACGAAGACCATGGTTACGGAAACGCACTGGGCCAGCTATTCCATCCGTAAAGTTCCTCTGAACCTTGAGGCGCTTCCGGCTTCTGAGCGCGGAGCAGCGTTTGACACATTCCGCTTCAACTTCTAACCTGATTTGTCTTCCTATGAAAGTGCTTATTTTAGGTGGAGGCGGGCGGGAGCACGCGCTGGTGTGGAAGCTGAAGCAATCGCCACGCATCACCCAGCTTTATTGCGCGCCCGGCAATGGCGGCATTAGCGATGACGCCGAGTGCCTGCCAGCGGATCTGAAGAATCTGGATTCGATGGTTGCGCTGGCGACACGGCTGCAGCCGGATCTGACTGTGGTCGGTCCTGAGTTGCCGCTGACGATGGGAGTAGTCGACGAGTTTAGCCGCCGCGGATGGCGCGTGTTTGGTCCAACGCAGGCGGCGGCGCGGCTGGAATCGAGCAAGAGCTTCGCCAAGGAATTTCTGCAGCGGCATCACATTCCTACTGCGCCGTTCGCCATCTGCGATTCGGTAGACCAGGTGCGCGCGGCAATTGGGCATTTTCATACACCCGTAGTCGTGAAGGCCGATGGTCTTGCGGCGGGCAAGGGAGTAGTGATCGCGAAGCACAAAGAGGAAGCGCTCGGCGTCGCGGCCGAGATGCTCAGTGGCAAGATGGTGGGTGAGGCCGGATCGCGCGTGGTGCTGGAAGAATGCCTGAAAGGCGATGAGCTTTCCTTTCTTGTCTTCAGTGACGGCGAGCGCGTGGCTCCTCTAGTTGCCGCGCAAGACCACAAACGCGTGGGCGACGGCGACACCGGACCAAACACGGGCGGCATGGGCGCATATTCCACGGCCGACATCGTGGATGATGGCATGCGCGACTGGTTGATCAATCACATCGCGCGGCCGGTGGTCGCAGGCATGAGGGCGGAGGGCACAGAGTTCAAGGGCGTGCTGTATTGTGGGCTCATGATGACGGCGCGCGGGCCCATGGTGCTGGAGTTCAATTGCCGCTTTGGCGATCCCGAGACTCAGCCGATCCTGATGCGGCTGGAGAGCGATCTGCTGGATGCGCTCGAGGCTTCGATCGATGGGCGTACCAGTGAAGGTGATTTCAGGTGGTCCCCCGAGGCCTCGGTGTGCGTGGTCATGTCGTCGGGAGGGTATCCAGGGACGTTTGAGCAGGGGAAGCGGATTGACGGGCTGGAAGATGCGGGGTCGGTGGAAGGCGTCAAAGTCTTCCATGCGGGAACCTCGAAGCGGGATAGGATTTATTACACGGCAGGCGGGCGCGTGCTGGGGGTGACAGCGCGGGCAGCGGAATTGAAGACGGCGGTCGCACGCGCGTACGAAGCATGCGGAAAGATCAGTTTTGCCGGGGCGCACTATCGGAAGGATATTGCGGGAAGAGCGCTGAAAAAGTAAGACCGGGGGTTCTGAAATTGAAGGCTGCCGGGCACAAGGTGACGAGCTGAGGCAGGGATCTTTCGACTGCGGTTTGCTTCGCTTCGCGAAACAGACCTCCGCTCAGGATTACAAATCGTAAAATTTTCAAAGGAGTGCGATGAGCAAGCCACTGGTTTCGATTGTGATGGGGAGTGATTCGGATCTGGAGATCATGCGCGAGGCGGGCAAGGCGCTGGATGATTTCGGGATCGCTTACGAAATTGACGTAACATCCGCTCATCGGTCGCCGGACCGCAGCGCGGACTTTGCCAAGAAGGCGGCGGAGCGCGGGATCAAAGTCATCGTCGCCGGCGCCGGCGGGGCGGCGCACCTGGCGGGAGTGATTGCGGCGCACACCATTCTGCCGGTGATCGGAGTGCCTATCCCGTCGACCTCGCTGAACGGGATGGATTCGTTGCTTTCTACCGTGCAGATGCCACCGGGAATTCCAGTAGCGACGGTTTCTATCGGCAAGTGGGGGGCAACGAACGCAGGGATTCTGGCGGCGCAAATGATAGCGCTGGCTGACGAGTCGATTGCGAAGAAGATGCACGCACATAAGGAAAAGCTGGCGCGCGGGGTGGAGGAGAAGTCGAAGAAACTGCGGGAAAGTCAGAAGTGAGAAGGCAGATTGCAGACTTTCAGATTGCGGATTGAAAATCTTGTACGTTGGGGCTTGCGAGTTCGGTTTTCATCTGAAATCCAGAGAATCTGCGATCTGAAATTCTCGATGCTTCCGCCTTGCTTCGCTTCGGCGGACAGCCGAGGCGGCTGTCGCTACGTGGATCGCTTACAGATTCAATCCCTTTAAATACTCCCGGAAGGGACCGCCCAGGTCGGGGCGTTTCAGAGCGAATTCTACCGTCGCCTTCAGGAAACCCAGCTTGTCGCCTGTGTCGTAGCGGTTACCTTCATAGACGTAGGCGTACATTTTTTCCTTCTTGAGCAGCATGCGCATGCCGTCTGTCAGTTGCAGTTCCCCACCGGCGCCGGCCTGGATCTTCGCGAGGCAATCGAAAATGGCAGGTGTGAGGATGTAGCGGCCGATTACCGCGAGATTCGAGGGTGCCTCTTCGAACTTGGGTTTCTCGACCATATTGCGAATCTCAAAGAGGCGTCCATTGAATCCGCTGGCGGGCTGAGCGTCGAAGACACCGTAAGATGAAATCATTTTGCCTTCGACGACCTGCGCGGCAATCACGCTGCATTGCTTTTCGTCGAAGACGTTGACCATCTGCTTGAGCGCGGGGACAGGGCTGTCGATGACGTCGTCGGCGAGCAGCACCGCGAAGGGTTCATTGCCGACAAGTTCGCGCGCCATGAGCACGGCATGGCCGAGGCCAAGAGCCTCCTTCTGGCGGACGTAGCCGACGTAGATCATGTCGGAGATCTGGCGGACGATCTTCAGCAGGTCATGCTTGCCGCGTTCCTCGAGCATCTTCTCGAGTTCGTAGCTGACATCGAAGTGATCTTCGATGGCCTGCTTGCCGCGTCCGGTGATGATGAGGATCTGGTCGCAGCCCGACGCCATGGCCTCTTCGACGCCGTATTGAATGATGGGCTTGTCGACCAGCGGGAGCATCTCTTTCGGCTGGGCTTTCGTGGCGGGCAGAAAGCGGGTACCCAGACCGGCGGCGGGAAACACGGCTTTGCGGACTCTCATGGTCATGGGGGATTTGGCCGTTACGAATTGGTCATCGGTTGTTAACCTCGGCACTGCCGGGGGTCGGATCATTGTAAATGGTTGCGTGTCAGCCGCCATATGATCGCTATCACCTCACGTGGAAAGTTCTTGGATGAGGAGGAGAGAGAGGAAGTTGCTGCGACAACGGCAAAAGTCAACCCCCCCCCTTCTGGCAGAGGCGGCCAGAGGTGGGGTACCCCTCAGTTTACTTTGCCATGGCTAGCTTCTTCGTGCGTGGCGGCTACGGCAGATGAGCGTTGCTTCCATCGCGGATCATTGATCATGGAAGACTTGATCCAGATACTATCTTCATCGCCGTTAGTGATGCGCTCTGCACACCAGGTGAAGGGGTAAGACTCGCCCGTTCTCCAGTGCAAGGGTAGGATTTCTCTCCCATCACTTTGCTGTCGCGCGTCCAGCAAACATTGGGCTGGCTCCGGCGAATTACCTCTCCGACATACGCGCCGTACTCCGCCGCGAGTCCACGCATATGGACAGAGGACGGACTTTTTACGTACGTGTCGTGGACGCGGCCGAGTATCTCGTCCACTTGCTTCAGGGACTCTACGCTGTAATCGAGTTTGATGTGATCGTAGTTTTCCGCGTCGGTAACAGCGCTCTGGCTCGCAAAGCCGATGAACTCTTCGACGTTCGTAAAGGATGGAGTCCCTTGCCCTCGCTCTTTGACTACTTTCCAGACACCGAGGACGCATCCCACGAGCAGGGCGATGATGAGTCCTCGCTTCACGGCCTTCAGTCTGGCGCGGTTCTGTCGCGACTTCCAGTTACGGAAGTTCGATTTTCCCCAAGCGATAATCCCCGCACTACCTATTACTTGTTACTTGCTGAGCACAAGCACTACGAAACTGTCGGGGAGGATCGGGGGGCGCGGGCGCGGATTGTCGGTGGTGGGGGCTGGTCTTGCGCCGAATTTCGCGGTGACGGTGTAGACGTTGTGTGTTTTGGTGTCGAGGGCCATGGTGCGGGCGCCACGTTCGGTCTTGACGTTTTCGGTGACGCTGTACTTGTCGGGCGACTCCTGCTTCACGACGGTCAACACGCCTTCGCCGCAGGAGGCGAAGGCCAGTCCGGCCTCGTCATCGTAGGCGGTGGCATCTACGCCTTCTCCGATAGCCGGAGTAGAAAGCACTTTGCCGGTGTCGGCGTCGAGGACTGCCATCATCTTGTTGTCACATCCTGCAAACAAGCGGCGGTTCTTGCGGTCGATGGCGAGGCCGCTGGGTTCCGTACATGGCGCGAGCGGCCACTTGGCTTTTACTTCCAGCTTGTTGGGGTCGATCGCCGTCAGTTCGCTCTTGTCCTCAATGTTCACGAAGACCGTGCCTTTCAAATCAGTGGCGGCGAATTCGGGCTTGCCGTCGAGCTTGATTGTTCCAAGAACCTTTCCGCTGGCGGCATCAATGGCAGTGGCGTCCTGGCTGCGTCCGTTGAAGGTGAAGACGCGCTTGGTCGCGGGATCGTAGAGGATGGCGTCGGGATTGTCGCCGACCTTCACTTTCTCGCCGACTGGCTTGAGCGTCTGGATATCGAAAATGGTGACGGTGCCTTCGCGGCCGTTGCTGGTGAAGCCGCGTCCGAGATCGGGAGCGAGGGCGATGCCGTGGACGCCCTGAGTGTCGGGGATGTCGCCAACGGTTTTGCCGGAATCGAGGTCGAGCACGATCACATGCGTGCCGCGTGAGATGTAGAGACGGCGGGCGTTCGCATCGGCTGTGAGGTAGTCCCAGCCACCGTCGCCGCCGATCTTGTACGTCTGCGCTACGTGGTATCCCGCGGCTGCCCAAGCGAGAGCTACTACAAACACAACTGGAGCCGTCACCAGCCACTTCCATCCTTTAGACATAACTTCCTCCTGTGATTCGGCTGCTTTCGCGAGGGCGGAGGCCCCATCCCGCAGACGCGAATACAGGCTACGGGGCTGAACTGAAAATCGACTGAAATTGATCGGAAATATGTTTGACCCGAAAGTAACTTTACCCCATTTTCGTGGCCGACCTAGACTTCCATATATGGGTGTTTCACCGCCAATTTCCGGGGAGGGGCCCAGGCTCGTAACCGATCCGCGCCTGCAACCTACGCCGGATTACGGGACCCTGGGACCGGGCTCGGATATTGCCGGATTGGATCCGCCGCAGGCGCCTGTGAAATCCGCACTTAGGTTCGCACACCTGATTGCGGGTGTGGTGGGAATGGTCGCCGCGCTGCTTGTGGGGACGCTTAGCAAGGCACATCCGACTTGGCCCGGCTCGGTTCCCGCGCGATCGGCCCGGCTTGGCGGCCACGACTCAGGCCAACTTGATGGCATGACGCCGCAGAAGCAAGCCGAGATCCTGCTGGAACGAGCGGTGGCACACTCCGCTGGAGCGGTGGAGCAGATTTCGTCGCGCGTGGATCGTTGGAGCGGAAAAGTGGAGTGGAGTCCGCAGATCGCTTCACTCACAACCGCCGCGCTGAATTCGAACGACATGCGGGTGCGCGAGTCGGGCGTGGAGGTGGAACTGGCGGCGTACGGACTGTCCAAGAATTCTGCCAGCCTGAAATATCTGTTGAATGCCGTCAATTCGCCCGATCATGCGCAGAAGATCTGGGCTCTATGGGCACTGGGATTGATGGCGAATCGTGGAGTCGAAACCAGCCGCGTCGCGAACGTGCTCATGAGTCATCTGAAGGACTCCGATGAGGATTCGCGGCGCTGGGCCGTGGAAGGGCTGGCGCTCGCGGGAGCGGACGGGGCCATTCCTGCGCTGCTAGCCACCATGCACGACGATGGCTCTGCAGTGGTGCGCGAGCGAGCTGCATGTAGTCTGGCAGAATCGGGCATGTTCACTCCGGAACAGCGGATGAGAGCCGTTCCGCAATTGCTGGCGTACACCGATGATCCGTCTTTGGATGGCCAAACCCAAGGCTGGGCGTTTCAAGCCTTGGGAGACATCACGCAGCAGCGTCTGCCCAGGGATTCGGCGGCCTGGCGAAGCTGGTATCAACAGCAAGTGGGCACCGGTCAGTAATGCATTGCTACCGAGTACTGGCGGCGGACGTCGGGCGGGGCTCGAAAGAGCTTGACAAAAAAACCTCAAAGACGTATCTCTAACCTTCATTTTGCATCCGGTCCTAGCAGACAGCTCGACAGTTAGAAGAATCTGCTCAGAGCAGGAGCTCTCTGGGAATGCACCGACCGGAGGTTACCCGGCGGCAGATCACGACGGGGTGAGGCATCCGCCGACACGTTCGCCCGGGCAAGCGTGATTTGAGTCACAAGTACCTTCTCCACAAGGCAGAAGTACTTGAGGCTACCCAAGTGGCCTGAGATACCGTACACTAACGCTTCGCTTTCCGGCAGAGAAAGACCGATACCCGAACTTCAGAAAAACTGGAGAAGATTCCCCCATGTCACAAACGGATGACCCGTTCGGAACACTTGAGAGTGCCCACGATTTCGTGACACTGCTGTCCGCGGCCGTTTCCCAGGCAAAAGTGGAACTTCAAACGGATGTGGATCGGGAGTGTGCGAGCGCCGACCTATCCCGCCGTGTCGATGCCCTGCGGGTTGCGCTCTACAATATGGATAAGCTGCAGGTGCACCTGAACCGCAGCAGCCGGATTCTCAACGACCTCCGCACGTTGCGCCGATTGCTGTTCGAAGAAAGGGCGGCGAGCGGGCGCCCGGAGCCTCAATCGGTGGCGAGTGTCAAGAAACACGCCGCCGCATAACATCGGGAAAGCTTTGTCGGCTCGAGACTGCCGAATATAAACCGGGTGACCACATCCTGACTCTCCGTCCACTTTGCGAAGGGCGGGCACCCGTCGGGTTTGCGGATGCCCATCCCTCCTCCGAGAAGTTCGCCCCAACTTCCCGGGATGATGCGCCAATACAACGAGCGATGCAAATCAAGGAGCAGCTGACTCGAGCGGATGCCGATGCCCGGGCTTTGAGCAATGCCTCCTCACTTCACGAGAATTTCAACCAGCCGTTCTCCTTCGGCTGTGGTCGCCAGCCCTGGATCGGTCACGACCTGGCGGATCTTGTTTCCGGACTGCGAGATGATGAACTGCAGGTGCACATCAGGCAGACCCGCGACGGATATGGTCTGGGATCCAGTGCAATCTGGGTTCACGGAGTAGGTACCCGAGCCCGGTCTCCAGCCCGGCGCAAGCATGCCGTTTTCGGCGACCGCGTCGACCTGGGTGAAGTTTCCTTTGCCGTCAAAGGTCTGTTTGGCCAAGCCATCCAGAACAATGCTGGACCCATCCGGCAGAAGGATCTGACCGCGCAGGGTGAGGGCGTATGTTCCTCGAATCGTGGCGTTGCTGCAAGAACTCGCAGCAGCCTGGATGGGGCTGGTGATCACGGCAAGCGCAAGTACGGCAACTGCTAAGCACAGAAGGCGTTTCATTTTTTCCTCGAATGTTGCGGGTGTGATATTTGAGGACCACTTTTCAGTCGATCCTCGTCCCGTCTGCCGCGCACCTTCGCACGTCGCACCGAACGGGTCAATGAACCAGGGGTGAATTCCGAGGTGAACTCGTGGTGAACCCTGCAACCGCCTGTCAGCGCAGTACTTAGTCGTGTAAAGGAAGATTTAGTTTCTTCTTGCGGCGAGGGAGTTGAGGTACACTTCCTACCAACTGGGGTGTGTCGGTTTGGCTACCTACGGGTCAATCAGGCGGACGTGCGCGCGCTTTGACTGCTTCCAGGTCGATCTGAGCAGTAACGAATTGCTGCGTTCGGGCGTGCGGGTGCCGGTACAAGACATGCCGTTGCGGGTACTCCGGCTGCTTCTGGAGGCCGAAGGGCGGGTCGTGACGCGCGAACAACTTCAGTCCGCTCTGTGGCCTGAAGACACGTTCGTGGACTTCGAGCACGGAGTCAACACGGCAGTCAAGAAGCTGCGCCAGGCACTCGAAGACTCGGCGGAGCGTCCCAAATACATCGAGACACTACCCAGGGTCGGCTATCGTCTCATCGCGCCGGTGGAATGGGTGGCCGAGGCTGAAGGCAAACGTCCTCCCTCGCGCGTGGTAGCCATTGATCGGGAAGGGCCGATACCGGTGCTCGCGGCACCCAGCAAGGAGGCTCGGCGGCGGGTTCGGCGATGGCCCTTCCTGGCGGGAGCGCTGGGACTACTTGTGCTCATAGCAGTCGTGGGCTCCCTGTTTTGGCTGCGGCCGCCAAGACCGGCCGAGAACCTGACCGTTACGCCATTCACAACCTTCCCCGGGTTTGAAATCGCTCCCAGCTTTTCGCCAGATGGAAATCAGATCGTCTTCTCCTGGACAGGTCATGAAAAGGAGATCGCACTCGATCTTTATATCAAGCAGGTTGGCCAGGAGCAGACGGTGCAGCTTACTCACCACCGCGCAACGTTTTTAGCGGCCGCCTGGTCTCCCGATGGGCGATTCATTGCGTTCATGCGCCAGGCCGAGCCTGACGCAAGTGGAATTTACGTCATGTCCCCGCTGGGCGGAGCGGAACGCAAGCTTGCGGATATCACTTCTTACCTTAGCTATGACCCGATCGGTCTGAGTTGGTCCCCGGATAGCAAATGGGTGGCATTCGCCAAAGCGGATTCTCCGGACAGCAAGGCGGATCCCGGCACTGAGCACTTCAGGATTCACCTGGTAAATGTAGCGACCAACGAGAAGCGAGTTCTGGTTGTAGCTTCCCCCGAGTGTGTGCACGCGTGGCAACCGGCATTCTCACCGGACGGCAAGTATCTCGCCTCGGTGTGTGCGCTCAATTGGGCGGGACTCGGGAAGATCTATGTGCAAACTCCTGATGGGAAGAAGGCGCGCGAAGTTACTGGGGCACGGTCCTCAGACAGTTTTTCGGGCATTGCATGGACCGCGGACAGCAAGTCTCTCATTTACAGCACGAATATGAGTCTGTGGCGTGTTCCGCTCGCCGGGGGAAAACCGGAGAAGCTGCTCTTTGCTCAGGATGCGGAGAGCCTGTCGGTTGCGCGTACCGGGAATCGACTCGCTTATGGCCAGGTGCACCATCCCGGCAGTATCTGGCGAATTGAAATGGGCAGCCCGACAAGCCCGAACGGCCCCGCCACCAAGATTATCTCCTCCAGTCGCGGCGACCTGGGTCAGCGAATGTCGCCAGACGGGAAGTATATTGCTTTCCAATCCTGGCGCTCCGGCAGCCCGGAGGTCTGGATATGTGGCAGTGATGGATCAGATCCCGTGCAACTGAGCTCGTTCGGAGGACCTCCCGTTGGCGTGCCCAGCTGGTCGCCGGACAACCGACATCTCGTCTTCGACGTGCGCGCTTCCGGCAATGCCGAGCTCTACAGTGTCAACTTGGAGGGAGGACCTCCGAAGAAACTTGTCACGGGGACAGCGAGCGCTGCCAATCCGTTCTGGTCGGCGGACGGCCGCTCGATCTACTTCAACACGGAACGACCGGATGCGATTTGGAAGGCGCCAGCAGAAGGCGGGGCCGCCGTTCGGGTGACTGGCGAAGGCCGTTTCGTGCCGCAGGAGTCGGCAGATGGGACTCGGGTGTTTTTTTACAGAGCAGTGGGTGACCAACACCAAGTCTGGTCTGCATCAGCGGATGGCACCGACGAACGCCCGGTCACAGGGATGCCTGGGGACTTGAATTGGGAGCTGGCGCGGACCGGAATTTACTTCATCAATGGTCCCTCGCGACACGCCTTCCTCGCTTACTTCGACTTTGTCACCGGTCATATTCGCAAGGTCGCGGATCTCCCCAGCTTACCCATGGTTGGGAGGCCGACAATTTCCTCGGATGGCCGAACCCTGCTCTTTAACGGTATCGAACAGCCCGAGTCGGACATCGTTCTGATAGACGGCTTCCATTAGGTTTCGAGTTTCGGGGTTTTGAGGTGGTCATGATCATTCTGAATGCGGCCATCCCTCGTGGGATGCATGTGGCCCATTTCTCGATATGGTGATGTATCGCGCCAAAAGAGTATCCCGATCTATTCTCGGCATCCCTTGTCTGCCATTCTGCTTCGCGGGTTATCTGCTGATCTCGAACATCTTGCTACACGGTCAGACGATCACCGGCACGATCCGGGGCACGGTCACCGACCCCTCGAATGCTGTCGTCGTCGGAGCTGAAGTCTCAGTACACAACGAGCAGACCAACGCCAGCCGGCGTAGCAGAACTAGTGATGCAGGGGAATTTGACTTTCCTGAGTTGCCATTGGGGGTCTACCGCATTGCAGTGCGATCGCCCGGGTTCAAAGAGGCTACGGCGCCGGGAATCGAGTTGCACGTGGCCTCAACCGTGGTGGTCAGAGTGAAGATGGTGGTGGGGACAATCCACGAACAAGCAGAAGTGGAGGTCTCTCCTATACAAGTGGAGACAGAAAGCGGCGAAGTGGCGGGGCTCATTCGAGGCACGCAGGTCCGGGAGCTGCCGCTGAACGGACGCAGCTTTGTGCAATTGACGCAGCTGATGCCGGGAGTGACCGCGAGTGACGGTTTCGACCCCAAGAACAAAGGCCTGTTCGCGGGCAACAATCTCATGTCGGTGAGTGGAGGCTCTTCGGGTGCGAACCTCTGGACCGTCGATGGCGCGAACAACAACGACGTGGGTTCAAATCACACGATCCTGATCTCTCCTTCGATCGATGCCATCGAAGAGTTCAAGATTCACCGCAACGCCTACGGCCCGGAGTACGGGCAATCCGGGGGCGGGCAGATCAACATCGTCACGCGCAGCGGAGGCAACACCTTCCACGGCAGCGCTTTCTATTTTGGGCGCAATGACGCGCTGAACGCCCGCGACTATTTCCTTGGCCTGTCGAACGCCAAGAAACAAGCCCTTCGACGCAACGATTTCGGTTACACGTTCGGCGGTCCTATTCTCAAGGACAAGTTGTTCTTCTTCTGGGAGCAGGAGTGGAACAAAGAAAAACGGGGCGTGGTCCGAACGGCGCAAGTGCCGACCGTGTTGGAGAAACATGGGAACTTCAGCGGCCCTGCCAGCGGCTGCGGTCACGTGCCTGCACCCATTGATCCGACGACGGGCCAGGCGTTCGAGTTCCCAGGCCCGAATATCATCCCTTCAGATCAGCTCAGCCCTGCCGGACTGCTTTACTTGCAGCTCTACTCTGATCCCAATGTGTCCGATCCCAACGCATGTCTGAACTGGATCGCCGCCATCGACACTCCCATAAATTGGCGACAAGAGAATATTCGCGGCGACTACAACCTGAATACGAGCTTGACGCTGATGGTGCGTTATACCCAGGACGCCTGGGAGAACCCGGCGCCCAGCTATGTGGAACAGCTTGTCGGCGACGACCAGTTTCCAGTGGTTGACTCGAATTGGGACCAGAACAGCAGAATGCTGGTCGCCAAACTCACGAAGGCGTTCGGATCGAGTACGGTAAACAGCTTCCAATTTTCATGGTCGGCGAACCGCATTCAGGTGAGCAACGGAGGGACCCATCCCGAACTCATCCCGCAGATCAACGCCGCCATTCCCACTTTCTTTCCTCTGGCAGACAAGCAAGGCGGCGAATTCCACCCGCATATGCTCTTCTTTCCCAGCCAGGGATACGGTTTTCTCGGGCACATTGCGCCGTGGAACAACCGCCAGGACCTGCACGTGTGGAGAGATGATTTCTCGAAGGTCGCGGGTAAACACAATTGGAAAGCAGGCATTCTGTACTCGCGAAACGCCAAGGACGAGCTGACACTCCCTTTCAATGCAGAGTTCGGAGCGACTCCCGGCGCATTGCCCGGCACAGCCACAGGAAACGCCATCGCCGACTTTCTCTGGAAGGGATCGCGGTTTCTTTACTTCGAGGGGCAGCGGGAAGTGCAGACCCGGATGCGGTGGCGGGATTACGAGCTTTACGCGGGTGACACCTGGAGGGTTTCGCGTAACCTCACTCTGGACCACGGAGTGAGATGGTCCTTCCTGCGATGGCCGTTCGATGCCGAGGATCAATTCGCCAGCTTCAATCCGGCGAAATTCGATCCTGGACTGGGAAGCGCAGCCTGCAACGGTCTGGAGTTTCCTTCTGCTAATCCGTGCCCTTCCCTGGGTCTGGCAGGAGGCAGCACGGGAATTAACCGCTCGCTGCAGCGCAACCGAAACAACCTGATCGCCCCGCGGTTGGGCATTGCCTGGGATGTGACCGGCTCAGGCAAGACTGCTGTTCGCGCGGGCGTCGGTGAATTCTTCAATCGCGAACACCTGCAAACGGGCGGCGCCTCTAATCCACCATTTAGCTCATCTGTAAGTTTTGTTGTCCGCCCACTGGACGCGAACTGCGATCCGAACACAGACCCGAATTGTCCAACTCCAGGATTTGGTACACCCTCGTCGGGACTGGATCCGTCCGGTTTGCTCCCGAACACCTGGCAGTGGAACCTGACGGTTGAGCGCGAGCTTTGGCGCAACACGAAACTGGAGGTCGGCTACGTCGGCAGCCGCGGAATTCATCTTCTTTCTTTTTCCAATGTCATGCAGGTGCCGGAGGCAGGCCGTTTGGAGTTTGCTCGCCACCCGAATGACAATTCCCTGCAAGCCAGCCTGCGCCCTTTTGGTGCGGCCTTTGGCAACCAAAACTTGCCGATCATCGGGCATCACGGTGACTCGATCTATCACTCGTTGCAGACTCAGCTCACCAGCCGTCTTCAGAGAGATTCGATAGTGCAGTTGTCGTACACGTTTTCGAGGCTCATCACCACTACCGCCCTAACCGAATTTAATCCTTCCGACCAGGAGTTCTCGGACAACGCACGGCCGTGGCTGGATCGTGGGCTCTCTCCGTTCCACCGGCCTCATGTCTTCAGTGCGAGTATGGTTTACGACCTACCCACGCTCGCTGGACACAACTCGTTGTTGCGCTATGCGGCGGGTGGATGGGAGGTCGGAACGATTGTCCAGGAGGCTATGGGTACGGCCCTGACTTTTTCGACTGGCGGTCTTCCTTTGTCCTCAGGCATCGGTCTGCCCTCGGGGACGGGGCGCTTTGACACCCAGCGCCCAAACCGGGCAGTAAGCGAACCTTGTCGGGCGCCGAGGGGTGTCCCTTACCAGTGGATCAATCCCAACGTGGTTACGCTCGCTGGATTCCAACTTGGATCGATTGGCACAGCGAGCCGTGGGATGTGTCAGGGGCCTGGCAACAATCAGATCGACCTGTCTCTTTACAAGAACTTCGACCTGCCGGTCAGTCGTTCTCACTTCTCGGATGGGCTGAAGCTGCAATTTCGGGTCGAGTTCTTCAACGCGTTCAACCACACGCAGTTCAAGTCCGTTGACACGGGATACAACCCGAGCACGGTGGGCCTCGATAATCCCACGCTCGATGCACTGGGCAATGCCAGCAACGCAACTCGCATCCTCAGCGCCAGTCCGAGTGGAACTTTCGGGCAAGCGACAGCGACCCGCGGACCACGCGAAATTCAATACGGACTGAAGTTAATTTTCTAAAGCCAGTAAGCAGAAATGTTGCTGCCACCAGGTTGAAAGCTGGGTGGTTCGAACGCCGCAGGTCCCGTTCAGACCTCAGTGCTTTGGCGCATTGGAATCCGCAAAATGAGCAGTCCAGCAGTAAGTGCACAGAGCGCGGTCAGGATGAGGCTGGCGTTAAACGATCCTGTGGCAGACAGGAGATACCCGAAAGCGTAGGGTCCGGCGAAACCAGCGATGCTGCCGACCGCGTTGATCAGGCCAACAGCGGGGGCCACAATCGTTGGACTGAGAATTTCTGAGGGGATGGCCCAGAAGGTCGGCAGGTAAGCGGTAGTGGTTGCCGCCATGATGAAGAAGACGAGCAGTACCGGAACGGCCTGAGGCCCGGTCGTGAGCAGGAGAAGTCCGGCAGCAGCAAAAAAAAGAGGGATGGCAGCGTGCCTGCGCCGCTCCGCTGTCCGGTCTGAATGCCACGCGTTGATCTGCATCACGAGAAATGTCCAGAGAAATGGCGATGCACCCAAAAGTCCGACATGCAGGTCGGTCATGCCGGACAGTCGTTTGAACATCAGAGGAAACCAAAACACAAAGGTGTATTGCGCCATATAGGCGAGGAAGGTCAGGCCAGCCAGATAGCGGACGAGCGGCGATTGCAGCGCATCGCGAAAGCCGCCTTTCGCGGAACCAGAGGGACTTTCCTCCTCAAGCGTTTGCAGCAACCAATCCCGTTGCGCAGGATGCAACCACGTAGCATCCGCGGGGCGGTCAGTAAGGAAGAAATAAGCGACAGAGCCGAGAATAACCGCCGGCACGCCCTCGACTACGAACAGCCAGCGCCAGCCGTCGACCCCGAACCAAGCCCGGCCGAGAATCCATCCGGCCAGCGGCGATCCCAACATCGAAGACAGTGGTATGGCAGCCATGAAATTGCTGGCGGCTTTGGCGCGGTCCTCGCGAATGAACCAGTAGCCGAGATAAACGACGACGCCAGGAAAGAAGCTGGCCTCAGCCGTACCCAGGGCAAAACGCGCAATGTAGAGTTGGATAGGCGTGTGAACGAGCGAGGTCAGGACGGTGAGCGCTCCCCACAAGATCATGCAGGCAGAGACCACGCGCCGGGCGCCGAAGCGCTCCACCATGAGAGCCCCGGGGATCTGGAGCGCGAGATAACTGATGAAGAAAATGCCTGCGCCTAATCCGAAGACGCGATCGCTGAAGCCTAGCGTTCGGGTCATACCCACCGCCGCGTACGCCAGGTTGGTCCGGTCGATGTAGTTGAAAATGTAGAGCACGAAGAGAAAAGGAAGAAGGCGGAGGCCGACAACTCGCCGGATGTGCGCTTGGTCAATCCCGACGGATGCGTGAATAGGAGGGGCAGCCAATCAGTTCCGCTCGGCTAAAGCGGTACAGGAGTATAGCGCACTCGCAGCAATCAACGAGCGTGCAGTTTCGGAGAGATGAAAGGAAATAGAAAAGGTCCGGAAGTACGCTCTTCCGGACCTGTGTCCCATGCTTGTTTACTTCGCGGAGGCGAGCAGGATCTCCTCGGTTGCACTCGCGTTTTGAGCGCGCAGCTCGGTTTCTTCGCGGCTTTCCGGAACCTTATAGATGGTTCGATCTCCAGCCAGCTTGATGCCCGTCAAGAAGGCCTGATCGCCGTACTTGTGGAACACCAGCGCGTAATTGTCTGAAGCCTTCTTGGCCACGTCCGGCATCGCCGGGGTGAACAAACTCACCTTTGCATCGAAGTTCCGAATCGTGAGTGCCCTGCCACCCTCAGTAGCACGTTCGACCGTCCATTCGCCGGCCGGTACATGCTTGTTGCCGACTACGAACGGGAATGGCACGTTTCCCACGATCTTTGTGTTGCTCGCCATCTGGGCCGCAACCAGAATGGGCAGAGCGACGAGTACTAACGCCAACAGCCTTTTTGCGTACTTCATAAAGCACCTCGTTGAGATTTTTTTGATCGGGGAAAGTGAATGCATATTGCCGCATAAAACCAAGAAGGTCCATGGAGACCGTCTGAAGCCGTATGAAACGATCTGAAGAAGGGGATGTTTTCTTGACAGGGCAACCGGGCAGGAATCGAATGCAGCACGGCGGAGCGGGTTGGGGCCGATTTTCTGTAATAAACTTGGCCTATGATCCGCCAGATCGTGCCTCTGTTCTTTACCACGGACATTCCCGCAACTCTTGCCTATTACGAGACCAAGCTTGGATTCAAGTGTGTGGGTACGTGGCAGGACCCGCCGGTGTACGCCATCGTGACGCGCGACCAACAGGCAATTCACTTCCGCTGCGCCGAACCTCCCACAGCCAACCCCGAGAAATATGCGGACGAACTGCTCGACGCATACGTGTTCGTCGAAGATGCCGACGTGCTTTACACCGAGTATGCCGCTCAAGGTGTGGAATTCACGCGCGGGCTCGCAAACATGCCATGGCACTCGCGTGAGTTTGTGGTGAGGGATTGCGACGGACGCCTGCTCGCTTTCGGCGCGAACGTGTAGTCAGTCTCCGATTCTCCCGACAGAAAAGCGCGTTTTGGGTCAACCGATTTGTGACTTGGCAGCGGGAAAGGGGCAGAGTGCATCTGGCGCTCGGGGTCGGCAGCACCGTAGGCACGCTGCAAAAGAGATACGAGGGTGCACCCCGGTGTCTCCGCCGCCCTTGTGAGCCTAGTCAGAGGATGCACTCTTTACGAAGGAGAGTGTGCTCTTCGGCAGCGAAACCATGACGTCTCCTGGGATATCCCCTCGGCCGTGAGAATTCTTGAGCTTGAAGATGAGCATCGGTGTGACCTGCTGGCCTCGGGAGACAAGCAGAAGTCCCGAGCGTGTTCTTACCTCCTGCTGCAAGATCATGCCCGGAGTAAGGTCTGCAATGCGGGTTTTCCTGATCTCGGAGTCTTCCGCATTCGGATCGAGCATAACCAATGTCTCAAAAAACTTCGGACTGAACTGCCGGTTTTTCATAGCCAGACGATGGGCCGACTCAGTCCGTGACACTCCCTGGTGAGTCAGCTGTTCGTACTCCAGAACCAGCCGCAGGATCTCCGCCCCTGTCCGCATTTCACTGTCTTCACCTTCGTCACTCTTTGTGATCGGGTGGTTTTGATGCCCAATCATCCATGCGATGGGCTCCAGTCGCGGTATCTTGGAAATCAGCGCAGAGGCTACTCTCGGATGTTCATCATATTGCGCCTGTTCCGACGGGCTTAGTGTCTGGCCCCCATAGACCGCATCTATCGTTTCTGGAGCCAGAGTTACGCAACCGAGTTGCGAAAGCATCGCTGCCACTTCATATTGCCAGGGATTCCCCAGTTGCATGGCCGTGACGACATGATGGATATACCGTCGTGCCCGCTCCGCCCGGCTGAACGCAGCCGGGTTTACCAGACTCAATACTTCGCTAAGCACTTGCAAGCAGCCGCTCAGGGTCTGCTCGAGTAACTGTTTCTCCGCGACAATCAGCCTGTATTGCATGAGCGCCGAGGTAATCGCCTTGGCCATCGTTTCCTTGGCGCATGGCTTGATTAGAAAACGAAAAATGCTCCCTTCATTGATGGCTTCGATCGCGGTCTGCACATCCGCATTGCCGGTTAGCATCATTCGCACGGTATCGGGTGATGCCTTTTTCACACGTTTCAGCAACTCGATCCCGTCCATGGCCGGCATGCGCATGTCAGAAATGATTACGGAGTAGGTGGTTTTGCCTGCCAGGAGAGCTAACGCCTCCTGTCCGCTCTGCGCAGTCTCCATGGAAAACTCAGAGTGCAAGCTGCGCCTGTATCCGTCAAGAATGTTGCGATCGTCATCGACCAGAAGAATCTGTTCCGACATAGTGCTCCCTTCGGGTGAATACATCACTCTGTCTCTTCAGGGTGCGTTGAAGAAGGCCTGTGATGCCTCGTCTTTCCTCACACGAGGTCGAATCGTCCAATTCATGCCATCGGCAATTGTTCAGAATGCTTTAGGAGGGAATCGACTCTGACAGAGATCGGGAAGCGCTTTTCACACAACTTTGTTAGAACTCCCGCCAGAAGACTTTGTATCTGCGTTTTCGTAGAGGCTTCGCCATACGCTTTCTTTTCCGCCTAGCCCGAGGCGGCTTAAATAGCCAAGATCGAGCACAGCGTCGCGATTCAGGGGTGATGGATCATGCTCGGTAACAATCGCATCGGCCGCATGAACCGCAGTCAGTGACGAAAATTTCGTCTCTTCTGCCTTTGACGGAGTATGGTGGTGAGCCACCGCATGAACCAGAGGCAGGGGAAGTCCCCATATGCTCATCAAATAGGCGCCCACTTCCGCATGTGTGCAACCCAGCCGCTCACGTTCTGACTTGGGGCACACTCCTGAGGCCGTCATGAAAACCTGCAAAGTCTCGCGGGGCAATTCCGCCAGTAGCACCACTTTCCCGAGATCATGGAGAAGGCCTGCCGTAAAGCACTCCTCGAGCAGCATTCTGCTGCCACCTTCAGCAGAGGCAATCTTCTGCGCCAGATTCGACACCGCGATGCTGTGGTCCCAGATGCCCAAAAGATGCGCTGCCGCATTTGCATTGCCCTCGAACTGCGAGAACACGTGCACCGATAACACCAGAGCGCGCACATTGTCCAAGCCAATCAGGGTCAAAGCCTGCGTCAAACTCGAGACTCGGCCACTGGTCCCCATAAACGCCGAGTTCGCCAACTGCAGAAGTTTGGTTGCCATCCCGACATCGGTCGAGATGGTGTGGGCAATTCGCTGAAACGAAGGTTCCTCCTGCCGCAGTTCCGCCAACACTTCCTCGTAGAGAGTCGGAAGGCTGGGAAGGGAGCGCATGCGCGCCACAACAGTTTTTACGGACGGATTGGACAACAAGTCGCGCATCGCAAACGCCTGGCCCAATCGGCTGCTGAGTTCCTGCGGATCGCAGGGCTTGGATAGAAACTGATGGGCAGGTGCGATCGAGCGGAACACTGCAGTCCGGCTGGATTGGCCCGAGAGAATAATTCTTATGGTGTCCGGATACCTCTGTTTGATGTGCTCCAACAGATCGGCCCCATCCATTCCAGGCATGCGCATGTCGGAGATGACCGCGTCGTACGCCTGCTTCTCGAATTGAGCCAAGGCTGTTGCCGCGTTATCGACAAATTCCATATCCCATTCTTGCCGCATGCGGTGCAAACTTCTTCTCAGCCCGTTCAGAACATTGGGATCGTCATCCACAAACAGCAAGCGCTTCTTCATGCGCCCCCCTTGGCGGAGCTCGCCGCGTTTAGCGGCAAGCGCACAAAGAACGTGGTCCCTTTGCCCACCTCTGTCTCGAACCAGATCTGGCCTCCATGTTTCTTCACGACTACGGTGTAGGCCAGCGCCAATCCTTGTCCTGTTCCTTTCCCCACCTCCTTGGTGGTGAAGAATGGATCGAAGATCCGGTGTCGGATCGCCTCCGGGATCCCGGTCCCGGTATCGCTCACCGCGATCTCCGCGTGACTCTCCAGAGATTTTGTGCGTACGGTAATGCGACCTTTTTCACCGGTCGTTGCTCTCTCCTTGATTGCGTGCGCCGCATTGACAATCAGGTTGAGCACAACCTGGTTGATGTCGCCCGGGTAACAGACAACTGCGGGCAGTTGGGGATCGAACTCCGTCGTCACGTCAGACACATACTTCCATTCATTGCGCGCCACGGTGATGGTCGATTCGATGCTCCGGTTGAGATCGGTAGCGGCCTTCTCTGCCGAATCCGGATGCGAGAATTCCTTCATGGCGCGAACGATCTTTGCCACGCGCTTCGCTCCCTCCAGGCTTTGCTCGATCGCTCGCGGCACCTCGTCCCGCATGAACGCCAGATCGCACGCCTTTTCGGCCTCCTTCAATCGCGTGACGGTCTCGGAGCCGGCCGACTCTGCCAGGGCTTCCACCGCGATCCGATATTGCCCCAGCAACTCATCCACCGACTTCACCGCATCGCGTAAAAATGTCAGATTGTCCATGACAAACTGAGTTGGAGTGTTGATTTCATGGGCGATCCCCGCCGCTAGTTGGCCGATGCCTTCCATCTTTTGTGCATGACGAAGCTGGCTTTCCAGCGACCTCTTCTCTGTGATGTCTTCTTTCACTGCAAGAAAATGAGTGATCTGACCGGTTGCAGTCGTGATCGGAGCGATCGTGGCCGACTCCCAGAAGATCTCGCCATTCTTCTTCTTGTTGCAGAGCTCTCCCTGCCACATGTTCCCCTGGGTGATGCTCGACCACAATTGGTGATAAACCTCAGCCGGGCATCGGCCGGCGTTCAGGAATCTCGGATTCTTGCCCAGCACCTCCAGCAGCGTGTATCCCGTGCACTCGGTGAATTTGCGGTTTACGTAACTGATATTTCCCCGCGGATCGGTGATGAGCACCGAACTCGGGCTTTGCTCGACCGCCAGCGAAAGCTGCTGCAATGCGTCTTGATTCCGCTTCTGTTCGCTGATGTCTCGGAAATTCCAGATGCGTCCGTAGTAGATCCCGTTTTTATCCATCACAGGAGCCGAATATCGATCCAGAATCACGCCGTCTTTGAGCTCGATCTCGTCGCGGCTGGTCTCGAAAGGATGGCGGTACAGATGCTCGACTTTCCCCAGAAAGCCCTCTCCGTCTTTCATCAGCTTGACCGCGTGGGCCAGCATTCGTCGGTCGTCAGGGTCCTGCATGAATTCCGGCGGCATGTCAAACAATTCCGCGAATCGCTCATTGGCCAGCAGCTTTCGGCCCGAGCTGTCCACCACCAGCAGGCCATCCAAAGTTGAGTTAGCCTGAGCCTCCAGAAATGCTGTCTTGGAGCGAAGCTCTGCCTCGGCTTGCTTCCGGGCGGTGATGTCGCTTATGAAACCATCGGCGCACAGGACGCCCCTATCCATGTGCGTGGCAGTTGCGCGATCATGTACCCAGATCCACGTCCCGTCCTTGCGCCGAATGCGGTACTCCTCGTCAAACGCCACTTGTTGTTCAAACAGCGCCCGATAACTTCGATTGACTCGCCCGAAGTCTTCGGGGTGAATCTGGTTCAACCACAAGCGAGTGCCGCCGGCATAGATTTCTTTGTTGGTGAAGCCCAGCAATACTCTCACTCTGGGGCTCACGTAGTGTGTTCTGCCATTCACGTCCGAGGTCCAGGCCACATCCGGCATGTTCTCCAGAATGCGCCGGTACTGCTCCTCTCGGCGGCGAAGGGCTTCTTTGGCCATCTCAATCTCACTGAGATCCTTGATCGTCGCGACATACCACGCCCCACCCGCCGGCTGCGGCAATGGACGTCCGCAGTACTCGACCGGAACCGAGCTGCCATCTTTCTTTCGCAACGTGTTGCTTCCGACTTGCACTGGCTCGCCGCGCAGAATGGCTTTGTGCAGGCTGCACTCCTCGCGCGGTGGCTTTGTACCATCTGTCCGGCTCGGGCGCAGCACGTCGTGCAGATTCTTTCCGACAATTTCCTTCTGCGAGAATCCGCTGAGCGCCAACAATGCCTCGTTGCAGAAGACGACCGTCCCTTCTCGGTCCATCCCGCAGACACCCTTCGTGATCGCATCCAGAAGAACCTGCTGCTCCGCTTTACAGTCATGGCTCATAGTTGTCTCGATTGGGCCGGGCATTTCTCTATAGATCATCGGCAGTTCGTCGTTCCGCCTTAGCACGCTGGCGGGGGGGTGACTCACCCTTTTGTTTGGCTGAGTTTCATGCGTTGGCTGGACTGACGTCAGGAGAAGATCCGAGGGAAACGCGGACTACCTGCGCCGGTACATCTTAGCGACGCCTGCCTGCACGAGGCATTGGCGTGGAAGCTGACTAAACTCGTCTTTACAATTTCAAGATTCTAGCCGGTTTAGCCGAGGCAGAGTTTACAACCGCATTCTTCCGCAAGTCGTTTAATAGTCTTGTTGATTTTGATCGACTTGGGAGGAATCCGTTATGGATGCCCATCAGAGCAGCGCGCGAACCATGGATCGAAGAGCCTGGAAAGTGCACAAGGCTAGTCGGGCGAAACCAGCAACCCGACCGTCGGTTGAGCAATTAGCCGAAGTGATCCGCGAGTTGCGAGACTTGCTGCATGAGTACGCTCCGAGCTGGTATTCGCCGGAACAGCACAGCCGGGTGGAATCGGCGATTCAGAGAGTTTCTGAACGCTGAGCTATCAATTGCACGTGGTCTCAGGTGTCCGGGGTTCGGCGAACTTGTAGCCCACTCCAGGGATGGTCAGGATAAATTCAGGTTTCTTGGGGTCTGACTCCAGCTTCTGGCGAAGGCTGCCGATGTGCACATCCACGGTTCGCGTGAACGTTCCTTCGCTATATCCCCAAACATATCGCAGCAGTTCGTCCCTGGAGACCACGCGCCCGGTACGCTCCACCAGATAGCGGAGAAGTTGGAATTCTCGTCCGGCGAAATAGACGGCTCTGCCGTCTCGGGTGACCAGGGATCTTCGCAGGTCGATGTGGATGGTGCCGAAGCGATACACTCCCTGGCCGGCGTAGTTCGGCGCCCGCCTGAGAAGAACTTCCACTCTCGCCATCAATTCGGAGGATTTGAAGGGTTTGGTGACATAGTCATCGGCGCCTAACTTCAGCCCCACGACTTTGTCCATCGTGCGGTCTTTTGCCGTGAGGAAGAGAATGGGTGTTGCCATGCCGGCTTGCCGAATATCGCGGCAAATATCGAATCCGGTGCGAAACGGCAACATGACGTCGAGGATGATCAGGTCAAAGGGCAGCGTCGTTGCCTTCTCTAGTCCCTCGGCGCCGTCGCCGGCGGTATCCACGACGTATCCCTCCCCGCGCAGGCGGTCGCTTAGCGTCATGCGTAGTGCTTCTTCATCTTCAACCAACAGAATACTTTCGTTCATTCCTGCTTCACCCATCCAGTTGTGGTGTACAACTCCTGATCAAGATTTTCTTGCGGCGGAATTGGCAGATGCAGCGTAAATGTGCTGCCTTTGCCGACCACACTTTCAACCGACAGCGAGCCTCCGAGGGCCCCGGTGATAGCTTTGGCCAGCGCCAGTCCTAGACCTGTGCCGTGAATCTGCGCAGAGATTACCCTCGGACTCCGATAGAAGGGCTCGAAGATGTGCTTCATTTCCGAGGGACTGATGCCGATCCCGTTGTCGCGAACATGAATGCGCAGTTCCTTTCCTGCCGTGCCCAGATCAGAAATTTCCGCGATGATCGCGATCATGCCATTGCGAGGGCTGTATTTGATCGCATTCGTCACCAGATTCTGCAGACACCGGGTAAGAGCAGGCGTGTCGCCCAGAACATACGGCAAGTTTTTGGGGACGGATTGCTCCACCGAACATCCTGTCTTTTGAAGCAAGCCGGCGATGTTCTGGCGAACGGACTGCAGAACGTCTTCAACCCGCAGAGGTTGCAGCTGATAGCGGACACTATCATCCCGGCTGGTGGCAAAGAGTAGCACCTGATCTACCAGATCGATCAACTGCGTGGCCTGAGTGGTGATGATATTGCCATAGCGGAACAGCGCCGGTTTGCCATCAATAAATCCATCCGCAATGTTTTCTCCGGCAGATAAGATGGCCGATAACGGAGTACGCAGTTCATGAGACACCGAGGCCACGAATTCCATCTCCATCCACGCCAGACGCTGCGCGCGATGCGTTGCCACGGCGACCAGTGTCATGCTGGCGATTAACAGCAGCAGAACCAGCGCCGGGGTAATCATGTTCTTCCGCCGCAAGGTCGCCATTGCCGCCAGCAGAGAGCCATTTTGCTTGCGTAAAATCAGCGTCCATGGCTGCTGTTGCATCCTGTACTGGAATACAGGAAACCATACTGAGCCAGAGAATTTGTGCCATTCCAGGCCGGTGAGCGAGTTACGGTTTTTGAAGGCCCCCCAGAAGTATCCTTCCGTACTTTCCGGTGGCAGGCCGAAGATGTTCATTGTGGCGTCCGCATCGCTGCGCTCGGAATCTGCGTTCTTCCCGGACGGGTAGATCAGATGCTCAGAGCTTCCCCCGACTCCCACGCTAAGCTCATACTCGTTGTCAGCGATGTACTTCTTCGTGATATCAGGCAGAACTTCTTCGCGGATCACGTCCAAGTCGAGTACGACCACGATCCAATCGACTGCCTGTCCGATGCTGTTGTCTTTACCTTCGAGTGGATGGTGAATGATCGGATGAACGATTGCAGGTACGTTCTGATCAAATTGCCATCCCGTGATGGGGTTGTAGCGGGCGAGACCGGGATCCGTGGTACGAGCAGTATGTGTGGATTCCTTCAGTTCCCACGCCCACAACCCCTCCGTGATATCTTGCGACCGTTCCCGCAGACGAGCCAGGAGTTCGCTTAGCTTTTCTGGCGGGTCCGCGATCTTTAGCGGCTCTTGACTGGCCCCAATTCGAAAAAGCCGTGGACCGCGCCGCTGGCTAGTTTCCCAAATGTAAACGTGCTCCACCATCTTGGGATGCTCCCGAGACCAGCGGGAATAGCGCTCGCGATAGGCGAGCCAGTTGTCATGTTCGCCGGAGTCGGGTCCGACCTGAAGCGCCACGCAGATGCCAGCGAACTGCCGATAAAGATCGAGGTGCCAGTCCAGCATCAGGGACTCCACGTTGTTGCCGATCCTAGTTTCGGAGGCCTCGGTGATCTTTGAGGTCCAACGATATTGAAGGACGGCTACCGTCAACAGGAGTGCGACCATGCCCACGACTGCAATGATCCAGAAGAACGAGAGCCTCCGGACCTGGGCAAAATCGCTGAACCTGGCTGGCGGACTTTGAACGTGGTTTTTCATCGATAGCGAACGAGAGTTTGGCCGGACCTCATGTTCTGGACGAACCCCAAAATAATCAAGACGCGAGCGCAGGCGTTCGAACGTTTTACTTCGAACATTCTAAAGGGGAGGGGATGGAAGCGTTACGCCTAGGATCTAACCGGATTCTCTTCGGATACCGTGACCTGTGTCAAGGGCGGATGTCCACCGTTTGTAGAGGCCGGGGGGTGGTCCTGTACATCTAATGCTGCATATCTACCCGACTCGCCAACTTGGAGTTGGGGAGCAGTTGACCGCATTTCTGGATGCTGTGATATCGAGCCTCGGCTTTCAATCTGACCGCCTGGTGCGCGTCTTCCTGATGAATCCGACAGGGTCTGATTGTATCTGTGTCGGCTTCGCATCCGCATTTTTCGAACGCGATGACGGTTCCGTTGGGGTCCTTACGGAACATTACGCGGGTGTATCTCGCTCTATGGAAACGTGTCCCAACCACTGGACCATCAGACTGGCTTGAGTTTAGCGGCGAGTGGATACCGAAAGATGAGGAATTCAACAGCAAAATCAGAACCTCGGATTGCGCTGGAAGAACGTTAACCGCATCGTCCTCTGAACGATGAACCCGATCAAGAATTTTGGAGGCCGGAGACATGACTAAAGTAACCAACTCACTCCCGAATTCGGAGCACGCCGCAAATCGACCTAGGATGGAAATGCCATTCTTCGGGTGGCCCACGCAAAACAGCTTTGGGGTGCACCCCAATTCGCGCCTCCCAGCTGCGGTCCCGGAACACGAGGTCGAGACCGCGAAAAACGCTCGCCTCGTCTCTAAATTCCTCGAGGGTATCGCCGGTTTTGAATACGCGCGAATAGGGCAAGCAGCAGCATCGTCACAACAGTCGTCGTGACCAGAACAGGCAAGATCCAGTGCGCCCAACTGCGCCTCGACGGCTGTTCCAGCGGGGGAGTCTCAACCAGAGACGTGGTCGCGGCAGGTTTCGCCGCTGCCGTCTGATCGGTTCTGGGCACGATGGGCACGGACTGGGACGGGGGGACGGCCAAGCCATTATTCGCCAACTTGACGAGGACTTTATTGGCCAACGGTAATACTCGAAACTCCGGGGGAGCTACCAGATCCAGCACTACGCGGGTAATGGGAGGGTTGGCGCTGAGTAGTCCAATGCGAACATCTCGCAGTTCTCCACGATGGATCGGGATTTTCTCCAATCCCGCGGCCGGCCGTGCCTCAGGGAGGTCGACAATCAACCGGTCTGGGTCGGTCACGAACTGAGTGCGTGGGGTGACCGGCTTGCTTGCCGTGATCTCGACGCCAAGGTCGCGAGCGTCACCGGTGACAGCTATGCGGCGAACGATGGCAAGCTGCTGCCCAGCTTGAGCCAGTTGCACACCGCCGCCGAACAGTACGACACAGAGAATCAGCATTTCCGAACACAAAAAGCGCCAAACAGCACACCTCCGAGCCTTGAATACCACTTCCATTCTCCTTCCCCTTTCCATAAAACTGGCTACGCCAGTGTTGCAAAATTCATCATTACCACAAGGCAGGCTCTGTATGCCTCAAGAAACACACGCGTTATCGAGCGAGAGGTACTAGAACTTCCCTGGTGAGATGGACAGTCACCGATCGCCTGCAGGCAATCGGTCATTGAGAAATTGAAAGAGATGCTGGCCGGACATCGAGTGCCGAGAAGCTGGCAAATGCCGCTAAGCCATTGCGAATCACTATTTTGCTCTGGTGGTGATGGAGTCTCATAGATTATTTCGAGTTTTTCGGTCGATTGTTCAAGAGATTGAATCCACTGGCCCTGCTTCCACTTCATCCTCCCGCCCGTCCATAAATTTGTTATGCCTGACATCAAGTTCGCCCTCCGCCAGTTCGCCAAGGCTCCGGGATTCGCCGCCACTGTCATCCTGACGATTGCGCTCGGGATCGGTGCGAACACCGCGATCTTTACGCTCGTGCATGCGATCTTGTTGCGCTCGCTTCCGGTGACGAATCCCGCGACCCTGTATCGCATCGGCGACCTTGATGACTGCTGTGTCAATGGCGGCTTCATCAACGACAACGGCGACTTCGATCTCTTCTCTTACGACCTCTACCGCCACATACAGGACAACACCCCCGAGTTCGAGCAGCTCGCCGCCTTTCAGTCCGGCCAGAACATGATGAACGTGCGTGTCGGCAACAACCCGGCGAAGTCCGAGCGCTCGGAATACGTCTCGGGAAATTACTTCTCCGTTTTTGGAATTGGCGCTTATGCCGGCCGCCTGTTTGAGCCTTCCGACGACGTCCCCGGAGCTGCTCCCGTCGCGGTCCTTAGCTACGCGGCCTGGCAATCGGCCCATGCTGCTGATCGCAACCTGGTCGGGTCAACCATCTATATCCAAAGCCATCCGGTAACCATAGTCGGCATCGCGCCTCCGGGATTCTTCGGTGATCGCGTCAACAGCAACCCTCCCGCCTTCTGGATTCCCCTGAACGCCGAGCCTGTGCTTGAAGGCGAAACCACCCTTCTTAAGGTAGCCGAATCGAACTGGCTCTATGCTCTTGGTCGCGTAAAACCGGGCGTCGCTCCCAAAGCTCTCGAGAGCAAGATCTCCAACACCCTTCGGCAATGGCTCGCCACACAGCCCACCTATACTCAATACGGTAACGACAAGGAAATCCCCAAGCAGCACGTTGTCCTCACGCCCGGTGGAGGCGGCATTCAGAACCTTCAGCAGGAAGCCGGAGACGGTCTGCGGCTGCTCACATGGATCTCCGCGCTCGTGCTGCTTGTGGCCTGTGCGAACGTAGCCAATCTTCTGCTGGCCCGAGGCGCTGCTCGCCGCGCCGAGACTTCGATTCGCACAGCCCTCGGCGCCGCTCGCACGGCACTGGTGGGCCAGTCGCTCACGGAGAGTGTTCTCCTGGCAGTCGCCGGCGGCGTCATTGGCATCGGCATTGCCTATCTCGGTGCGCGCATGATCCTCAACCTGGCGTTCCCCGAAGCCACGCAAATGCCGATTCAGGCAGACCCTTCCCCCGTGATCCTTGGCTTTGCCTTTCTGTTGTCGCTTATCACGGGAATCATCTTCGGGATCGTGCCCGCATGGATCTCGTCGCATGCCGACCCGGCCGAAGCTCTGCGCGGGCTGAATCGCTCCACGGGCGATCGCTCTCTTCTTCCGCAGAAGGCCCTGATCGTTCTTCAAGGCGCGCTCTCGCTGGTCCTGCTCGTCGGGGCGGGCCTGATGACGCAAACGCTCCGCAATCTCGAACACCAGAACTTCGGTATTACGACAACAAGCCGCTATGTCATCCACTTCGATCCCATGGGGGCTGGGTACAAACTCGACACCATTGGCGCAGTCAATCAGCGCATCGAGGACGAATTCAAGGCTCTGCCCGGGGTGAAGAGCGTGGGCCTGGCACTCTACAGCACACTCGAAGGCAATAACTGGGGCGAATCAGTTTTCGTCGAAGGCCGTCCCGCACCCGGCCCCGAGGACCATAACGGCTCTTCCTGGGATCGGGTGAGCCCGCAATTCTTTCAGACCATCAGCCAGCCCCTCATCCGCGGCCGTGGCTTCACCGATCAGGACACTGCCACATCGCAGATGGTCGCCGTAGTGAATCAGGCATTCGTGAAGAAGTTCTTCCCCAAGGAAGACCCCATCGGACATCACTTCGGAGTCTTCGATCAGAAATATGCCGACAACTTCGAAATCGTCGGCATCGTCGCTGACGCCAAGTACACCAACCCCCGTGATCCCGCGCGTCCCATGTATTTCCGCCCGATGACACAGTTCAATCGCAACGTAACGGAACGAAATTTCTTCATGGCTGAGAGCCGGTCGGTCTATCCCAACTCGATCACCGTGCAATACGCCGGCGATGCGGCATCTCTGGAATCTATGGCCCGGCGCACGCTCTCCAACATCAATCCCGATTTGACTATCGTCAGCTTCAAATCGCTCGACTACCAAGTCGCCGACAACTTCAACGGAGAGCGCCTCATCTCACGGCTCACAGGACTATTCGGCGCGCTGGCGCTGGTGCTCGCTTCGGTCGGTCTGTATGGAATCACGGCATATTCGGTGGCCCGTCGCACCAACGAGATCGGAGTGCGCATGGCGCTGGGCGCAAATCGAAGCAACGTAGTGGCGATGGTGATGCGCCGCGCGCTGGTGCTGGTCGGGGTCGGATTGGCGATCGGCATTCCCATCGCGCTGGTTGGCGGACGCCTGATGCGTACCCAACTCTACGGGGTCAACACCTACGATCCCGTCACGCTCCTTGGGTCCGTGGTAGTGCTCGCAGCCGCCGCAGCGCTGGCCGGATTCATCCCAGCCCGCCGCGCCGCCAGCATTGAGCCCATGAATGCGCTGAGGACGGAATAATCAACTGAAGATACAGCCGGGGCGGCCGTCGCACGAAGCAACGGATTTCTACGCCGCCTTGTTGCGTTCAATGCCGGAGGGCCCCTTGCCTGCAAGCATGACGGTTGAGTCCGATTGAGCAGAGCTCTCCATTTGCTTCTTTCTGGCGCCGTTGCGGCGCGAATTGATCTCGAACCACACGAGCAGAGCAATTCCGCCCGCAGTTAGAACCATTACTAATACCGTTGCTGAATCCCTCCTTGCTCCTTCTCGTAAGTTCCTCAGGGTGTGCATTGCAGGAGTTGTACTTTCTTGCCAGAGACTCTGGACGAAAGTAGTGGACGGCCTTGCGGTTGCATTCTCATTGCCACGCCGTCCTCCGACACGAGAGTCGACCCTGGATCACAAGAACCGCAGAGCCACAAATGTTCAATTGGCCTGAGGCCAGCGGCCTCCGCGCAGATGTAGCAAGAGCATCAGGCCTTGCCGGTAGGGCCGATAACAACATCCGACCCATTACTCCGAAGCAGTTCGCCCATGCATGTCCCCGCCACTTCTGGAGTGAGGATGCCGGCGGCGATAGCCGCCTCGAGTAACGCCATTGCGTTGTCCCGCCGTTCCGCGAGCATCTGTCGTGCGATCTGACGCGATTCCGGATCCGGGGACCCCAGTGCTGCGACCAATTCCCAACCGGCATCCACATCGGCCGTGTTTCGCCAGATGATTCCACAAGCAACCGTGCAAAGGATATTCATGGCGATCACTCCGTACGCGAAACACGCTCTATACCTCACAAATTGAAAAGCTAAAACTCCGACGGTTACGTGGCTAGGCAGCTTCCTCCATGCTTGTCCTGTTGCTCCTGATCTCCTCTTCGGCCTGAAGCCAGTCTTCAAGCTCGCGGCCTTCCTGGCCCCCACGCGCTTCGAACAGCTCAAAGGCGCGCTGGCGGATTTCGTCTTCTCTGTGGACAGAGTTCACGACTAGTTTCATATGTGTATTTTTCATGAAATGATTTCTCCTTCTATTGGATTGTCTGGGCGTCGATCCATAAGCGCCACTTGCTAAGACACATTCTTAATTGGCGCCGACTATAATAAAAAGTACATAATCTGCGAAGGATTCTTCGATTTACTTTAACGGTAGAAAGGGGCTCTGCCCCTGTCAATCTTGCTGGCATGCGGAACCCCAGGATGCATCCGAGGCGTGAGGGTTTGTCGGGGAAGTGTAGGGCGTTGTGGCTGTATCAGACGCGGAGACGAAAGCGCATTAACCTCTGAGGCCGGGCGCCGACATCCCCGCACCCATCCGCATAGCGCGATACTTTCGCAACAATTCGTAGAGCACAATCCCAGCGGCGGTAGCAACATTCAGCGAGGTTTTCTCGCCGAGCATGGGAATGCGCACGTGCGTGTCGGCGAGTTCCAGCAGCTCTGAACGCAGACCCTCGACCTCGTTCCCAAACGCAACGCAGACCGGAAACCTGGGCTGCCACTCAAACAGATCAACAGAATTCGTACTGGTCTCGATGGCAGCGATTGCAAATCCGCTGCAGCGCATCTTCTCCGCCATCTGGAGCGCGTCCCAGTCATGTTCCCACGCAACGGCTTGCTCGGCACCCAATGCGGTCTTGGTAATCGCCTTCTTTGGCGGATGCGCGGTAATTCCGCAGAGGCATACTTTCTCGATACCGACGCCATCGGCTGCGCGAAAGAAAGCGCCGACGTTATACATGCTGCGCACATTGTCGAGTAGAACGGCCGCGGGAAGCCGGAGCCCTTCATAGCCCGCCGCCAGCAAACGCCGCGAAGCGGTCAGACGCTCCCCATTCGGCGGGACCGGAGCAGCGTTCAGGGGGAGTTTTGGAATGGTCATGCTGATATCCATCAACATACCACCTGCAGCTGAGCAGGATGAACGTTTGCGGCCTTGCCACCAGCATTAACGATGGCCTTGCCAAGAAGACGCTTCCACCCATCAAGTTCCTACTCCAGGACAGAATCACAGGATCGGGGCATGCGGGTTTATACTCCCCATGTCCCAAGAGGCGGTTCACCACCGTCAGCAGGTAAGAAGAACACCGTACGAACCCAGGAAAAATCGACGTTACCAGGAGGCACCACATGTTGCGAGCCGTGGGAATGGCAACGCTGCTCCTTTCCTCGATCTGGGCATCCGCAGACCCAACCCCAGTTGTGGATTGTGATCGAGGCCAGTCGCTCAACCGCACCCTCACCAAAATGGACAAATTCGGCGCCGCCAAAGTGAAATTCAAAGGAACCTGCACCGAGTACGTGGTAATCGAAGGATTCGACAATCTAACCGTCAAGGGCCTGCCCGGCGCAACCATTCGGCAACCCTCCACGAACACGCCACCCAGCCCGTTTTATGTTGTCAGGGTGGCTGGGTCGCGCGGCGTGACACTGTCGGGATTCACTGTGCAATCACTTCCTTCTGCTTTTTCGGCCATCGGAATTGAGAGGGGAAGCACGGACGTTCTACTTGAAAACATGACAACGGAGGGCTCGTGGGGAATTGTGGCGGATCAAGCAAGTCAGGTCTGGTTAACGGGAGTGAATGTCAATATCACTTCCGGATTCGCCGCCATCTCGGCGTTCGACAAATCGGATGTGCACATAGTAGGAGGTTTAGTGCACCGCCCAGCAGACTCAGGCTTTTATGCGGGTCTCTTCGCCAGTACGGGTCATATCACCGTGCAGGGACTCACAATCCGCGACATGCAGACGAGCATCGATATCGACGATGGCGGGAGCGTCGACCTGGTGAATTTTGACTCCAGCGTTTCAGCCGTGGATGTGATCATCGATAACCCTGCCGGCACAAATTTCAACGGTGTGTTTGTGAGTAGTGGCTCAGCGCTCAACGTGGGCAGCGCCAGGCTCCTCATTTCGAATGCTGGGCAGCCGTACGGATTTAATAGCGGCGCGATCTTTGTCACCAACGGTTCCACCTTGAGCGCAGGCGCGAGCCTGATTGTCACCGGCAGCCGTGGTCAGGGGGTTATGGTCAGCAACACCTCCCATGCGGAACTGGCGGGCTCCAGCATCACCGGAGGCGCACACGGCGGATTGGTCGTGGTCAATCAATCGACGGCTGGTGCTAATCTGACGAATCCTTTGACCATAATCAGCGGGAATGGAACGGATTTGTTTTGCGATTCCAAGTCACGGATTACGGGCAGCTCGTATATGGCGAATGTCACAACTGTGCAGTGCAATGACTTGCTGCCCGATCTTTATGAGAGCTTGCCTTAGCCAGAGAACCAAAGTCACGGCTTGCTCGATTCTTTGCGGAAGTGACTGAAACCCGCGTGGGCCCCTTCTCGCAGTGGTTGCGAGAAGGGGACGTTGAACGATTTTCTTCGCGCCACCTAGGAGGCGGCTCTGTCGTCCAGGGCAAGCCGGCCGGGGACCATTCAGGCTGCCGCCGCCGACCGTTGAGTGTCTGGGACTTCGAGTAGCCTGCCCGATTTCACGTCATACATGTAGCCGTAAACGGCTATGTTCTCGGGAACCAGCGGATGTTCTCGGATGCGCTGCACATCGTCGCGCACGCTCTGTTGCTGATCGCGGATGGTAAGCCACTCGATATATTCTGCTGCGCGAGACCCGGGACCTTTCCCGACATCCTGAAATCCTTTTTCTGTGAGGGCCGCCGTTTCCAGGCTGTTGGCTAACAGCCCGCGCATCACCTCGTTGGTGAAGAATTCCATGCCGCAATTGGTGTGATGAATGACGAACCACTCCCGCGTCCCCAGCAACTTGTAGGAGATGACGAGCGAGCGGATGGCATCGTCGCTGGCGCGTCCACCCGCGTTGCGAATCACGTGGGCATCGCCTTCGGCAAGCCCGGCGAACTTGGCGGGATCCAGCCGCGCATCCATGCAAGTGAGAATCGCGAAATGACGCGCAGGCGGCATAGCGAGCTTCGCCTTGTCACCGAAGTTGGCGGAATATTTGTCGTTCGCTGCAATTACTTCTTTGAGTGTGGTGCTCATACGTTTCTCCTTGATTTGTTTCTGGCGTTCGTCAATGAATCGCTATCCAGGAAAAATCGATCCGTGTGATCGATGCATCTCAGGAATTCAAGATTGGTGGGTTGGCCGCCAACGCAGGATGTGCGTTTAGCGGCAGCTACAGGAGCAACAGAACCAGAGGCAGGAACAAATGGAAGTCACGCGAGGAATATACAAGATTTTGGGGGCCGTTGGCCACTGCATTGGGGAAGCCCGGGAACAGATTAAGTTCGAGGGCGGGCAATCACGGGTCCCCGAGAAGTTCGTCGATCACGGTCGCAGCAATTTCGGGCACGCGCTGAGTAATCACGGGCGAGAGTTCCATTCCCATGCCTTGCAGCGAATCGATGGATATGGCGAACAAGGTCACATCGAGAGCGCCGCGCGTGAGATACGCGGCATCGAGCAGATCTTTCAACCCGATGTCGTGAGCGGTGAGAGTTTTGGGATATTCAGAGGAGAACCTCGGCATCAAGCGGGTTACGGTTCCTGCAGGCTGTCCATCGATCGTGGCGTCGACCAGGACGACACGCTGGGCCTGCTGCATCGGCTCAAGCAGGACAAAACTGCCGGTTCCACCATCGAGGCACTCCACGCCTTCCGGCAGCTTCATCCCGGCAAGCTGCCGGATGACGTGGACGCCGACGCCCTCGTCTCCCATCAGCACATTGCCGATGCCGAGCACGAGGACGCGCGCGGTGTTACTCATTGCGATCGTCAGTCATTACGATCATCGCGCTCGAATTTCCAACCTCCGACCATAGATGACGTTGTGCCACGACCCTCGATGTAGTCGTGGTAGAAAACCAGATAGACGTGGATCAGTATAAACAGGACGAAGAACCACATGAACACGTGGTGCCACTGGCGCACGGCGAAGTCTCCGCCCATCAGCGGCGTGATCCAGGCAAACATGTGCGGCAGCCACGAATGGCTCATGCCGGAGTAGAGAGCGAATCCCGTGAGCGACTGGAACAGGAACGCGAGAAACGAGAGGAAGTAAATGATCCCTGCCAGCGCGTTGTGCCCAAGCGTGATCAGCCGCTGTCCGTGGGCCTGCAGGACATCGAGTTTGAGCACCTTCATCATCTCAGCCCACTGTGCCGGTTTGGTCGGGATGAAATTCGTCCAGCGTGCGTATTCATTCCCCACGAATCCCCAGTAGATGCGCACCAGGAAGTTGAAGAAGAATACGAACGCTGTGACGAAGTGGAGGAAGCGCACCGTGCCAAACCAATACTGTTGATAAGCCTCGCTGGAGTAGCTGATGGCGAGCGGATGGCCGATCAGATATCCCGTGATGCATAGCACCACAACGCAGAGCGCGTTGACCCAGTGATAGAGGCGAACCGGGAATTCCCAGACGTAGATGCGTCTGAATCGCGGCGCGGAAGCTTCGACGAATGCCTTGGTAGCCATAGGCGTCTCCTCAGAGGACCTTTACCTGGTGCAAATGCCTGCCCTGCGGATCGTACAAATGCACGGCGCAGGCAAGGCATGGGTCGAACGAGTGAATCGTGCGCAGGATCTCGACCGGCTGATCGGGATTTGCCATCTTCGTGCCGATCAATGAAGCTTCGTAGGCAGAGCGCTGTCCGTTGGGATCGCGCGGCGAAGCGTTCCAAGTGCTCGGCACGACAAGCTGGTAGTTGTCGATTTTGCCGTCCTTGATCTTGATCCAGTGCGCCAGCGCGCCGCGTGGGGCTTCGGTGAGCCCAACGCCTTCTGCGGTTGCAGGCCAGGTCGAAGGATCCCACTTGTCGCGAGTGAAGGTACTGAGATGTCCGCCCTTTACTTCGGCCAGCAGCTGATCGTAGAACTCCTGCATCCAGTGAACGACCAGCCGCGTTTCGAGTCCGCGTGCAGCAGTGCGGCCGAGGGTTGAGAACAGGGCGGTCACCGGAACATTGAGCTGTTTCAATGCATCGTTGACGACATCCTTAACCTCGGTGCGTCCCGCGCCATAGCTCACCAGCAGTCGGGCCAGCGGCCCGACTTCCATCGGATGATCTTTCCAGCGCGGAGTCTTGAGCCAGGAGTACTTGCCTTCCACATTCAGCTGGTCGTACGGCGGCTTGGGCCCGGTGAAGTTGAAGTCCGTTTCTCCCTCCCATGGATGCAAGCCGGTGTTGTCGCCCGCCGAGTAGGTGTACCACGAGTGCGCAATGTACTCCTTGATTTCCTGTGCATCGCGGCCATTTACGGGATGAACCTCGTTCAAGTTGCGATCGAGGATCGCGCCACGGGCGAACTTGAAGTAGTCGGGCTGTCCATACCCGCGTGTCGGCAGGTCACCGTAGGCAAGATAGTTCTTGAGTCCTCCACCGTAAGCGGCCCAATCCTTGTAGAAGCCGGCGATCGCCATGAGATCGGGAATGTAGACCTGCTCCACGAACGTCTTGGCCTGTTTGATGAGGCTGCCAACGTGGTTGAGGCGCTCCATGTTGACGGCGTTGACTTCTTCCGGATTGAGGGAGCAGGGCACGCCGCCGACAAGATAGTTCGGGTGCGGATTCTTGCCGCCGAAAATGGCGTGGATCTTGACGATCTCCTTCTGCCATTCGAGCGCCTCGAGATAGTGAGCAACCGCCAGCAGATTAACTTCCGGTGGAAGCTTGTATGCGGAATGTCCCCAATATCCGTTGGCGAAGATGCCAAGCTGGCCGCTCTGAACGAAAGTCTTCAGCCGAGTCTGCAGGTCGGCGAAGAACTTGGGCGAGCTCTTCGGCCAGTTCGAAATCGAGACGGCGATGGCCGAGGTCTTCGCCGGATCGGCCTTGAGCGCGCTGACTACATCTACCCAATCGAGGGCGTGCAAGTGATAGAAGTGGATTACGTGATCCTGAACATACTGGGTGCAGAACATCAGGTTGCGGATGAGTTCGGCATTCTGCGGCACGGTGATGTTCAGCGCATCTTCCACCGTACGCACGCTGGCCAGAGCGTGCACCGTCGTGCACACGCCGCAGGCGCGCTCGGTGAAGGCCCAGGCGTCGCGCGGGTCGCGGCCTTTCAGGATCTTTTCGAATCCGCGCACCATGGTGCCCGAGCTGTAGGCATCGGTGATGGTTCCGTTCTCGACAACGGCTTCGATGCGGAGATGTCCTTCAATGCGGGTAATCGGGTCCACCACGATTCTCGCCATGGTTTACTCCTTTCCCTTCTGAGCTGACTTCGCCGGTTCCTCGGTCTCGAGCATCAAACGCGTCTTGCGCAAGTTGGTGCTGATGGCATGCAATGCAATGCCGCCTACAGCAGCGATTCCTACGACTGTTCCGACGTTGTCGGCTGTGCTCTCGATGCCGAATCCGGGGAACGAAGCCAGATGCTGATAGAACGGACCGTTGTCCCAGAAGCCGGCTTCGCTGCAGCCGATGCATCCGTGGCCGGATTGAATCGGATAGCTGGTCGCGCCGTTCCATTTCGTCACCGAACAGGCGTTGTAGGTGACCGGACCGCGGCAACCCATTTTGTAGAGGCAATATCCCTTGCGCGCCTTTTCGTCGTCGAATGACTCGACGAAGAGTCCGGCATCGTAGTAGGCACGCCGGTAGCAGGTGTCGTGCACGCGCCGCGAATAGAACTCTTTCGGGCGTCCCAGGCCATCGAGCTCAGGTGCGCTGCCGAGCACGAGCAGGTGAGTTACAACTCCCGTCATCACGTCGGCGATCGGCGGGCAGCCGGGAACGTTGATGACCGGCTTGCCAATGAGCTTATGCACAGGAGTCGCGCCGGTGGGATTGGGCTTCGCCGACTGGATGCAGCCGTTTGAGGCACAACTACCCCAGGCAATGACGGCTGCCGCGTCCTTTGCGGCTTCCTGCAGGATGTCCTCGGCGGTGCGGCCGGCGATCGTGCAGTAGATCCCGCCATCGTTGGTCGGAATCGATCCTTCCACCAGCAGAATGTACTTGCCGGCATAGTTCTTGATCGTGTCATGCAGGCTTTTCTCTGCCTGGTGTCCGGCCGCAGCCTGTAGTGTCTCGGTGTAGTCGAGCGAAATGCTGTCGAGCAGCACATCGGCAACCAGCGGGTGCGACGAGCGGATGAACGACTCGCTGCAGCAGGTACACTCCTGGAAGTGGAGCCAGACGACTGGCGGACGCGGCTGCGTCTCGAGGGCATGCACTACCTTGGAGAAAGCGGAAGCTTCAATCCCGGCGATGGCTGCGGCGAAGCTGCAGAAGCGCAGGAATTCGCGGCGGTCATATCCCTTGGCCTGCATGGATTCCCAGATGGTGGAAGCGGAGTGGCCCATACGTCCTCTCCTTTGTCGGTCGATTCGAATCGCCGGCTGCCGATCCGTAGGTGCCGCTCACAGAGCGCGGAACCAGGCACAAAACAGCCGGTCAGATGTTTGCGGAAGTTAGCATCGCGGCGGGAAAGGGAATGTGACAATGGTCACAGGTGCGTGTGATTTCACGCGGCTGGGCGCAGCTTCCCCTGTGAACCTCTTTGCGTCTCTCTGTGGCGAATCAAGAACCGTGAACCACAGAGGACACGGAGGAACGCAGAGGAAAGCTAGTGAATGGTCTGCTCAGATTTTCGTACCGGAGGGGCCGTGGTTGACCCCTGGAACTTCGGGGCGCCTAACTTTGTGATCCACAATCCGGAGTGAATGTCGTTGAAGTAGATCATGCTGTTCAGTGCCGGAGTGTCGCAGGTGACCGAGCACGGCTGACCTCCCCAGGTGAACGGCAGATTCGGGCGGAATCCTTTCGCGTCGCCCGTCCAGAAGCGCGCGATCTCGCGGCCCTGGCGATAAAGATCGCCGCGCAGTTCTCCCGAGATGTCGAGTACGCGGGCGCCACCGCTGTAATAGCCCTCATACAGCATGTCGTTCGCGACCCAGAAATTATGCGAGCCGCCTTCGGGAGCTTCGTACTGCGCGACTTCCTTCGGATGCTTGATGTCGGAAAGATCCATCACATGGCAGATCGCGCGCACGGGAATGCGGTCGCGATCTTCGATATTGAAGATCGCCGGGAAAACTTCGTCGCCGACGAAGAGGTAATTCTTGTAGCGAAAGACGCTGTGTGTGCCGGCGAGCCATCCATCGCCGTAGAGTTCGTAGTGGTTGAAGTGATATTGGCTGATTAACTTGGGATTCTCGGGGGTGCCTCCTGCCATCCCGTTGCCGACATCGAGAATCACCAACCCATCGCGCCAATAGGCGAGATACGCGATGCCATCTTTGACCTGCAGGTCATGCAGGTAGCGTCCGCTCGACATCGATCCGATTTCTGTGTTGATGGTGACGACAGTCGGGTTCTCGGTCTGCCAGCGTGCGACCTCCCTGGGATGCTTCACGTCCTGGAAGTCGATGATACGCAGCGAGCCGGTCGCGTCGTCGGTGAGATAAACGTAATGACTGTCGATGTAGGCACTGTGCACTCCGCCGCTGACCGTCGCCGTGTATTCGGACAATACGTTGAGATGTGAGGGATCGGAGGTATCAAGAAAGACGATGCCGTTCTTGCGGTTGGAAGCTCCCTCGCGAGTGAAAACGCCGATCTTCTCGTCGGGCGTCGTGCTGATGTCATTGATGAGGCGCGCGTCGACTTTGAGAGTGTCGAGCAGCTTGGGATTTGCTGCATCAGCAATGTCGTAAACGAAAAGTTTGTCAGCAATAGTCGCAAGGTACGCGTGATGCCCGATGATCCACTCCTCCGACATCTGCACATCGGGCATGGGAACGTGAGCGACGACCTCGACTTCGCGTTCCACCTTGCGCGGCCGAACCACGACCGAAGCTGACGCGCTGTGCTGGCCGCTGCTCGCGGTCACGACGTAAGTTCCGGACTTCTCGGCGACGAAGGCTCCGTCCGGATAGATCGACGCTCCGCTACCAGTGACCGACCAGCGCACCGGAGATTCCTTGCCGCTGTCAGTGGCTTTGAAATGCACCACATCGCCGGTGCGCGCGTCGGCGGTTGCGGGGTCGATGTTCAGCTTGCGCACCGCATCGCGCACCACTTGGACTATGACTTTTCCACTCGCTTCGTCGGAAACAGCTTTGATCGTCGCGCTTCCCGGAGCGACACCAGTGACCAGTCCCGCCGCATCCACAGTCGCGACGGAAGGCTTGTCTGAGGTCCACTTGATGGCGGCGTCACTCCGCGGTTCGCCATTAACCGTGCGAGCGATGGCGGTTAGCTGTTCCGCGCTGCCAGCAACGATGGGCCGGGAGAGCGGTCCGACTTCCACCGCCGTGATCTTTGAAGTGCCGACGTTTACAGTTGCATATCCGGTTTTACCGGCGATCACGGCGCCCACCGTGACAATTCCCGGCGCGTGGAATGTGACTTCGCCGGATTCATCGGCACCTGCAAGATCAAAGGGTGCGGCAAACCAGACGGAAGGCTTGGCACTGACCGGATTGCCGGCGGAGTCTTTGGCCATCGCGGTGAACCTGACCTTCTCGCCGACATGGACGTCCAGCGACTTGGGCGAGATCTCGACCACCTCGGGAGCAACGGACGTTGTCGACTCTTGGGGCTTGGCGGCATCCTGCGCACACAACGCAACTGAGAAGATGGCTACAGCAACGGCCAGCACGACTGGGCTGTGCTTCGACATGTGTATTTTCCTCTGCCGGAGTGTTCTCCGAAGCGTATTTCTTCGCCTGATTCGTTTCCCTCAGCGGCTAAGGCCGCGTCGGTTACGGCTCGGACGCCAAAAAACATCTTTAAAGACGAGACGTTCCACCTCAAAACAAATCCTTACGGAAGGTCTACTTGCTCGGCTCCGCCTTCCAGAAATCGACGCCTGCCGCCTGCGGACCGACGTCGATGGTCGCGACTGTTTTCATCGCCGCCAGATCGATCACTTCGACCGTGCCAGGTTCCGTGCCGACTCCCTCCACCGAGATGAATGCATAACGATCGTCGGGCGAGACGACGGCTCCGTGAACAACTTTTCTCTTCGTCGGAAGATTGACGAGTTCTCTCCCGCTGAGGGGATCGAAGATCGAGACGGACTGGCCGCGCTTGTTGGTCGCGATCAGCCGTCCATCTTTCGTCATCGCCAGGTTGTACACGCCGTTGCCGGCGGGAAATCGGCGGGCCAGTTTCCAATCAACGGTGTTGATGGCAACGATCTCGTTGGTCTGATTGCAGGCGACGTAGACGACCGATCCATCGTTGGAAGGCTGCGCCCAGGTCGGAGTGCAAGCCGGCTTGTGATCTCCCATTCCGGCCATTTTGTGATCCGCGCCGGATGCGGGATAGGGCGCTCCGCTTATCCCCATTTCCTTGCCGGGTGCGAGCATAAAGTAGCGCGAGACGGAGAATTTGCTGGTGTCGATCTCAACCAGCATGTCGTCCATCATGCAGGCGGAGTAGTGTCTGGTCCCGGCGTGATTGAGACGCGATCCGTGCGGCATCGTGCACGTTGTGATGCGCTTGACTTCAATCATCTGATCGGTAGCGACAACCGAGATCGAAGACGGAACCATGTCGCCGTGGAAATTTGCATTGGCGACATAGATGAAATTGCCATCCGGAGTGATATCCGTGGTTGCGGGAAACATGCCCAGCCCCGTGTACTTGATGACCTCGTTACTGCCAGCGCGATATTTCCAGACGGAGCCTTCCGGGCGTCCGTGGCCTTGGGAAACGTAGAAGAACTGCTTGTCCGGCGAGACGGCGATCCCGTGCGGGCCGTTGATGTCCATGGGCATCAGACCGGTGCGGGTCTGATTTTCGATGGTCAGACCCTTCGGTCCAAAACGCAGCAGGACGATCTTGTCGGCCGACTCGCAGACGACATAGACCAGATAATCCTGCGTGGGCGGGCCGCTGGCTGGAGGCTGATTCTGTGCGGAAAGGGTGAGATCCCATGCGACGCAGACCAGCGCCACACAAAGCACGTGTCGAAGATGTGTTAGTCCCTTCGGAAAGACCGCGATCGCTTCTAGCAAAATGTCGTTTTGGTCTCAGGCCGCAGAGACCACCCCAGAATCGAGCACTAATTTAACACAGGGTTAGAGGCTAGTTTCACGGCCATATAGTACCTTTACACTACGTCCCACGCGCACCGATTTCCGGTATGATTCGCTCCCATCATGCTGAAGCACTTCCTGCGAGCAGGGATTGTCCTGGCCGTTTTTTATGCGGCTTTCGCTAGCTATATCTGGTGGGCCATGCATCAGACTCCGGAGACTTTCGGCCGGGTCATGCAGCACATGCCCGCGGTGGCGTATTTTCTGGTTCCGTTTGAAACGATGTGGACGCGAGCCCGCGCCGGACATCTGCAGGCGGGCGATGCCGCGCCCGATTTCTCGTTGGAGAAACTCGACAAATCGGCGAGCGTGCAACTCTCGTCTCTCACGGCTGCGCAACCTGTCGTGCTTGTATTCGGCAGCTATACATGACCACCATTCCGGCGGGAGGTTCCCGCGCTCAACAAGCTCTACGATCAGTACGGCCAGCAGGTCACGTTCCTGATTGTGTACATCACGGAGGCGCATCCGACCGATGTCTGGCAGACACAGAGCAACCTCAAGGACAAGGTTCTTTTCGCAAGTCCGAAGGATTACGAGGAGCGCAGCCTGCTAGCGGGAACTTGCGTGCGCAAGTTGGGGATCAAATTTCCCGCCGTGATCGACGGATTCAACAACAAAACCGAGAGCGCCTACACGGGATGGCCGGAACGCATCTATCTGATTGATCGCAACGGCCGCGTCCTTTATAAGAGCAAGCCCGGTCCGTTTGGGTTCAAGCCGGATGAACTGGAAAGAGCGCTGAAGAAGATGACGGGGACGGCCTAGATTCGCTCAGGCACGACTTATAGTCGGTAGCGAGATGCTTCAGTGGTGAGGTGTCCGCTGCGAATATGGCGTGGTGCTCTTTGCGACTCCATTTCATCATTTTCAGCCCTGCCGTCGGCTAGTGCTTTCGGTCAAAAGGCGTGGGGCAACGGAAGCTTCAACCAGCTCGAAATCGTTTCTGCCGACGGCAATGTACAATTCCACGAAACATCTGAGTCGAGACTGAAGGGGCTCAACCTCGCAATTGTGGAGTCTGTCGAGACACTGAACATGGTTGAGCCAGGCGAGCACAACTCGTAACAAGACATAAGCGGGGCCAGGTCACTCATTGACTTCTGAGAAAGAAGAATGGAAAGAGCAGGGTACTACCGGTCCTGCCGATAGTATTTATTATCATGCACACAAAAGATGCCCCTCCTGGAAAACCACCTTTCGCTTTCGTTCTCGACAAATTTCTTGATCCCTTTGGCCTTGATGAATTCCAGGTTTTCGATTTCGCTCATGCCGTATCTCGTCCGATAGCGGTGATCGAGATGCCGGAGGCGATCGCAAGGAAATTCGGGGCATGTACAGCAGAACCTGCCGGTGCGTTTGCGGCAAACACGTATGGGACATTCGACACGTGTTTTTGGTCGATTCTTATCGGCAAAGTTGCACCCCGGGCAGGGATTGTGTCTTCGCAGATGGGACTTGCAGATGGCGCAATTCATGCCACAGGGGGCGATGAGTTCGAGATTAAATTCTTTCCGCGTCATTTGCAGGGCAATCGCAACCTCTGATGCCTCCTTAAGGGGTTGAAGGTCGCCTCGTGAGGGGGATTTTGGTTCGCCCGTTTTGTACGCGCAAAACTGTTCCACAGATACAGTTTCAGCTCAGTGATTCAGCGCACAAAGACTCCGATGCAACACTTAATCTCGGCTCGGTGACTGGATTCAAGATGAGGACAAAGCTCGTTTTGGGGCCGGCTGCAAAGAACGCTCGGAATAGTGCTCTAATGCAACCACTGCTTAGAGCGGCTTCGTAATCGCGCCCTGCGATGCCGACCGCACCAATGCCGCGTACTTCGCGAATACTCCGGTGGAATAGCGCGGCTGGGGTGCTTTCCATTGCGCCAGGCGCTGGCGCAGAACGTCGTCGCTGATTTCGACCTGCAGCAGCCGCTTATTCACATCGAACTGAATGACGTCACCATCGCGCACCGCCGCGATCGGGCCGTCCAGAGCGGCTTCCGGAGCCACGTGACCGGCCATCAAGCCGCGTGTGGCGCCGCTGAAGCGGCCATCGGTAAGCAGCGCGACGGATCCGCCGAGACCTTCGCCGACGATTGCCGCAGTGACGCCCAGCATCTCGCGCATTCCGGGACCACCCTTGGGTCCCTCGTTGCGGATTACGACCACGTCTCCGGCTTTGATTTTCTTGGCGGTAACTGCGGCCATGGCGTCTTCTTCGGATTCGAATACGCGAGCGGTGCCGCGATGCTCCAGCCGCTCGTGTCCGCTGATCTTGACCACACAGCCCTCAGGTGCGAGATTGCCTTTCAGAATCACGAGGCCACCCGTTGCTTTCAGCGGCTTGTGGAGAGGCATGATGACTTCCTGGTTCGGCGTTTCCTTCGCCTTTTCGGCCTCGGCGGCGATTGTCTGCCCGGTTACGGTTTTCGCCGAGCCGTGAAGGTACTTTCCGCCCATGAGACGCTTGGCCAGCAGACCGATGCCACCCGCGCGATGCATGTCGGCGGCGACGAATCTGCCCGATGGCTTGAGATCAGCAAGCAGCGGCGTGCGCTCGCTGATGGTTTGGAAATCCTCGATATCCAGGGTGACGCCGGCCTCGCGGGCGATGGCTAGCAAATGTAGGACGGCATTGGTGGATCCGCCAGTAGCGGCGACAGAGGCGATCGCGTTCTCAAAGGCTTCGCGGGTCAGGATGTCGCGTGGCTTTAGACCATGCTTCAGAACATCCATGACGACCTTGCCGCACTCGAACGAGATCTGATCCTTCTGCGGGTCCATGGCGGGGACGCTGTTGAATCCCATGGGAGACAGGCCGATGATTTCCATCACCGTCGACATGGTGTTGGCCGTGTACTGTCCACCGCAGGCGCCGGCGGCTGGGCACGCGACGTCTTCCAATTCCTTCAACTCTGAATCGCTCATTTTTCCGGCGACGTTCGCGCCGATGGCTTCATAGACATCCTGAATCGTGACGTCTTTGCCGCGATAGCTGCCGGGTGCGATCGTGCCGCCATAAAGCACAACGCCGGGGAGATTCATGCGGGCGAGAGCCATGGCTGCCGCCGGAATGGTTTTGTCGCAGCCAACTACGCAGACGCAGGCGTCGAACATCTGGCCGCGGCAGACCAGTTCGATCGAGTCGGCGATAAGTTCGCGGCTTACCAGCGAGGCGCGCATGCCCGCGGTGCCCATAGTCTCGCCGTCCGAGATGGCGATGGTGTTGAATTCCATCGGGGTGCCGCCGGCTTCGCGAATGCCTTCCTTCAGCTTGGCTGACAACCGTCGCAGGTGAAAGTTGCACGGCATGGTTTCGATCCAGGTGTTGGCCACGCCGATGAGCGGACGGCTGAGATCGGCGTCGGTGAAGCCAACGGCCTTGAACATTGAGCGAGCGCCGGCGCGATCGCGGCCTTCGGTAATACCGCGACTGATATGTTTGAGATCCATGGCTAGCTGATATCCCGAGACAGTTGGAATCGTGATGTTAGGAACCCAAAAGCATAAACCACAGAGGACACAGAGGTACACAGAGCGGGACCACCTCGTGCGACTGGCTACGCTTTGCGGTTCGACCTGTCAAAAAAGGGGGACCTGCTTGTGCAGGTTCCCCCCAAAATGCATGACGCTGCCCAGGGATCGTCATGCTTGCCCAATCAGGAAACTCAAGCTATGCGCGGGCAGCTGCGCGCGAACCATCGATCGTCACTCCTGCTGGAGGATGGGGCGAATTCCATTCCGCAGCCTGTGCGGTGCCAGAAGCGACCTTGATCACGTCCGCGATCGCGTACCATTCTCGATAGAGCTGCCCGACCTGTTTCTGGTTGACATCGAGCAGCAGAGTCGCCTGATGGTCGCGTTCGGCGGCTTCAGCGTTGACATAATGCAGGTCCAGCCCGCGGCGCGACGCGGCGTTTAGGATGCGCATCAATGTGCCTTGTGTATTGCGGTAGCGGATGGTGAAGGCGTTCATATAGTTCGTCCCCAAAGGTCGATTGCCGGTCAGCGATTTCAGATAGTTGATTGCAGATTGCAGGTTGAAAATCTCTTGCCTTGAAATCTGCAATCTAAAATCTGAATACCTCAAAGTCCAATCACTGCGTTGGTTCTTCTTCCAGCAACATTTCGGATAGCGCTGCGCCGGCCGGGACCATCGGGAAAACATTGGCCTCGGGAGCGCAATCAAACACCAGCAATTCCGCATCGGGCGAATGCAGGAACCGGTCGATCTGATCACCGGTCTCCTGTGAAACCGGAAACTCTCGCATCACGTCTTCTTTCATGCGGAAGGCATGAATCTTGTAGGCCTTGGCGATGTCCACGAAATCCGGGTTATCGCTGAGGTCGGTCTCGGCGTAATTGCGCTCGTAGAATAGCTGCTGCCATTGACGTACCATCCCGAGATACTTGTTGTCGATGATGACCATCTTGATGGGCAGGCCGAGACGATGAACTGTCGCGAGTTCCTGGATGTTCATCTGGAAGCCGCCATCGCCCGAGACACAGAGAACGCAGGCATCGGGCTTGGCGAGCTGTACACCGACTGCGGCCGGCAGAGCAAAGCCCATCGCGCCGAGACCACCCGAGGTGATGAAGCCGCGGGGAGAGTCCGAGTGATAGCGCTGCGCGGACCACATCTGGTGCTGGCCTACGTCAGCGAGAATCACGCTGTTTTCGGGCAGGCGGCCGAAGAGTTCGTCGAGGAAGCGAATGGTCGGCTGAGCCAGGCCGCGCGGGTCGAGTTCCGCTCGCTCGGGCCCGCAAGCGACAGCGCGCCACTCCTTGAAGTCAGGAATGGAATGACGGCGAAGCTCCGCATCGAATGCCGGAATCGTATCGGCGAGGTTCCCAATCACGGGAAGAGTGCATGGGCGGACGCGATCGAGTTGCGCGGGATCGATTTCGAAGTGAACGATCTTGGCGTGAGGGGCAAATCGAGAAGGATCGCCGGTGACACGGTCGTCGAGACGCGCCCCGAACACGAGCAACAGGTCGGTTTCGTGCAACGCCATGTTCGCAGCGCGCGTGCCGTGCATGCCTACCATGCCCAGGTAGTACGGAGCTTGCTGTTGAACTGCGCCCAGGCCGTGAACCGTGGCGAATGTTGGGATCTTCAGATGATCGAGCAAGCGCCGCAGTTCGGGAATGGCTCCGGAAATCTTGGCTCCTGCGCCGATCAATGCCACCGGCTTCGACGACTGCTGAAGCAGGGCAACAATCGTATCGGTGAATCCTCCCTCGGCCTTGGCGTCGGCGGCGCGCGCGTGTGGCGTGAACTCCACCGGTCCGGAGAATTCTTTCTTCGCCTTCAGCATGTCGGTGGGAATGTCGATCACCACCGGCCCGGGACGTCCGCTGCGGGCCCAGTGGAATCCTTCGGCGATTACGTCGGGAATCTCGTCGATTGTGCGGACCAGACGGCTCCACTTGGTCAGCGATAGAGTCACACCGAAGACGTCGGTTTCCTGGAACGCATCGGTGCCGATCAAGGCACTGCGCACTTGTCCGGTAATGCAGACCAGGGGAACGGAATCCATCTTGGCATCGGCGATGCCGGTGACCAGGTTAGTGGCGCCCGGTCCGCTGGTTGCCATGGCAACGCCGACTTTGCCCGTTACACGCGCGTAGCCTTCTGCCGCGAACACCGCGCCTTGCTCGTGCCGGGTCAGGATGTGGCGCACGCCGCTGCCGTCGAGTGCGTCGTACAACGGCATGATCGCACCACCCGGATATCCGAAGACCAGATCCACGCCCTCGGCGCGCAGGCACTGCAGAACGATGTCGGCTCCCTTAAGCATTCATCACCTGGATCACAAGCGTTCGGAATACCCACTTCTGGCAACACCGGCCAGAAGTGGGGTACCCCTTTACGTGGTGGGTCTTACGCATTGACCACCTGTTTGTTCGGATCCTGCGGAGCGGGCTGCTTCTTGCCTTCTTTCGGCAGCCAACTCATCATGCCGCGAAGTTGCGCCCCGACGATCTCTATGGGGTGCTGCTTTTCTTTCTCACGCAGCTTGTTAAAGTTCGTGCAGCCTGCCTTGTTTTCGGCAATCCATTCCTGGGCGAACTTGCCTGACTGGATATCGGCCAACGTCTTCTTCATGGCCTGCCGCGTGGCATCGCCAACAACCTGCTCGCCGCGGGTGAGATCGCCGTACTCGGCAGTGTTCGAGATCGAATAGCGCATGCGCGCTAGTCCGCCTTCGTAGATCAGGTCGACGATCAGTTTCACCTCATGCAGGCACTCGAAGTAGGCGATCTCGGGGGCATATCCGGCTTCGACCAGGGTTTCGAATCCCTTCTTGATCAGCGATGTCAGGCCGCCGCAAAGGACTGCCTGCTCACCGAACAGGTCGCTCTCAGTTTCTTCCCGGAAGGTCGTTTGCAGAACGCCGGCGCGGGTCGAGCCGATCCCATCCGCATATGCGAGGCCTAGTTCGTGGGCGCGACCGCTGGCATCCTGATGAATGGCGAGCAGCGACGGAACTCCGCGTCCTTCGGTGTACACACGGCGGACGAGATGCCCTGGGCTCTTGGGGGCGATCATAACAACGTCCACGTCCGTCGGAGGCACAATTGCCTTGAAATGAATGCTGAAGCCGTGTGAGAAGCCTAGAACTTTTCCAGGATGGAGATAGGGCTTGATCAGTTGGTCATAGAGTTCGGCCTGAGTCTCATCCGGTGTGAGGATGTGAATCCAGTCGGCTCGCTTGGCGGCCTCGTCAGGAGCCACGACGACCATGCCGTCGACCTTGGCCTGCTGGGCACTCTTACGGTTGGGGTCGAGGCCGACAATGACCTTGTGTCCGCTGTCGCGGAGATTCTGGGCCTGGGCGTGTCCCTGGCTGCCGTAGCCAATGATCGCGATGGTTTTGCCCTTCAGGGCATCGGGCCGCGCGTCCCGTTCGTAAAAAATAGTAACTGCCATCTTGCTCCTCTCGTTCTTACTGCTCAGTTGCGCGGGACATTTGCCCGCGCTTTGGGAGGCCTGAAAGTCTGGGGAAGGCCCTCTGGATACCGACCGGTCGGTCGGTTCATCCTTCAATCGTAGCTTTCGCCAATTTTGGTGTCAAGGGGAATCCTCGCCGGTCCCCTGCGGTTTGCGTCAGACTACCCACGCGCTTCCTTTCACCTCCCATGCGCACCAAAAATCAGAAACCCACCGGCCATCTCTCTGGCGGTGGGTTCGGAAGATCTTTATTAACTACTACCTATCCGTTTCCTCCCAGCCAGAGTCGTGCGGGACGCACTCGCACACTGACAACTACGAGGGTAAGTCGAATTGCGCTCTGGCCGTGCCTCATATCGCTCTCCAATTGGGTAGCCTAGGCTAGCACGCTGCGATCGGGGGTCAAAACCATTTCTGTGATTGCTCCTATCAATGGTTTCGATCAGAGGTAGCGGTTGTTTCCCACAACCGGAGAGGCGGCCCGGGATTCCATAGCTGCCCCTTCCCTATGAAGATTCTCTCCAGATTTCCGATGGTAGATAAAGTGCTAAACAAAAGCGGGGCGAGCGAGTATTGTGCTCGCGAGAAGGCATATATGAGCAAGAACGGGAACAAACATGGGACCGGCAATGGGTCGCCGATGCCGTCGTCGGCGAAGATGGATCGCCCTCAACCGGCGCCGCAGAATGTGAAGCAGCTGATGCTGGGCAAGGATTGCGACTATGACCGAGAACTCAAGCGCCTGCAGATTGAATTGGTGAAAATGCAGGAGTGGATCCGCGGGCGCAGCCTCAAGGTGGTGGTGATCTTTGAGGGCCGGGATGCCGCGGGCAAGGGTGGCGCAATCAAACGCATCACCCAGAGCTTGAACCCACGCGTGTGCCGGGTGGTCGCGCTGGGCACGCCGACCGAGCGGGAGGCAACGCAGTGGTACTTCCAGCGGTACGTGGCTCATCTGCCGGCTGCCGGCGAGTTGGTCTTATTTGACCGCAGCTGGTACAACCGCGCCGGCGTCGAGCACGTGATGGGATTCTGCACCGATCAGGAGTACATGGAGTTCCTGCACAGCTGTCCGGAGTTCGAACGGATGCTGGTGCGGGCCGGGATCATCCTGATCAAGTATTGGTTCTCAGTGAGCGACGAAGAGCAGGAGCGCCGCTTTCAGGACCGAATGAAAGATCCGACGAAACGTTGGAAGCTGAGCCCCATGGATCTTCAATCCAGAGCGCGATGGGCCCAGTACTCGCGCGCCAAGGATGAAATGTTCGCGGTCACCGACATCAAGCAGGCTCCATGGTACGTAGTCAACGCCGAAGACAAGAAATGCGCCCGGCTCAACGTCATCCGGCATCTGCTCACGCTGATTCCCTACGAGGACCTCACTCCCGAACCGATCAAGCTGCCTCCGCTGGATAAGACGAAGTATGTCCGGCCCCCGATTGAAGATCAGAACTTCATTCCTGAGGTGTACCAGCGTTAGAGCAATAGCAAGGAATCGTGTTTCCCTGCCGACGCTGCGGAGCTTTGCTCCGCCGGACAGCCGAGGCAGCCGTCCCTTCATATGTCTTCCAGGCAAGCGGCTCCCTTCCGCATGATCTTTCAGCCTGCGAACTGGCAATCCTGTTCGCAACTGTTTACCATGACACGCGATGGCACGCGAGACTCTGGTTGACTCCCGGCAGGAAATTCTGCGTACGGCGGCACGCTTGTTTCAGCAGCGCGGTTACGACGCTACTTCCATGAACGATGTGGCGGCCGCTCTCAAACTCAGCAAGGGCGGCCTCTACCATCACTTCCAGAGCAAGGACGAAATCCTGTTTGAGATCATGAACCACGCCATGGAGATCACCGAGGAACGCGTGCTGGCGCCCGTGCGGGCAATTGCCGATCCCGAGGCGCGGCTGCGCGCGTTGATCCGGCATCATATCGAGGTCGTGCTTAGCCCGCAGGACCGCGAGATCACGGTCATGCTGCACGAGAACCATCCTTTGCCACCAACTTTGCGGCGGCGCATCAACATGCGGAAGAAGGATTACATCCACTTTGTGGAAGGATTGATGGGAGAAGTGCAGCGGGCACACCAGGGAAAAGGATCGGTCAGCCCGCGCGCCGCGGCCTTCGCGCTGCTGGGCATGATCAACTGGATCTATCAGTGGTACAAGCCCGAGGGTAGCCTGCAAACCCACAACCTGATTCCGCAATTTACGGAATTAGTGTTCGGGGGAATTCTTGCGTGAAGGCCTACTTCACACGGATCGATGAGATCGACCGCGAGCGAGACAAGGCTGGAAAACTGTATCGGGAATTTCTGCATGTCCCGGCAATGAGCGCGGGACTCTACGTTCTGCCGCCGGGCGCCACAGATCCGCAACGGCCTCATCATGAGGACGAGATGTACTACGTAATTCGCGGACGCGGACGCTTCCGCGCCGGCGAGGAAGACAAAGATGTCTCGGCGGGCAGCGTGCTCTTCGTTGCCGCGGAAGTAGAGCATCGCTTCTACGACATCACTGAGGAGCTTGCAGTCATGGTCTTTTTCGCGCCTGCGGAAAGCTGATACCACAGAGGACAGTGGGGGTCAGAGATAGATTTCTGTGTGGCTCTCTGTGTCCCGCCTGTTGAATTAAGACTTCGGCGGAATCCAGTAGACTTCTTCCTTCACCGATCCTTTTTCCACGAATCCGCGGCGCTTCAGGATTGCCTTGCTGTGCTCGATCATTTCCGGATGTCCGCAGAGATAAGCAACTGTATTGCTCGCATCCAGTCCCCACTGATCGGCATACTTCCGCAAAATATCGTCGGCACGGCCGGTTTCGCCGGCCCATTCCGAGTGGTCCCAAGGGCGGCTAACGGTCGGCACGTAGTTGAACCAGGGTAGTTCATTGTCAAACTCCGCCAGCTCGTCCTTGTATCCGAATTCAAACGGACGACTTGCACCATTGAGGAGGAAGAGCTTGTGCGAACCGTCGAAGCGGCCTTCCTTCCACTCTTTGGCCAAAGTGCGAACATAGCTCACGAATGGCGCTACGCCAGTGACAGTGGAAATGAGCAGATGGTTCTTGCGCCCGTTGGAAGTATCGAGCGAAAACTTGCCTTTCGCGACCTTGCGCATCAGCAGTTGATCGCCGGGTTGCATCTTGTGCAGCACCGGTGTGAGCGCTCCCTCGGGCACTAGTTCGAAGAAGAACTCGACTTCGTCCTCAGCCGGGGCCGAAGCTATGGAATAGGGGCGCTCGATGCGCTTGCCGTTTTCCTCGACGCCTAGTGTTGCAAACTGGCCAGGAACAAAGTTGAACTCGCCTCCACTGCGGATACGGAACATCCACAGGTCGGGCGCGAAATCGATACGCTTGGTGACAGTCGCTTGAAAAAATCTCTCATCTGGAATGGTCATAGGTTCTTTCGTCCTGAGGCGTTGAAACGATGTCGTTCAGAAAGAACGAATCGCGTCAAGGAAACTGAACAGCTCTCTCTCAATGCAATGGATACTAATTGGATGTCGCGACGCGCGCGACAGACTCAGCACGCCACACACCAAACCCCAATCGGAGGGTCACAGACCTTCACTCAATTGCCGTTATCGTACCCGGAACTTCCGCCATTGTGAAGGGGCTAGTGGATACGGGCAGTGCACGCAAAAGTACAGCGACCTTGGGAGTCTGAAGTGTAGCCGCGGACTCCTTCGTCCAGGGTTACACGCGAAGCGAGTAATTAAGACCGCGCGGATTAATAGTCGACGGTTGGCGCATCCAGACGAATGTTACGCTCCCGCTTCGCTCAGGGTCGCGGGGCGGATGGGCCCGCCCCTACACAAGCTAGCGGGCTTCTGAAGGAGCTTTTTCAGCCGACAATTGTTCCAGAATCGTGCGCAAGGCGCGGAGCACCTCATCGGCGGCGGTGGGTTTTAGAACGAACTTCAGCATTCCATCGGGCGTAAACTGCGCACCTTTCTGAGCGGATACGAAGCGGGCCAGTTGCTCCGGATCGACCGCTGCATTCTGCCGGAATTTGAAGCTGACTGCATCCCGCTTGCGGTCGATAGCGTTTACCCCGACCCGGAGGCAGAGCAGCTTCAGTGAGGCATAGTCGAGCAAGTTGCGAACGGCCTGAGGCGGCTCGCCGTAGCGATCCTGCAATTCGGAAGCGACATCGGTAAGCTGTGACTCCGTTTCGACTCCTGCGACTCGCTTGTACATTCTGAGCCGCTGGTTCTCTTCCGGAATGTACTCGGCGGGAATGCGGATGTTGAGCCCGAGATTCAGCTGCGTCGCGGCTTCCTCAGGCGCGGCTTCGCCCTTCATGTCGCGAATGGCGCGGTCGAGCATCTGGGTGTAGAGCTCGAATCCGATGGCTTCAATGTGTCCACTCTGTTCACCGCCGAGAAGATTGCCGGCGCCGCGCAGCTCGAGATCCAGAGCAGCAATTTTGAATCCTGCGCCCAGGTCGGAAAATTCTTTCAGAGCGGCAAGGCGCCGGCGGGCGATCGGCGTCAGTTCGATGTCGCGTGGGACGAGCAAGTACGCATAGGCTCGGCGATTCGAGCGGCCAACGCGACCGCGAAGCTGATAGAGCTCCGAGAGGCCCAGACGGTCGGCACGATTGATCAGGATCGTATTACAGAGCGGGATATCGAGGCCGTTCTCGATGATGGTGGTGGCGACGAGAATGTCAGCCTCATGATGCATGAACTTCAGCATCACTTTTTCCAGCTCGCCCTCTGACATTTGGCCGTGACCAACAATGACGCGGGCTTTCGGCACGAGTTCCTGCAGTTTGGCCGCAATTTCCCAGATGCTCTCCACTCGGTTGTGGACGAAATAGACTTGGCCCCCGCGCTCAAGCTCCTGCTCGATCGCGGACTGGATCAGTTTGTCGTCCCAATTGGCAACGACCGTTTGGATCGCCATGCGATCTTTGGGAGGCGTCTCGATCACACTCATGTCGCGCAAGCCGACCAGCGACATGTGCAGCGTGCGCGGGATCGGAGTGGCCGACATGGTGAGCACGTCGACCTGCTTGCGCATCTGCTTGATGCGCTCCTTGTGCCGCACACCGAAACGCTGTTCCTCGTCCACGATCAGCAGACCGAGGTCGGTAAACTTGATGTCTTTCGAAAGAATGCGGTGCGTGCCGATCAGGACATCGATCTTGCCGGTTTCCGCTTTCTGCAGGATTTCTTTTTGCTGCCTGGGATTGCGGAAGCGGCTGATCATCTCAATCGTGACCGGAAATGGCGCGAAGCGTTGCTTGAAAGTTTCATAGTGCTGAAACGCGAGGACTGTCGTGGGAGCGAGCACAGCAACCTGCTTGTTGTCGCTCACAGCCTTGAACGCCGCGCGCATGGCGACCTCTGTTTTGCCGTAACCCACGTCGCCACAGAGCAGGCGATCCATGGGCTGCGAAGATTCCATATCGTGCATCACTTCGGTGATGGCCTGCGCCTGATCCTCGGTCTCGCTGAACTCGAATGAATCCTCGAACTCGCGTATGAATTCGTTACCCGCGGGAAAGGCGTGACCGTGCGCCATCTTGCGCTGGGCGTAGAGCTTGAGCAATTCCTCGGTCATGTCCTTCATCGCCTTGCGCACGCGGGCCTTGGTCTTGGCCCAGGCCTGCGTGCCGAGGTGGCTTAGCGCGGGTTTTGCGCCCTCCGAAGAGCGATATTTCTGGATGAGATCGAGGCGAGTGAGTGGAACGTAGAGCCGCGCGCCCTCTGCGTACTCCAGCAGCATGAATTCAGCGTTGCCGTCACCCTGGTTGATTTCCTTCAGACCCTGATATTGTCCGATCCCGTGCTCAACGTGGACGACGTAATCTCCAACCTGCAGATCGCGGAAGTCGGAAAGGAATGCGGAGACCTTGGACTTCGCCCGCTGCGGCCGGGCAGCAACGGCTTCCGATTCATCGAAGAGATCGCGTGCTCCGAAGATGGCGAGGTGTGCGTCGGGAAAAACGACGCCATCGGGCACGTAGGCCTTCGCCAGCGTAGTGGTATTTACTTCTCCGGCGAAGTAGCTGGTTTCATCGGCATAGCTCTCGCCGCCTCGAGTGCGGCTTCCCAGGCGAAAACTGACGTTGCATTCCGTGAAGATGTCGGCCAGTCGCTCCACTTCTCCCGTGTTTGGGACCGAAAATAGAACCTGGTTTCCCGAAGATGTCAGCTTCTGCACTTCTTCGAGCATAGCTGGAACGGCGCCGTGGAAGCGCGGCGTCGGTTGGGTCAAGATCGTGACGGAGTTCGAATCGTCTCCCTGCGTAATTCCGAGGTGCTCGACATCCGCGCCCGGCAGGTTCGCAGCCTTCTGCCACCAACCTTCGGGCGGCAGATACAGATCCTCTGGCCGCACGAGATTCCCCACGCCGCTGCGCTCGTGAGCTTCCTGGACGCGCGACCAGAAGCGATCGAACTCGCTGCGTAAGGTATCGGGCTCATCAAGCAGCACCGCAGCTTGGGGCAGCAGGTCGAAGACGGTGCGGTCGGATCCGGCGACCGGGGCGTAGAACTCCCATCCGGGAAACACGGTGACGCCGCCGGAGCGGACGGCAGCTTCGACGATCTCTTCGGTTGTGCCCGCGATGCGCCTCCCCGATAAGCGCGTGTGAATCGCGCCAAGCAACTGATCCGTGACCGGTGTTTCCGTCAGAGGAAGCAGCAGAGCCTCGTCGATTGGATTCGAAGATCGCTGCGATGTGGGATCGAAGCGCCGGATGGAGTCGACTTCGTCTCCAAAGAACTCGATACGAACCGGCCGCTCAGCCTCGGGCGAATAGACATCCAGAATGCCGCCGCGCAACGCGTATTGCCCGGGCATTTCGACCACGTCGGCCGAGGTGTAACCGACCGTGTTCAAATGCGCGAGAAGACTCTCGAGATCAAATGACTCCCCACGCCGCAGCGCGCGGGCCAGATCGGTGTAGTAATCGGCGCAGCGCTGCAGGATCGCGGTGGCGGCAATGGGAGAAACCACAATCAACGCCTTTCCGGTCGCGATCTTCCACAATGCGGTGGCGCGCTCTTCCTGCAGTTCCGGGTGAGGTGAAAGATTCTGAAAGGGAAGTACGTCGCGGGCCGGCAGAGAGACGATCGAATTTGGATCACCCGCGCCGGTGAGTTCACAGAAACCGCGCAGGATGGGAATGAAATCCTCGACCGTGCGATTGTCGTTGACCACCAGGATCAGCGGTCGATCCGCTGCCCGCTGCCAAAGTGCGAGCAATAGTGCCTTGGCGGTCGAGGAGAGTCCGGAGACACGAGTCCTCCCCGTGCCCTCTTTCAGGTGGGAGGCCACACGCGTGAAGCCGGGAAGCGATTCGACGTCCACAAAGAGTTCGCGGACGAAGGGAAGCAACATGCCAAATCGATTTTATCAGGAAATAAACGAACTTATGGGAGCCTGCAGGTTCATGCAACACACATCGGACTGATCTTTTTGCGTTTGTCATCCTGAGGCGCGTTTTTGCGCCGGAGGACCTATGTACCGTGCCCGCGGCCTCCGAACAAAGTGCATAGACCCTCCGGACCGCAAAGATCACGGTCCGCAGGATGACAGAGTTTTGAATCCCGCTAAAATTGAAATTGGATAAATACCACCATGCCCAAGTCCCCGCCCCAAGACAAGCGGCTCGCTCGAGTGACTGAAATTGCCCTTGCCCTGCCCGAGGCACAGCGCCAAATCTACGGCTCGCATGCGCAATTTCTGGTCGGGAAGAAGACATTCGCCTATTTTCTGGATAACCACCACGGCGATGGCATCGTGGCAGTCACCTGCAAGGTGTTGCCCGGCGAGAATAAGGCCCTGTCTGACGCTCAGCCCGACCGGTTTTATCTTCCTGCGTATGTGGGGTCCAAAGGATGGGTCGCCCTTCGCCTGGACCGGGGCAAAGTCGATTGGCAAGAGGTGAGGGAACTTCTGCTAGGCAGCTATGCCATGATCGCGCCCAAAAGATTAGCCCAACAGGTAGCGCCGGCTGAACCGCGCTAACGCTTACCGACGGACTCGGCCCGGCCCCGAATACTGAGTTCTGCCTCGCCCGCCTGATCTGCCAGGGTCATATGCAATGCGTGCTGTTTGGGGTCGTAGGTAGTCTTCAAAGGATACGTGCTGCCAGAAACTTTCGCTTCTGCCCGCGGAGAGGGCCAGTCGTAAACCACGACCTCCACAAATTTCCACCACGGCACGTAGGAGCCTTCGCGGGTATGGAATTTCAACCGGACAGACTTCGCGTCCGCATCGCAGGTGAACTCCTGCCGCAGGAATTGTCCATGCTGATACGCGAAGGTGTGGCCGTCGTCGAGGTAGATCGTTCCTTTGCAGTCGGCGCCAGGGTAAACGCGCAGTTCGAGCGGGCCGGCGGGAGTCTCTTCGGTGTTCTGGATCAGTGGCTGCATCGGCAAGACACTGCCTCCGCGCGCGTACACCGGCAGCGTTTCGAGCCTGGGATGCACCTTGAACAGCGCGGGGAACTTTGCTCCTGGATTCGCGGTCACGACATCGGTAATCGGAGGTGCTCCGCCCGAGGCCGGCATCTTCTCTCCCGTCCAGAAATCGAACCACTGTCCTCTCGGGAAAGAAACGACGTAGTCGTCCATCATCTCGCCGAAGGGCTGAGGTGCGACGAGCAGGCTTGGGCCGAGTAGAAATACTGTGTCCCAGTGGTCGAAGCCCGGCGCAGACGGTGCGAAAATCTCGGGAAACTCCAGGAAAACAGGGCGCATCATCGGCAGGCCTGTGCGCGATGTCTCCTCGGCAAGAGAGTAGATGTAAGGGAGCAGGCGGTAACGACTCTCGACGTAGCGCCGCCGGATGGTTTCCTGCTCCGGTCCATTGACCCAGAGTTCATGCGGCAGCGAGCCTTTGTCGGCGTGGTCGCGGAAGAAGGGAGAGAATGCCGCAACCTCGACCCAGCGGGTCAGAAGATCGGACGACGGCGAGCCGTTGAATCCGCCAACATCCGCCCCGACAAACGAAATGCCACTCAGGCCAAGGTTGAGGACCATTTGCGTAGCCAGGCGGAGATGATTCCACGTCGCCGAGTTATCGCCGGTCCAAGTGAAACCGTAGCGCTGCCCGCCTGCGTAGGTGGCGCGTGTGAGAACAAACGGGCGCTCATCGGGACGCAGCTTCAGCAAGCCTTCGTACGTCGCACGCGCGTTCTCGAGTCCGACGATGTTATGAATCTCGGAATGCGTGGCTGTCCGGGTAGTGAATCCGGGCTCTTCGATGCGATGAACCGTATCGAGCGGCATGGTCTTGCCGGGACCATCGAACACCGAGGGTTCATTCATGTCATTCCAGAATCCCGCAACGCCTTCCTTGGCAAATTCCCGATAGAGACCGCCCCACCACTCGCGTGTCTGCGCGCGTGTGAAATCCGGAAATACCGCAGGCCCCGGCCACACGATCCCAACAAATTCACTGCCGTCTGGCTTTTTCACAAGGTGATCGCCAGTGTGACCTGTGTCGTACGGCATATATCCCTGATTTGGCGCATGCGCAATGTGCAGGTCAGTGATGTTTACCAGATGGAAGTGCTGCTTGCGCAAATCGGCCACCAGCCCCGGAAAATTCGGAAAGGTCTTAGAGTCGACGGTGAACGGACGGTTGCGATCCTGATAATCGATGTCGAGATAAACGACGTCGCACGGGATTCGATCATTGCGCAGTCGCGTGGCAATCTCGCGCAGCCTCGACTCCGGGGTGTAGCTGTAGCGCGATTGCTGGAAACCCAGCGCCCACAGTGGCGGCAGAGGAGGCTTCCCGGTCAGAGAGGTGTAGCCTTCGAGCACCTGCTTCGGAGAGGGACCATAAATAAAGTAATAGTCGAGCGGGCCGCCTTCAGCACCGAATGCGTACGCGTCCCGCACCTGCTTGCCAAAGTCGAACCAGGTGCGCCAGGTGTTATCCAGAAAGATGCCATAGCTGCGCGTGCCGTTGATCGCGAGAAAAAACGGGATCGACTTATAAAGTGGATCCACCGATTCCTGCGGCCCCACGTCGGTGTTCCACAAGGTGTAAGCCTGCTCGCGCCGGTCAAACGCTCCCGTCTTATCTCCCAGACCGAAGTAGTGCTCGGCGGCGGGCATCTGCTTGTAGACGGAGAATCCGCCAGCCTGGAATTTCGCGGGGCGTCCGGCGAGATCGGCGGCGATGACATTCCCCTCTAGATCGCGGATGACGATGCGCAACGGATCCCGCTCTACGCGTACATCGAGCGCAGCGGTCCGAAAGCCGACCGAAGACCCATCTTGCGCTGGCTGAACGTCGATGGACCTCGATCGAGCCTCGGAGAGAACCGCCCACGACGCATCTTCTGGCAGCACGCTGCTGGGCGAGACGCGTATGCGGAGGGTGTCAGCGCGCAGAGCCGTAATGCGCATTACCGCGGGGCCAGCCTGGATCTGGAGGCCGTCGCGCAGCGGTTCGACGCCGGAGACAGCATCGAGAGTTACCGCGGGTTGTGATCCGCCAGCATTCTGCGCGGCAGAAACCGCAGCCAGACTGAGGAAAACTATAGCGAACAACTGGGACAACGAGCGCATCGCGACTCCCGAGGATGAATCTCAGTGGGACGCTACATGATATCAACAGCGAGCAATTGTGCAGCCGCAGACGCCTTCGTGGGCGTTTGCGCGCGAACCGCGCAATGGAAGGGCGTGGGCCAGAAAGCTTCTGGGCAAGCCGCCCCCGTAACGCACCGCTTCGCTCTGCGGGGCGGACGAAGGGCGTCCGCCCCTACACAAGCAAGTCACTCTTTCACGCTTTCCAGCAACTTCTTCTCTGCATCTGTCGGAGGCTCAAATCGTCCGCCCAGATATTTCGCGAGGAATTCCTCGGAAGCTGCGTTGAAGGCCATGCGATTCTCGGGACGGGCGAAACCGTGTCCCTCATCCGGGAAGACGTAGTACTCCACCGGCTTGTTGTTTTTGCGCATCGCCGCCACGATCTGATCACTTTCGGCTTTATTGACGCGCGGATCATTCTTGCCTTGTCCAATAAGTAGCGGCACTTTGATTTGGTCAGCTTTGAACAGCGGAGATTGCGACTTCAGGAATTCCTCTTCCTCTCCCATGCGCTTGTGGAGAATTGCCAGGAATGTGGACCAGTAGGGCGGAATCGTCTTCAGCAAAGTGTTCAGGTTTGACGGGCCGACAATATCTACCCCGCACGTGAATGCGTCTGGGGAGAATGCGACTCCGGCCAGCGTGGCGTATCCGCCGTAGCTGCCGCCCATGATGCAGACCTTTTTAGGATCGGCTATGCCTTTCTGCACGACCCAGTCCTCCCCATCGAGCAAGTCGGTGTGCATGGCGCCGGCCCACTGGCGGTCCCCTGCGTTCAGATAGTGTTTGCCGTATCCAGTGGACGCTCGGAAATTCGGCTGCAGTACGGCGTAGCCGCGGTTCGCGAGCCACTGCGCGTAGGGATCGTATCCCCACAGGTCGCGTCCCCATGGGCCACCGTGGGGAAAGACAACCATCGGCAGGTTCTTCGCGTCGAGTCCGGAGGGAGTAGTCAGATATCCGTAGATCTTCATGCCGTCCCGAGCCGTGTACTCAATGGGCTGCACTTTAGCAAGGTTATATTTCTCCAGCGAGGGCCGATTGCTGAAAAGCAAGGTGGCCTTCTTGGTCGCGCGATCGTAAAGGTAGTAGTAAATTGGCGAATCGTCGCCTTCGAAGGTGACAATCCACTTACCGTCATCGAGATCACGGCTGATATTGCTGATATCGGCGTCACGGACCTTATGCAGGGTGTCGAAGTCAGCCTGAATATCTTTGTCGACAATCTGGAAATCTCGGCGCTCCCGGAGGAACACGACCGCTTGCAGCTTGTGGTTCTTCGGTTGCTCGACGGTGAATGACACATCGAATTGCGGGTCTTCGGCGACGACCGTGCGCTTGCCGCTTGCAAGATCGACCGAAATCAGCCGCGCGGAATTGGCGTCAAGCGAAGTGATGATCAAGAGCGCCTTGTTATCGGGAGTGAAATTCACTATGTTGCCAAGAGTTTCTTCCGGGCCCCATTTGATCAGCTCACGCCACGGCGACTTGACGTCATCGCGCACCCGGACGGTCGTGCCACCGTCATCGGTGGTCACCTGCGCGCCGCGGATCTCAAGATTGTGATCCGCCTGCCAGCCCTGCACGTCACCAGGATTCTGCGTGTCGAGCGCCATTTCGCCGGTCTTCAGATTCACGCGATAAACATCGAAGACTTTCGCATCACGTTTGTTCGATTGGATGAGCAGCGTCTCCGGATGACCGGGCTCGAAAGCGAGAATGTCTGCCCGCGACTTCTCAAACGGAGTCAGGTCCTTGGTTTGTTTGCCGGCCACATTCGTCTGATAGATATGCCAGTTCTCATCCCCGTCTTTATCCTGACCGTACAGGATGTTCTTCGAATCGTACTGCCACTGGAAGTTGCGGATGCCGCGCTTGCGGTCATTCGTGACGACGCGGTCGTCGGTCTTGCCCAACGTTCGTACCCAGACGTTCAGCACGCCCTGGTCGGGAGCCAGGTAGGCCAGCATTGTGCCATCGGGCGAAATCTCTGGCGCACTGCGTTCCGGATTGCCGAAAAGAACGCTGCGCGGGATGAGCGCGGATTGAGCAACAGTAACTACGGAACAAGTGAACAGCAAAAGCGTCGCGAACATACGCGACGGACGAACAGGATGCATCGAGACACCTCCACGGAGCGACAGAATTCTACTCACAGCCAAACACGAGAAACAAGGAGGGCAGGTCAGCAATTCTGCGAGTCCAACTCGTGCGAACGTTCTGCGTCTCAAGTCAAGCGCGCGAACGCGGAGTCGCTTTCGGGGAAATCTACACCCAAGGCAGCTCCCGCGAGCAAGGCAAAGGCGGCGGCCAATCCGAATTGATACGGCGTGAACACCATTGCCGGAGGCGGAGGAGAATCGAAAGTTGTCAGGGCTGCACCTAGAAAGACCGTTGCGATCGCGAGCCACTGATACAGGCGTAAACCGAAAACCTCCGGGGTCTGGGGCTCTCCTCGATAAGCCTCTTCGGCGAAGCGGGCGAGGCCGTTCCCGATGCCGTAGATTCCGCAGATCAGGGCCATCGGGCAACCGGAGATCCACAGGCGCATAACCAGCAGGCCGAGGAACACGTTCGTCAAGATGGAATAAAGCTGCGTCACGTGGATGGGGACGCCGGCGAGCTCTGCGATTCTGGCTACCCGAGAGCATGGGTGCGCGACGCGGATACCAATCTCCGACGTGGTTGGGCGTCCGTGACAGCAACCGTTAACCAAACATCGCAACCGCCCTATAGCCTGCATCCATGGCGCGGCCAGGCAGTTAGCCGCCAGTAACGTCCAACGGTCTCCGAAAAACAGGCAGGCGATACCGACTCCGAGCAAGCCGCCATAAAACCCGAATGGGCGCCGGAGGCGTGAAGATCCCTCCACCAGCTGTGCCCATATTCCTGCCCCCACTAAACCGGCAATAGAGACTACGAGTACTTCCCACTCATGGCCTCGGCCAGCGGCAGCAAAGACGATCGACGTCTGCACGAACGCCGCGGCTCCCGCGAACATAGAGTGACTGATAATGCGTATCTTCCCGACGCGCCATTCGCGCCATGAATTGGCCAGCCTCTCGGCCAGACGGCGCTGTGTCTCCCAAACCTCCTGTGGATTGAGAATCAATGGCGTAATTGCGAACGCCGCCAGAACGTCGGCAACGTAGTGCATGCCCGTAGTGATGCAGCTCACGGCAACAGTCAGGGAGTAGGCCCATCCGAGCCATCTGCGCCGAAACATTCTCGCCACCAGGATGCTCCACAACACGTGAAACGACGGCAGCGCGGCAACCGGGGGATAAGTTGTGCGCTCGAAGCGCAGTAGCTCGCTGATCCATCCGCCGGGAGGCAGCGGCGGGCGCGGAGCGGTGGAAGGCAAGAACCAATAGATAGGAAACACTACAAGCATCGCTAACCACGCCGAGAGCGTGAACTGGCGAAGGTCTTTGCGGGTGCGCGCCAGCCACGGTGCCAGCGCGACCATCACGTACGTGCTCTCGTAGAAGGGGGCGGTCCACAACAGCACCGGCAGGCGCTTTTCAAATGGCAGCCCGAAGTACAAGCCACGAAGAGAAAGGTGAGAAGTGAACTCGAACACCACGGTCCACGGAACAATCACGTGGAGGATAAAGCGCAATCGCTCGATAGTAGAAGGTGCTGCGTCGTCATTGGCGGGCAGGACCGGAAGCGTGCGGCCGAAGCGGGCGAGAAGGTCGGGATGTTCGTATCCCACAACGAGAGCAACGCAGCCCAGCGCGACTGCGGGAGTGATCAGCCACAATCCAGATGCGGAACGCGCCACCATTGAGACACCGAGGCATACGGCCACAAATCCGGTGTAGATGGGATGGCTGAGAAGTTGAAACGTGCCGCGCGAAACCATGGCGGGAGGCGGGAACGCGTTCATAGGAAGGCCGCCACCGAAACGCCAGAGTTCGAACATCGCTGCGAACATGAGAGTGAGGCCGGCGCACGCGAACGCGATTCCGATAGGGATACTCCCGTAGACGGGTAGAGGAATTCGCGCCGCAGAGGCCCAGACACACAACAATGCCGGAAGAACGACTAGAAAGACCGCACCGTACACGATTTTCTGCCACTTCATCTTGGCCAGCTCACGATTTCATGAATCGCCCAGCCCTCTACGGCAGAACGGCCCGGGCATATGAGTCTTGCGCGGCTGCGCCACTTGCATTCATTCACCTGCAGCAGGCGAGCGGGGAAGGTCTTGTTGACTCCGGGAATCGACGAAAGCGCGGTCGTTCCCAACGGGCCGCTGCGCAAAATCAGCGATCGGTCCATGGTGAGGCTCGATCCGTCGTCGAACGTAATCTCGTCATCTCCGATCTGCGCCGCTGAGGCCCGCTTGCCGTTCAGGTAAACAATTTTATTCAGGTACTCGCCCTGCCAATCGATCCACACGGCCCAATCTGTAGCACTGCCGAAGCGTCCCCAGCGCAGATCCTTGATGGGAATCTTCCACGGTGCAACTGTCATCGTGAGGTGCTCGACATAGCCCAGGCCCGAGTCATTCCCTGCATTGGCTAGCCCACAAGGGATGAGGCAGTGCCAGTCGACGGAACCCTCTTCGTTGGCGAAAACGGCTTCGCGCACTTCTCTCGAGTCGGCTTGCCACTCGGCGGTGAAATTGAATTGGCTGGCATCCCACGAGATTTGATTGCCCGACATCTCAGGCAGGTTCCCGTGTCGAAGCGAATTCCGCTGCTTCACGTCACTTCCCGTACTGCGCAGCAGGCTGGAGTAATGAAGAGAAATGGGCCCCCATTGAAGGTCGCCGACATAAGCGATCGATGCGTTCCCCGAATCGGTCACGTAATCCAGGTACCACTTCGAAAGGCGGAAGGCAGCCATTGGCAGGACATGGTATCAGCAGCGGAGCGCGCTGCACGAAACACGATCTAACCGCGAAGCAGCGGGCGCGTCAGGCAGGTCGGGCCGCCACTGCCGTTGATGCAGATCTCGCTGCCCGGGAAGGTACGGACATCGAACCCGGCAGTACGCAGCTTCTCGTTGGTCTTCTGATTTTCCCGAATCGCGAGCAGGCGTCTTTCACCCAGCGACAAAACATTGCAAGCCAGCGTATCGCGCTCGGAGTAGTCGATTTCAATGAACTTGTATCCGCAGGACTTCAACAGCTCGACGGTCTCAACCGCAAGCCAGGGCAGATCTACTAATGCTGTGTGTTCGTCCAGGAGACTGATCAGCGACATCAAGTGGAGGCAGGCCGAAGGTCCGGGTCCGTAGGGAAGCGGCGCAGAGAGGACAGCAATGCCTCTCGGGGCAAGCAGGTCGCGCAATTGTTGAATGCCGGCAGCATTAGTGCGATAGCCGTGGCCAACAAGAAGCGTTTTCTCGTCGAGCCACACAATGTCCCCCGCTTCGGTGGCTCCGGGCGAAACAACCTTCGCCAGCGTTGGAATGCTCAGCAGGCGCGCGAAGGAACCGTGGTTTTTCGCTTCTGCTACTCGATTCGGCTTTCCCGGACGCATCAGGATCAGTCCGAAATCGGTTGTCAGAGACGCGTCGTGAGCGTAGACCGCATCGAGGGAGAGGTCGTCGGACGGCGGCAACTCGATTAACTCTGCGCCGGCCGCCGCCAGCTCCCGACACAGGGCTTCGTGTTGCGCAAGAGCCAGGGAGAACTCGGGCGCGCGATGAAACCCAAGTTCGCTCCATCGGGCGACCTGCTCGGCCCGATTCCATCCAGCGGTGCGCGGCGAGCACACCAGAACACGCTTCAGGGGAGCGACCATGGAGTGGCCATTGAAGGCGATAGCGGGTTCAGAGATGGCGGACAGAGAAGCCTCCTTGCCTGAGCGGCAAGAAGAGATTCTAAGGCACGAGCACGCGCGGACAAAATCAAGCCCGGCACGAGTTTGCCGGGCCCCTTTGGCAGTTCGTCGCGGAATTACTGCGCTTCGGTGAGAACTTCGTCGCTGGTCGCGGCGAATTCAACGTGATCATCGGCCGGAAGCATCAGGTCGCGGACGCCATGCTTATTGTGGCTGCCGCGCTTACTGAGCCACTGCTTCAGGTGTTTGCGCGCGGCCGGAGCCAGTTTCGAGAAGAAGAGTCCGGCGCGTCCCTGATCGCTCGCCCAGATCACATCGGCGTGGCCCTGGAGCGTGATGTGGGTGCCAGGAAGCACGCAGCGGAATGGGACGTTGGCGTGAATCGGCACCGGTTCACTGGCTTGGATTGCGAGACCATGCTCGCCGATGTCGATGCTGACGGCAGATAGCGTAGTCTGATCAATCTCCACGTACACCAGCGTCTTCATTTCATAACGCGCCGACTTGCGGCGGTTCGCGTGCTTCTTTTCGCCGGCCTTGAGCGCATCTTTCACGAGTTCTGGCTGGAGCGGCCGGTACAGGATGCGGCTCGCGCCCGATTGGAAGGCTTGTCCTGTTCCCGGCCAGGCGCGGCTGGCGACGGCAAGAAGATTCGGCTTCTGCGCCGGAGGCAGCAGGGACGCCATGCGGATCGCCTCTTCGGCACCAGGGAGGTCGAAGTCGACAATTAGCGTGGAGCACTCGCCGGCCAGGGCCAATTCCAGAGCTTCCTGGTTCGACCGGCAGGTGTGTAGTTCAATTCCAAGGTGGTCGAGAGTGGTCGATAACGTTTGCAGGGATCGTGTGTCGTGGCATAGAACCGCGGCGGACTTACGCATATGCTTCAAAATACGGGTCGGGGCGGCATGAAGAAATGTCACAGCAGTAATCTTTGGGATGGTTACCGAGGCCATCTGGGAATCGCGAGAAAGGCGCAAATCACGCGACAGATGCAAATTCAGGCCCTCTGCGACCTTCCGCGTCGGTGAATTCCGCAGTCGCAGTAAAGGTGTTCGCAGAGCTTTCGCAAAGAGCGCTGGTGCATGGGAGCCCTCAAAAAATACGCGCTATCGCTGGCTGCTATAATCAAAGATTGCGCTCATGGCCAGAAAACGACTGATTCGATCCACGACAGTTTTGTCGATTCGGCGCGACGGGAAGGTTGTTCTCGCGGGCGACGGTCAAGTTACGTTGGGCGAGTCGGTGATCAAGCACTCGGCCAAGAAGATCCGCCGGCTGTACAACGACAAGATCGTGGCCGGATTCGCCGGATCGACCGCCGATGCCTTCACGCTGTTCAGCCGCTTCGAGGCCAAACTGGAGCAGTACCACGGGAATCTGGGACGGGCTGCGGTCGAGTTGGCCCGCGACTGGCGCACCGATAAATTCCTGCGGCATTTAGAGGCCCTGTTGCTCGTCAGCGACAAGGACCAGACTTTTTTGCTCAGTGGACAGGGCGACGTGATCGAACCCGACACCGGCATTGCCGCCATCGGAAGCGGTGGTCCGTACGCCCAGGCCGCTGCGCAAGCGCTGGCCGAGCACACCGAACTCTCGGCCCGCCAGATCGCTGAAGAAGCCATGAAGATTGCGGGCAAGATGTGCATCTATACCAATGATCGGGTGACGATCGAGGAATTGTGAATCGTCGTTAGTCGCTAGCCGTTGGTCGTTGGCGTATAGCCACCTGGCTGACGACCAACAACTAACGACCAACGACTGATTTATGGCTATTTATCTCCCTTCCACTGCCGAAGAAGAACAGCTTGCGCTGGATGAACTGACTCCGCGCGAGATTGTTGCCGAGCTCGATAAGTATGTGATCGGCCAGAAAGACGCCAAGCGCGCCGTGGCCATTGCCTTGCGGAACCGCACGCGCCGGCAGAAGCTGCCTCCTGATCTCGCGGAAGAGATCATTCCCAAAAACATCATCATGATCGGGCCGACGGGCGTGGGGAAGACTGAGATTGCCCGGCGTCTGGCCAAGCTGGCGAATTCTCCTTTTCTCAAGGTCGAGGCTTCGAAGTTCACCGAGGTCGGCTATGTTGGCCGCGACGTGGAATCGATGGTGCGTGATCTGGTTGAGATCGCCATCGACAACGTGCGCGAGGAAAAGCTGGAAGACGTCGCCGACAAGGCCGAACTTAACGCCGAGGAGCGGCTGCTCGACATTCTCCTGCCGCCCTCACCTTCGAGGACTGAACCAACTTCCACAACCGCGGGTGGTGTGGTGATTGAAGGTAGTACCCAGCTTACTGAGTCCTCGAGTCGCACACGCGAGAAGCTGCGCCAGCAACTGCGCGAAGGGAAGCTCGACGATCGCATGGTGGAGATCGACGTCCGCGAACGAAACTTCCCGTCATTCGAAATCCTGACCAATCAGGGCGTCGAAGAGATGGACGTCAACATCAAGGACATGTTGCCGAACATCTTCGGGCAACGCACCAAGAAGCGGAAGATGAAGGTGAATGAGGCCTTCGAGTACCTGATCCAGGAAGAAGAGCAGCGGCTGATTGATATGGATCAGGTGACGCGCACAGCCATCGATCGCGTGGAGAACTCCGGGATCGTTTTCCTTGACGAGATCGACAAAATCGCCGGCCGTGAGGGCGGCCACGGACCTGACGTTTCCCGCGAGGGCGTGCAGCGGGACATCCTGCCGATCGTTGAAGGGACCACGATCAACACGCGTTACGGAATGGTACGCACCGATCACGTTCTGTTTATCGCCGCTGGGGCGTTCCACGTCTCAAAGCCCAGTGATCTCATTCCCGAGTTGCAAGGACGCTTTCCGATCCGCGTCGAGCTGCAATCGCTGACGATGGAAGATTTCGTACGTATTCTGACCGAGCCCAAATCTTCGCTCGTGAAGCAGTACACGGCGTTACTCGAGACCGAGGGAGTGAAGCTCGAGTTTACGCACGAGGCGCTGGAAGAAATCGCGCACTTCGCCTTCCGGGTCAACGAGAGCACGGAGAACATCGGAGCCCGCCGCCTGCACACGATCATGGAGCGCGTGCTCGATGAACTCAGTTTTGACGCTCCTGAAAAGAAGGGTCAGCAGGTTACCGTGGATGGAGACTACGTGCGCAAGATGCTGACCGACATCGTGAAGGATCAGGATTTGAGCCGGTACATCCTGTAAATCGAATCCCCACTTTGTGAATTACTTGTGTGGACGCGGGCGATTCGCCCGCGCCCACACGGTCTGTTATTCTGCTCTCGTTTCCTGATGAAAACGACCGACCGCTCCCGCCTGCAGTCGCTGATGCAACGCGAACAGAAGAAGTTTGTGGATGAGCGCCCGAAGTCGAAGGCGCTGTTTGACCGCGCTCGCAAGTCGCTACTGGCCGGCGTCCCCATGAACTGGATGGTGAAATGGGCTGGAGCATTTCCGCCCTTTGTGCGCGAAGCACAAGGAGCGGAATTCTTCGACGTCGATGGGTTGCGTTACATCGATTTCTGCCTGGGCGACACTGGCGCGATGACCGGCCATTCTCCCTTCGCAACCGTCAAGGCGGCGGAAGAGCAGATGCGGCGCGGCATCACCCTCATGCTGCCGGGCGAGGATGCGATCGTCGTCGCCGAAGAACTGCAGAAGAGATTCAGTCTTCCCTACTGGCAGTTCGCGCTTACGGCTACCGATGCGAACCGGTTTTCGATTCGTCTTGCGCGACAAATCACGGGACGCCCTAAGATCCTGGTTTTCAACTGGTGCTATCACGGCACGGTGGATGAAACGTTCATCACAATCGATGCTAACGGCAACGCCGGGCCTCGTCCGGGCAACATTGGCCCGCCGGTGAGTCCCACGGTCACTACGAAGGTCGTGGAATTCAACGACGTCGACGCCCTCGAAGCCGCGCTCGTTTCCGGCGATGTGGCTTGTGTGCTCGCTGAACCGGTGATGACCAATGTCGGCATCGTGCATCCTGAGCCGGGATTCCACAAAGCGCTGCGGGAGATCACGCGCGAGCATGGCACGCTGCTGATCATCGACGAAACGCACACCATTTGCGCCGGTCCGGGCGGCTACACACGAGCCGAAAACCTTGATCCGGATGTGATTGTCTTCGGCAAGGCGATCGGCGCCGGTATTCCAGGCGCGGCTTACGGTTTCTCGCTGGAGGTCGCCGACCGGATCGTCGCCAAGCAGGAACTGGAAAACTGCGATGTCGGTGGTGTCGGAGGCACTCTGGCGGGCAATGCGCTTTCGCTCGCCGCCATGCGCGCCACGCTTACCAAGGTTCTTACGAAAGAGGCTTTTGACCGGATGACTCCCATGGCTGAACGCTGGACCGAAGGCGTCGCCAAGGCCATCGCGGAGGCACAGCTTCCCTGGCACGTTACACGTCTGGGATGTCGCGCAGAATACATCTTCGGTCCGCAACCGAAGAACGGCCAGCAGGCACATGAGGCGATGGACTTTGAGCTTGAGCGCTTCATGCACTTGTATGCCATGAACCGCGGCATTCTACTGACTCCGTTCCACAATATGGCATTGATGTCTCCGCAAACCGAAGCGGCCCAGGTCGATCGACATACCAAGGTCTTCCGCGAAGCTTTGAAAGAACTGACGACTTAGCCGCCGGATGCGGTCTCCTGTTACTCTTTTCCTTCGCATGAGACTCGTGGCGCAGACGCTGGTCTTGGCCGTGGGTGTGCCGTTCGTGCTTCTTGCATGCGCAACCATCGGCCCGCCCCAGCCACCCTCACTGAACCTGCCTCAACCGCCAGGCGATCTGCGCGCATCGCGCAAAGGAGAACGCGTCAACCTGACATGGACCATCCCCACGGGGACCACAGATCGTGCGACCGTCCGTAGTCTCGGCCCGACCCTGATTTGCCGCGGCCCCGGGGACCTGAGCGCCTGCAACCCACCAACGGGCGAGATCGAGACTCCCGTCAGCCCAGGCGCCAGTTCGTCCGGCCGGAAGCCTCAAGCTTCATACACCGACGCCCTTCCACCGCAGTTGGAGAGCGACGATCCATCCACATTCGTAACGTATGCGGTGCAGGTTCTTAATCGCGACCGTCGAGGTGCAGGCCTGTCGAACCAGGTACGCGTCTCGCTCGCTCGTACGCTGCCACCGCCGCGCGATTTTCGCGTGCAGGTCACCAAAGAAGGAATCGTGCTGGGTTGGACTGGCGAAATCGTTTCGGCCCTCGAGGATCTCCACTATGTATACCGTGTTTACCGCCGTGTTGAAGGCAGTGACGCTCAAATATTGACCGGAGAACTTCGCCCCGGCCCGGAAACCAGCTACACCATGACCGATGTCAACATCGAATGGGAAAAGACTTACTTCTATCACGCTGAGGCGGTCACTCAGGTTCAGCGCCCAAACAAATCGGCACTGGAAATTGAAGGAGACGACACGCCTGAGATCAAAGTCTTCGCGGACGATGTGTTTCCGCCCACCGTACCGGCAGAATTGCAGGCCGTGTTCTCCGGCCCAGGCCAGAAGCCATTCATCGATCTGGTGTGGGCCCCGGTCGCAGACGCAGACTTGACCGGCTACAACGTATATCGCCGCGAAGAGGGCACGAGTCCTGTAAAGTTGAATGGAGAGTTGATCAGAACTCCTGCATATCGCGACGAGCACGTGTTTTCGGGAAAGAAGTACTTCTATTCAGTGTCCTCCCTCGACCTGCGCGGCAACGAGAGTGTGCGGTCGGAGGAAGCCAGCGAATCGGTGCCATGAGAGCTTCGAGCTTCGAACAAAAACGAGATTACGCGTTGCTCGTGGCTCGAAACTCAATGCTGAAAAGTATTTCGAGAGAGAAAGCATGAAATATTGTCGATTTCATTGGAATGGTGAAGCTCATTACGGCTTGGTCGAATCAGTAGCGGGGCATGATTCCATCGTCAGACTCCTGCTTACACCTCCGGAAGAAGCTGATGGCGACATGGAAAGCCTGCGCACCCGGAAGATCGAAGCTATTCCGCTGGAGCAAGCGGCGCTGCTGCCCCCGGTGCGGCCGTCGAAGATCGTTTGCGTGGGTCGCAACTATCGCGAACATGCTGCCGAGTTAGGGCATGAGGTCCCGAAAGAGCCTCTTATCTTTCTTAAAGCCACGTCGGCGTTGCTGTCGCCTGGTGGAACAATTCGTCGTCCCAGGCTCTCGCAGCGTGTGGACTATGAGGGCGAGTTGGGCGTCGTCATCGGCAAGTCGTGTTATCAGCCGCCTGCTGACGCCGATATCCGGCAGTACATTCTCGGCTACACCTGCGTCAATGATGTAACCGCGCGCGATCTGCAGAACAAAGACGGCCAGTGGAGCCGCGCCAAAGGCTTCGACACGTTCTGCCCTGCGGGCCCGCTGGTCACCGACGAGATCGATCCCTCGGCCGGCGTAGGCGTCGAGACCCGCGTGAACGGGAATATGAAGCAGCAAGGGAACACCCGCGACTTCATCTTCACCCTCGATACAGTAATCCGCTACATCGCGCAGGCTATGACCCTGTTTCCGGGAGATTTGATTCCGACCGGCACACCGTCGGGAGTGGGGCCGCTGACCGCGGGAGATACCGTGGAGATTAGCGTTGAAGGCGTAGGGATCCTTCGAAATACAGTGGTTGACGAGTAGCCGCTACTGCAGGCGAAAGCGTTCGCGGATGAGCCTTTGCAGCCGCGGCCGATAGATCAAATCGAAGGCGAGTTCCTTGTCGGGGAACATTGCCAGCGCTGCTTTCTTTGCCCCCGCCGCCAACTCGGAAGCTTCTTCCACCGTGAGGTTCGGGTCCTGCCCGATCACCGACATCACCATGCCCACCATAACCTGCAGGCGACGGATCTTGCGAGCTTCTTCCTCCAGCTCCCAGCGCGTTTGCTGCTGTGCGATCGGATATCCAGATTCATCCCCAGCCTGCCGAGAGGCATTCATGCGATCCCCTTCACCCATCGTCCTTGCGTTTGGATGATGTGCCCCGCCCTGGCGTTGCGCCATGGTTAGGGTCATTCTGCCTGATTCCTGAAAGAAAGCAACCGCCCAAAGGTGCCCTTCTGGGTTAGTACCTATGCATCCGCATCCTTCTGCAGTGTTTACCGGGACTTCGATTCCTCCGGCTAGGAGTAGAATTTACAAAGGGCGCTAAACGATATCGGGTCAAGAGTTCTATCTGGAGAGCTTCATGTCAGAGCCAACCAATCCGGCAGCGAGCGTCACACCGCGTCCCAATCCGAACGAGAAACTCATCAAAGTGTTCGATTCCGAAGACGAATCCGAGACGATGATCGTAAAAGGACTGCTGGAATCGGCAGGCATTGATAGCGATCTCACTTCGGCCACCATGGTGCAAGACACATTTCCGGGACTGGGCGGGATGCTCATCCTAGTGCGCGAGCAAGATGCGGAAACCGCTCGTAAGCTGATTGAGGAGAATCGTCAGCCGGTTCCCTCCCCAGATGACGACGAAACCGCCGAGATTCAGATTATTGACGACTCGCCGAAGAAGAAGTGACCGAGCGGCCATCGAAGTAGAAGGTCACGGCTCCATCTAGGTCTGTGCGATATACGCGAGTTCTCGCGGAAGCCAGACGCTCCAGGGTTTCATATCTCGGCAGCCCAAACGAATTTCCTGACCCGACAGAGATGATGGCGAACTCCGGTCTGGCGGTGTCGATCAGTTCCTGAGTGGTCGCATTCGAGCTGCCATGATGCCCTACCTTCAGCAGAGTTGCTTTCGGGTGTTCCAACTCACAGACCAACCTCTCGGTACGCTTCTGGGCGTCGCCCTCCAGCAATAACGAGGATTGGCCATAGGCGAGACTGAGCACCATCGAGTCGCTGTTCTGTGGTTTATCGCCCACGGGCCAATCGCGTGGTGGGAAGAGCACCCGAACTTCGGCGCCGCCAAAGTCGAACGCATCGCCCTCCCAGTGACGGACGATCTTCACTCCAGTCGCTTGTGCCGTTGCGATGAGGTCTTCCAGCGCGCGACTTGGAGGCAACACGCCGACCCACAGTTCTTTTGGACGGAAGTTTCTCACCACAGCGGCCATGCCGCCCATGTGGTCGGAGTGCCCGTGCGAAATCGCCACTGCGTCGAGGCGAGAGATGCCCCGTTCCCACAGGTACGGCGAAACCACATCTTCCCCGAAGTCGAGTTGAGATCCGCCCGGACCGATCGGACCGCCCGCATCCACCAGGAGAGTTTTCCCGTTGGGAGTGATGACGAGGATCGAGTCGCCTTGTCCTACGTCGATGGCGGTCAACTCCATCACGCCGGAATGCACACGCGGGCGCGGTGTAACGACGGCAAGCGCGAGTGAGACCAGACTGAGACCCGCCAGTCCCGCAACCGTGACCGCGGGTCTGCGGCGAGCTGCCCACATCGCAAGCAAAATCGATGCGGCCGCAATCGCGATCATGGCCGCCGATGGCGTCGCGATGCGAACGTCTGCAAGACGCAGCCCGCCCAGACTACGGACGGTTCCAGTAATTCCCTCAAGTGCGAATGTTGTTACAAGAACCGCCGGCTTTGCTAGCCAAGGTGAAACATACCCTAAGACAAGCGAGGCCACCGCAGCCGGCATCATCAGCTCGGTCAAAGGCACGACCGCGAGATTCGCCGGTAGCCCAATCGTTGTCGCGCGATGGAAATAGTAGGCCATCGGCAAAGCGAGCCCCGCCTGCATTACAGCGGAGACGAAGAGCAGATCCCAGCCAGCGAACGTACATCGCGTCGCGCCGATTACGATTCGCCGCGCCCACTTGTCTCCGATGAACCCGGCCAGCCGCGCTGATATGAGTTGCAAGTCCAGTTGGAATTGCGCCACTCGGGGCGGCAGCTGCGCCGTGTATCGTGGCGAATCCCAGCCCGTCAGCGCCTGCCGGTACAGTTGGGAGGTTCTCTCGAGCATTGGGATGCCGATCGCCGCCACGATCAGCACGCACAGGAAAGTCATCTGGAAGCTGGCCGTAAACAGCTGCCGCGGATCGAGGACGAGCAATCCGAGCGCCGCTGCACCGAGCGCATTCGTCATCGCGCGGTCGCGGTAGAGCAACCGCGCTCCAAGGTAGACGGCGCACATCAGCGTGGCCCGCCAGACCGGGGCTCCTACTTCCGTGATAAAAGCGTAGCCTGCACAGGAGGCAACGGTGAGCACGGTCGCAGCCACCTCCTCAACGCGCAACCGCCGCAGCGTCCAGAAGACGACGAAAGCCAGAATGCTTACGTTCATGCCCGAGACGACCAGGATGTGGTATGTGCCTGAACGTTGAAAATCGACGCGCGTATCTCGATCAATAAAGGCTTCCTCTCCGATCACCATCGCGTCGATCAGCACCGCCGCGCGCACGGGCCAGAGCTCGTGCACCTTGGCAATCACGCTGCGGTGCATGCGGCTGCGCAGACGCTCCATACGGCTGCCCGCAAAACCGGGCAGGCGTTCGATCTGTTCCACCTTTGCTGATCCCAGGGCGGCGAGGCCGCGATCGGCAAGATATCCTTCGTAGTCGAATGCCCCGGGATTTCGGAAATTGCGCGCGGGCCTAAGCTTCGTCTCAAAGCGAATACGGTCGCCATGGTGGAATGTCGGCGGCAATGACATGAAGCCGGTTTGCTCGGAATCGTCCTCGTTCGCCCATGGAATGTAGACATTTAGTCGAACTCCAGAGTGAACGGGCGAGGTTTGTCCATCGACAGTCTGGATCTGTTCAGATTCGACATCAAGGGTCTGCCGGAGTTCCGCTACGCCTCCACCCTGGATCCGACCTTCCGCCTTGATGTGGGCTGTGACTTGCACTTCGCGATGATCAGCATAGGGGAGGATAGAAGTGTCGAGCCTGGGTGAGCCATTGCGCAATTGAATGTGAAGTGCGCCAGCCAGGAAGAAGCCCGCCAATGCCAGAAGCCAAGCCAGTCCGGATCGTCGGTACGCGAAGTATGCCGCTGCCGCAAAGAACGCCCCAGCCGCGATCAGCCACCACATCGCCGGCCGCCAGGCGTAACTGCCTGCCAGGATGCCCAGAGAGTAGCTGCCCGCAGCCCACAGCATCGGCTGCCGCGAGGCCTTGAACTCGAATCTCGGAGGGCCTGTCGCGGTGGGCGGCGAAATCATTGGAAAAGCTTATAGAGAGCAGTCGGCCCGGATGGTGTCGCGGTGGGATTCAGTGCGCGAGATGAACCACCGTCTCCAGATGAAACGTCTGCGGAAACAGATCCACGAGATGCACCTGCTCGATCCGATACCCACCTGCGAGCAGAACGACCAGATCGCGCGCCAAGGTCACCGGATCGCAGGAAACGTAAACCACGCGTGGCGCGCCCAAAGTCACCAGCATGCGCGCCACGCGTGCTCCCAAGCCACCGCGAGGCGGGTCCACTATTGCCAGGTCGGGCCGAACTGCAGGATGGGGGAAAACTGCGCCCTTCCCGGCCCGCCCCTTTTTCGCGCTTCCGGATAAGTACTGTTCGGTCGTGGCCCGGACAGCCTCTCCATTCGAGCCCAGATTGTAGGAAAGATCCCCTGTGGAAGTCTGTGACGACTCAACAGAAACGATGTGACGTATGTCACAAAGGGCTGTGGAAAACAGCCCGACCCCGGCATAAAGATCGAGTGCGAGCTCTCCCGACTGGTCGCCCGTCACGATCTTGACAAGCTCGTCCGTGAGATGGCGATTGGTCTGGAAAAATGACCCGGCGCCGACACGGTAGGCGGCATGTCCGGTTTTGTACGCGAGGTGATCCGTGCCCACTGTCAGAATGCGCTCGCGCGTAAACCCTTTCTGTTCCCGAGATACTGCGACTCCCACGATTTCTGCCATGGACGTGCTGAAATCCTCGGCCCACTGCCGCAGTGTGGCGCGGCGTGAATCCGGTTTCGCCGATATCTCCACCAGGAGGTGGGTGTCCTCGGCATTCGCGAAGAACTCGACTTCGTCCACACCGGGCGGCACTTTGCCCTCACGGCCACTGCGCCAGAGGGCCGCAATCCCTTGATTGATCAGGGGGGAGCTTATTGGGCATTGCTCAACGGCCAACAGCTCGTGCGACGCCATTTTGAAGTATCCCGCCTCGAACTCAGGCTCCGTCTGCACCTTCAGCCGCGAGCGGTTCCGATAATTCCAGGGCGCCGAAGGATGCACCTGAATCTCGACTGCCAGATCAAGTTTGGCCGTCCGGCGCAGCGTTTCGCGCAGGATTTCTTTTTTGATCTCCAGTTGATGTTCGTAGTCTGTGTGCTGATAGTGGCATCCACCGCAGCGCCCGAAGAAGGGACATCCGGGTTCAACACGGTGAGGCGACGCCTCGATAATTGCTTCGGCGCGCGCCCGCGCGAATCCCGGCTTCTGCTCGGCGAGGGAAGCTTCGATCCTCTCTCCGGGAAGCACGAAAGGAACAAAGACAGCCTTGCCGCGCCCCTGCTCGTCGGCGGGCAGATGCGTCAGCCCGTCGCCGCCGTAGATCATCTTTTCTATGGTCAGAAGCAAGACTCGATTCTAAACGCTTCAGAGCGCGCGTCCGGCCGCCGCGCCGGAGGCCCATGCCCATTGGAAGTTGAATCCACCAAGATGGCCGGTGACATCGACCACTTCACCGATGAAATACAATCCGGGAACTTTTCGGCTCTCCATCGTTTTGGCGGACAGTTCATCGGTGTCGATTCCGCCCACGGTGACCTCTGCCTTGCCGAATCCCTCGGTGCCTGCCGGATGAATCGTCCATGTGTGCAACTTTCGTTCGGACTCCATGAGCGCAGCGTTAGTCCAAACGGTCGGCGCGTGCAGCTCCAGCCAGCGATCAGCGAAGCGGGCTGGAAGGATCTTTCTCAACTCAGATCTGAGAGTTGTCGCATTGCGCGGAAGTTTTGCATCCCGGAACACCGCTGTTGCTTCACGTTCCGGCGCTAAGTCAATGCTGATCGCATCGGCACTCTGCCAGTATGACGAAATCTGTAAAATCGCGGGGCCGCTCAAGCCGCGATGGGTGATCAGCATCTTTTCACGAAATTTCTGCCCGACACATGAGACGACCACCTCGGCAGACACACCGCTCAAGTCGCAATAACATGCTCGATCCGGCTGGTTGAGAGTAAACGGCACCAGCCCCGGGCGCGGCTCGCGGGTCTTCAACCCGAATTGCCGCGCCAGATCATAGCCAAACGAAGTCGCTCCAATCTTCGGAATCGACAAGCCGCCGGTCGCGACCACCAGTGCCGATGCGCGGAATTCTGTGGTCCCAGTTCTCACCTGAAATTCATCCGCAAGTCTCACCTTGTGAACTCCGGCATTGAGAAAGATATCGACCTGCGCTGCCCGGCATTCTTCTTCCAGCATGTCGACGATCTCGCGCGCCGATCCATTGCAGAACAACTGCCCCAGAGTCTTCTCGTGATAGCGAATCCGATGCCTCTCGACCAGTGCGATGAAATCCGCCGCCGTGTAACGCGCTAGCGCCGATTTTGCGAAGTGCGGATTGGAACTGATGAAGTTTTCAGGACGGCAGTAAATGTTCGTGAAGTTGCAGCGTCCGCCTCCGGAGATCAGGATCTTTTTGCCAAGACGATCGGCATGTTCCAGCACAGCGACGCGCCGTCCGCGCTTGCCTGCCTCGATCGCGCACATCAAGCCCGCGGCACCGCCACCGAGAATCAACGCGTCGAATTTCTGAATTACGGAAGTCACATGTAGAAGAGGCTGAGACGCGGCAGATTGTATTTCTCGAGAAGCTTCTTTTGCATGTATTGTTTCTGCAACTGTTCAATCTGGGGAGCAGACATTTTGCGGCGGTAGGGCGCCATATCGCGGTCTGCCTGAGCTCGGATGCTGACCATCTCTTCGTCGGGCGCTGATGTCAGCAAGGCCGCGAACAGCTTCTCTTCGATGACAGTAAGGCGCCGCTCCAAGTCTTCCAATCGGCCCTTGCTTCCACTGTGCACCGCCAGCTCCCGCAGGGTCTTCGCCGCTTCAGACACAATCATTCGTACCGGCTGGGCGCTCTCGGGAAATTCCGCGGCCTCAAGGACAGCGGCATTCCGCTCAAGAAATGCGACGATTGTTCCTGGCTCAAACCCTTGATTTGCGCGGGGCCTTTCGTCGGCAGATTGCGCTCCAACGGCCGCCTCCTTCATATCTTCCGCCGCGCCCAGCACTTCCTGCGAACAGTAGGCCAGGCTGTTGATCTTGCGGGTTCTCGTCGTTCGCTGATCATACTTATCAAACGCCGCATCGATTCCGCGCAGCACAGCCTCCAGCGGGATGCCTGCATCTTTCCAGGTTTCAATAAGAGCCCAGTCGAGCGTGGAAAGCAGCAGTCCTCCGCCGCGACGCCGTAAATAGCGCTCTTCAATCTCGGTGAAGTAGTTGAAGTAGTTTTCCACGGCCGGTCAGCGGGCGGAACGCGACGTGGGACTGGCCGCTTTGCCGTCGCCGTTGGAGGATTTTTGCTGCGAAGCTTTCAGGCCCTTCGAGGACTTCGCGCCAGCCTTGGTCGCCGCGTCTCGCCGTATCGCGGCATTTCGCTCCCAGATGATGCGCAGCCCCTCAAGCGTGAGGAACTCGTCCACCTGCTTGATGTACTTCGACCCTGTGCCAATCATCGGGCCGAGCCCACCTGTAGCGAGCACGCGGGTATCAGGTCCAAGCTCGCCGAGCAACAACTCGATGATTCCATCCACCAGCCCCAGATATCCGTAATACAGTCCGGATTGCAAGCTGCCGACAGTGTTCGATCCGATCACGCGGGTAGGCTTGCGAATTTCCACTCGCGGCAATCTCGCGGTGCGCTCGAACAATGCATCCGCCGAAATGCCGATCCCAGGACAAATCACTCCGCCCAGATACTCGCCCTTGGCCGAGACGCAATCGAAGGTCGTCGCAGTTCCGAAGTCCACGATCACGCACGGGCCGCCGTATTTCTCGAATGCGGCCACGGCATTGACGATGCGATCCGCGCCCACTTCGGCCGGATTGTCGTAGTGCACCGGCATCCCGGTCTTCACGCCCGGCTCAATGAATAAAGGCCGCAGATTGAAATACCGTTCGCATACCTGTCGCAGCACAGGATCGAGCGGCGGGACCACGGAAGAGACGACTATCCCATGAATGCCCTTCGACTCCAGGCCCGCCATGGAAAACAGGTTGCGGAAGAGCACGCCGTATTCGTCGACCGTACTCCTGCGCGAAGTGGCCACCCGCCAGTTCGCGAGCAGTTTTTCGAACCGGCCTTCGTCGTCGGCATCCCCGCCAGGATGCACCTTGGCGGCTCGGGCGAAGACGCCCAGCACGGTGTTCGTATTGCCTACGTCGATGACCAGCAGCATGATGGTAGCGTTGGCGTCCCTAACTGCTATCTTTCCCGCACGGTCCCACTCAAAACTGTCTGCACGCCATACGGAGTCCGCACCTGCAAAAAGCCGCGCGAATCAAGCCCTTCAGTGGTTCCTTCAAAAGATGAGCCGTTCTCCTCGATGCGAACTCGTTTCCCGACGACCCACGACGAATGCTCGGCAAAGCGGCGCAGAATTGCCTCTTGTGCGTCACCACCTTCCGACAATTGCCGATACTCGCGGTCGAGCGATTTTAACAAAGCACCGACGAGTTCCACGCGCGACCACTCGCTGCCCGTCGTGAGCTGCAAGGAGGTCGCGGCCAGATCTTTCGCGAAACTCGCCTGATTCACATTGATGCCAATGCCCACGACGATGTAACGGACGCGCGTGACTTCGGCGTTCATCTCCGCCAGAATCCCGCACACCTTCTTATTGTCGATCAGGACGTCATTGGGCCACTTCAGATCAGCCTGCACGCGAGAGTCAATCTGTTGAATCGCCGATTGCACCGCGAGCCCGGCCGCAAGCGAAAGCGCTAGAACATCCGACGGCGGCGAGGCGGGCCGCAAGATCACCGAGCAGTAAATTCCCGTCGACCGCGGAGACTGCCACGAGTTGGCACCGCGCCCACGACCGGCCGTCTGCTCTTCGGCGAGAAACACGCTGCCCTCGGGCGCTCCTTCGGCGGCCGCTGTCATCGCCGCAGTATTCGTCGATCCAATCTTGTAGAAGTGATGAAGGTGCGACTCAAAGATCGTGCCACGTACCAGCGGGCGCAGGATCTCCGGCAGTAGCAGGTCGGGCACTGAACGCAACTGATAGCCGGTAGCCGAATGACCGGCAACGTCCACACCCATCCCGCGCAATTGCTGAATCAGGCGCCAGACTTCGGAGCGGCTCGAAGCAATCTCGTCAGCGATCTTGGTTCCGCTGACCACAACCGTGGCGTGCTCCATCAAGAGGCGCACGATGCGACCCAGCCGGAGGTCAGTAGGCTGCTGGTAAGCGATGGACGTGGCCTGTAAGGCCGTCTTCCGCCCGGCCTTGTTCTCACGAGTTTTGCCGGAGTTGCCGATGCCCGAATTATCGGCGAATCCCTGGCAAACGACAAATCTGATGCTAAGAGCTCGGCGCAAAGCCAGGAGCCTGGATTACGAGCACCGCAGGCTCCACAAGGTATGTTCCTTTCGAGTCCTCAAGGTTTGTCCGGATTAGCTCTTAAACGGGCACGACGCGAAGGCTCATGTCGACAGCGTGCGTCGAGTGGGTAAGCAGTCCGACAGAGATGAAATCCACGCCGGTCTCCGCGTAAGCACGAACATTTTCCAGCCGCACTCCGCCGGAGCACTCAATGGGAATGCGGCCACCGGACTTTCTCTCACTTTCACGCGAGCAGCGCTCGACGGCGCGGCCCACATCCTCTGGCAACATGTTGTCGAGCAGGACGGCCTCGGCCCCGTTCGTCAGCGCCGTTTCCAACTCGTCCAGCGTGCGGATTTCCACTTCGATCGGCTGCGAACCTCGCCGGTTGCGGTGCGCGCGTTCCAGAGCCGGTGCGATCCCGCCCGCCAGCGCAATGTGATTGTTCTTGATCAGCACGCCGTCAGAAAGATCGAGCCGATGATTCTGTCCGCCGCCGCAACGAACCGCATATTTGTCAATGGCGCGCAGGCCAGGAGCGGTTTTACGAGTGTCGAGAATGCGGGCCCGCGTACCCGACACCGCTTCGACGAACTTGCGGGTCAGCGTTGCGATGCCGCTCATGCGCTGCAGAAAGTTGAGCATCACGCGTTCGCAGGAGAGAATCACGCGAGCATTATGGCGAATCACGGCCACAGACTGCCCAGCCCGCAGGCGCACGCCATCGAAGATTTCCGGATGCGTGGTGACTTCGTAGTGAGCGGTCACCGCTCCGTCCAGGGCAGCATAAACGTCGAGAATGCGCGCCACGCATCCAATCCCGGCCAGGATGCATTCCTGTTTCGCGATGATCGTCGCCGCCGCCCGCTGATTGGCATCAATGCAGGCATAGCTGGTCGCATCGCGCGTCGCCCGATCTTCGTGCAACGCGTTCTCTAAAATCGCCGTAAGCCGCCGTGAATTCCAATCCATAAAACCAGTGATCGGTGATCAGTTACCCGTGCCAGCGGGGGTGCCCCACTTCTGGCCGGGTTTGCCAGAAGTGGGGATTTTGACGGTGCAGGAAAAAGCCTCTTCCCAATCTGGCTCAACTGCAGCCCAATTCTTTCAGCTTGCTGACCGTTTTCTCCTTCAGCACCGCAAGTTCCTGCTGCTGCTTCCTCAGATTCTCCACGACGCTCGCTGGAGCTTTGGCCAAAAACTGTTCGTTCCCCAGTTGCCGTTGCCCGCTGCCGATGCCCTTTTCAAGCCTGTCCAGTTCCTTCTTCAGCCGCTCGCACTCGCCCGCCACATCGATCTTGCGCTCATAAATAACGTGAACGTCAAAGCGAGCCGTGCTGCGCGAGCCGGCGACTTTTGCCAGCGAGTGCTCCACAAACCTGATCCTCTCCACGTTGGCCAGACGTTCCACCGCGCTACGGTTGTGCTCGATCATCGTACGGATCTCATTCTCATGCGCGAAGACCTCGATCGGCACCTTGGCCTTGGGTTCGATCTTCAGTTCCGCTCGCAGATTCCGGATGCTCACGATCAAATCCTGCAGGATGGCCATCTCGGTTTCGGCCGCGACGTTAACCTGCCCATCATCCGCCTGCGGATACGAAGCCAAGGCAATCGACTTCAGTTCCGGTCTGTGCTCATAGATCGTCTGCCAGATCTCTTCACTGATAAACGGCATTACCGGATGCAGCAGCCGCAGCGAGGCATCAAACAGATTCACCAGATTAGTGCAGGCAATCTTCGCGGCGCCCCTGTCATCTCCCTCAAAGTTCAGCCGCGGCTTGATCAGCTCCAGATACCAGTCGCAGAATTCGCCCCAGAAAAAGTCGTAAATGCTGTTCGCTGCCTCGTGGAACCGGTACGTCGCCAGCGCATCGTTGACATTCGCCGCAACTCGATTGAAGCGCGAGAGAATCCACCGATCCTCAAGCGAGCTTGCCTGAAAGCTGGAAACGCCTGTGTAGGGGCGGACGCCTCGTCCGCCCCCGGGCCGAAGGCCCGGTTCGACCCTGTCCACATTCATGAACATGAACCGCGCCGCATTCCAGATCTTGTTGGCGAACGCCCGATATCCCTCAGTCCGGTTCTCGTTAAACGCAATGTCCGTTCCCGGCGCGGCCATGGCCGCCAGCGTGAAGCGAGTCGCATCCGTACCGAATCGGTCGATGATCTCCAGGGGATCGATTACGTTCCCTTTGGTCTTCGACATCTTCTGCCGCTCGGCATCGCGGACGAGCGCATGAATATATACCTCGCGGAAGGGCACGCTGTCGTTTTTCTTGTCCTCGTAGCCGCTTGCCTTCTTGATCGCGGAATCCTGCTGGTGCCCCTGCATGAAGTGGCAGCCAAACATGATCATGCGCGCCACCCAGAAGAACAGGATCTCGTAGGCGGTGATCAGCAAAGTCGTCGGATAAAACACCGCCTGATCCCGTGTCTTCTCCGGCCAGCCCAGGGTCGTGAAAGGCAGCAGTCCCGACGAGAACCAGGTATCCAGCACATCCGGAACCTGCTCTAGCTTCGTTCCGCCACATTTCCGACACTTCGCAGGCGCCTCTCGCGCGACGATGACTTCCTTGCACGATCCGCAAGTCCATGCCGGAATCCGATGTCCCCACCACAACTGCCGCGACACGCACCAGTCGTGGATGTTGTTCATCCAGTTCAGATAGATCGTGCGGTAGTTTTCCGGGACAATCGTGATCTCGCCGGATTCCACGGCCTCGCGCGCGCGGTCCGCCAGAGGCTTGATTTTCACGAACCACTGTTCCGAGAGGCGCGGCTCGATGATCGTGCCACAGCGATCGCACTTGCCGATCGCCAGCTTGTAATCCTTCTCGGCAACAAGAAATCCCTGCTCGCGCAAATCATGCAGCACGCGTTTCCGCGCTTCAAACCGGTCGAGTCCGGCGTATGGACCCGCCTTCTGGTTCATGTGCGCGTGCTCGTCCATCACATTGATTTCCGGCAGGTCATGACGCTTGCCCGCCTCAAAATCGTTGGGATCGTGCGCCGGGGTGACTTTCACCGCACCCGTGCCAAACTCCGGTTGCGCCAGTTCATCAGTGATGATCGGGATCTCCCGGTTCATCAGCGGCACGAGGGCTTTCTTGCCGTGCAGATGCGTGTAGCGCTCGTCTTTCGAGTTCACCGCGATCGCCGTGTCGCCCAGGATCGTCTCAGGCCGGGTCGTCGCAACCGTGATGAACTCCGAAGTGCCGATGATGGGATAGCGAACCTCCCACAGCTTGCCCGCAACTTCCTCGTGTTTGACCTCAAGGTCGGAAATCGCGGTCCCGTGCCACGGGCACCAGTTCACGATGTAGTTCCCGCGATAGATCAGCCCCTCTTCATACAGTCGGACAAACACCTCACGCACCGCGTGCGAGAGATTGTCATCCATGGTGAAGTACTCGCGGTCCCAGTCGACCGATGCGCCAAGCCGCTTCATCTGATCGAGGATCGCCCCACCGTACTCACGTTTCCATTCCCAGACACGCTCCACGAACTTCTCGCGCCCCATGTCGCGGCGCTTCTTGCCTTCCTTCTCCAGCTGCTTTTCGACCATCATCTGCGTGGCAATGCCGGCGTGGTCGGTCCCTGGCAGCCAGAGCGTGATGAATCCCCGCATGCGATGCCAGCGCACAATGATGTCCATCTGCGTCTGGTTGAGCATGTGCCCCATGTGCAGACGTCCCGTAACGTTGGGCGGAGGCAGCAGCAGCGTGAACACCGGCCGAGTCTCGCCGGGCGGCGGCGTAGGGACAGAGAAGAGCTTCTCTTTAATCCAGTAGTCAGCCCAGCGCTTCTCAATCGCGCCCGGCTCATAAGCTTTAGGAAGTTCGTGCGGCATAGAAAGCAGTCAGCACCCAGCGGCCAGCAATCAGCCAGTGAAAGCCACCACACACTGTCATCCCGAGCGAAGTCGAGGGACTTTGTGTTACGACGTGCACTGACTGCTGAGTGCTGACTGCTGAGTGCTCTCCTTGATCTTATATGCGCATGAAAAGAAGGGTCAAACCTGACGAGGGGTGAGAACACGAATTGAGCGAATATGCCCTTCCCCAACCAACGCAAAATCTTCTTCCAGCGTTGTGAGACCGGCGGAGACAAGCTGGAAAATCTTCCTTTTAAAAACAACTGAGTGCTTAGCCCTGGCACATACGAACTCACTGGCGAGCCTGGCGTTTCACGACTCGTACTGACTGACTAACTCGGACTGCTCTCTGCGTTCTTGTATGCGGTGAAAAGACGGGGCAACCCAGACAAGCGGAGTTATACGCATTGATGGTTGACCGCAGTTGCAGACGAGCTTACGATTCACCGACATGGATCCAAAGTCCCCGGGTCCCGGACAACTCCTAAACCACTTCCGTTTGGTCGAGCAGATCGGACAAGGCGGCATGGGTGTTGTTTTTCGAGCATACGATGAAAGATTAGAACGAGAAGTCGCAGTAAAGGTGCTCCATCCCAATATGCTTAGTGATGTGTCCTCCCGAAGGCGTTTTCGTCGGGAAGCACTGATGCTGAGTCGCCTGAACCACCCCAACGTCGAGGCAGTCTACGACTTTAATTCAGCAGATGGTGTTGATTATCTCGTCCTGGAATACGTTCCAGGTGTTTCGCTGGACGAACGTCTGAGAACTGGACCGCTTCCCGAAGCGGAGACCATCGCACTGGCACTGCAGTTAGCTCGCGGGCTTGCAGCGGCTCACGCGCAAAATATCGTTCACCGGGACCTCAAGCCTGGCAACCTGCGAATAACGCCTGAGGGCGTGCTAAAAATCCTCGATTTTGGCCTCGCTCAATTAGCGATATTGCCCCAACAGGGAACGTTAGCGGAAACCGAGACGTGTCGGCTTCGCTTCTCCGGCACTTTGCCGTACAGTTCGCCAGAACAACTGCTTGGTAGGGAGGCTGATGTCCGCTCTGATATCTACTCCGCCGGTGCCGTCCTATACGAGTTGACGACCGGGTCTCGGCCATTTCCGCATGGTAAGGGTCTCATTGAAGCCATTATCAAAGGATCACCACCATTGCCTCATCTCGTCAGGAAGGGCATCTCTGCTGCTCTTGAAGTGGTGATCCTGAAGTGCATGGAGACGGAACCACTGCACCGTTATCAGAGTTCTGAGGAGCTGCTGGAACAACTCTCGCGAATTAAAGATGGCCGTACCTCAGTGGCGCCTCCCGGGCCAGGCATAGGGCTCATATTTCGAAAATATTTGCCAGTTTTTGCCTTGGCCATGGCGCTCCTGGGAGCATTTGTCGTTCTGCGCCACAAGAAACCGCCCTTGGTTAGCAAGGCCCAACCGCGTGTCATGGCGGTACTGCCCTTCGATGCCTTAGGCCAAGATGCGGTTACCAACGCTCTAGGACTTGGCCTGACGGAAACGCTCGCGACCCGATTGGTGGAGGCAAGTCAAGACGATGGCATCCAACTAGTCTCACCTCACGAACTGCGCGATAAGCCAGTAAGAAATGCCTCGGAGGCGAGAAAAGAGTTTGGCACCGACTTGGTCCTCGAGGGCACGATTCAAAGGGTCGGCGACACTTTGCGTATTACCTGCAATCTTGTGGACTCCAGAACCGCGCGACAGATCGCGGCTCGCACCTTCACCCGCGACGCCGCAGATATCTTCGGCCTGCAAGATGAAGTTGTGAATCGGACCATAGAGATGTTGCCTGCTGAAATTGCTCCCCAGCGACGTCGAGACTTGGCGAGGCTTCCAGACACGCATCCCCCGGCTTACGAGGCATATATCCGAGGCAGGGGCTATTTGCAGGAATATCAGAAACCCGAAAATATCGACAACGCAATTGAGGAATTCAACCAGGCCTTGAAAATCGACCCGGATTACGCCCCCGCGTATGCCGGTCTCGGCGAGGCCTATTGGATCGGTTTTCAGCAGCCGATGAATCGAGGCAAGGAATGGCTTACCCAGGCAGCTCGAAACTGCGAGAAGTCCCTGAGCCTCAATCAGCAGGTTGCCGAGGGTCGAATATGTCTGGGCAATGTGTCTTTCGGAACTGGCAAATACGAAGAAGCGGTAGAGCAATATCAGCGTGCGCTCGACCTGAATCAAAACAGTGACGACGCTCTTGAAGGGCTCGCCGCAGCCTATGCCAAGTTAGGAGAACTGTCCAAGTCAGAGGCGGCCTTTAAGAAAGCCATCGCTCTCCGACCGACTTACTGGGGAGTGTACAGCTGGCTAGGAGAATTTTATGTTAATCAGGCTCGATATTCCGAGGCCGCCGACGCGTTCTCCAAAGCGATTGAGATGGCCCCGGGAAACTACCGCGGATACTCAAATCTAAGTGCGGTTTATGTGTATCTGGGCCGATACTCAGACGCGATTGAAGCTGCGAATCGATCGATTGAACTCTCGCCTAATCGCGATGCGCTAGCCAATCTGGGGGCCGCCTACTTCTTGCAGCACCACTTCGCCGAAGCGGAGGCTATTTTCAGGCGAGGATTGCAGTTCGACGATCGAGACCCCTTGGATTGGGGAAATCTCGGCGATGCGCTCTACTGGATCCCTGGACGACGACCAGAATCTAAAGATGCCTATCGGAAGGCTGTCTCACTAGCGCATTCGCAAGTCGAGGTGAATCCACGGGACGCAAATGCTACTGCCTATATCGCGGAATATAGTGCAATGCTCGACGATAAGAAAACAGCGATGGCATCCATCAAAGCAGCGCTGGCATTAGCCCCGAACGATCCAGTTGTGATGTTCCGAGCCGCAATTGTCTTCAACCATTTCGATGACGACGCCAGCGCGCTCGCCTGGCTGGAAAGGGCAGCGAAAGCCGGACTCCCGCGCCCCAACATTCGCGACACGCCGGATTTTGATCACCTTAGAAATAATCCCCAGTTCGTGAAGCTTACGACGTCGTCCTAACTGTCCCCCTTTAATGATCCACGTGGACGCCTATGTTTTGGCCATTCCCACAGGCTGGATCAAGTACGTACGTATCACCGCAACCAAAAATGGGGAGCCAGCATGCGTTTGGTTTTTGCGGGGGATATCCAACAGGAAAAGTATTAACGGGAAATGTATTGTGCTTGAAATGGACAGTGTAATTACCTGAGGTTCCAGGTTTGTACAGAAATTGAAGGGTATCCGTGGCGTGCAGTCTGACGCCGGGGGGATCGAGTGTGCACTTAGCTGGATCGGATGCATTCACATACACAACGCAATTTGGAGCATTAGGGCAATAAGGATAGCGAGGCGTTAGATTGCTTGTAAAGAATGCTTCGTAAATCACAGCTAAGGCAACGACGGCGAGGCCAGCAATCGCGAGTCGAACAACATTCGTTTTGCTCATCGGGCACCTCCTGACAGATGGATCCGAAAAGCGTCACAAAGATAGCATGTACCTCATCATTGTCAAGCCGGTCTCACGAGCATTGGTCCTCTGACTATGGGGACCCGTGCCGTTTGACTAATACGACGGGTGGCCTTTGATCTCCCCCAACCACCATCGCTGTGCGGGGCCGTCCTTGCATGGTTTGCATGGGCGGTTACGATGCTGCCGACAGCGAGGGCACTCAGCCGCCCAACCCCGAGCCGATGTCTCATCTCACCGTTCATTGAGCCGGACCGGCCCTGATCATTCCGCGCAAGCTGATCGAAATCGATCAAGCCCACGATGCCCGTGATCACCATCCTCGATTCTGAGACGTCTAATCGGATGAGCTACCCGCTCCCTATGCTAGGATGACGCTCCAATGAACCCATGGGTCCAGGACATTCGCTTCGCTCTTCGCTCTTTCGCCAAGAACCCATGGTTCGCACTGGCGGCGGTCTTGTCGCTGGCGATCGGAATTGGAGCGAACACCTCCATCTTCAGTGTGGCGAATGCCTTACTGCTTCGGCCTCTGCCGTACGAAAATCCGGACCGGTTAGTGATCCTGTGGAATCGTTCCCTCGGCTTGGGCATCACACAAGACTGGTTTTCCACGGCACAGTATTTCGACATCAAGACTGGCCACCGTGGGTTTGAGCAGATCGCCATCGCGATTGGCGGCAATTTCAACCTGACCGGTCAGGGAGAGCCGGAACGAGTCGGCGCCATGCGCGTCTCATCGAATCTTCTTCCGATGCTCGGCGCTCATCCGGCGCTCGGTCGCCTTCTGACGCCGGACGAAGATTCGCCCGGCGCAACATCTACCGCAGTCCTGACCGATGGAATGTGGGCGCGGCATTTCGGCCGCGATCCGCGCATCATCGGCAAGTCCATCATCATTAATGGACAAATCTATGAAGTCGTCGGCATTTTGCCGCAGAGTTTTTCGTTGCCGCAGGAAGTTCTTCCTTTGCTCTACGGAACGGAGCAGGCCGACATTTTTCTGCCACTGCCGCTCGCACCTGCCGCTGCACAAGTACGCGATCACGAGGATTACAACCTCATCGGAAAGCTGAGGCCGGGCGTCTCGCTGCAGCAGGCCCAGGCAGAAATGGATACCATCACGGCCCGGCTGCGTCGCGATTTTCCGGAGAACTATCCGCCCAACGGTGGCCTCACGTTCAGCATTGTGCCACTCCTTGAGCAGGTTGTCGGCAACGTACGCCGCTCGCTGTGGGTGCTGCTCGGGTCCGTGGGTTTCGTGCTCCTGATCGCCTGCGCCAATGTCGCGAACCTCATGCTTTCGCGGGCCGTGGCTCGGCAGCAGGAAATTGCCGTGCGCACGGCCTTGGGCGCAACCCGATGGCATATTGTTCGTCAACTATTGACCGAGAGTCTCTTGCTTTCCCTTTCCGGCGGCGCGCTGGGAATCTTCATCTGCCTTGTCACCGTGAAGTCGATTCACATTTTCGGAACAAAAAGCATCCCGCGGCTGCAGGACGTAGGCATCGATGGACGAGTACTCCTGTTCACACTGCTGCTCTCAATTTTCGCCGGAATTCTTTTTGGCCTCGCCCCGGCCTTGCGCGTTGCAAGGCTGGATTTGAATTCCACTCTGAAAGACGCAAGCCGCGGCTCGGCTGGAACAAGCGCGGTCTGGGGTCGTGGTAACAATCTTCGACGGCTACTGGTGGTCTCGGAGTTGGCACTGTCTCTGGTCCTGCTGATCGGTGCGGGACTTCTCATTCGCAGTTTCGCCCGTCTGCAGAATGTGTCCCCAGGGTTCAACCCGCGCGGCGTACTCACCTTCGACCTCACGATGACCGGTCGAAAATATAACGACAAGCAAACCGTATTGAACACATATCGACAACTGTGGGAGCGGCTTGAACACGCACCCGGAGCGATCGCCGCTGGTGGAATTACGTCACTTCCTCTGAGCGACGCCTTTGCCTGGACCCCGATCACGGTCGAGGGCCGAGTTCCCCTTCCCGGCGAGAAATTTCTCAATGCAGATGAGCGGGTCGTTGGCGGGCACTACTTTGAAGCCATGGAAATCCCGTTGCGGAAGGGAAGATTCTTCAACGAGCAGGACGACACGACAAAACCGGTTGTCGTCATCGTCGACGAGTACATGGCCGAGGAACTCTGGCCGGGCCAGGACCCGATTGGCAAACGCATTCATATCGTCGAACTACCGGCCAAGGATCCCTGGCAGACGGTCGTAGGCGTGGTGGGACGCGTGAAGCAGGATTCTCTCGACTCGAATCCGCGCATCGCCTTCTACGTGGCGCATTCGCAATTTCCCTCGCGGGCCATGACGGTCGCCTTCCGCGGTCGCACCGATCCGGCCGCTATTTTGTCGGCCACCAAGAATGAGTTGCGCAGCCTCGATCCCGATCTTCCCATGTACTACGTTCGAACCATGGACGAGCGGGTGAACGAATCGCTCGCCCGGCAGCGTTTCTCGATGTTGCTTCTGGGAGTCTTCGCAGTCGTTGCCCTGGCTCTCGCCACCATCGGCATTTACGGCGTGATGTCGTACCTGGTCAATCAGGGAACGCGGGAATTAGGAATTCGAATCGCTCTGGGCGCGTCGCGGCGCAGCATTCTGAGTCTTGTCGTCCAGCATGGGATGGCGCTCGTCTTCTCCGGTGTGGTAATTGGTCTGGCTGCAGCCTTCCTGCTTACGCGTCTGATGCGAAGCCTGCTTTTTGGTGTGGAAGCAACCGACCCAATCACTTTTGCCGGCATCGCCTTGTTGCTCGCGATGATCGCGCTGCTCGCTACTTACATTCCAGCGCAACGCGCCGCTCGAATCGATCCCCTGATCTCTCTCCGCTGCGAGTAGGCTGGGAGTTGCGACCGAAGAAACCGTCGACGCTACGCTCCAGATCCCGCGACTGACCCGATTTTTCCACGGTCAGCGTCATTGAATCAGCCGTCCCTCCGGACTTAGCCGAGAAGAGTTGACCAACGGCGCGCGCGAATTACTACTGAATGTCAGCTGAGACTACCATTGAGGATGGCAGTTTCGGGGTCGCTAATGGCTGCGCAGAAATAGCGGTCAGGTTGCCGTCCGACCCAATCGAATATCCAAACACTGCGCCAGCGACATTGCTGGCGCCTGTCGATACGTATAAGTAATGGCCGGAAGGTTCTGCATAGACGCCGGTGATGTTGCTTTGCGAGATGGTTGGACTCAAACGAACGGCAGACAGCGCTCCGGAGGAACGATTCACGGAGAACGCACTTACACCGGTGCTGTCGGAGGCATAAACGTATTTGCCTGTTGGTTCGACGGTGAGACCAGAAGGTTGTCCGGAAAGAGTAATGCTTCCGATCTGCGCGAGATGACCGCCGCTGTAATAATCGATGGCAAATGTCCGCAGTGAGCGATCTCCGCAAAGGACATAGAGGAAAGTCTCGTTGGGATCGATGGCCATCGAAATTGGGGTGGCCCCGATAGCGAATGGCGAGCCGTCGCTATAAGGCGAAACGAACTGACCCTTCGACTCAAATAATTCGGCGTCGGTTCCCCAATACTGGTAGGCCGAGATAGTGTTATCGCCTTGATTGGCAACATAGACCAGAAGTCCGGACGCATCCGTCACAATCGGACCCGCACCGGCTCCAGCAGCGAAGGTGGTATACGGGGAGGCTGGCGGAGGAGGCTGATAGGTGAACAAGCCCCAACCTGCTGCCGACCTGCCATACGTATAGATCACGCCTTGCGATGAGTCGCTTACAAAGGCAAATTGTCCCGAAGGATCGATGGCGACGCCTCCACCCGACGTGGCATTGCCAAACAGGAAGCCGGATGTTGCGATCGAGCCGTCAGCCGAAAGCGGAAATGCCAGTAAATTCGGGCTTGGAATTGCAGACGCCATCGCGATGTCAGTCCCCCATGGCCAGAGGCTGAGCGAGAAGAAAGCATTCTGAATCGGAATCGTGCTCGTGGGAAGGGATAATGTGCCATCGGCCTTCACATCGTAAGTCAGTAAATTGTTGTCTCCCGTGGAAACAACATAAGCTGCTTTGGCCGTATATTTGACGGCCGATGTTCCTTGCACTATTGCCATCGTCATCCCAGAGTTCGGTTGGACTCCAAAACGAAGTGCCGAGGTAGCACTGCCATCGGCGCCGACCTGAAAGAGATGAATGTACGGGTGTACTTCGGCTAGGTATAAGAACTTACCTGAGGGGTCGATGGTCAAATCAAGCGGCCCGTCGTCTGATGGCGCAGTACTGAGATGAGTCAACGAGCCGTCGACGGCCACGCTGAAGCTGTCGACGGATGCACTGTGTGGATCATGAGCTGAATCCATCGAACAGGCCGTATACGCCATCCGGCCGTCGGGGCTAAATCGAACAATGGATGGATTTATGCACGTCGCAAGCGTTCCCGCGCTGGTTAAGGCTCCGGTAGCCCGATTGATCGAATAAGTATCGATTGCCGCGCCGTTGGTATCGGCCAAATAAACGTAGTTACCACTCGGATGGAAAGAGAATGCACCGGCGATGTTCGATAACGGGAACGGAGTGCCGGGAATCGGCGTCAACGCACCCGTCGATGAGTCGATAACATAACCTGTCGCGTCAGCTTGAAGGTAATTATTGGAGAAGGTAACGACGTAAAGATACTTCCCCAACGGATCCATGGCTACCCGCGAAAGAACGCCTGTCAGGTTCGTCGAGTTCAGCAATGTCAGTGCACCTGTGACGGAGTCCGCAGAATAGGTGAGAAGCTGGCCAGCGCTGTTGGTTGCGCTCGCGGCATAGGCGAACTTTCCAGTCGGTTCAAATTCGAGACAGTCTACCGGTGCCGATTGAGAGAATGGGCTGCCGGCAAGCGCAGCGAGCCCACCTTTGACTGGATCAATATCGTAGATTTGAATCTCTCCCCCAGGGCCACCGTTAATCGCGGATCCCACATAAAGAAACTTGTTCGCTGGATCCATGGTCGGGCAATGAAAAGCCGCATAGTTGTTCGCCCCGGTCGGAATATAACCCATCATACGGAGTTGGCCGGAGGTGGAGTCGATGACCGCCTTGGAGGCCAGCCTGCCGGTTTCGCTCATGAAGTAGAGATATCGTGGCTCTGCAATCACGACGAACGCAGCCGTTGCGCTGAAACTTCCGCTGGTACAACTGACGGTCGTATAGCCGGTCCGGAGTGGGGAAACGTTCCCTGAACTATCAATCGAAGCGGTGAAGGAATTCTCCAGGCTCCAGCTGGCGGAAGCGGAAACATCTTGCGATGAACCGTCGGTAAAAATCAAAAGAGCGGTGAGCGTGGTGGGAGCGCTCGTTCCGATCAACACAGTCGAGCTTGCGGGAGAGATACTAAGCGAGACCGGGACCGCAGGCGAAACAGATAGCGACGCGCTGCTCGACACCGAGCCCAGTGTAGCGACAATACTTGTGACGCCTTTGACGTGTGTCGTGGCCAGTCCGTTGCCGTCGACGGTCGCAATCGATGCGTCTTGACTCGACCAAGTCACTCCAATCGCCGCACTCATCGAACCGTCAGAGTACTTTGCGGATGCGCTGAACTGCTGGGTCAATCCCGCCACAACCGTCGCCTGTGAGGGCGAGACGGTAATCGATTGGATAGTACGATTTGATCCTCCACCGCCACCGCAGGAGCCCAACATCCCCACCGAGAGAATGAGGACAATGACACGTAACCAAGCCGTCACACTTGGAACAGTCGTCTGATTCCACATGCGCCGGATAGTGAAGGATTCGTTGCGGAAAATCTGTGATGCCAGATACGAGGCGAAATTATCTCATGCCATTTGGACATTGTCGGAGTGCCGTGACCCTGCTGCGATCGGAACGGGTGACCCATCCTTCCAGGTTCGTTGCGACAGGCTGAGCGACTCTGCCGAATCTCCCAAGTCCTCTCTCCGCGCCCGACGTTGTGTTCTGTCAGGGAAGCCAGAGACTTTTCCACAGCCTAATCTGCTCCCAATGTGACATCTGCCCTTGCGTTCCACGGCCTCAGCGTCCGATCATGGCATTGCCGAGAGGCGCAGACGCGAAATTCGCGCTGTCCGCTAAGTTATTTGAAAACAATATTTTGGCTTTAAGTCTAGGGGATTCAAGATTTTGCGAGGCCTGCCCTATCCCCAATCGAGCAAACTATAACCTTTTCAATAGTTTGCAAGATTCGTGAATGAAAAGAAGTATATGAGTGCCTCGGCTAAACATCTTATTTTCAATATTTTGCCTGCAAAATCCTGAGCCGCAATGGTTTATTTCCAACTTCGCGCTAAACCCATCATTCCAGAGGACCGAGAGGAGGGAGGGTACTGGCGCTTTGCAACGCAAAGCACTCACTGGCGCTCGCTACCGTTCCACCCGCCGCAACACCACCGGAATGCCATTGGGGACTTCCCATGTCTCATCGACCGACGGATCGGATCCATCCGGCGCCGGCCCAATCGCCGGACGTCCCGGTTCTTCCTTCGGACGAGTCGGGCTCTCCCAAGGCAGCGTGATCGAGCGCTGCAGTTCCAGGCGGTCGCCCTTCACCGAGCCGGTGTACTTGCTGTCGCCGGACTTGAATGTGATCTGATCGCCGTCGATACTCCCGTCGAAAATTGGTGCGGGTACATCGTCGCCGCCGAAAAATCCTGCCCCGCCTTCCACACTGCCCGTCAACTTGTTGCCATCCTGTTTCAACGTGTAGACGGTATTTGAACCCACCAGCATGGCAACGAATTCATTGGATGGACCGGAGGCAGGAACGGGTCTCCAGAGCCCGGTAACGCCGGCGCCCTTGGGCACTTCGCGCTCCCACACCGCAACCTGCGGACGCAGCGTCGCGGCCTTGGCCGCGATCGTCACGCTCGACGGTACCAACCCGGGAGAAGTGACCTCCACTGTGATCTTCCCGACAGTCTTCGCAGATTGCACCAGCCCCATACAGAATCCGGAGAATGCCTTCCGCGATGTTGCCTTGTCGGAAGCATGATCGGTCGGATCGCCATTACCCACGCCGATCAATTTCCCCCCGCCCGACACCCGGAAGGTCACCTCGTTGTCGGTGATCGGCACAGTGCGTCCCTGGGCATCCTGCACTTCGACCGCGAACATCGCAACGTCCTCGCCATCGGCGTTGATCTCCGCGCGATCCGCACTCAGTATCAACTTGGCGGCAGCGCCGGTCGTATCGCGTTTCGTGGTCATCACCTGCTTGTCACTCTTCCAGCCGCGTGCCTCCAGCGATCCCGGCGCGTACTTCACCACCCACGCGACGTGCGAGTCCTTCTTCATGTCCTTCGCCCCCAGGCTCTTGCCGTTCAGGAAAAGTTCCACGCGATCCAGGTTGGAATACACCCACACGGCGATGTCCTTCCCCTCATATCCCGGCCAATCCCAGTGCGGAAACAGGTGCAGCACAGGCTGTGTGGTCCACCATGACTGGTAGTAGTAGAAAGAGTCCTTGGGGAAACCACAGGTGTCGATGATCCCGTATTGCGAACTGATGTTGGGCCACAGATACGGCGAAGGCTCTCCGCGATAGTCGAATCCCGTCCACACAAATCCACCCGAGAGCCACGGCCGCGCGTTGCAGAATCTCCACCAGCCTTCCGCGGATGCGCGTCCCGTCGTCGTGTAAGGATCGTAAGAACTCACGAATCCCTTCGTTCGGTCCGTGATGTAAATGCCGCGCGTGCCGACCGCGCTGACCGTTTCCGTTCCCATGACTGGCTTGTCAGGATACTTCTTGTGGAACTCTTCGGCCGCAGGGTCCATGTAGTTGTAGCCCGCAACATCCCCCACGGCGAGGCCGCCCACACCGATCGCCCCCGCGGGGGCAATCGAAACTGGCCGCGAGCCATCGTGCTGCACCGCGACCGCCTTCATCGCACCTAGAATCAGCGCGCCCCTCGCCGTATTCGCCTGGCCTTCCTCATTCCCCATGGAATACATGAACACGCTGGGGTGATTGCGGTCGCGCCTCACGAGATTCTCAAACTGGCCGAGGCCTTCGGGGTTCGACGACATCATGCGAGTTTCATCGAAAACCAGCATGCCCAGTTGATCGCACGCATCGAGCAATTCGGATGTTGGCGGATTGTGCGAGGTGCGTATCGAGTTGCAGCCCATCTCCTGCAGCTTGCGGACGCGGTAGTACTGCACCGCATCGGGCAGCGCAGCACCAATCCCGGCATGGTCCTGATGATTGCAGGTTCCCTTTAACTTGACAGGATTTCCATTCAGCAGGAAACCTTTCTCCGCGTCGAATGCCACCGTGCGAATTCCGAACGGAGTTTCGTAGCGATCCACGATCTGCCCGCCCGACTGAATCTCGGTAACGAGCTTGTAGAGATTTCTCTCCTCAAGCGACCATAAGCGCGGCTGCTTTACCGCGATCTCTTGACGGAAATCCTGGTCGTTGCCTGCAGCGATCGACGCAGAGTCGGACGTGTTCTTTCCGACCGGCCGACCCGACGGATCGAGAATGGTTGAGACGACGCGCGCTTCGCTGGCCGCCGCTCCATCGTTTGTCACTTCGGTAACGATGGAAAGCGAGCCTTCGCCTGCCCGAATCTGCGGCTTCACGAATGTACCCCACTTCTTCACATGCAATGGGTTGGTCTTTACCAGCCACACGTGGCGGTAAATTCCCGCACCTTCGTAGAACCAGCCGTCACTCTGCGTCGCATCGACGCGGACCAGCAATACGTTCCTCTGCCCGATATGCGCAAAATCCGTGACATCGAAACTGAACGGATCGTAGCCGCCGCTGTGCCACCCGATGTAGAAGTTGTTGAACACAACCATGGTCTGGCGGTATGCACCGTCGAACTCGAGCGTGATTCTCTTTCCCGCATCTTCGGCCGGCACGTCGAACACGCGCCTGTACCATCCGACGCTGGTGGCCGGATACTTCCGTCCCAGGGGATAGAAGCCCTTGTTCACCAGATCCGGATCATTCTGGAATGGCAGTTCGACTGCCCAATCATGGGGCAGATCAACCGCGCTCCAGTCGCTATCGTCGAAGGCGAGTGCTCCGGCAGGCATGAAATTGCCGGTCTTCTGAAAATTGCCCCAGGTCGAACCGCCATAGCCGAAGTCCTTGCTCTGGTCATCTGCGTGGCCGAAGTGAAATCGCCATCCGAAATCGAGGAGCAGACGCTCACGGCCCGCGCCTGGAGTCGGAGAGGCGCGCAACGCATCAACCAACTCAGAATGCGGGGTCGCCTTCATCGCAACGTCGAAGGGCTTGATCCCCTTGGCTGCAGCGACGGCGGCAGGCGCCAGCAAACTAGCCTTGAGAACTTCGCGGCGTGTCGGCATAGTTCCTCCAGGTGAGCGGCTCTTGACAGCCTCTGCTCCAGGGAAATTTGGAATGTTCGAGAGTTGAAGCGACGGAAGTATACGCTCGCGTCTGCGCAGGTCTCAACAACGCTGCTGACATGACGACGCTCTGCGGGATCTGTTGTTGGAAGCCTGCATTTCACGACTCTGGAGTGGAGAAGGGGCGGACCGGCCGCCGCCCCTGTGAAGTTAACTTCAGCAGATTTGTATCCGCTAGCTAGCCATAGCCTCCGGCGCTCCCTGCAAGGTTGATGAAACATTCACATGGGCGCCGTTATTCACGTTTACTCCCTTTGCAGTCCAGGTCCAGGCTCCAGCCGCTTCAGCGGTCACCTGCGCACTGGCGCTGGGGGTGGTGAAGGTAACTGGGCTGGATTGGAACCAAGGCTGTCCCGTGGGCATGTTTCTTGCATACACGGTAATAGCTGTGCCACTTGCCGCGCTGGATGTCCAAACGAAGGTTTGACCAGAATGGATTGGCCCGTTGGTAACGTTTCCCGAACTGACGTCAACAGATGGTATCGTAGGCATTTGAAACCTCCTGACGAATTTTGCTTGAGCCAAAGGTTCACTTCTCTTGCATCAAGGCCTGATATTGAGGATTGTCGTGGAGGTTATCCAGGTCTGGAGTCTTGCTTACCACGGACTTCGAAAATCCTGCAGCCAGGGCCTTGCGTAACCACTCCAAAGCAGTCCCCGTTTCATGCAACTGGTTGTACACGAGGGCCGCACGGAAAAGCAAATCTTTGTCCTTTTCTTTTCCTGCGAGCGAGCGATCGAGATAGTCGAGTGCTTGTTTGCGGTCGCCGAGCATAGCATAGTAGTCGGCCAAGTCGCTGAGAACCCCGTTGTCGCGAGGATTGACCTTTAATTGCTGCTCGGCCATCGAGATCGCTTTCTTGTAAGCATCTGTGGCACTTGCCCGGGCGCCTCCGTAATACAAAAAGTCTCCGAGATTTCCCCATACCTGATAATCGCTGTCATCCAGCCTGAGAGCTTGCTGAGTTGCTTGCGCAGCTCGATCGAACTTGCGAACCCGCGATTCCGCGACTCCCAGGTTCTGATACGCGCCGTATGAGGGGCGAATGGCGATCGAATTTTCCAGGGCCCGTATTGCCTCTTCATCCTTGCCTTCGTAAATCAAGACTGCACCGAGGTTCTTGTAGTCCCCGTAATTGTTGGCTCTCAGCGAGACCGCCTTTTCGAACATGGTCTGCGCTTTCTCGTACTCGGCCTGCCCAAAGTAGAAGACACCCAGGCCGCTGTAGCTGCGCCAATAATCGGGGCGGACCGTAATTCTGCGCTTGAGGATTTCTTCGGCTTTGTCGAGCTGATTCAGGTTCTGATAGGCCTCGGCCAAGTGCGAATACGCCTGGTCATTCGCGGGATCAAGTTGCAGCGCCTGCTGGAATTGCTCCACGGCCTTTTCATACTTCCCAGTGCCGTTGTCGATGGTTCCCAGGCATGCATGACCGTCGGCGCCGGAATTGCCAAGTTCGATCGCCTTGGCGCAATGCTTCTGCGCCATCTCAATCCAACGCCCCTGCTTGGTCAGGTCGTACAGGAACCAATATGCCTGGCCCAGTCCTGCCTCCGCCGGACCATAGCCAGGATCAAGCTTCAGCGCCTGTTGGAACATGGCTTCGGCACTGGTAAGCGCTTCACGCTGCGGCCGGAGATAGCCCTGCCCCTCCAGAAAATACTGATACGCCTCCGGGATGGTAGTAGCGTGGGCAGCCAGCGCCTGCTTCTCATCGGTGCGCAGAGAAATGTTCAGCGCATTCGCAATGCTGCTGGTCAGCTTGTCTTCGATGGTGAAGAGGTCTGATAGCGGCGCCGTCAAAGAGTCTGCTGCCAGGTTCTTGTCAGTCTTGGTATCAATCAGGCTGTACGTCGCGCGTACCAGTTGATCTTCCTGCTTCAGTGAGACCGTCAGGCCCAGATTAGCTCCGAACTCCTTCACGGCATCACCGAGATTGGTAATCTTCCTGTTCTCGAGGGTGCGAGCCGGGATCACTTCCAGATCATGGTTCGCGCTCAGTTGCGAGAGCTTCGCGGCAACATCTTCGAGCAAGCCTTTTCCAAAGGCAGCGAGTTTGGGATCATCAGCTCCGACCGAAATCGGCAGCACAGCTACGCTCTTTCTGCCAGCGATGAGCGACTCGCCGACACTCAAGGGCTTCATTCTTTGCAATGCTGCTGGTCCCCATACAACCCCCGCGATCACCAGTAACAGAGCGGCGGCGCCGAACGCCAGCATTAGTTTTCTGCGAGGCGTCCATCTCGCCGCCGTTTGCGTAGTCTTCAGTTTCTTTCCAGAGTCGAAGTCTTTTTTCAACTGCAGCAGGTCGTGATGGATCTCTGCCGCACTCTGGTAGCGCAGGTCGCGATTCTTGATCAGGCACCTGTCGATGATTTCCTGAATTCGCTGCGGCAGGCCCGGCATCGATTCGTTCAGCGACATCGGAGCCTGTCCCAGAATTGCGTGCACTGTCACGGCCCACGTCGGCCCGGAGAATGCTTGCTTACCGGTCGCCATCTCGTACAGCAGGACGCCAAACGAAAAAAGGTCAGTGCGCGCATCCAGCGCTTCGCCGCGAGCCTGCTCGGGAGACATGTAAGCCACGGTGCCGATCGCCGCACCAGTGTGGGTGAGCGGCCCAGTCGACGATAACGTGTCAGCGTCGGAAGTGGTCATATCTGTGCCGGTCAGCTTCGCAAGGCCAAAGTCGAGAATCTTGGCCTGCCCGCGCTCCGTGATGAAGATGTTTGCCGGCTTGATGTCGCGATGCATCACGCCCTTCGCGTGCGCCGCCTGCAAGGCGTCGATGATCTGGAGCGCCCAGTCGAGTAGCGTCCCCAGCAGCACTGGCTTATTCCCAATGCGCTCGCGCAAGGTCTGCCCATGCAGCAACTGCATGGCGATGAAGGGATGCCCCTTATCCTCATCGATTTCGTAAATCGTGCAGATGTTCGGATGGTCGAGCGCCGAGGCTGCCCGGGCCTCGCGCCGGAAACGCTCCAGCGCCCGGGGATCTCGGATTGAATCTTCGGGAAGAAACTTCAGGGCGACCATGCGGCCCAGGCGGATGTCCTCCGCCTTATAGACGACGCCCATCCCTCCGGCGCCCAGTTTTTCGTGAATGCGGTAATGCGAGACGATCTGCTGGTTCATGGGCGCACTTATCGGGGGATAGGCGCATGGTAATCAAGCGGAGAGAAGGGTGCAACCGTACGAGGGGACTGTAATGAACCAGCGCAACGGCCGCCCGAAAATGAAACGATTACGACGGCCGTTGCGTTACGCAGTCCAGTGTTTGACAGCGCCGTGTGTTGCCGGTCCAGGGTGACGTCTCGAGACGTCCACCACCGGAGACTTATTCAACCCGCGTGCCGATCATGGAAATGGAATGGCAACCTGCACCTGATTCGAGTAGGTGCTTTCCGTTCCCGACGAGTCCACTGCCGTGGTGGCGTAGTAATAGGTTTGACCGGACTGAACAGTGCTGTCGCTGTAGCTCATGGATGGATTCAGCGCAGCATTAATACGCGAGTAGGAGCCCGTGGCCGACGTAGACCGGTACACGTTATATCCGGCGACAGAAGCAGACGTGCTCGCATTCCACGATAGGTCGACTCTATGCTGGATCGTCGCACCAGAACCTGTAGCCGTTTCCGACGCCGAAGTTGAATTGCTGGCAATAAAGGAGATGTTCGCCGAAGCCGCGCCTGCGGCGGTGGGAGAAAATGTCACGGTGAACGGCACGCTCTGGCCTGCGGCCAGCGTCACTGGCAATGTGAGTCCTGACACAGCAAAGGCAGCGCTGCTCGAACCAACCGACGACAGCGTTAAGCCTGCGCCGTTAGCGGTGACGCTCCCGCTCTGAGCGTGGGAGGTTCCGATGGTAACGCTGCCGAAACTCATCGAACCGGGCGTTACGCCGAGGGTGCCGCTCGTGGTCGTTGCGGTCCCACTCAGAGGCACCGCAACCGACGCGTCAGTCGCGTTCGAGGCTATGGTGAGGCTGGCAGTACTTGTCCCAGGGCTGGTAGGCGAATACGTTACTGACAAGCTTGCCCTCGCGCCCGCAGCCAGAGATAAGGGCAAAGCCAGTCCGGTCAAGGTAAAACTGCTGCCTGTGACGGTGGCAGCCGAAATCGTCAGGCTGGCGGTACCGGTATTCGACAAAGTAAGCGCTTGCGTTTGGCTGCTGCCTACCGCGACGCTGCCGAAGCTCATGGAGCCGGGCGTTACACCCAGAGTGCCGCTCGTGGTCGTTGCGGTCCCACTTAGAGGCACCGCAACCGACGCGTCAGTCGCGTTCGAGGCTATGGTGAGGCTGGCAGTACTTGTCCCAGGGCTGGTAGGCGAATACGTTACTGACAAGCTTGCCCTCGCGCCCGCAGCCAGAGATAAGGGCAAAGCCAGTCCGGTCAAGGTAAAACTGCTGCCTGTGACGGTGGCAGCCGAAATCGTCAGGCTGGCGGTACCGGTATTCGACAAAGTAAGCGCTTGCGTTTGGCTGCTGCCCACCGCGACGCTGCCGAAGCTTATGGACCCGGGGCTTACGCCCAGAGTGCCGCTGGTGGCGGTCGCCGTGCCGCTAAGTGAGACCATAACGGACGGGTCGGACGCATTCGACGCGATGGCGAGGCTGGCCGTATTTGTTCCGGAGTTGGTGGGCGAAAACTTGACTGACAGGTTCGCAGTCGAGCCCGCAGCTAGAGAATAGGGAAGAGCCAGTCCGCTCACCGAGAAGCCGCTGCCCGTGACGGTGGCAGCTGAAATGGTCAGGCTTGATCCCCCGGTATTCGACAGAGCAAGCGCCTGGGTTTGACTGGTGCCGACCGCGATGCTTCCGAAGTTCATGCTGGACGCGGAGCTCAGATAGCCGGCCGCTCCAGCCCCGGTTCCCGACAAGGCGCCGATCTCGCTCCTTGAGTGCCCCCTGCGGCTACCCCATGGAGTCGAATACGCCACTGTCAGGTCACCGCGTACGGCTCCTGCTGCCTGCGGTGTGAACGAGACTGACAGGTTCGCTCTCATGCGCGGATGTAAGGTGATGGGGAGATTAGGCCCTACAAACTTGAAGCCGTTCCCGGAAGCCGTGGCCTGGGAGATTGTCACAGTCGATCTTCCCTCGTTAACCACTGCGATGGGCCTGATCAGGCTACTGCCAACCGCGACACTGCCAAAATTAGCGTTTGAAACGCTAATCTCACTGTCGGCTGCGGCTGTTCCTGCAATGGATATGACGGAAAGGAAAACGAGACTCCAATACACCGGTCTCAGTGGGGATCCAAGACGGTTCATACTTTCACTTTCTTTTGCGCGTGCTCAACGAGCACGGCGGGGATTGGTGGAGCTTTGGCTTGCGCTCGGAGCAAGTTCGAATCGCGAACCAATGTTTTCATTGTTTACTCGGGAGAGAGTCCCTGGTAGGTCACTAAAGAATTAGGTCATGTGATGCCGGAAGTACATCTGAGGAAGATGTGCGGACTCCGCAGAAGGCAGTCATGGTGGAGGGGGCCTAGCCTTGGTGCTCGGCAGTTCAGGTTGTGGCCAAGGTGCGTCTCACCCTGCACGTATCGCTCGCGGTCCTCCATAGCTATGCATCGAGACGAGCTTTTGGAGGAACACGCCAACGGTATCTTCGTCCAGCGAGGGACTAACCAAGAAATTGCACGGTGCCAGTCGCGAGGTCGTACATCGCGCCCGCGATGTTAATATTTCCCTTCTTCTCCAGGTTTTCCAGGATCGGACTGCGGCGGCGAATTTCGGCCAGCACTAACGAAACATTCGTTCGCGCCACGGCATCCACGTAAACTGGATTCTTGGTTGACTTCTCGCCTTCAAACTTTGTTGCAGGTATAGCGGACTTGATTCGCGACAGCAGCCCGGTGAGATTGCCTAATACAACGTCGTCGATCGCGCCTTTTATCGCGCCACACGCCGTGTGTCCCAAAACGAGTATGAGCTTTGCGCCAGAGACGGCGCAGCCAAACTCCATGCTGCCAAGCATGTCGTCGTTGACAACGTTCCCCGCGACTCTGCCAATAAAGGTATCGCCAATGCCTACATCAAAGACTATTTCGACCGGGACTCGTGAATCGAGGCATCCAAGCACAACCGCGGCCGGATACTGCCCGGGGGCGCTGGTTCGCTTCTCACCTAAGTAGTTTCGCGGAGCCATTTTTCCAGTCCGGAACCTCTCGTTCCCTTTCTTCAGTTCGTCGAGAACTTGTGATGGGGTCATGCTGTCCCGCTCGTCTTTAGTGAGCGAGCGGCTCATATCCGGGGCCAATTGCATCGACAGCAAGGGAATCCGGGGAACCACGCTGGCCAGCATGGCTCCGGTCAAGAAGGCACGCCGACCTACGATTCCGATGCAGGAAGACTCTTTGGATCCTTCTGGCACGATGGCCTCCACGCGAAGCTTTTCGGGCGGGCACGTCGTCGCAGACGCGATCCAGAACTGACTCGCTCAAACTTTCTGGCGGGAGGGTAAGCGCAGGCGCGGCCTACATCTTTTTGTAATCCGAATTCTGCACGTCGACTTTTAATTGCTTGCTTACTCCTTCCACGGTCATGGCGGCGATGTGGTTGACTCCCTCGGGCAGTTTGGCGAACTGCACGGCGATCTTGACTGCGTCACTGGGCGAGTCCATGTACGAAGCAATCTGCACGCTCTGGATGGCTTTGGCAGCTTTATCGAAGGTGATCGTCATGGAATCATTCGGCTTGAGATAATTGGTGATTTGCAGCTGAACCTGATTCTCTGCAGAACCAGGGGCCACCTTTATGTTTCCCTGCTGCTGGGCTTGCTGGAGCTTCGCCGGATCGGGCGGAGCGTAAGAATGCGCGAGGGCAGCGATCTTTTGCGCGTATTCTTTGTACTCCTCTTTCTTATTCTCGACGACGCGCTCTTTCACCCGTCCACCCCGGCGGCCGCTCTCGGCCTGGCTGGGCGGTGAGGGTGGGGGGGCGGCGTTCAGTGGCGTCTTCTGAGGCTTCCCATCAGGGCCCATCCGCACCTGAAAGGATTCCTGCTTTTTGACCTCACCTTTGAGACTGATCGTGTCCTGCTCTTGCCAGGTGTAGGTGGCGAGTTCCTGCTTGTTTTGCGCGGAGGCCTGTTTAACTTCGGCAAGGCGCTGTTGGACATCAGGACTCTGGGCGGAAGCCCGCATTCCGATCAGCGACATTCCGACAACGACTGCGAGGACCATGAGTCGCCGCGATGCGAATGTTTGCATATTGAAGTCGCTCATAGTTCATCCTCCAGCCTCGGCTCTTGTCATTTCTGGCCGCTTCGACTTCGAGGCGGTTAGCGCTTCCGAGCCGACGATTGGTGTGATCACCCAACTGCCGTTGGTGACCTTAGCAGAGGAGGAAGGGAGCCAGACACTGAGAGAACTGACAGAGCCAGCGTTCAGACGCCGGAGTCGGGATTACATGATTCGATTGGGAATCGAAGATTGGTGTCAACGGCTTGCAAGAATTCAGAGAGGGATGCAAAGAACCTTCATGGACTGAACGAGGAAAGCGGTCGTCGGCACCGGGAGATCAGTGCCAGAACTGATTCGAGGAGGAAAAGGCAACGGCTGGATTATTTCTTCTTCCCCAGCTTGCGGGCGATCTCTTCCACAATTTTTGGGCGCATGTCGGCGAGAACGCTATCGACGATGCTGGCGATCTCAGGATCGGCATCGAAATTCGTGGTTTCTTCAGGTTTGCTCTCGGCTCCTGCAGCCACTGCCATTGCTGCCCGGTCCTGCGGGACAGACTCTTCGGCTTCGTTCGCGGATTCGGCGGGCTGAGCCGGCTTCGAATTGCCGGTCTCGCGGATCTTCCTCCAACTGGCCCAGGCTGCCGCCGTTTCCGATTCTCGTTTTGCCATATCGTCCATCCCTCCTGCGGTCGATGCTTGGGAAACTGGCACCGCCTCCGTTGATACTTCCTCCGAACTTGATGTCTCGCTAGGAACTTCGTTCTTGGCCACTGCCGCTGAGGCTTCGATAGTGGCGGGCTTCTCCGATTCCTGATGTACTTCCGGCACGATCTCTTCTGGCGCGACCTGCGGTGCAGGCGCTTCGGCCAGCGGCGTAGCTCCGACTTGGGGTGGCTCGACCTCCTGCGCCTTCGCTTCTTCCGGCTTCGGCTCTTCCAACTTCGTCTCTTGCGCCTTTGTTTCTTCAGGCTTACTCTCTTCGGCCTTTTCTTCGATCGTAGGCGCGGCCGCGGCTGACTCTACCTTCTGTTCGGCAGGCTCAAGCTCGCTCTCGGCGGCCTTGGTTGCAGGCGCACTCGCTGCCGGCGACTCCAGCGCCTCGGCCTTCAGAGACTTGTCATCGGTGGGTTCCGCTGAGGCCGCTTTCTGCTCCGCCTCGTACTTCGCGGCAACGGTTTCCAGTTCTTGCACGGCAGCGCTGATGGCGTCTGTCGCGGCCTCTGAAACGGCGGCCAGCGGCTGTACGACCTCGGGCGCGGAAGCCGCAGGAATTTCCGCAGCCGCTTGTGTCGCAACAGGCTCTGCCTGTGTCGCGACAGGCTCTGCGCCTGAGAGTTCGGCGACCACAGCCGGAGTGGCTGCCTCTTCGGCCAGCACCGCGGCCGTTTCAGCAGCGGCGGCCGGTGCATGTCCGCCTTCTGCCGCCGCAAAAGCCGCGTAAGCCTTCTGCATTTCCTGCTCAAGGGAAATCGCCGCGTCTTCCGGTGCGACCGCGACGGCAACCGCCGTCCAGCGCGAGGGTGCTGCACTCGATTCAGCCTCCGCCGCCACGGCCATCGTCACTGGTTCCGCAGTTTCCTTCTCATTCTCATTGCGGCTTGCGTCGGATCCGTTTCCTAAACCGGCAGTGGGAAGCGAAATCCACTCCGTCTCCAAACCCGCGATCGCTGCCATCACCTCTGCCGGGCCAGATTTATGCTCCGGCTTCTTCTCTTCGGGCTTTTCGGGCGATTCCTGCACGGCCAATGTTGCCGGAGTTGTGTTAGCGGCAACTTCGGGTACAACAGCAGGCTCGGCCGGTTGCTCCGCTTCGTTCTTGTTCTCGACGTTTGCAAGCGCGACGCTCTCCGTCTTGGCGGCGTCAACACTTGCGGATTTTTCCGTCTCAATCGGGGTAGGCGTGACCGGCATCTCCACCACGGGGACGGCGGGTTTCTCCTCTACAGCCTTGCCCTGGATCTGCGCTGCAGCGGCAGCCAATGCCGCAATCTCTTCCGGCGTGACGTCCTTCGGCAAGCCCTCAGGAGCCAGCGCTTCCACGTTGACACGCGCTTCTTCTATATGAGGGGATTCGGCGTGAACAGCAGGCGCGTGCTCTTGTTTGTGCTCAACTGTCGTTCGCAGATCTTTATTGACAGGGTTGTAAATCTCCCCGGTATCAATCTCTTCTTCCTTCGGCTTCTCCTTTTTCTTCTTCGGAAACGAGATGCGATTCTTCCATCCGGAATCTTCCTCCTCGACCGCCATCGACTTGTCGTACCGGCCTTCCTCAATCGCCGCCGTAGCGCGGGCGAACCTGCCGGGCTTGGAAGAATCTGCCCGGGGCACGACTTTGTCTTCCAGCTTGCTGAGCGCACTCAGCAACTCGCTGGCTTCGAAGGGTTTCACGATAAAAGCGTCGGCCCTCACCCGCTTGGCCTCTTCCGGCTTAAAGGGCTCTAACTTTCCAACGGTGAGCAGGATCGGAATCCGCGCGGTGTCTCCTACTTCCTTGAGGCGCTGGCATACCTCGAGCCCGCTGTAGCCGGGCATATAGACATCAAGGACGATCAGGTCGGGCCGGGTCTCCCCAATCTTCTTAAGGGCCGCCGATCCGTTGTTGACGGTGATGACCTCATACCCCGCATCCGCGAGGATTTTCCGCCCCATATTCTGGGCGGTTACGCTGTCGTCGGCGAGCAGTATCTTCCTGGCCAAAGGTACATTCCTCTGAAGAGGGGGAGATACCGCGAAGGTAACCTGCCCTTCAACCCAAGTCAATGATCCGGAAGGGAAGTAACACGTTACTAGTGGTCAACACCTAGTGCGCAAAGGTCACGGAGGGACACACAGTGGTGCAGTTTCCAAGTTCTATCCGACAGAAGCTGAGCGCTGAGAGCTGCCAGCTTTTCAAAACGGGTTGATCTTCATCAGTCCCTTCTTCTTCTTCTTCTTGCTGCTGGAAATGTCTTCGTCGCTGGCCGGAGTCGAATCACCCGCTTTAGCAGTGCTGCTCGACGACGACTGGTTCTGGATCTCATTCACCTGTGTCGGAGGTGGAAGTGAAGTGTCCACGCCCGTACTGGTCGGAGTCAACTCGTTTGAGTCGGCCGGCTGATCCGGCTTCAGCTCATTCGGATCATTGGCAGCCGGTACCGTGGCAGCTGCCGGAGGCGCACCAAACGGATTCGGACTCGGCGTGGCATCCGCCGTCGGAGGCGTACTCGGGGGCTGATTCGGATTGATGATTTCAACCCCTACACTTTTATTGCCTGGATTGCTCGCATCGACGAACGCCTTTGCCTCATTCCGCTGAACGTCAACCGCGCTCAGGGGCTCAGGGTCGACGAGAGGCGGTTCGCCTACCGTTGCCGCCTGCGACATGTCGGGACCCTTCTTGATCAGACCCTTCATTTGTCCCAGCATGGTCTTTTCGCCACGGCTTTCAATCTCCGCTTTGTTCTGGGCAACTGCCGCTTTGGTGGGACGCGGAATGGACTCATGGAGAGCGGCCAACCGCTTCTTGGCATCTTCCGCTCGATCCATCAGCGGATATCGGGTCAGGATCTTGTCGTATTCTTTCGCGGCTTCTTTGGAAAGTTCCGAGATAGCGCGCGCCTTGTCGGCCTCTCGCATGCACCCGCGCGGAAGCATATGAACGTCGCAAGTAATGGCCTTACGGATCCGTTCCATCTGCCCTTCGTAGTTCTGGCCCAGTAGGTAATACGCCTCGTCCGCACGGCTGTAGAGAGGGTAGCGGTCGACGAGCGATTGCAGGCGCGCGATGGACGCCGCATACGACTCCCGAAGGTAGTAGAACCGTCCAATGCTGAACTCGCGATCGGCGAGTACTTCTTGCACTTCCATCAGATGTCTCTTCGCTTCCGGCACCAGCTTGCTGTCCGGATACTGAAGGATCAATTTGCGGTACTCGTCCTCGGCTCGCTTGGCGTGGGTCGGGTCCCGGTCCGCCTTCTCCATCTGCTGAAAGTGAATGTTGGCGATCTTCATCTGGGCCTCAGCCGCCTCCGGCATGTTGGGGAAGAAGATCTCGAAGTCGCTGTATTCCTGCTCAGCCTGCGCCAGCGCCGCGGTCCCGCCTTCTGCATACCAGGAATCGCCCACCGCCAGCTTCGCGCGCGCAATATATTCCGAGTCCGGATAGGTATTGATCAGGGTCTGCAGCGTGAGGCGCGCCACATCGAACCGGTTGTGACGCATGGCTTCCATGGCCTTGTCGAACAGAACCTTGTCCGGCTGCTTCGAGCCCACACCCGCCAGTGGATTGACCGACTTCTTATTCGTGCAAGCGCCGGTGAAAGCCAATAGCACACCTAGCACAACGATCAGATGAATTCGACGCAACATAATTCCTCGGGGATTTCAAGTTTCAAATGCCGATTGCCCAATCCATTTCGTGGGTGCCTCACTTCTGGCCGATTTTGCCGGAAAGTGGGGATTTTCACAGTTTTTCAATCGGCAATCGCAATTCGTCAATCGGAAATGCTTAGACTTTCTGCAACGCCGCCTCGGTCGCCGCCCTCAGCAGCGCCTCGGCATTCTTCTTTGGATCGCCATTGCCAAACACGGCGTTGCCCGCGACAAGAATTTCGGCTCCGGAGCGGACTACATCAGCAACAGTATCGAGGGCAACGCCTCCATCTACTTCGATGCGATAGTTCAGCCCGCGTTGGCTGCGAATCGCGGCTAACCGGCTCATTTTGTGCATGGTAAATGGAATAAACTTCTGTGCCCCGAACCCCGGGTTGACCGACATCACCAGCACATAGTCGACAATGTCGAGCACTTCGGAAAGCGTTTCTACCGGAGTCGCCGGGTTGATCACGACTCCCGCCAGGCAGCCGTGACTCTTGATCAAATGCAGCGTGCGGTTCAGGTGCCGACACGCTTCCTGATGCACCGAGATCCAGTTCGCACCCTGGTCGGCAAAAACTGGAATAAATTCATCCGGATTCTCGATCATCAGGTGGCAGTCCAGCGGCAGATCGGTCACCTTCCGCAGCGATTTCACGACCGGCGGCCCAATCGTCAGGTTCGGGACGAAGTGCCCGTCCATGATGTCGACGTGGATGACATGCGCCCCGCCCTGGCACGCGGCTCGCACCTGTTCGCCCAGCCGGGCGAAGTCCGCGGAAAGAATTGACGGTGCCAGTTCGATCAAACCCGGGCCTCAGAACCTGAAAAAACCGTCGTTGGTCGTTCGTCGCCGGTCATTGGCCAAGCACGCGTGCAGACAGGTTCGGCCAACAACTATCGAATAGCGAGCAATGACTGGTGTTGTGGAAATTCTAACACGTGGAATCCGTGGGTTCGGTGAATCGTTGGCTCCCCCAGCGAAGAACAAAATAGAGACGTTGGGCACCCCTTCTGGCCGATGTTGCGAGAAGTGGGCCTTCGGCAGATCGGAGTTAGGCGCACATGTTACCCTCGACCGGCGTGTCTTCTCTGCCACAGTTCGCGCCTGCCGCTTCCTCGATTGCTGCGGTCTTCCTCTGGGGAGTATCGGACTTCTCCGGCGGATACGGCGCTCGCCGCGCGAACACATTCGTGCTCACCGCCTTCTCTCATCTTTGTGCCTTCGCGCTGATGCTCGCGGTCGCGCTGACCGAAAAGGGTCCTTTTCCCAATCGCGCAAGCATCTTCTGGGCGGTGGCCGCCGGTGCCATCGGGGGCTTCTCGATCGCCATCTTCTATCGCGCTCTGGCCTCGGGCCACATGGGCCTTGCCGCCCCGATCGGGGCACTACTTGGAGCAGCCATCCCCGCGCTCGTTGACATCGCTCTGGAAGGAGTTCCCAGCCGCTGGTCGATCCTCGGATTTGCCCTCGCCATCGTCGCCATCTGGCTGATCAGCCGCCCCGAGGCTCCCGGAGAAAACGACGAGTCTGGTCATCCCAAGGGAGTCGCGGCCGCCGCGTTGTCGGGCGTGGGATTTGCAGGATTCTATCTCTGCATCCACCAGGCCACCGGTTCCCCGACGTGGGTAGCAGCCATTTCTCGCATCGGATCGTTCACGGCAACTGCAATCGCGGTCCTGGCCACGCGCGCCCCGCTGGAACTCGACCGAGTTCCAGCTGTGCTCGGTGCTTTCGCTGGCTGGCTCGACATCATTGCCTGCGCCTTGTTCGTCTTCGCCAGCGAGCACGGCCGCCTCGACGAAGCGGTTGTAATCACTTCTCTTTACCCAGCTGTGACGGTTTTGTTAGCCCGAATCATCTTGAAAGAGCATTTCAGCCGCTGGAGGTTCGTAGGACTGCTGGCAGCTTTGGCGTCGGTTCCGCTGATCGCCGCGGGTTGATTTCGTTCGATCTTCTGGCAGTGGTCTCATGAATTGGTTTGGGAAGGGCACGGCTTTAGCCGGCCGTTGCGGCGCCGGGGGGTGCGGGCTTTAGCCCCCTGAGGTTCGCTGGTTCCCTGCTCAACAACTATTCTCAGGTTCTAGAATGTAGAACGCACGCGATAAGGCTCGACGTTCTCCCCGAACTCTGT
>Ga0335085_10000437_pt1 | contig 119610 bp, 109 predicted proteins | sample Lox_Sample_45_FD_206712 | JGI IMG/M metagenome (GOLD analysis project Ga0335085, IMG submission 206712) | Soil microbial communities from Loxahatchee National Wildlife Refuge, Florida, United States - Lox_Sample_4.5 | ecosystem: Environmental > Terrestrial > Soil > Wetlands | place: USA...
CTGCCGCACGCTTCCGGAGTCCCCACTTCACGCAGACAGCTTGTGATTTAAATCACGATTATCACATAGCCATAATCGGTTGTCGGGAATATGTCTCTTGGCAATATTTGTCATTCTCTTGATCATTCTCATCACTGATGAAAAATGAACACGTCATCCGTAGAAGAATGGTATGCCGCTTCGCTAATACTCTCCAATAAAAGCAAGCACTTGCGATAAGCCTTCCTAAAGTCCGAGAGCTAAACACATTGGTAGCACATTTGCGGCGCAACTTCTGGCTGAGTGTGTCCACACAACATCGCGTTTTAAGCTTTGCTCATTTCAGTCAATTATTGATACCGATTTGATGATTACAAGGGAAGGGAAAATGAAGAAGCACAAAGGTTTCTCGCTCATCGAGCTGCTGATCGTAGTCGCCATCATTCTGATCATCGCAGCCATTGCAATTCCTAACTTACTGCGCGCCCGCATGGCCGCGAATGAGTCCTCGGCTGTATCGTCTATTCGTACGATCAACAGTGCGGAGACCACTTACAACTCGACTTACCCACAGGTTGGCTACGCGGCGCAACTGCAAGATCTCGGCGGCCCGATCGGGGCAGCGTGCGTGCCTGCGCAGGCCACGGCATGCCTGATCGATGCAGTGCTGGCCAATAACGGCAACCCCGCAGGCAGCGGAAAAAGCGGCTATTTGTTCACTACCGGCGCGGGCACAGTGGCCGGTGGCGTCAATTCGGGGTACACCGTTGTAGCCGTACCGATCACGATAAATCAGACCGGCATCCGTGCGTTCTGTGCAGAAGAGGATGCTGTGGTGCGGGTAGATCCTGCTGGAGTTTGCTCGAACACAGAAGCCGGAGTACTGACCTTTAATCCGCTCAACCAGTAACCTCCTACTGCTGGGCTTTTGGATTGGCGTAGAGCAGCAAAGCCGACCTTTGCTGCTCTTCGCCTTTTGGGTCTCCGGAAAGCTTGGATCGATAATACGGCCGACTGTTCCGCAGGCTGCTTCTCCCGGAAGCGTCTTCTGGGCCCCTTTGGATCGCCTATGCATGACATGATGAGCAAGCCAAATGGCCAGACAGCCGGCAGCGTGACCATTTAGTTGCTTCAGTCGCCACGCAGAGCAAGCGTCGTGCGAAGATATAGATCTGAACCGTGGCCGCGCCCGAGCAAATCCAGACGTCGACCTTTCGGCGAGTCTTCAAGGCATTTCACTATCGCGACTTCCGCCTCATGTGGATCGGCGCGTGCACGTCCAGCATTGGGACGTGGATGCAGATCGTTGCGCAGGGCTGGCTCATCTATCGGCTGAGCCATTCTGCATTTCTCCTCGCTCTGGACCAATTTCTGGCTGGACTGCCCATCTTTTTATTCTCTTTGCTTGGAGGCGTGGTGGCAGATCGCACCGAACGCCGCAAGATCCTGTTGGTGTCGCAGTACATCCAGATGGCCAGTGCGGCAACGCTGACAATTCTGGTGGCAATGCGTTTGACACACGTATGGCCGATCTTATGCCTGTCATTCATTTCCGGCCTCGCGCAGGCTTTTGGCGGCCCTGCCTACCAGGCGCTGATACCGACCCTGGTGGATCGTGATGACATGCCCAATGCGATCGCGTTGAATTCTATTCAGTTCAACCTGGCGGTGACGGTTGGCCCGGCTCTGGCCGGAATCACCCTGGCAAGATTCGGGGAAAAATGGTGTTTTGGGTTGAACGCGCTTTCCTTCCTGGCGCCCATCGTTTCGTTGTCGATCATCAGCGCCCGCTTTCTCCCCGAGAAGTCGAGCGAGTCGATGCTTGAGAGTCTAAAACAGGGGATTCACTTTGTCTGGCACAAGGGCGCCATGGTTGCGCTGATCGTGCTCGCGTTCTGCATGACGTTTCTGAGCATGCCCATGCGAACCTACTTTCCAGTTTTCGTGAAAGACATTTTCCATCGTGGTCCGGAAACTTACGGAAACCTGATGTCATTGATGGGAGTTGGATCGATTTGCGGATCGCTCGCCGTGGCCAGCGTTGGAAACATGCAAAGGAAGGGGCGCTTCGCCTTGACTATGTTGATGGTGCTGGGAGCGGGAATTGCGGGATTCTCATTATCAAAATTCCTACCCCTCAGTTACGCGATGTTGCTCGTGGTAGGAGCCTCGATGATGGCTGTCTTCGCCACCGTAACCTCACTCGTGCAGTTGATCGTGACCAACGAAATGCGCGGGCGCGTGATGAGCGTCTACAACTTCGCCTTCCGTGGGGGCATGCCGATCGGCAACCTGGTGTCCGGATGGCTCGTACCGATTTATACGGCTCCTATTGTGCTTGGGGTGAATGGATTCTTGTTGATCCTGGTTGCGCTGTACTTCCTGCTGATGCAGCGGCGCGTCGCAGCCTTGTGAGAGTGATCCGCGAACCCTTGCTCTCAGCTGCCCATCCCGCTTTGCCCTGATTTCTGCAGTTCGGTGTTCAGAACGTTCCCGTCGTTATTGATTTCCGCAAATACGCGCCTTGGCCTACGGGGAGTGCCAATCGACGGAATATACATCCTGTGTGCCAGTATCTCGGAGGAGGATTGGCTGATCGTCTGGCGTCAGAGCGAGAGCTGCGCCATAACGGCCGGTAGCCGGAAAGTCTTTCACATCGGCAATCGGTTCCGGCTTGCCATCGCTCACTCGTACGCGGATCACAGCATTTTTCTGCCGGTAGTCCAGCACATAGACATATTGGCCATCACGCGACCAGTTGAGCCAGCTTAGAGATCCCTTGGCGAGTTCCTTCCACTGGTTCGTTACGAAGTCAAACAGAAGCAGAGCTTTTGAATCGGCAGAGAAGGCAGAGACGTAACGCCCATCCGGTGACCAACGCGGCGAATACAAGCCATCGGAACCAGGAAGAGTGGACAATTGGCGGGTCGTGACATCAAGAATGCGAATCGAAGAAGAGGAATTGTTCGACTCGCCCGAGAAGATGATTTTGCTGCCGTCCGGCGACCAGTTGGGGTCAAGCTGCTGGGCGTGATCGTCCGGCAGCAAAAGGCGCGGGCTGCCTCCCTCAGGAGAAACCTGGTAAATCCTTGCCGGCTTGTCGGCGGCCTGTGCGAATTGGAAAAAAAGAATTGTCTTGCCGTCAGGGGACCAGCGCGGAAGAACGGGAGAAATGGGTGGAAAAGTGAGCTGGAGCCTTTCGCTACCGTCGATTCGGCTGCGCCAGAGTGCACCCTCCGGATACGACGTGTAAGTCACCCACTGCCCGTCTTTGGAAAAGTCAACATACTCGGCGGAGATGCCGCCGAGAAGTGGTACGAATTGAGATGTTCGCGGGTCATATCGAACCAGTTCGCCGCGGTACGTGCGGCCGATGACAAAGAGCTTCTTTCCGTCTTTGCTAGGAAGGGGCGAGGAGAGTGTCATCGGGCTTGACGTCAACTGAATCGGCTGGTGAGCCGACTGGAAGATACCGGAACCTTTCGGCAAAGCCCAGATCTGCCCCTGTGACTGGAAAAGGAAATATTTTCCGTCGGCGGTCCACTTGCCGCAGCACTCGTCGGGTGGGTTGTGCCAGCCCGGAAGCAACAGATGCAGGCCCGTACCGTCGACGGACACCTCGCGTTCAACCTGCAGACCCACAGTTCCCGCTGTTTCGGACGAATCGAAACGGAGATAAGTGCCATCAGGAGACCAGGTGACATTGCGAATGTCGCCATTGATAGCGACAATCTTCCGAGGGTCGCTTCCATCCGATTTCGAAACGAACAAGTCTCCCAAGCTCGTATAGGCTAGGAGTTTTCCATCGGGAGACCACGCCGCCGTCTCCGCAACGAAGTCGCCGATTCTGCGCGGTGCCCCTCCCAGCACGGGCACACTGCTCAGAGGCCCTTTGGGTGGGGCGCCCTGTCCCTCGATCAGCAAAATCTCCGCACCGTCTGGCGAGAGGCTCAAAGGAACCATATCTGCCGAGGTATTGACGTCGATCTTTCTCAGCTGCCCTCCCGAGGCTGATAATTCGGCGATCCCATGAAGTGCAAAGCTGGCCGAGGTGCCGACCCCCATAGCAAGGTAGAGGCGGGAACCATCGGTTCCTACCAGCGTCTTGGGCTGTCCATCGTGCGTGAGTTGGACATAGTTGGCCACCGTGGGAACTTGCGGCGGTTGCAGCCATAGATGTGCCAGGAGACCACCCACCAGGAGAAGGATCACCCCGACTGCACCCGACGCGAGCCGGCGCGGTTTCGGCGGCGCAACCGGAATCGCGTGAGTGCCGCTCATACTCCAAGTGGGATCCGAAATAGCTTCCAGGGCAAATGCGAGGTCGGACGCTGACTGGAAGCGTTGCTCCGGATTTTTTTCGAGGCAGCGACGAATGACGCGCCCAAGGCCAGCCGGCGTATCTGGCGAGAGCTGGGTAATCGACGGGGGCTCTTCATTCAAAATAGCGCTGACGGTGTCGGCCTCGGTGGCCCGCTGGAAGGTCCGTTGTCCCATCACCATTTCGCACAGAATTGCGCCGAAGGCAAAGATGTCGGTGCGATGGTCGGTTACTTGCCCACGGACCTGCTCGGGAGACATGTACCCCACGGTTCCAACCGCAACGCCAATGCGCGTTATGGTGGTGGCCATGGTCGTGGGGGTTTGGCGGGAGGGAGCGATTTTGGCTAGCCCGAAGTCGAGAATCTTGATACGCCCCTCTTTGGTTACGAAAAGATTGTCGGGCTTGAGATCACGGTGCACGATTCCTTTTTCGTGAGCTGCGGCGAGTCCGTGCGCGATCTGCATCCCGAATTGGATCACCTGACGAAGCGGCAACGGGCCACGCCTCAGGCTCTCGGCAAGGGTTTTGCCATCCAGGAGTTCAGAGACAAGATAGGGTGCCCCTTCGTGAGTCCCCATCTGGAAGACTGACAAAATGTTGGGATGGTTCAGGGCCGCCGCAGCTTTTGCCTCGACCTCGAACCGCTGCATACGTTCTGGCTCAGCGGATGCCAGTGCGGGAAGAACCTTGATGGCAACGTCACGATTCAAGCGCGTATCACGGGCACGGTAAACTTCTCCCATGCTGCCGGCGCCGATGGGGCCGAGGATTTCATATTGACCAAGCTTCGTGCCTGGAGGCAGGGACATGCGGGAGTCCATTATAGCGTGCAGCCAAGTGGAAAATTCCCCGGTTAGCGGGACAGTTGCCGCTAGACTCGCGTGCGCTCGAGGGGGGCTGCTTCCTGGCTGGTAGGCACCGCAACGGTGGGTGCTGCCGCTTGCGGTTGCGGCGCCAAGACGGGTCGTTTAATCGTGAAGCGCTGGATCTTGATCTCGCCACGTTCGTAGACCGCGAGCAAGGCGGCAACCGCAGCTGGATCAAGACGCTTGCCGGCAAGGTTCTTGATGATTTGCAGGGCCTGATCCGGCGTGTGGGCTTGCTGATAGGGACGGTTCGTCGTCAGCGCGTCAAAGGTATCGGCCACCGCGATTACGCGAGCCAGCAGCGGGATTTGGTCGCCCTTAAGGCCATAGGGGTATCCGCGACCGTCCAGCGCTTCATGGTGCAACTCGATACCGGGAAGCATTTCGGCCAGTTGCGTCACCGGACGCAGGATGTTCGCGCCTTTGGTCGTGTGCGTCTTCATCACCTCGAATTCTTCTTCGGTTAGGGCGCCGGGTTTCTTCAGGATGTGATCCTCAATGCCGATCTTGCCCACATCATGAAGTTGGGCGGAAACCTGCAGGATCTCCATGAAGGAAGAAGGCAGGTTCATTTCCTTGGCGATCAGCAGCGAATAGCGGGTGACGCGGTCGGAGTGGCCGCGGGTATAGGGATCTTTTTCGTCGACGGCTCCGGCAAGCATCTGGATCGATCCCATGAAGAGCGCGCGGTTCTCGTCAGCGGCGCGCTTCAAATCTTCTACGAATCGCTCAAGTTCTTCCGACATTGAGTTGAAGGTCTGTGCCAGTTCACCGATTTCAGTGCGACTCCAAAGGTGCACGCGCTGCGAGAAGTCACCTTTCGCGAGCGCGCGGCTGGATTCGGTGAGCACCTGCAGCGGGTTGGTGATGCGCCGCGCCGCAAAGATGCTGACGCCGATGCTCAGCAGCACTGCCAGAATAGCAAGCAGACGGGCCGTGCGCTGCATCTCGTAGATGCTGCGATAGGCCTCCCGGCGCGGTTTCTGTACGACGACGGCCCAGTCCAGCGACGTTACTGGGCTATAGGTCCCCAGCATGTCGATGTGCTCGTTGCCAGAATCCATTTTGAATTCACGCGTCTCTGCGAGCTGCGCCTTGTTGCCGCCTTCGACGAAGGTGCGGACGATCTCGAGATTCTTCATTTCCTGCCCGGTTGCGAATTCCGGAGTAGCCGCGGCGACCAGACGTCCCTGGGCGTCGACAACGTAGGGGGTCAGCCCGCCTCCACTGACTTCACGCAGACGGCGAATGAGGAATTGAAGATCCACAACGGAGGCGATCATCCCCAGAAAGCGCGGACCGTATTGCACCGGAGCGCTAACCAGGAAGACAGTACGAGCGCTCTTGCCCTCGCCAACGACAAGCGCTTGTCCGTTGTAGACGCGGCCATCGCGCGCGGCGGCATATGCGCGCTCGAGTTCGCGCTGCAGAAAAGCATCGGGGGCAATGCGCCCGGCAGATATGCCTTTCGCTTCGGAATTCAGTAACGTAGCGTAGGCAATTTCGTCAGAAGAGGAGACAAAGTTTTCCAGCAAAGCGCGCAATTCGGGGGCTTCGATATTTTTTTCGCCGATATCGCCGCCAGAGGCCACTTGAATCGCTGAGGACAGATTGGCCAGCATCATGCGGATCGACCGCTCGTGCTGCGCGAGATCGTCAGCCAGCGAGCGCGTTACCGTGTTCTGCAACAGCATCTCGTTCGTCTTCAGGCGCTCGCCGTTAATGCTCTCCACCTGCGCCGAGTAGAAATACATTGGAACGATGCTGATCACCAGCAATACCCCGAGAATGAGCCAGAGAATGGGGATGCGGGCGTAGTTGGAAGCGGTCGAGGACAAGTCTCTCCTTCACTCGTCGCGGACGCCGAGACACAGTGGCGCGGATGACACGAATATCTCTTCAATTCTATCGGGGAATGGGCTGGATTAAGCCATGGGCGCGGCGTTTGAAGGTTACGAAAGTACCGCGAAAGATAGTACGACCGGTTCTGGCTTCAGCGTTACGCGCGCGAACAGACGCACCCACCACAATCAGGACTGGCAGACTTTGCTTAATTCAGGAGTTTCTTGAGATCCCTCCACTGGACCAGGATGATGTGATTGTCTTCCAGCGTCTTCTTCAACTCTGGACTGGTAATGACGTCGTAGTCGCGCTGCCGCCACGCGGCACCATAGTCGGGATGATCCACCATTACGGCTTGCGACTCGGCATCATCATAAGCCAGGTGGACGATGATTTCAGTCAGGCCAGGCTTCAGATTCTTCACCGCATCGAGATAAAAGTTCTTCCAGTTCGCAGCTTGGACGCTTGGATTGGCGATGATGACCGAGTCCAGGAGAACGTCTCTGTCGGAGAACAACGCCTTGACCTCGGGCGGTACGTTCGGTGTGAGCATTCCCAGGAAGGGCAGCTTGTATTCATGAGCGACCTTCACATACACGGCCATCAGGTCGGGGCGCGCGAAGAGCGTGCCCATGTGGCTGTCCAGATGAGTCGGCTGAATGCCCATCGCAATGGCCTTCTCGATCTGTGCTCGGATTTCGCGTTCGGCTTCCTCGGTCTTGATGTGCTGGATAGCGGGAGCGACATCACCCCAAAGATACCCGTCGGGATCGAGAAGGCTGGAAACTTTGTCTTTTGACTCCACAGGGCCCCAGCGGTCGGTCTTCCACTCCGCGGTGAGAGTGAGGTGCAGACCCAGATCTGCGTCGGGATGGGCCTTGGCATAGGCGGCGACTTCTGTGAGCCAAGGGCAGGGAACCATGATGCTGGCGGAAGTCGCGGCACGTTTATCGAGGGCGTCGAAGCTGGCGGCGTCTTGAGCATGAGCTACGGCGAGGTCATCAGCGTGGATGATAAGAAGCTTGGAGTCGCGAGGATAGCCAAGTCGCTCAGCAACGGTTTTGGATTGGGCAGTCGTGAAAGATGAGAGCAGCAGGAGAAGCGAGAGCGCACCAAGACGCATGATGACCTCCATTAGGACTCGTTGAAACGGAAAAGAGTAACACGAGATTTGGTGCGGCATGGGCCGGAAACAAGGTTAGCGAATCGCGTAACCGCTAAGAACGCGAAAGCGAGCAAAAGATATCTCAGCTCCGTGTTTCGCTTTTTCCGCTTCGAGTCATCAACTCCTGGATTGCTTCCTTCGGGGATTTTCCTTCATGAAGGATGGCGTGCATTTGCTCGGTGATTGGCATTTCTACGCCTCGGGTTTGGGCTAGCCCTACCGCGGCTGTTGTTGTGAAGACCCCTTCGGCGACCATGCCGTGCATGCCAGCGATGATTTCGGGAAGTTTTTTGCCGCGTCCTAGTTCTACGCCTACGCTGCGATTTCGCGATAAGCCTCCGGTACAGGTCAGGACCAGATCCCCCAGCCCGGCGAGCCCTGCCATGGTTTCGGCACGCCCTCCGCAGGCGACGACGAGGCGTGTCATTTCGGCGAGACCGCGCGTGATCAGGGCTGCGACCGAGTTGTGTCCCAGGCCGAGTCCGTCACAAATTCCAGCCGCAATGGCAATGATGTTCTTGAGTGCGCCGCCGAGTTCTACGCCCACCATGTCGCTGTTAGTGTAGACGCGAAAACTGGCCTCGCTGAACTCTCGCTGCACGATGCTCAGCAAGTCGGGATGTTGTGAGGCGATAGTGATGGCGGTGGGGTCGCCGCGTGCCACTTCCTGCGCAAAAGTTGGCCCGCTGAGCGCGCCAATACGTGGCTGGAGGTTCTCGTCAAGTTTGAGGGTCTCCGCAATGACTTCACTCATGCGCAAGAGAGACCCCTCTTCAAGGCCCTTGGTTGCGCTGACAATCAGCACCTGCGGCGGGATCAGAGAGCGCATACGCACGAAGATCTCGCGGCAGTGCTGTGAGGGCATCACGCTGACAATGATTTCGGCATCCTGCAGGACGACAGCGAGTTCGTTGCTGGCCGAGACCGATTCAGGGATGCTTCCGCCGGGAAGAAACCTCTGGTTGACACGATCTTGGTTGATGGAGGAACACACATCCGGTTCGTAGGCCCAGAGTTGCACCTTGTGGGTCGCCTTGCGGCCGAGAACGATGGCCAGTCCGGTGCCCCACGCTCCGCCTCCAATGATCGCGATCCGACTCATTCAGGCGCTCTCGTTTGCGAATCTTTTTTGCCGCCAAGCGTGAAACGTGGCTCTTCGCCAGACAGCAGGCGAACAATGTTTTTGTAATGACGGCCGATGATCAGAAGGGAAGCTGCGCCGACTAACGCGAGAACCACTGGGTCATGCGAAAGATTGAGCGTCCATACTGTAGCGGGAAACAGGGCGGCCGTGACGATGGACCCGAGTGAGATGCGGCGCGTGGCGAGCACTACAACGACAAAGATGACCACGGCGACGCCAACTGCCAAAGGAACAAAACGGAGAAAGGCCCCGAGAGCCGTCGCGACTCCTTTGCCCCCACGAAACTTAAGCCAGATTGGAAACATGTGTCCGGCGATGGCAAGCAGGGCTGCCGCCGCCATGAGGCGCGGGAATCGAGGATCCGTTGGCTCGAGGGCAGAGTACGTCGCCAGTTGCACGCCGACGAATCCCTTCGCAGCGTCGAGAAGCAGCGTCAACGCGCCGAGAATCGGGGATTTACGAGAGACATTCGTGGCACCAATGTTGCCGCTCCCGCTCCGCCGGACATCTTCGCCGTGGAAAACGCGTACCAGAAGATAACCGAACGGGATGGAGCCCAAGACGTAAGCCGAGACCAGGATTAGCGCCAAGCGGGGCATGAAGTATAAAGATTCCAGATTCCAGATTTTACAACTCACTCTATTTCAATTCTGCAATCTGAAATCTCAAATCTGAAATCGTGACTCGAGAATTATGTGTCGTGGGATTGCAGTACAAACCTTGCAAGTTTTATGTACTTCGATCCTTTCGGGGAGAGTTGGCTTTGGTACAGAAAGAACTCGTGGGGAGTCATGGTACCAAACTCCGGTGTAGGAAGAACGGCCAGCCGTTCCTGCAGGTGCTGAAAGACGGGATTAGGCTTGTCTCCTTTGCGCCACGTTGGGGATCCAGAGCCTCCACCAGCGCGCGCCAGTGTGAGATGAGGACTGAATGGGCGTTCTTCTTTCGGGATGCCGCATATTCCCATTGTGTCCTCGATGGCTGCTGCTAAAGCAGCAAGTTGCGGGCTGGCTTCCATGCCGATCCAGAAAACGCGGGCGGATTTGGGCGTGGGAAAGAATCCATAGCCTTGGAAGCGGATTTTAGTCGTGGGCACACAAACGGCTGTCAAAGCCTGCGTGATCCTTTCAACCGTTGAGCCTGGCTGTTCGCCGATGAACTTCAATGTGACATGGAGCGATTCCGGCTTGACCCAGCGTGCGTCAGGAGCAAAATTGCGGACGCCATCGACGAAGCGGGCGAGGCGTTCGCGGATGCAGTCTTCAAGATCGAGAGCGATGAAGAGGCGCATAAAACCAGCAATGAGCCATGAGTACTCAGCGATGAGCAAAATCCGCAGAACGAGCTCATCGCTCGCTGCCCATTGCTCTACATCAATTTTCTTCTCACCATGTCCAGTGCCATGGTCGAGGCGAACCGGCGGATGCGCTTCCGATCCCCGGGATAATTTCGCTGGATCACCTCGGTTCCTCTGTCGCTGGCCACCGCATGAAATACAAGACCCACCGGCTTTTCGGCTGTGCCTCCGCCGGGACCTGCTACGCCGGTTATGCCCACGCCCAGAGTAGATTCGCAGCGATAACGGATGCCTTCCGCCAAGGCCGCCGCCACTTCGCGGCTTACGGCACCGTGTCGTTCGATCATCTCAGCCGGGACGCCAGCCAGTTCCGTTTTCAGATTATTGGAATAAACAACGGCTCCTCCGAGGAAATAGCGAGAACTGCCGGCCACCGACGTGATGCGTTCAGCGAGCAGTCCTCCGGTACAGGATTCGGCCACGGCGAGACTTGCGCCGCGCATCTGCAGCCAGTAGCCGACGATCTGCTCGAGTGACTGTCCATCGTGCGAATAAACGGCGTCATCAAGTTCATCTTCCACGAGGCCGGCAACTTCATCAGCGCAGGTCTGCGCCGCTGCGAGCGTGGCAGCACGCGCTTTGAAGTGAAGTTCAATTTCTCCAGCGCCGGCAAGGATCGTCGTCTCAACGCCGGGATAGCGCGTATAGATCGGTGCCACACGGGCATCAACGGCAGATTCCCCCAGCATTGCGACCTTCAAGGTCCGGGTGAACAAATGCGCGGGTGGAACTTTGGCACGCAGGCGCTCGCGAACCTCGTTTTCGAAAAGCGCCTTCATCTCGTGGGGTGGACCCGGCAGAAGAATTACGATGCGCTCGCGGCCTTCGAATTCTCCCGCAAGCCACTGGCCCGAGGCGGTGCCGTTCGGATTGGGAAGGACTGCCGCGCCTTCAATGATATCGGCCTGCTTGGCGTTGTTGGCCGTCATCTTCCAGCCACGGTCAGCGAAGCGCTTCTCCAACTTGGCCACGACTTCGGGGTCACGGTGAAGGCTTACGCCCAGTGCCTCGGCAACCGCATCACGAGTCAGGTCATCTTCCGTGGGGCCAAGGCCGCCGCTGAACACCACGATATCGGATCGAAACAGTGCATGCTGCGCCGCGGCGACAAGGCGACGGAGGTTGTCGCCCACAATGCTCTTGAAGATGACATCGACTCCCAGCAGGTTCAGTTGCTCGGTCAGGTAGAGCGAGTTGGTGTCGAGGCGGTGGGGGGTAAGCATCTCAGAACCCACCGCAATGATTTCCGCATTCACGCGTAACGAGTGTAAACGAAAACTGCAAGCAGTCGGAGGACGCAGAGGCAACGCCCACTATGAACTCCAACGAATCCAATTCACCCGAGGGGTCGCTTATGTTCCTTCGAGTTGTTAGTGGTTACCCTTTTTGCTGCTTATTCCGGTACCAGTTCGAGTCCCTGGATGTTCCAGGAAAGATGATGAACCGCATTCGTAGTGGCGAGAATGACAGAGCGACCCGGCGCGAACGCAAGGCCCACTAACCCCTGGCCTGCGACTTCCAACTTCGCTTTCGCATCAGGCGTGATCTTGACGACTCCACGGGTCCCACCGAGCGAGGCGGCTACATAGAGGTTGCCCTCGACGTCAAAAGCCAAACCCTGCGGGCGGCCCAATCCTCTAAAGAATGTGCTCACCGTACCGCTGGGATCAATCTTGAAGACGCGGTCGTTGGGGCCGGTCACGTAAAGGTCCCCTTGCGGGTTGAAAGCGAGGTGATAAGCGGACAAGCTAAGTTCGAGCGTTGCGAAGACGAAAACCTGCTGGTCGCGCGCGATCTTGAAGATGGTCCCGTTGCGGTCCCCGACATAGAGACTGCCTTCACGATCGAAGGCGATGCCGGTTGCGACCCCCATGCCTTCGGCGTAGGTGGTCATCGTGCCGTTGGAAGCCACCCGGTAGACCGCGCCATCGAAGCGGGATGAGACATACATCTGTCCCTGACGATCAAAAGCGATCGCCGTAGGGTTCATCATTTCAGTGGCGAACGGCTTCACGTTGTAGTTGGTGTCGATCTTGAAGATCGAGACCGGCACTTTTTGCCCGCGGGAACCGGAGAACGTAACGTAAATGCTGCCTTCCGCGTCGAGCGCCGGATTAGTGACGGGATGGAGATTCTCAGCGATGGGCTCGGCAATTCGCACCGTCTGCGGGTTGCTGACGTGGCCGTTCGTGGCGACCACTACTGGGCCCGAAGTCGCTCCCTCAGGAACCCGCGTCACTACGAATGCATCAGAACTGACAATGATCGGTCCTTCGTAATCGCCAAACTTTACCTTGGGCCGCGCGAGTTGGGCTGGACGGAGGCCGGAGCCGATGATGCGCACTTCGCCGCCCGCAAGGGCAGCCGAAGGGGACACCAATTCGATATGCGGAGTCCCGTTGGCGTTCTTTCTACCTAAGATGCGATCGGAAAATCCCATTCAACAGTACCCAGTCTAGAGTACGAGAGGTTGAGCTTTCGGACTCGGTACTCCCAAACCATCACCTATTTTAGTAGACCCCAATGAAGAAGAAGTTGCATTAGTGCGAGAGCGTAAATGCCTGCTACGACATCGTCGAGCACAATCCCGCTGCCCTCTGGCAGTCGTTCGAGTTGTCGGACAGGGGGAGGCTTGAAGATGTCGAAGACTCTGAAAAGTATAAAACCGGTCAAGAAAGTTTTCCACGCAAGCGGAACTGCAATGAGCGAGATGAGTTGTCCCGCGACTTCATCGATGACCACGAAGCTGGGATCTTTTCGGTCCGAGGCACGCGCAACCCGGGTGGCGGCAGGAATGCCGACGACTATGACGCCGACGACCACGGCAATCGCAGTCGGGATGCGAGCCGAATGTGGCAGGAAGTGCGCCAGTGCGGCCCACAGAAGGGCCGCTGCCGCGGATCCCCAGGTGCCAGGACCGGGACGCATATAGCCGACCCCGAAGAATGTAGCCGTCAAAGTGGCCCACGGCGGGCCTCGACGAGATCCGGAATCGTTCATCTAACGATCTCTGTCCCGGTCTTCCGGGCTTTGGTCCTGGATCAGTTCTTCGGTATCCTTGACCGGCGAGGAAATCACATAGTCCCCGCTCGCCCACTTCCCCAAATCGATCGTGCGGCAGCGCTCGCTGCAGAAAGGGAACTCCCGAGCGGCACTCTTCACCGGATTTTTACAGATGGGGCAGCGAAGTTTAACCGCGCGCTTCCGGGGCATGGGCCTCTATTGTAGAAGGAAGATCCGATAGCAGACTCGAAAACAAGCCGTTCCATCGCTGTCAAACGATCTTGGCAACCAGATCATAATCGTGCGCTTCGGTAATCTGGCACCGGTAGAAGCGCCCCGGCTTCGGCTCAAGGTCTTCGGGATATTCATTCACGAACACTTTGCCGTCAATTTCGGGGGCGTGCATCGGGGTGCGGCCTTCGAGCAAAAGCTCCGTTTCTTCCGATTTGCCTTCAACCAGGAGATCAAGTTCGTGGTCCAGGAGTGCCTTCTTTTTCTTCTTTGAAATCTGCCGCTGGATCGACATCAGATGCCTGCGGCGACGTTCGATCTCGCGGGGAGACAGCTTCTTTTCGAGATCGTAGGCCCGCGCGCCTTCCTGGTCAGAGTAGGAGAAGGCTCCCATCCAGTCGAATTGCGCCTCGCGGACGAAGTCGCAGAGTTCTTCAAATTCTCTTTCGGTCTCGCCGGGAAAACCAACGATAAACGACGTTCGTAGGGTGAGGTCTGGAATGACCCTCCGCATCTTCTCGATCGATTTCAGGAAAACTTCCGCGCCACCACCGCGCTTCATTCGCTTCAGGACCGTCGCGGAGGCATGCTGCAGCGGCACATCCATGTACGAGCAAATCTTCTCGTGCGCCGCAATCGTTTCCAGCAGCTTGCGGGTGATCTTGTTGGGATAGGCGTAGAGAAAACGGATCCAGCGCAGGTCTTCGATGCCGGCGAGCTTCTCCAGCAGGAGCGCAAGTCCGTCTTTCAGGTCAAAGTCTTCGCCATAACAGGTCGTATCCTGGCCAATGAGTGTAATCTCGCGAACGCCAGATTGCGCCAGTCGCTCGGCTTCCGCCATCACCGACTCGAATCGTCGCGAGCGAAACTGCCCGCGCAACTGCGGAATGATGCAGAACGTGCAGGGATGATCGCAACCCTCGGCGATTTTGATATAGGCCATGTGCTTCGGGGTCGCGAGAACGCGCGGCGTATCTTCGTCATACAGATAGTTCGGAAGATCACCGATGGCGCCGTCCCAGGACGCGCGCGAGAAACGCCCTTGAGCCGCGCGAGCCTCCCCCTCCGCGCGAGCGTTCAGCACGATCAAAGGATTCGCTTGCGAAGGCGCGGCGGCGATGCCGGTCGCCGGCAAAATATTGAGCAACTCTCCCGTACCTACAACAGCATCGACTTCGGGAATATCTTTGCGGATCTGGTCACGGAAACGCTCAACCAGGCATCCGGCGACGACGAGTTTCTTTGCCTTTCCGGCTACCTTGTGCCCGGCCATCTCAAGAATCGTATTGACGGATTCCTGCTGGGCGCTCTCGATGAACGAGCAAGTATTGACGACGATGACGTCGGCGTCTTCGGCGCGGGGAGTCAGTTCAGCTCCTGCCCGGGCAAGCATCCCCATCATCACCTCGCTATCGACAAGGTTTTTGGGACAGCCCAGGCTGACGAACCCTACCTTCTGCAGGCGGGTCCCGTTGGTGCGCGTATTCTCCGGAGATTTTTCCTTATTCAAGTCAGGCGAACCGCTGACAGCGAAGTCCTGTACTGGCATGCAATTTTCATATTTTAGCATCGCAGCGAAACATGCCCGAGCGGGGGCGGCATCTTTGTCACGTCTACCGAAAACGCACCTTGACCGGTGACGAGAACGCCACTCAACTCCCCAGAACGTGGCAGGGAGAATATCCTGGAGATTTGAACAGAAGATTAGTTCTCCTGAGGTCAAAAAAAGCCTCGGTCGTGCTACGCTATGCCTTACCGCCGTAACAATTTAGAGTAGGAAACCCGCGGGAGGGGAAATGTCTGTCAAATGGCGTTGTGTTGCAATGCTCCCAGTTGTAGCAATCTTTGCGATCTCGGCGCTCGCACAGGACGGAAAGAACGAAATCGGCGGACAGTTAGGACGCACGTTCATCAGTGATCAGGGCATTCAGAACGCGACATATTTTGATCCGATCATTCACTCCGGCAAGGGCCTAACTTTTGGCGGCGAGTATGCGCGCCGCCTCTGGGTCGCTCCCGTCTACTCGGTCTCACTTGAAGGACTAGTGGTCTACAACACGGACCTCGATCTGAACGCGGGTGAATACGGTCATTCGGTAGTTCCCTCAGATCTCAAGAAGTTGTTCATTACGCCCGCCGCTCGAGTGAATCTCTTTCCAACCACCGCGGTTTCTCCTTGGGTCAGCTTTGGGGGAGGATTCGGCCATATAAGCCAGAACGATCAACTGATCTACGGCGGAACAAATCCGGGGAAATCCACCACAAGCGGGGTGATCGAGGCCGGAGTCGGACTGGATGTGAAGGTCTGGAGGAAGCTTAGCATTCGGGCGGGGGCCAGAGATTTCTGGGCAGGCCAGCCCGATTTTCCGCTCGCTCCTACTGGCAAAACTCGCCAGCATAACTATTTCGTCAGCGGAGGCGCGTTCTGGCGCTTCTAGGGCGGCTCTGCTAGCGCGACAATGATCCAACTCTCAGACATCCATGCGGCACTCAACAGGATTCGTGCAGACATCCGCGTCTCCCCCTGCACACATTCAGAAACCTTTTCCGGCCTCACTCACAATTCCATTTTCCTCAAGCTCGATAACCAGCAGCGCACCGGCGCGTTCAAAGAGCGCGGCGCTCTGAACAAGTTGCTCACCCTCAACAGTGAGGAACGCGGCCGTGGAGTCATCGCCGCCTCGGCGGGCAATCACGCGCAGGGCGTGTCTTATCATGCCGGACGCCACGGGATTCGCGCCCGAATCGTGATGCCCCTCCCCACTCCTTTGACCAAGGTTTCGGCAACGCGCGCCTACGGTGCTGACGTTCTGCTCTACGGCGCAAACTATGATGAGGCGTACGGCAAGGCGATCGAACTCAGCGAGCAGGATCGCTTCACCCTGATCCACGCGTTCGACGATGACGCCGTGATCGCAGGGCAGGGAACTCTAGGATTGGAGATTCTTGCGCAGACTCCAGAACTCGAAGCGATTGTTTCTCCCATTGGTGGTGGCGGGCTGATCGGAGGAATTGCCTGCGCAGTCAAGGAAAGCAATCCCAAGGTGAAAGTCTACGGAGTGCAGCCGGCACGGCTCCCGTCGATGAAAATGGCCGTGGCACAGGGAAAACCCGTCACCCTGGAATCAGCCAAGACGATCGCCGATGGAATCGCTGTGCGGCGCGCGGGAGAACGGACTCTGCCGCTTGTCCAAAAGTACGTAGACGATATCGTCACGGTTGAAGAAGAGGAGATTGCCAACGCGATCCTTCTCCTTCTGGAGCGCGAGAAGACGCTTGCTGAAGGTGCAGGCGCGGCGGCGATTGCGGCTGTCCTGAATCGCAAGCTTCCGTTGCAGGACAAGCGGGTTGCGGTGCTGGTATGCGGTGGGAACATCGACGTGACTCTCCTGGCGCGGATCATTGAGCGTGGTTTGGTGAAAGATGGACGCTTGGTGCGTTTGCGAGTGCACCTTCCCGACTATCCGGGTGCCTTGCACCGACTCACCGGGATTCTCGCCGATCACCGAGCCAACATTGTCGAGACCGCATACGATCGCGCCTACCACGGCGTAAACCTAGGAGATACCGCCATCGATATCACCATGGAAACGCGCGGGCCGGAGCACATTGCCGAGCTATTGACCGCGCTGGTGGCCGCAGGATACCCCCACGAGAGAATTCTCTAGCGACCTATCGCAATAAAAATCGACCACCAAGTTGCATTACCCTCGGTTACTTCGGTTTCTCGGATGACAATTCCGTGACAAACATCCAGACCCGAATTCGCTACGCTTAACTTCCCCCCGAAAACAAACAGCATCGAGGTCCCTCAATGAAGCTTCGCTCTGCCCTGTATGCGCTCGCGTTTGTGACCGCTATCCTGACGCCGTCCTTTGCCCATCACACTGCCGTGGTTGTGAACAAAGATAACGCCGTGGAAAATGTTTCTTCAGCGCAGTTGACGAAGATCATCCGCGGCGAAATCAAGAAATGGCCCGACGGGAAGAACGTTATCCTCGTCTTGCACAAAGATTCCGCCGGCGAAAGGGAAGCGCTCGAGCGACTGAACAAGATGTCAGCGTCGGAATGGAGGGCGTTTGTGGCGGCTCATCGGGATTGGATCGTCTTTGTTGATGCCGATGCCGACGTACTCAAGGTTGTCCAGGCGGAACCGGGAGCTGTGGGGCTGATCGAGGTGCACTCTATCGACAGCAGCATCAACGTGATCCATATCGATGGGAAGCTGCCAATGGAAACGGGATATCTGCCTCACTGAAGAAAGCTCACCAACAAGGGACACGGAGGCCAACAGAGAAGCCTCGTGTGTCCCTGCTTACCTCTGTCCTCCCTGTGGTGGATCTAGGGACGGTCGCCGTGCAGTCGAAGCAGATGAGAATACCGCCGCGCTTTCTTCACATCGCGCGCAATCTGCTCGCGCAACGCATCGACAGAAGGGAACTTGATCTCGTCCCGTAGTCTCTCTAGAAAACAAATCTCAACCTCGGTGCCCGGCGTCAGTTCCAGCGGATAGAAGTTCAGTAGATGGGTTTCAATCGCGAATAACTCATTACCAAACGTGGGACGGTTCCCCACATTCGTTACCGATTCGAAGCGCTCGGTCCCAACCCGCGTCCAAGTGATGTACACACCGTCCTTCGGCACCAGTTCCTCGTATCGCGCCATATTGATGGTCGGCACGGTGTATTTCGATCCGTAGCCCCGTCCGCGTCCGGGATTACCCAGAATGCAGAACGGACGCGCCAGCAAATGTCGTGCACGGCTTACGCGTCCTTCAGTGATAAGCCTGCGGATCTGGCTGCTGGAAACGGTTTCGCCGCGCAGCTTCATCTCGGGATAGACCCTCACCTCGAATCCCATCTCGTGCCCCAATTCGTGCAGAACATTCACGTCACCTGCGGCCCTATGGCCAAAGCGAAAGTTGTATCCTTCGTGCACCTCGCGCGCATGCAGCTTCCGTTTCAGGATGCGGTCCGCGAACTGTCGAGGTGTCATGAGCGACAGATCACGTCCGAACGGAAGCAGCAGCACAGCATCGAGGCCGGCTCCTTCCAGCCAGCGCAGCTTTTCGGGAGTAGGCGTAAGCAGCTTGAGCCCAGACTCTGGCTTCAGAATCCGTGCCGGATGCGGCTCAAAGGTAACTGCCACGGCCTCGCCACCATTCGTTCGCGCACGCCGAACGATTTCTCCGAGCACATGAGCATGTGCGCGATGCACACCGTCGAAGTTCCCCACGCTGAGGTAAGTGGGGCCAAAGTCGGCGGGGACTTGCTCAAGATTGTGGAAGACGCGCATCGGTTGTCGAATGACGATCACCGATTTTCGATTGGCCGCCAACGGACGTTAAGGGGCAACCGCAAATCAGCATTCGCAATGCAGCAATCAGATCTGGAATTCCAGCTTCATCCCGTCATATGCCAGGCGCACGTTCCTCGGCAGCATGGCATTCGTCGTTTCATGTCCCAGGTCGTGACAAATGTGGGTAAAGAAGGTCCGTTTCGGTTTCAAACGGTCTACGATCGCAAGCGAATTCTTGACCGTGGAGTGCGTCGGATGAGGCTTGTGCCGCAGCGCATCCAGAAACAGAATGTCTAGACCTCGCAACTGGTCCATCGACGACTCGGGAATTTCGCTGTGATCGGTTAAATACGCTGCCGAACCGAATCGATACCCATAAATCTGCGCTTCTCCATGGATCAGGATGATCGGCTCGAAGCGCACTCCGAAAACGTCGACCGGCCCGTCGATGGGATGCAGTTCCAGTTGCGCCAGCCCTCCAAACTTGTAATCCGCATCGAAAATGTAAGCGAACATTTTGCGCAGGAAGGCAGCCGCATCCGGACGCGCGTAAAGAGGAAGTTTGTTGGGCTTGTGATGGAAGCTGAGCGGCCGCAAATCATCAATGCCGAGAATGTGATCTGCATGTGTGTGCGTATAAAACACTGCATCCAGATGCGAGATGCGCTCCCGGACCGCCTGCGCATAAAAATCAGGCGTAGTATCGATCAGCACAGACTTGTTGTCATACTGCAACAGGATCGACGGACGCGTCCGGCGGTCGTGTGGGTCTTCGGAGTGGCAAACAGCGCAATCGCAGCCCAGTGTGGGGACACCCATCGACGTCCCGCTCCCCAGAACGGTTAAGGTTGCTTTCATCGTCCAGTCGTTCCAGTCGCGGGCCCCGGTTGTGGCGGCCTGGCGATGGCATTCGTTACCTCCACATATGCCATGCGCAGTTCATACAGACTGTTTTGCAGGAAATTCTCCTCTGCGGCGTTCAGGTTGCCTCTGGTTTTCTCGGCGATCAGACTGAGCGTATCAATGGTCTGACGCGCGCCAATGATGTCGACTCGCGGTTGCTCGCCCTGCTGCCGCATCAAGCCCATCTGCAACATGGCGGTCATATAAAGCGATGCCATGAATTTCTCAAACGTAATTTCGAAATCCCTGGCCGAGTGCCCACTGAGCTCGACCTCCTTGTCAAGGTCTTTTGCAGACTGCCGGTAAGCCGCGGCCTGCGCCTCCTGCTCAGCACTGGAAGGCGGCGGAGGCATCTCGCGGTCGCTCGTCGCTTCTTCTCTCTGGGCAGTCGATGCAGCCTTCGGTGCAGGCTCTTTCGGTGCAGTCGGCGACGAGGATTCCTTCGCCTCCTCCGCAACGGTCGGCCGCAACTCGCCATCTGACGTAAACAACCGCCGATCAGTTACTGTGAAACCCGAATCATTCTTCTTCTCAGCCATGCATTCTTCCCCACATCACACTAAATCGAACTCCTATTATGCCGGACGCGCCACTGCAGCTGTCGAGTCGAGCCTAAGGATGCTGTCAGGAACCGGCAAAGGCACGACGGTTGCCTTTATGCCGCCAATGACGACCTCACGGCCGGGTACACCCAATTCACGACGGATGTATCCCAGCGCAACATTCTTCTCCGCACCCGACTGGCGCAGGGGAGCGACGCTGGTGATCTCCCCGACTTCCTTTTCTCCCGAAACGATCTTCGTGCCGGCTATGATCGGTTGTGCGGCGTCAGCAATGAATCCGGCAAATTTGCGATGCACCGAACCGCGGGAGCGAATCCTCTCCACGATTTCCTGACCAATGTAGCACCCCTTGTTGAAGTTCAACGCACGAGCCTGCTCAGTTTCCTGCGGCAGATCGCGCTCTCGGATGTCCACGCCGTACAGCGGAATTCCATTTGCGATACGATGCATCTCCAGAGCTTCCGATCCCACCTGAATAGCCCCGTTCGCCCGCAGCGCCTCCCAAGTCTTCTTCACATCTTGGGGCGCTAGCCAAAGCTCGTAGCTCTCGTAGGCGGGGTCTTCTCCCCTCACAGCCGTACATTGCACACAATCGCAGTTACACGTGCACTTTGCCTCGAAGATTTGCAGCGGTTCCGCCTCCGGAACGGCGATACCGGCGGCGGCCAGAACCTCGCGCGACTTCGGCCCAGCCACGCCCAGTGATGTCAGTGAGTCGGTAAGGTCTTTCACTTCGACATCATCCATGATGATGTAGTGATCAAAAGTCGAGAGAATCTTTTCAGACTGCCGGCGGTCGGTGTCGACGAAGATCGCCTCGCCGCGATTGTACGCATGCAGATCGCCGAGGATATGGCCCTGGGGATTGAGAAGGAATGCGTATACGCCTTGCCCGACCGCAAGGTCACGGATATTGTTCGTGACCATCCCATTCAACCAGCGCACGCGGTCGCCGCCAGTGAGCGAGATCTTTGCTCGATAGCCGAGATCATAGACCCCGCAACCCGTGCGCAAAGCCAGGAATTCCGACTGCGGATCGCTGAACCGCAGACTGGTGGTGGCTCCCCGATATTCGGCGACTGCCGCCCCCAAGCCGCCTGCTTCTTCCTGCAAAGCTGTGAGACCCATACCTGTATTCGATTATAGCGAGTGTGTTAACGTTCCAGCCGTGGGTGAGAAAAAGCCGGAAAAGAAGCGTATTGCCGTCATTCCGGGGGATGGGATCGGCAAAGAGGTGATCCCGCAGGCGGTGCGGGTTATCCGGGCTTCGGGCGCACCAGTGGAAATGACCGACTTCGACTGGGGCGCCGATCGATATCTGCGAGATCAAACAACGGTTCCCGCCGATGGCTTCGCAATGCTCGCTCGCGACTTCGATGCGATCCTGGTCGGGGCATTCGGTGATCCGCGCGTAAAAACAAACACCCATGCCAAAGAAATTCTCCTCGGTATGCGCTTCAAGATGGATCTGTACGCGAACGTGAGGCCGGTTCGCCTGCTTGATACCGCCCTCTGCCCGCTCAAAGGAGTCGAATCGAAGGACATCGACTTCGTGGTGCTTCGCGAGAATACCGAAGGCGTCTACACCGATGCCGGCGGCGTGTTCAAGCAGGGAACTGCGGACGAGATTGCGACCCAGGAAGACATCAACACGCGCAAGGGTGTCGAGCGCATCATCCGTTACGCCTTCGAATACTGTCGTGCCCATACGAAACTCGACGGTTCGCCATGTGGCAAAGTCCTGATGTGCGACAAGTCCAATGCCATGACCCACGCGGGCAGCCTATGGCAGCGCGTTTTCAAGGAAGTCAGCGCAGAATATCCGGCCGTCACCGCGCAACACATGTATGTCGACGCCCTCTGCATGCAGATGGTTCGGGATCCACGTCAGTTCGATGTCATCGTGACGAACAACATCTTTGGCGACATCATCACCGACCTCGCCGCAGCGCTTCAGGGAGGTTTGGGCATGGCCGCAAGCGGCAACATTCACCCCGGCCGGACTTCAATGTTCGAACCGGTCCACGGCTCGGCCCCGCCCATTGCAGGGAAAAACGAGGCAAATCCGTTCGGTGCGATTCTGACAGCAGCCATGATGCTCCGGCATCTAGAGTTCACGAACGAGGCCGACCGGATCGAAGCCGCCGTGCTCGAAGCCGTACATCAAAAGAAAACGACCCGGGATATCGGAGGGACGTTGGGAACGCGCGAAGCGGGTGAGTGGGTAGCCAATAGAGTTTCCTGATGAGCAAGAAGCTCACGTGGACACAACCCCTTCGGCTGTCCGGCGATGCGAACCGAGCCAACCCGGGAAAAGTCCTGGACTGCCACCGAGAGTGAACCAATGCTGATCTTTGAACAACTTGTAGCTCGCGGCTTGATGGTCTTCGACCCAAACCGCAAAGTCCTTACCTTCAACATTCCAGTGCTCGCGAAATTCCCCGCAATCCGCCAGCAGAGAATTGAAGAGTTTCGATGGCTCATCGGTGACTGGGCTTTCGAAAATCACGTCCGCGCGACGCTCACCACGACCGCGTACACAGACACGTACTATTACACCTACGAACTCGCAGACAACGGCTCCCGCTACACAGTCAGCGGTCACGGCGCCAAGGCGCGCCCGTACCTAACATTCGACCCATTCAGCAATCGCTGGATGATGACCTTCACTGAAGGCCTCTTTGGGGTGCTTCAGTCCGACGGATGGCACGGCGACAAGATCGTCTTCAGTGGCCCACTCACCATGCTGGGAGTCGACTGCGAACTCCGTCAGACGATCACTAGGCAGAGCGCGGACGAATTCCACATCCTGAACGAAGAAAAACTACCCGATGGCACCTGGCGGGAAACGGACGAGTTCCTTTGTCGCAGAAAGCAACCGGCTTAGGCCCGGGCACCCGTCAGCAGCGCCAATTCCCGCCACTTCCACTGGCAGTCCACGTCGACAAACCCAATTTCTCGCAACCATCCAAGCTGGGTTTCCACATCCAGGAGCTTGTTCGACGGATCCTCGGTCTCAACCGTAAACCCGATTCTATGCAGGAATTGTTCGTGCAACCGCTGCGTCGGTGAGGCCACGTGTTCCAGGTTACAAAACACCCCACCCGGGTTCAGCAGACCAAAAATCTCCCCGTAAAGGGCCCGTTTCCGCTCATGCACCAGGTGATGAATCGCAAAGCTTGAAATAGCCGCATCAAACCTACCAAGCGCCGGGAGAGCTAAATCCATGTTGTGGTCCACAACCCGAACTAGCGATTCCTGGGCGAAACGCTGACGAACCGCCTCCAACATTGCCGCCGAGAAGTCGACCGCCACAGCCTCGGTCTCAGGATGCCGTTGCCGCACAAATGCGAGCAGCCGCCCGTCGCCGGTGCCGAGATCCAGAATCCGGCGCGTACTCTCTGGAATGAATTCCAGCAGCGCCGCTTCGCCCTCACCGCGATGAGAGATCTGATCCGCGCGCTGAAGATAGTCGTCGACATGCTCGCTCGAAGTCCACAAATTGACCGGGCCAGTAGTGCTCATGAAAAAAGTATAAAGAAACGGTTACACTCAAACGCAATGCTTCGAAGCGAAGTGTCTCGGTTCCTATTTGTGCGGTTGTTTTTGCCGGTCGTACTGGTCCTCGCATCGCTATGCGGGTCGCTGGCGCAGAACGCTGCACCGCAAAATCCACCTGCTCAGGCGCCACAGCAGTCGCAGCCCACAAAGCCGATCCCCGCGCCCGAGGAACCCAAGGGCGAGGTCAAGATCACGCCGCGTCAGGCCGAGGAACTCTTTCACTCGGTCGACGAGATTCTCGCTTTTGACAGCAAAGAAACTGGCCTGCCCATCAAACACGAGGTCAAGCGCAAGCTTACTAGCCGTGACGAGGTCGTCTCCTATCTCACCAAACACTTGAACGATGAAGACACGCAGCGTCTCCGCCGCTCCGAACTTGTGCTCAAGAAATTTGGCTTGCTGCCCCGCGACTTCAATCTGGAAACATTTCTCGTAGCACTCCTCCGCGAAGAGGTAGCCGGCTACTACGATCCCAAGACCAAGACCGTGAACCTGCTGGATTGGGTGCCGATGGAAGAGCAGGAGCCGGTAATGGCGCACGAACTCACTCACGCTCTTCAGGATCAGGAAGTCAACCTCCAGAAGTGGATGAAGCGCGGCGAAAAGGACTTGGCGGAAATCAAGAAAGACCCCACGCCAGCCGACATCGAAAATGACGAGATGGACAATGCCCGCGAGGCCATTGTCGAAGGCCAGGCGCAAGCCATGATGTTTCAATACGCGATCTCGCCAACCGGGCATTCCATCGCAACGTCACCCGAGTTGGTCGGCGCCATGGAAGAGGAAAGCCTGACCGGCACGCCGAACACGAAGGTCTTCAACGACGCACCCATCTTTCTCAAAGAGTCACTCACCTTCCCTTACAGCTATGGGATGGATTTCGTGATCAAGGTCCTGCAAAAGGGCGGAAAGAAACAGGCATTCGCTGGCATCCTGGCTAGCCCCCCGCACACGACGCGCCAAATCATGCAACCGGAGACCTACCTCTCGGGGGAGAAGATCGAGCCCATTCTGATCCCCGACTTCAAACGCGACTTCAAGGATTACTTGAAGTTCGACATCGGTGCCATGGGTGAGTTCGATGTCGCCGTGCTCGTCGAGCAGTACGCAGGGAAGCGCATTTCCAAGCAAATGTATCCCGAGTGGCGGGGTGGCTATTACTACGCCGCGAAATCAAAGAAAGACTCCGGCGTTCCGCTCGCGCTGTTGTACGTTTCGCGCTGGTCGAGCCCGGCGACCGCCGCGCAATTCGCAGGCATTTATGCACGTTCCCTGAAGCAGCGTTACAAGAACGTGACCGGATCCGAAGACCCGCACGATCCACAACAGCCTGCTGCCGAAAAGGACCAGACCGCGCCACCCCCGCTTGAAGGCCGCCACACTTGGACGACGGAAGAGGGTGCGGTCCTGATCGAACAAAAGGGAGACACGGTGTTCGTCACAGAAAGCCTCGACGACAACACCACGTCGATGCTCGAAAAAGAAGTCCTTGATTCACAGGCGACATCGAGCAAGTAAGGGGCTTGGGACAAATTGAACCTGTAGGGACAGCCGCCTCGGCTGTCCGGCTCAGCACGCCGAGTCCGTGAGGTCCGAGACGAGTGTCCTGATCACTTTCTCCTGCCCGACGTGTCATACGGCACGTCACCCAGAAAATGCAGTACCGACGCCGGGACCGTGAACTCTTTCCCCGCATGCTCAATCGTCAGTTTCTTCTCGTCGCCAGGCTTTCCTCCGAGCATAGACCACGCCTGTCCCATGGTGGCGTCGTGCAGCGGCAGATCATTCACGGCGACCAGACGATCACCCGGTTGCACGCCCTCCACCGAGGGTTTGCCGTCGTAATCAGCCACTCCGAGTATGGTGAAACGCCCATCGCCCTCAGGACGTAAAACCAGGCCCACGACATCGAAATCCGGAAACTTGTATGTCCGCCCAAGATCGAAATAGATGGTTGAATGTGCGTAGTCCAAACCAACTCGATAGTTCAACAACATATTTGAACCCATCAAGCCTACGGTCGGCATTCCAGCCCGTTTTTCGAAGAACTCCAGGATCGGTCTGGGCAATGAGACCATGGGCACGTTCGTCAGGAACAGCTGGCCGTACTGCACGCGATCCAACCGCATGATCTTCCACTTCGTTTCTTCCGGTGCTCCCCACATATTGGCCGAACCCACTGCCCCCGTAATGTGTGGCCAATCTGGATGCGCTGCGGCTAGCTTGGCGAAAAGATCCTCGGAAAGGAAGCTGGTGCAAGAACCGAAATCGAGCGCGAGATTGTATTTCTTGCCTTCGATTTGACTGGGTACCTGGATCAATCCATTTTCCGCGCTTACCTGCACCTTGGCCGGCGAGCCCTGAAAGCGAATCGTTCTCGGTGCTCCAATGGAGAACTTGCGGTCCACAAAATCGACGAGCACGTCATAATGCCGCAGAATGCTGGAAGGAATGTTGATCTCAGCGTCCATTCCAAGTGCGAGGACAGCCGCCTGATCAGGCGGCCGCAGCGGGATCTTGGCTACTTTGAGCGCGGTTAGAGGAATGCTCATTCCGCCGATAAGAATTTCAGAGGGCGGCGGCGCCGTGCACTCTTGGTCCCCGCATTTCACATCGAGTGCAAGCAGCATCGCCACTCGCCGCGAGAGATACAAATCGGGATTGCCGTTATCCACCCATGCCCGTACGGTCTCGGTCGAGCCATTGGGTAGCCGAACTTCGGCACGAATGACGAAGCGGTTGTGGTCAATCGTGGCGGGAACCGTCACTGCCTTGCCTTCAGGTGCATTCTTTGGTTGGGCGGGCGAATATCCGGCGAGCAAAAGCAACGCAAACCCCACAATCACAAAGCGCATAGCAAAATTGTATGCCTGTGTAGGGCCGGACGCCTTCGTCCGCCCCGCGAAGCGTTGCGACAGCTGAAGTCGCCAACACGTCAGCCTTCCGCAAAAACGCTGTCCTGTATAATCACCAGTTTGCCTCAGCGCTCGAATCCCTCCGGAGGACCATTGCCTCAAGCAGAAATCGGAATCATCGGCGGCAGTGGGCTCTACTCCATGCCCGGCCTGACGAAAGTGAAAGAATTGCGGCTGAAAACGCCGTTCGGCGCCCCATCTGACGCCTACGTCTGCGGGACGCTGGAAGGCCGCAAAGTCGCTTTCCTGGCACGCCACGGCCGCGGCCATCGCCTTCTCCCCAGTGAGCTGAATTTCCGCGCGAACATCCATGGCTTCAAGCAACTCGGCGTGGAGTGCATTGTCTCCATCTCCGCTGTCGGGTCATTGAAGGAAGAGCACAAGCCTCTCGATTTTGTCATCCCCGATCAGTTCTTCGATCGCACGCGCCATCGCGTGGATACTTTTTTCGGCGATGGCATCGTTGCCCACATCGCCTTTGCCGACCCTGTTTGCGGGGAACTGGCGTCGGTCGTCGCGGATGCCTGTCACAAAGTCGGCGTCACCGGCAAACGGGGCGGCACCTATCTCTGCATGGAAGGCCCGCAGTTTTCCACAAAAGCAGAGTCAAACGTTTATCGCAATCTGGGCATGGATGTGATTGGCATGACCAACCTGCAGGAGGCCAAACTCGCCCGCGAAGCCGAACTCTGCTACGTCACCGTGGCGATGGTGACGGACTACGACTGCTGGCATCCGCACCACGACTCGGTCACTGTAGATCAGATCATCGCCGTGTTGGTGAAGAACGCTGAGAACGCAGCGAAGGTCGTGCGCCAGACCGTCGCCGACATGCCAAAGGATCGTTCCTGCAAGTGCGGCGCGGCGCTCGCGAATGCCATTCTGACCGATCGGACGAAGATCCCTGCAGCCACAAGAAAGAAACTCAGTCTCATAGTCGGCAGATATCTGCACTCCAAGAAAAAATCCAAATGAAAGTGTTCCCTCGTGTCCTCGCACTTAAAGCCTTTCGCGAAGCAGCCAAGAGAACTCAAAAGAGCGCATGAGCATACTGGTAGTCGGTTCGGTAGCATTCGATGACGTCACTTCGCCCTCCGGCAGCGTAAAGAACGTGCTGGCCGGCGCCGCCACGTATTTCTCCCTGGCAGCGAGCTATTTCACGAAGGTCCGGGTCGTCGCAGTGGTTGGAGACGATTTCGGTCCGGACCAAGAAAAAGTTTTCCATCAGCACGGAATCGATACCCGCGGCATCGAGCGCGCAAATGGGAAGACCTTCCGCTGGGGTGGCACGTACACTGAAAATCTCAATGAGGCGAAAACGAATTTCACTCACCTCAACGTGTTCGAGTCATTCAAGCCGCAGATTCCCAAAGAATACGAAGACACGGACTATCTGTTCCTGGCCAACATCCAGCCGACCCTGCAAGCCGACGTGCGCCGCAAAATGAACCAGGTGCGCCTGGTCGGCTGCGACACCATGAATTACTGGATCAACGGCACTCCTAAAGAACTCGCCGAGACGCTGAAGCTTGTAGACATTCTCTTAATCAATGACACCGAAGCGAAGATGCTCGGTCACGAAACCAATCTGCCGCGCGCGGCCCAGAAAGTCATGGCCATGGGCCCGAAGGCTCTGGTCATCAAGCACGGCGAGTACGGCGCCACCATTTTCTTCCGCGAAGGTGCTTTCGGATTCGGCCATCACCCCTTCCGCGCTCCGGCCCTGCCGATTGAGGAAGTGAAGGACCCCACCGGCGCGGGAGACTCCTTTGCCGGAGGATTCATGGGCTACGTCGCCTCTCAGCAGGAGATCAACCGCGAAGTGCTGAAGCGTGCCATGTTCTACGGCAGTGTCATGGGATCGTTCGTAGTCGAGCGCTTCGGCACCGAACGCCTTCAGTCGCTCACACGCGAAGAAATCGACGCACGCTTCCAGATCTTTCGCGAGCTGACGCATCTGGAGTAAAGTCTGCGGTCCTAGCTAAATAGGAAAGGGCACGAGTTTGCTCGTGCCGCTCAGCGCTCTAAATCTGCGTTTTTGCGCCTGAGGTTCGCTTTTTCAAGCGCCGAGCAAGCTCATCGGATAGCATCGCAGGCAAGATCTAAGACGGATGTCCCGATCCCCGAATGGCCAAGGCACCAAGGACCAAACCGCCCTCTCCTGCCGCATCTGACGTAGCCCTACTGGCCTGGCTCGCGGCCTGCGCATCCATCTTCACGTTTCTGTTCTATTTCAAGAACGGTCAGGTCTTGCTCTATGGCGACGCGGTCGCGCACATCAACATCGCGCGCCGCGTCTTCGATTCGAAAACCCCGGGCCTGCTGCAACTCGGTACCGTGTGGCTCCCGCTGCCGCACCTGCTGATGATTCCGTTCTTGGTCTCGATGAGGATGTGGCAAAGCGGTGCCGGAGGCTCCATTCCATCGATGGCAGCGTATGTATTTGGGGCGGTAGGAATGTTCCGGCTCACTCGCAACGTCATATCCGGCTCGAATCCGCCAGACGGTGTTGCACGCGCCTCCGCATGGATTGCTGCCATCATCTACGCTGCCAATCCGAACTTGATGTACATGCAGTCCACCGCTATGGGCGAGGCGATCTACCTCGCATTCTTTGTCTGGTCCGTCGCCTCTTTCAGCGACTGGGTACGGGGCAACCCCGCAGCTCTGACACGATGCAGCATCTGCCTGGCTGGAGCCGCTCTCACGCGATATGACGGCTGGTTTCTCTCAGCAGTTATCGCAGCGGTTGTTCTTCTCCGGATTTTCATGGACCGGCGGTCTGCTGAATCGAATGCAAGCGAACGTGTCCCACTTCGTGCCGCCGTTGCGAGAAGCGGAAAGCGCGATCTGGTACGGTTCATGCTGATCACCGCGGCCGCCCCCGTTCTCTGGCTCGCCTATAACGCGATCATTTATCGCAATCCGCTGGAATTCGAAAACGGACCTTACTCCGCAAAAGCGATTGAGCTCAAAACCCAGCAGGCCGGAAACCCCGGTCATCCAGGCAGCGGAAACTTGTTCCTGGCCGGAATGTATTTCTTGAAAGCGTCTGAGAATAATGTCGCGTCGAACCAGTGGTTGCAGCGTGGCTGGATTCTACTGATGGTCGCGGCAATCCTGATTCTGCTCGTCTCGTTCAGGCGGGAACCTTGGAGCACCTACGCAAAATCCGCATGGCCTCTGGTCTTGCTTCTGGGCCCAGTTCCGTTTTACGCCTTGTCAATCGCCTACAGTGGTGTGCCCATTTTCATCCCACAATGGTGGCCCTTCACGCACTACAACGCGCGCTACGGGTTGCAGTTGCTTCCCGCGTTTTCCCTTGCCGCGGCTGTTTTGATCAGCTTTGTACTGCGCAATGAGCGCTGGAACTGGCGCCTTCGCTTCGCTGGAGTCCTTGCTCTACTGACATTCGTGCTCGCCAGTTACAGCCGAGTCTGGCGTGCCGGGCCAGTCTGTTTGCAGGAAGCCGAAATCAACATGAAAACGCGCAATCAGCTTGAAATCCAGCTCTCGAAATGGCTGGAAAAACTTCCGCCCAGAACCACGCTGCTGATGTACACGGGCGATCACGTCGGAGCGGTCCAACGCGCCGGAATTCCGTTGAGCCACACCATCAACGAAGGCAACCACCGGGTCTGGAAACAGCCCAGCGATCCCGATGGTCTTTGGGAGCGCGCCCTCGCGGATCCGACCAAGTACGCTGACTACATCCTTGCTTTCGAAGGTGACCCAGTCTGGCAAGCCGTCCATGATCTGCACCTGCCTGAACTGGTCGAAATCCACGTCACCGGACAGGCGCGTGGCATTCTCTATCAAGGCCGGTAATCAGCCGGGTAACCGCGCGGCAGCCTGCGCCTGCTCGGATGATAAAATCCGGCCATCCGAGACAAGTTGAGAGCAGGCGCAACGTTCGCATGAACTGGCAACACTTCGTCGACTTGATGCACCGCGAGATGGTAAGCGGGATTGTCGGCAGTTCCATCACCCGACTCCTGGTGGCGGCGATCCTGGGCGGCTTGATCGGGCTGGAGCGCGAATCGAAGCACCGTGCCGCTGGCCTGCGCACCAACATGTTCATTTGTTTCGGGGCCGCTATGTTCACTCTGTTGTCGGAACGTCTGGCCGGCGTGCCGTCGGATGCGGCTCGTATCGCCGCTCAGATTATTCCCGGCATTGGATTCATCGGCGCCGGCTCGATTCTCCATACGCGAGGCATAACCAGCGGACTTACCACGGCGGCCACGATCTTCGTCGTGGCTTCGGTCGGAATGGCTGCCGGGGGCGGGCTTTACTTGACCGCCTCGTTCGCCACGGCTCTGGTCCTCGGATCTCTCTTCTTTCTCGGCTATGCCGAAGCGAACTTCAATATCAAGATTCTGCTCTTCAGCTATGAGGTTACCGGCGGCAGTGTCGACGAAATCACGACTGAAGTGAATCGTATTCTGGAACCACATCATCGCATGATGGAGAACGTCATCAGTGGAAACACCAGGCAGCACGTTCGTCTGCAATTCGATGTCGAAGGCTGCAGTCGCGAACAGAAGAAGCTCCTCGAAGAACTGAAGGCGTCGACGGTTCTGCAGAGCGCCACTTCTCTGGGACGGGTGGAGCGCGAGTGAAGCCCGGCGCCCGCACAATTCCGTTCGTCAAAGCCAGCGCCTGCGGCAACGATTTCCTGCTGATCGATGCAGCCCTTGCCCCGTCCGATGTTGCAGCGTTCACCCGCCGCATTTGCGACCGGCACGAAGGGGTTGGCGCCGACGGTGTGGAATGGATGTCGCCGCACTTCTCGGCCGATTTGGAGATTCGCCTCATTAACGCCGACGGCTCGGCGGCTGAAATCTCCGGCAACGGAACCCGCTGCGTCGCCGCCTACGTCTGCGCCACGAAAGGGAAGGAGCGAGTATCGATCCTGACTGGCGCAGGAGCCAAGGTTTGCTCGCTCACTTCTCGTCGTGACTCGGAATATGAATTTGAAATCGAAATGGGCAAGGGGAAAGTTGAAGCGGAACTTGTGTTGAAAATCAGTTCCGGCGAGGTGAGCGGAATACCCGTATCGATGGGTAATCCGCACTTTGTCATCTTCGCGCCCGAGTTTGAGCGCGGCTGGCAATCTCGTGCAGCGGAGATTCAAAGCGCATCGCAGTTTCCCGAAGGCGTGAATGTCGAGTACGTGGCGGTTGTTAGCAAATTTGACCTCCGCGCACGCTTTTTCGAACGTGGTGCGGGCGAAACCAGATCCTCGGGTACTGGATCGTGCGCTTCGGCCGTTGCAGCAATGTACACGGGACGCGTCGAGTCACCGGTAAAAGTCCATGCGCCTGGCGGCACGCAGACCGTGCGCCGTCTTGGCGATAACATCTTTTTACGTGGTCCGGCACGTTTGCTTTGCCAAGGAGAATTCTTTCTGAGCTGAATCGGCGTGTACGCTGATCTTTCCAGGCCCCGAACGCCATGTCCGCCTCGTATTCTCAACTCGTGAAGCCTCCCGCCTTATGTCCCGGCGACACTATTGGCATCATCGCGCCCGCCAGCAATCTTAAGCAGGCGGACCTCGAATCCGGCTGCCAAGTTCTGCGCCGCGCCGGATATCGCCCCTATTATTCCGACTCCATCCTCGATCGCGACCTGTATTTCGCAGGCTCGGTCGATCGCCGCGTCCGCGAGTTGGAACAAATGTTTGGGCGCGACGACGTGCGAGCGATCCTCTGTGCCCGTGGCGGATACGGCGCGAACTATTTGCTCACCCAACTCGATCTCGAAAAGATTAAGCAAAATCCAAAGATTTTTGTGGGCTACAGCGACATCACGAGCCTGCTGGCCTATCTCACAGACGCAGCAGGGCTGGTCACATTCCACGGACCGATGGCAGCCAAAGATTGGGCGCACGAAGATGGAGTCGATCTATCCTCCTGGCAGGCCGCGATGTCGCAGTTTGCCCCGTGGGACGTTCCGCTAAATGCAGAGGCTAAGGGCCTCGTCGACGGCGAGGGCCAAGGCCTACTTTACGGAGGATGTCTCTCAATCCTGGTGGCATCCCTCGGGACTCCGTACCAGATCAAGACGGCGGGGAAGGTTCTGTTCCTCGAAGATCTCGCAGCCAAACCCTATCAGATCGACCGGATGCTGATGCAGTTGAGACTTGGAGGCCATCTCGAACACGTCCGCGGCTTGATCTTCGGGGAAATGGTGGACTGCACACAGTCGCCGAATCAGGGTTACAGTCTGCAGGAAGTAATTACACGAATCATAGGGGACTTGGGAATTCCGGTAGCTTATGGCGTGCGATCAGGCCACGTTACGTCAGGAAATATCACGCTACCATTCGGCGTGCAATCAAGTCTGGCAGTCCGCGACGCAAAAGTAAGCCTGAGAATATTGGAGTCTGCGGTAAGCCCGTAACATTTTTCTTCGGCAGCCTGATGTCGTTCGTGATTATTGATTCTTATGGGAATTGCAAAACACATCCACCTGATCGGAATCTGTGGCACCGCGATGGCCTCACTGGCGGGAATGCTAAAAGAGCGCGGGTTCCGAGTTACCGGTTCCGATGCCGCAGCTTACCCGCCGATGTCGGATCTTCTCCGCGATCTCGGCATTCCGGTCGCACAGCCTTTCGCCGCCCAGAATCTTGAACCCGCCCCGGACCTTGTCGTCATAGGCAACGCCATTTCCCGCGGCAATGTAGAACTCGAGCACGTTCTCGACCGGCGCATTCCGTTCTGCTCTATGCCGCAACTGCTGCACGATGAGTTCTTGCGCGGCAAGGAAGTGCTGGTCGTAGCCGGTACGCACGGCAAGACTACAACGACATCGATGCTCGCCTGGATATTCCACTCCGCCGGCCTCGATCCCTCATTCTTGATTGGCGGCATCGCCGAGAACTTTGGTTCCAGCTTCCACCTCGGCAACGGCAAGCATTTCATTCTTGAGGGCGATGAGTACGACACCGCCTTCTTCGATAAAGGACCGAAGTTCCTGCATTACTTTCCTGATTCCGTCATTCTTACGTCTGTCGAATTCGACCACGCCGACATTTACGAGGATCTGGACGCAGTCGAGACCGCCTTTAAGCGTCTGATCAATTTGATCCCTCGGCGTGGACGTGTGATTGCGTTTGACGGCGCAGTGGAGCATACGCCAGAGAGTCCGAGTCTGGAGCGGGTTCTGGGCAAGGCTTTCTGTCCGGTCGACCGTTATGGTACTGGGCCGCGAGCACAGTGGAAAGTCACGAATCTCCGCCTTGATCCCTCCCATACGACTTGGACGGTCTTTAGAAACGGCGGGCACTTCGCTGAATTCGAATTCCCTCTGGCCGGTGAGTACAACGTGTGGAACGCCACGGCTGCTGCTGCTCTGGCCTCATACTCCGGAATATCCGAGCAAGCTATCGCTGAAGCTCTCAAGACTTTCAAGAGCGTGAAGCGCCGCCTCGAAGTCAAAGCGCAGGTGAACGGCATTACGATCATCGATGACTTCGCCCATCACCCCACCGCGATCGCCGGAACGCTGAAGGCCCTGCGCGCCCGTTACGCCGGAGCGCGACTCTGGGCGATCCTCGAACCTCGCTCCAACACGCTCAGACGACGCGTGTTGCAAAGCGACCTCGCCTGCAGCCTGGCCGGAGCCGACGAAGTGATCGTCGCGAATGTCTTTCGCTCCGAAGCTGTGCCGGAAAACGAACGCCTGGAGCTGCCGGCATTGGCCGCCGAGATCAAGCAGAACGGCCGTTCAGTCCGCCTTTTGGCGGATGCCGATGCCATCGTTCAAGCGATTGCGCCCGAACTGCGCAGCGGAGACGTGGTTGCGATTCTTTCCAATGGTGGCTTCGGTGGAATCTACGAGAAGCTCCCAGCTCGACTGCGCGAGTTGGCAAACGACAAATGACCCGTCACGCCCTCCCTCGCACTTTCCAACTCGCACTTTCCATCGCGTTGCTGACGATCTGCTGCGACGCCGTAGACACCGCCTACACGATTTCCCTGGAGTCCCCGGCGGAGCACCTCGTCCAGGTGCAGATCATTTTGCCGTCCGGCCCGGCCACACGCGAACTCCAACTCCCCGTTTGGAACGCTCTTTACCAGGTTCGCAACTTTGCGCAGTTCGTGAACTGGATTCGTGCCAAGGATCGCGCCGGTGCTCCGTTGCAGCTTCGGGCACTTGATGCTAGCCGCTGGCGACTTGAAGATGCTGCGAACGGCGCCATCGTCGAATATCAGATCTACGTCGACTCGTTCGGCCCTTTCGGCGCGCAACTCAACTCTTGCCATGCCTTCTTCAACCTCGCGCAGATTCTGATCTACCCTGTCGATGCCCGCAACGCACCCATGACGGTTCGCTTCTCGCATGTTCCTGGAAAATGGCATATCGCGACGCCGCTACCATCGAGTTCGGATACTTATTGGGCCGATAATTACGACCGGCTGGTCGATTCACCAGTTGAAATCAGTGAGTTTCGTGAGTTTCATTTCGATGAGGCCGGCGGACGTTTCCGGGTGATCATCGATGCCGATTCAACCGACTACGACCCCGACAAGATTGTTGCTAACCTGCACAAGATCGTCGTCGCCGCGACTTCCTGGATGAACGACCGCCCGTTTGACAACTACACTTTCTTCTACCACTTTCCGCGCGGCCCGGCAGGCGGTGGAATGGAGCATGCGTACTCGACCGCAATCGAGATCGACGCCGAAACCATTCGCCGCACCCTGTTTCCGCTGAACTCCGTCACGGCTCATGAGTTTTTTCATCTCTGGAACGTGAAACGCATTCGCCCGCAGAGCCTCGAACCGATCGATTACACAAAGGAAAACTTCACGCGTGTGCTGTGGTTTAGCGAGGGCGTAACCAGCACGGCGGAGGAAATCATTCAGCTTCGTGCCGGGCTCATGGAGCAAAAGCAATTCCTGAGCCGCCTGGGTGCGCAGATCTCCGAACTGGAGAATCGCCCCGCTCACCTCACCCAATCCGCCGAGGTCTCCAGTCTTGATGCCTGGCTCGAAGGATCCGATTACTACCGCCGGCCCGAGCGCAGCGTCTCGTATTACGACAAAGGAGAACTCCTCGGATCCATGCTCGATCTCGCCATCCGTGAAGCCAGCCACGGCCGTGCCTCGTTGCGTGAACTCTTTCAATGGATGAACGCAACCTACGCCAGGAAAGGCCAGTTCTTCGCTGATTCCGACGGGGTACGTCAGGCCGCTGAAGTGATCAGCCACACCGATTTCGGTTGGTTCTTCACAAAGTACGTCTCAGGCACCGAAGAGATTCCTTGGAACGACTTTCTGCGGTATGTCGGCCTGCGCGTCGAGCAGTTCTCGATCAGTGTGCCCGACCCGGGATTCAGCGCCTCGCGTAATTTCGACGGCCCCATGTCCGTTGTGGCCGTTACCCCTGGCGGCGAAGCCGACCAGGCCGGATTGCAGGTCGGCGACATCGTCACTGAAGTTCAAGGCAAACCCGCAGGCGAAGAAACCAATCAGCAATTGTCCCGGATGCAGTCCGGAGACACGATCTCGATCAAGATTCGCTCCCGGGGTCTGGATCGCGAGCTCCATTGGAAGGTCACCAGTCGTCCGCAGCTCTCTTATCAGGTAAGTGAGATCGACCAGGCTACGTCCGAACAACGCGCCCACCGCGCTGCCTGGCTCAAGGGCGAAGCAGAATTGTCAGGAGCGCTAGCGCAATGATCCGCACCTTGATCATGCTGACCTTCTGGGCGATCGCCGCCCCCTTCGCCGCAATAATCGGATTCCCTTGGACACTTTTGACCGGCGACGTCAGCCTGCTCTACCGCATGTTCACATGGGGAGCCTTCAAAGGCGTCCGGTTTGCTGGAGTGCGCGTCGAAACCATCGGCCTCGACCGCTTTGATCACTCTCGCAGCTATATCTTCATGACGAACCACGCATCGAATCTCGATCCGCCAATCGAAGTTCCGCTAATCCCTCGCCGCACGTCGGTCATGGTGAAGAAAGAACTGTTCAACACACCCATTCTCGGCGCGGCCATGCGCTTGGGAAACCTGGTGCCGGTGGATCGCGGCAATCGGGAAGCCGGAATCGAAGCCGTCCACGCCGCCAAATCTGTTGTCGGTCAGGGGATCAATATGATCATTTACGTGGAAGGTAAACGTTCTTTCGACGGGAAACTACTCCCTTTCAAGAAAGGCCCGTTCTACCTTGCGATGGAGTGCGGAGTGCCGGTTATCCCGATGACGATTGTCGGCACACACTCCGCGATGCCGAAAACAAGATTTGCGATCAAGCCGGGGAACATTCAGGTCATCTTCCATCCCCCGATCGAACCCAGAGATTTCGGCACCCGCGAGTGTTTGATGGAGAAGGTGCGTGCCGCGATCGAAAGCGGATTGCCGGAAGAGTATCGGCAGACTTCGAATCCCTGAGCCAGATCCCGCATAAGCTCTGCGCGACTGCACTTAGGGGCGCCCTTCGCTCGGCACCGCCAAGTACCTGACAGCCTACCGCTTGTACCCAATCTTGCGTAGCAAATCATGCCGCCAGGTGATGTCGCTCGCCCCCTCAACACCCTTCGGAGAACTTCCATCGATGACTCCCAGGACACCGCGCCCTTGTTCGCTCTCCGCCACGATGATTTCCACCGGATTCGCCGTCGCGCAGAATATGCTGCAAATCTCTGGCACGTTGCGAAGTGCGCCCAGCAAGTTAATGGGATAGGCATCTTGCAGCAGAAGCACAAATGTATGTCCCGCTCCGAGCGCTTGGGCATTCCGCACGGCCGCATCCCGAAGCGCCGCGTCATTCCCCTCTGACCGCGTCAGACACGCCCCGGAACTCTCATTGAACGCCAGGCCAAATTTGACCTGCGGTACAGTCGTAGCCACCGCCTCATAAATGTCTTCTACGGTCTTGATGAAATGTGACTGGCCGACAACGATGTTGGTCTCGGCGGGAAACTCCATCCGAACCGATTTGATTTCGAGCATCATGATCTCCGCTGATGGGAGATTCTACGCCCGCGAGCGCAATTCAACACCAGTCGGCTCAGTTGGTTCAAGCGTAATGAAGATCTATCCTTACTTGATCGCTTGGGCGCGGTCCACCTCGTTCGCCCTCAACAGGTTGGATCTCAGGGCGCCGATGACGCATCACGAGCCACTCGTTAAGTAGTTCGCAAGCTCCTGGGCAAAGGGTGTCAGGTCGAAGGATTGCCAGTCAGTAGTGTTGCCAACCTGAAAGATTGTAAAGCCAGGGATCTCGGGATCTTGTTTCAATTGGGCATCGAACCACTTCAGCCATGAGAGATACTGATCGCTACTCAGCTGTCCTTGCCAACCCGTTGAGCTTGTCGTCAGATACCCGCCCTCGCTCACGACGAGCGGAATGCCCGCAAGACCGTTCTGATCCCGAACTTGACGGTAGTACAGTGCATATGCGGCCTCCGTACTAACACTGGTGGTCGCACCAAACGTGTAGGAATGATAGCTCCAGCCCCATCTGTATGCTTTAAGCTTCATCGCTGCCGCAACCGGGCTAAAAACCGAAGCCGGAGAAGGCTGGCCGGCGACCAACGACCCCACCAACGGATTGTAACCGGCTCTATGCATGAGATCGGCAAGGCTCGACCAGAACGTGGCCACCCAGTTGGCCGTGGTCGGATCGCTGTACCAGTTCGGCAGATTATCTAATTCGTTGGGTCCCTCCAGCCAGTCGATTTGGCTTGCCGGGCCCGCCGCACTCAGGCCCTGTGTCGACATCTTGTTCCAGAAATCGTTGGCAGAAGCGGTGGGATCGTCGGCTGCACCATACACTGCCATGGAACTCGGAACATAGACCCTGAGGATCACGACCCCACCCGGACAGCGGCTCTTGTAACTGGAGATCGCCAGATCGATCCCAGCGTATGGAGCCACCCATTTCGCTACTCGCGGACACGCACCAAGAATAGTGCCGGCACCGGCATTATTCGGGGCCCCGAGTATGTGAGGGCCCAACTTGCTGGACGACAACGGCGGGGGAGGAGGCGGTGGCGGCGGGCCGGGGCTACTCCCTCCACAACCTGCCGAGCCGAATAAAACCGCCAGGCACAACAAAGAAGCCATCTTGGTCGTCGGCCCAATGGCATGGCTCATGTGCCTGGAACGCACAATCGGTTTCACCGATAGATTTCTCCGTGCAGCCGTGAGCCTGGTGTGGAATCCTTCATTGCCGGGTTGCCCTGTCAAGTTTTGACACCCCCTGTTTAGAGCGTCAGAAGTTAATGTGAAATCCCACTATCACTCGAGTTCGCCTATTCCTTCTTCCGCACCGCGCGCGCAATCTCGGGCAACCGTGGCAGGATCGCCGAATACTTCAGCCAGAGCCTGTGATCTACCGCCGGAGCGCCGCTCACCAAAGCTCCAGCCGGGATATCTCCCGCCACACCACTCTGCGGCGTAACAATGGCGTTATCCCCTACCTTGACGTGCCCCACGACCCCGACCTGCCCGGTGAGTATCACACGATTCCCAATCACCGTCGATCCGGCAACTCCAACCTGCGCGCAGAGCAGCGCATCCTCGCCTACAGTCGAACCGTGTCCGACCTGCACGAGATTGTCGACCTTCACACCGCGCTTGATCCGCGTCTCGCCAACGCTCGCGCGATCAATACACGAATTCGCCTGAACCTCGACATCGTCCTCGATAATTACCGGCGCCGGTTGCGGAATTTTGTGCCAGTGCCCCTCGGCAGTACGAGCAAAGCCAAATCCATCGCTGCCGATGACGACGCCGTTGTGCAGTAGCACGTTGTTGCCAATCCGGCAGTTCTCGCGCACCACGGCATGCGAATGCGCAAAAAAGTTATCGCCGATTTTTGCCCCGCGATAAATCACCACATGCGCGAGTAATACCGCATTGGCCCCGATTTCGACATCTTCATCGATGACAACGTAAGGCCCGACATGCACGCCAGGTCCAATGCGCGCGCCCACGTGCACCATTGCGGTCGGATGTTTTCCAGGCACATACCGGCGCGGCGGATGAAACAATTCCAGCGCCCGCGCAAACGAAAGGTAAGGATCCTTCGCCCGCAGCATCGCGCTCGGGATCGCAGGGAAGTCCTCGCCGACAATCACAGCCGACGCCCGTGTAGTCCGCGCCGCCGCCGCATACTTCGGGTTGGAAACGAAGCTCAATTCCCCCGGCCCGGCCTGTTCAATCCCATTCAGCCCGCGAATCTCCATCTCAGGAGACCCATTCTCAAGACGCACTTCAAGAGCCGCAACAATCGCAGAAAGTTTCATGGATGTTGAGTGATGACGTGATAAATCGTACACCAGGAATGCCCACCTCCCCCGGGAGGAAAGCGCGGGCATCTGGGTCTAAGTCCTTACAGTCCCCTTCATTGCACTGTGAGTGTGAAGTTGCCTTGGCTTGTGAGATTACCCGCGCGTGCGATCACGGTCACCGTGTAGGTACCAGCGGGCGTCCCCGGATCCTGGCGATGTGAAGAGCCACCACCACACGCCGGCAGAAACACAATGGTCAGCAATATCAGGGCTGCCACCGTCCTGCCGCGGCGTCGTCGCGGTGCGGCAACGAGCATCAACCCAAGCGGAAGCCCTCCGCCGAGCAACACCGCGTAGTAGTACCGCTGCTCGTCCGAATGCAGCCGTACTGTGTGCGGCCCCAAGGTGTTGACCGTCATACTCGTGTTCACTATCGTTGTCGGCCCTTGACTGCTAGCCGAGGCCGAAGAGCAGGTCGCTTCCGCCGGAAGGCCGCTGCACGTGAAACTGATCGCAGTGGTGAAGTTTGTGGATGCGACGATCCCGATACTGGTAGAGCCGGACATTCCCGGACTACTGATGGACACATCCGTCGGCCCTGATACCCATGCAAATCCCGGCTGAATCGTGAATGTGACCGGCGTGGCACTATTACTATTCGAAAAACTGGCATCACCCGCGTAGCTGGCCGAGATTGAGTGATTGCCTGCGTCGAAGCTGATGATCCCGTCGCCAATGGAAGTGTTGCCTTGACTGTTCAGAGGCGACGGGTTTGGCACCTGCACGGGGGGCAGGATCTGCGGGTTCGACGTCGGAATCGCACCGAGACTGTCGGTGAATGTCACTGAACCAGTAGGCACACCCACTCCTGAGGTGCCCGGCATGACATCTGCCCTCACAAAAATGAGGCTGCCGAACGGGAACGTGTTATTTGCGGTTGTAATCGGATTGTTGTTTTGATCGAGCCCCGAAAGAATTGTCTTGCTGGTCTCCGTGTTCATCGTAACTTGAATTGGTGTCGAATCGCTGGCCGCGAAAGTACCATCGCCCGCATAGTGCGCACTGACCGTGTATGTACCGCCGGGAAGCAGGCTGGTATTTCCCGAAAATGCGCCGCTGCTCCCCAGCGCGAACCACGTTACTCCAGTCTGATTCGTCAGCGACCCCGCAGGCCCGGTAGCGGCCATCAAGGCAACGTCCCCATTCGGAGTCGTGGTGTTCGAGGTAACCGTTCCGGCCACCGACACAGATGAGCCGTGACCTACTGTAAGGGCCGTCGTTGAGCCGTTTAGCGTCAGGATCGTTGTGGTGGCATTAAAGTTCGCGCTGTGCCACGCAGTGACCAGATTGGCGACGTTGACCGAGCCCAGACCCGAGGCCAGATCATATCCCGCCGCCGCCGCATACAGACCGTTGGGATATCCGGCTTCTCCGGGCACGGAGATGTTCCCGGAAGTGACATCGTTGAACACGCACCCACTATCCGTCGGGGTCGACGTATTGGATGCATCGCACGCCGTCTTCGCGGTTTGCTGCGCCAGGGCCAGTGGATAGAGCACGTAGTTGGCGTTTCCTTGCGGTCCGCCCTGGCCCTCATCCACTAGAGACATGATGCTGGCAAATGACGGCGCTGCCGCCGACGTTCCGAACACTCCCGCAAACGAGATGAACCCTTGCGCATCGGGCACACAGGATCCCTGCAGGCAGATGAGATACAAATCATGTCCCGCTGACGTCAATGACACATCTGGGATGTCCCGCCACGTGTCGCCGTTCGTTCCGGTCACTCCAGATTGCCAGGAGGGCTTGGGGAAGTAAATGCTTGCGCCACCTCCTCCCGCGCCTAAAGGAGGCTGGAACTGCTGGCACTGCGAGGTGCAGGTTTCATTCCACACTTCCTCGGGGATATATCGGAGAGCCGAGCCAAATGCGGTGTTGTTCGTGCCCCAGTACATGGCGTCCTGGCCGTGCTCGTTGAACATTGTTCCGCCCATGGCCACCGTAAACGGACTCGACGCAAGCACGTTCACCGAGAGCCCACCGATGGCGGTCGTTTCGCTCAGGTCATCGCACCCTTCCGCCCCGGTGTCTCCTGCAGAAACCATGTATGTGATGCCTTGCGCCGCGGCCTGTTCGGCCAGCATGGAAATCCCCTGCGCGTCGCCGCTGGTGACGGCTGCCTCGCATATGCCGAAGCTCTCCGTCATGATCGCGCCCAGATTGTTATCGACAATGTACAGTTCGGAAAGATCGATACCGTCCGTACTGTTGGTCGATCCGGAGACAACAAACTCGACATTGGCATTCGGAGCTACTGCTCCCGCCCAGGAGGCGTCGAGAGTCCCCTCAAGTTCGTCCGTCCCTCCAAAGTCGCCGGGATCGGGACCATTCACGACGATACTGAAAGAGTTAGTCGCTCCGAAGACATTCCGGAAATCCGAAATGTCCTGGCCCTGGTTGTAAAGGTTGCTGCGGCCAACCACGGCAATCGTGACCCCCGCTCCGGTGAGTGGGCTGGCCGAGGAATTGTAGATCGTGCGGTAATCGTCCGGAGTCAGCGCATGCAGCCCCCCGCTACTGGAAGTGAACTCCGGGCGCGCTTTCCCCGCAAGCTTTGCCGGAACATATTTCTCGCCAAGGTGCACCATCGGCTTCTTCACGAAATTGTGCAGCGTCTTGATACCCGCCACCGCCGGCGCCAGCGCCGCCGGAATGCTGGGATCGCTAGCGTTCGCCCAATGCTGCTCTCCATTCACGATGTACCGGTGAATGCTGGCATGAAACGTTTCCTGCACCTGGCTCGCGGATCCGGAAAACTCCAGCACGGTCCGCCCCTTCGTCGCTCCCACCTGGAATCCATGCGACTGCAACCATGATGTGATCATCTGCATGTCGGCATCGCTCGGCCCGAACTGCGCTCCGAATTGTTCTGGCGTAAGCCATTTGTGGTAATAGGGAGAATTCTTGTCCTGTTGGTTATCCAGCAACCTGCGCAGTGCGGTTTGCTGTTCGGCACTACGCCTCAGCACGAGCAGCATCCGTTCCAGCGGCAGGGTTGCCGGAGCCGTGCCTAAATCAAATTCCCGGCGCGCCAAAGGATGCGTGTTGCCCTTCAACACCTTGACCTGCGATTCGTCGAGAGCTTCTGTGATCAGCGGGCGAGAAACGACGGCGACGGTCTTTGCTGGTTCCTGCGCAGCCGCCCGTGCACACAGGATTTGCCCACCAGGAATGACTGCACATACGAAAAACACAGCAGTGAAAACAGACTTCAGCAGGGAAGGGAGAAGAGCGCGCATGAAGACACCTCAACCTGGGTTCGACAATGTCCACGGAAAATGAACGGACGGAGGAAGGGAGTATCGCCGCTCAAATTTCTCAATGGCCCGAAGGCCGGTGGACACGACACAGTACAGCAACCGGGGCTCAGTTTCAAACCAATTTATGTCCCGTTTGCGCGACAAAACCTCCGCCGAGAGTCGCGTTTCCTGCGTGCACTAGTGAGAGTTCCCGGGAATCGCCATGGATGGCATACTGGCCCAACATTCTACATTTTGGGGGAATCATGAGTCGTGCTTGTAAAAGCATACTGGCGGTATTTTTTTGCACATTCGCGGCCGTGGCATCAGCGCAGACCTATACCATCACCGATCTCGGCGTACTCAACGGCGACAGTGAGAGCAGTGGGTTCTGGATCAACGATCTCGGCGACGTCGTTGGCTGTTCTGATACCCAAACCACGTACGGATACCCTTGCACCGGTCTGGTTCCCGGACAGCGTGCGTTCTACTGGAGCCGCGGTAAAGGGATGAAAAAACTGTCCACGCTTCCCGGTGGCACAGTCGGCGGCGCAATCGGAATTAACGACGCCGGGGCCGTTGTCGGTTACTCCAACATGAAGGGGCACGCTGCCACAGATTTCTTTGCGGTGAAGTGGTCGCCTAGCGGTGCCATCACCAACCTGGGCACGCTTTCCGGTGGTTCTTCCAGTGCGGCCTTCCAGATCAATTCTGCGGGCGAAATCTCCGGTGATTCTTTCATGCCCAGCGGCGTCGTCAATGCGGCGAGATGGAGCAATAACAAGATAAGAAATCTCGGCAAGTTGCAGGGGGCCATCTTCTCCGCTGGCCTCGCCATCAACGATAACGGCCATATCGTCGGCGAATCGGTTTTCAGCTACGGTCCGCCGTTTGTGTCGCATGGATTCCTGTGGAACGGCTCGGCCATGAAAGATCTGGGCACGCTCCCAGGCGGCAACTCGAGCATGGCCAATGCGATTAATTCTCTGGGAATCATCGTAGGACAATCCGACGGCCTTCACACCGCTAGCCAGTGGCATGCCGTCCAGTGGAATGCTGCAGGGAAGATAAGAGACCTCGGTTTATTGAAGGGAGGCACCTACAGCGTCGCGTTCGGCGTGAATGACTCTGGCGTGGTCGTTGGCTACGGCAACATCGCCAATAACGCCCCCCACGCCTTGATGTGGACAGCCGCCAAAGGAATGCAGGACCTGAACTCCCTGATCCCACAGAACTCGGGATGGACCCTGATCAACGCGAATGCGATCAACAACGTCGGCCAGATTACTGGCTACGGCAGCAGGCAAGGGCACAACCACGCCTTTGTGCTCACGCCGGTGAACTAAGCTCATGTCGGGACAGCCGCCTCGGCTGTCCCGAAGCGAAGCTCTTCACTTGACGGTCGAGATTGAACCTCTCACTGCTCGAACATCGTCACCTGCCGCTGATCCTCTGCCGCGCGGCGGGCACGGCGGGTGGCCCCGATGACTGCCAGCACGGTCAGCGATTCCAGCGCCGTACGCGGCACAAAGATGCGCTGCGTGTTCGAGCGCTGATCAGGAGGGTTCACGAGATATCCTTCGGGCGTAGTCTGCATCAGGTCCGCTGGCATCAGGCCTTCCAGTACTTCACTGTCTTTGAATCGCAGGCGCACCCACAATCCCTCCGCCCGCGGACGGGAAGTGAAAGTCTTGCGCGTAAGCGACTCCGCTTCTCCAAACTCTCGGACGAAGTACACGCCCTTGATCTCGCGTAGATCAATCGAGATCACCGTCCCGGAAGTATTCAGCACTTCAACTTTGCCGTCATTCACAAACTGCGTAGGCGAGACATATCCCGAGACGGAGTCGCGATCCATCTTGCGGACGATCACTTTCTTGTGCGTCGAAGGCATTGAAATGCACAGTCCGGTGACCACAGGTCAGAAGCCAAAATGCAAAAGGGCTGGCCACCGTCACTGAACTTCCGATTCTCGCACTTTTTCCATGCGTGCACGTGGAATCCCTCTAAGCAGTAGCCAAAATATAAACGTTGTGTTATTTTCTTGAGTTTGCCAGAGAGATTCCATTCTGTATAAGTAGTTGGTATCAGGCCACTTGCGTCTGAGTGGCTCAAGGTTCGGTTGCGCCGTGCCACCTGGCCTGTGGAAATCCTGTGGAAAGATCGGCAAATCGAGCCCTCCCCCGGCGCGATTCCGGCATCGAATCGCGTTTGGCCAAAGGGGCCTGACAGCCGCTTGAAAGCGAATGGCTGATTACATTTATACGATGGAACTCCGGCTGACCCCGGACCAGCTGAAGGGCGTCGGCCTCGTGCAAGACGTCGTCCGCGCCGCGGGCATGAATCTTTACCTTACGGGTGGGGCCATCCGCGACATCATCAGCGGATTCAACATCCGTGATCTGGATTTCACCGTCCAGGGCAATCCCCTAAAGCTCATCAAGGATTTCGAGAAGGCCGGTGCCAAGATCACCGCGATCGAAGAGGACATCCGCACGATCTTTTTGGCATTACCGGGGAACGCGCGTGCCGAAGTCAGCATGGCGCGCACCGAACGCTATGAGAAGACGGGCAAGCCGCCCATCGTGATGCCCTCGACCATTCACGAAGATCTGCGCCGCCGCGATTTCACCGTTAACGCCATGGCGCTGTCGCTGAACGAGGGCTCCCGCGGCCTGCTGCTCGACCCCTTCAACGGCGTCGCCGACATCGAAGCCAAGCTGATTCGCATCCTGCATAACTATTCCTTCCTCGAAGATCCTTCCCGGTTGATTCGCGCCACGCGCTTCGCAGCGCGCTTCCACTGGCCACTCGAGGAACGCACACAGGCGCGCTACGATGCGGCCAAAGAAGGGAAGTACATCGACCACATCCTGAGGTCGTCCATCGGGCACGAGATTGCCGCGTTGGCTCATGAGGACGATCCGCTGAATGTCGTCAAGATGCTCGAGAAAGAAAGCTGGCTCGAGATCTTGCATCCACACTGGACGGTGGCGAAAGTCGATACCAACGGCTTGACCGCCCTGATGAAGACACGCCAACAGATGGTCGATCTTGGCTACACACCCGATGCCGGACCCGCCGTGATGTATTTCCTGACGTCGCATTTCTCGGATAAGGACAGCAGCGAAATCCAAAAGCTGATCCCGCGCAAGGATCTGGTCGAGGCCTGGCGCGATATCGAGGACCATGCCAAGGAACTCGCGAAGCGGTTGATGGGCAAGGAGGCTGCGACACCATCGCGCACCTGGCAACTGCTCTCGTCTGCACGTCCAGAGATGGTGCTGTTCCTTGCCGTGACGGCCAAGCAGCAATCCGTTGAGCAGAAGATCAAGAACTACCTTACGAAGTGGCGGCAGGTGCAGCAGAAGATTCCGTTGCCGGAGATGACAGAACTACTGATCACGCCGCAGCTGCCGATTTATCCCAAACTGGCCAACGACGTGTTCATGCTCTTGCTCGACGGCAAGCTGCGTTCGCGCACCGAGACGCTGAAATTCCTGAAGCCCTTTGCCCCGCCACCACCACCTCCACCCCCGGCACCACGTCGTGGGAGAGCTGCGAAAGTGGCCGCGCAAGCTGCGGCTCAGGGAAGTGCGGGTCAACCTGTGGCGAAAGGGAAGAAGGGCAAAGCGGCCGCTCCTCCGCCACCTCCTCCACCTACAAAACCCGAACCCAAGGCGGTCGAGAAAAGCAAACCGGCAAAACCAGCCGCCTCTCCGCCGAAGCCGGTCGCGAAGCAGACTCCGAAGCCGGTGAAGAAGCACGCTGCAAAGGCACCTGCGAAGAAAGCAAAGGGGAAAGGGAAGTAGCTCTTGCCCAACAAGGAGGCTTCATGACGCCCTTGGAGTCTCACTAAGACAGGGGAGAAGAGAAAAGCGCCGCCAAGCGCATCCTGCAGATCGCTCCGACCTATGCCTGGATGATCGGTACGGTATTTCTTGCAGCTGGCCGCATCAATTGGCTTCGGGGATGGATCTGCGCGCTTTTATGGGTGGTCTCATTCCCTTCGCGGAAACCAGCGTGCGGATTCAGCACGATCGCGGTCACAGCGTTGTGACGGCAGGTCCATACTACTTCATCCGCCATCTCATGTACGTGGGCGCAAGCATGATGTATCTCTCCACACCTTTCGTTTGGGGATCACTGTGGGCATTAGCCGTGGTGCTGTGATTACGGTCCTATTCGTAGTGCGCACGGCATTAAAAGATCAAACTCTTCGCCGCGAACTCGCAGGCTATGAAGAATACCCGTCGCAAACCCGATGTCGCTTGCCGCCGCGAGTTGGTAAAGCCTTCGAGCGGGGGTGCGCAGGCCCCCCTGTTGGACTGTGAAAATTGAGATCCGGCAAACCTAACTCCGCATTGCTGATCTTCTCGGTTCTGGTCGCGATCACGATATTTCCGCTGGCGGATGTCATCTGGGTGCGTGTGGGCGAAAAGGCATTTGCGATATCCCTGTTTTTGCTCGCCATTTCCCTTGGGCCTTGCCTGACCTATTACGCTGTTGCCGCCAAGCCTCGCAAGCAAGTGGCGCGGAAGCTCGTGCTGTTCACAGGCGGGCTCAGCATCATCTCCTTCGCGGTGCTTGGCAAAGCCAATGTGGATCTCGAAGGCTTCTTCATGTTGCTCTTCCTGGGCACAACAGGCGCGGCCATAGGACACACACTGATCACCGTAGTTATCGGCCCCCTGTTCTTTGGGAGATTTCTGTGCGGATGGGGCTGCTGGCGTGCCATGATTCTGGAACTGCTGCCGCTTACCCACAGTCCGGGCCGCCGCTCGGGGGCCTGGAAGGTTGTTCCGTTCTTCGGACTTGGCCTGAGCGTCAGCGCTTCGGCTGCCTCTGTATTCTTGTTCGCCGATCGCCCGGGAGGCATGCCCGGCGCTATGCATTCGGGTGGCTTGCGCGGCATCCTGATCGGGGTCGCGGCCTACTACGCAGCTTCGATCAGCATGGCTTTTGCCCTGCGGGATCAGCGCGCCTTCTGTAAGTACCTGTGTCCGAGCGGCCTCATCTTGGGGATGACGAGCCGACCATCCATCCTCAAGATGACGCCGACGGCTCAACTCTGCAACCGATGTGGCGCCTGCACGAAGGTTTGCCCCATGGACATCGATGTGGCACATTTTGCTGCGCTCGGGAATCGCGTGCGTTCGGGGCAGTGCATCCTCTGCCAGCGCTGCGCCAACGTGTGTCCTACAGGTGCCCTGCGCCTCGCGCCTAGAATTTGACGCTACCGGCCCGCGCCATTCGTCCCACAACGGAAAGATCTTAAGAAAAACCGGCAGGCAAACTGGCCTGAGAAAAGATCGATCCGACGTCGACTTCTTGAGGGTGATTAGGATCACAGGTTGGGGTGATGCAGGGCATCGTCATCCTCTACCCCTCCGCCCACACTGATTTCGAGCGGGGCTCCCGTCTCGCCCGGCTCGCCGGGCCGCGGGAAGCCGGGGGGTGTTTTATGACTCTAACGGTGCTCACCATCGTCATCGCAGTTCTGGTTTTGGCCATCGCCCTGTTTATCTTCCGCGCGGTCCCCGGAGTGCAGGCGTATTTCAGGCTTCGCGGGAAACGTCTGGTGACCTGTCCGGAGACACGCGCTCCCGCCGCTGTCGACGTCGCCGCGGGAGAAGCCGCGCTCGGAGCTTTCGTCAACGAACCAACGTTACGGCTCCAGGAATGTTCCCGCTGGCCCGAACGCGAGAATTGCGGTCAGGAGTGTCTGCAGCAGATCGAGGCCGATCCGCAGAACTGCCTCGTGTGGAATATCGTGGCCAAATGGTACGAAGGAAAAAATTGCGTGTTCTGCCGCAAGCCTATCGGCGCATTACACCATCTCGATCACGTGCCTGCGCTACTAGGACCGGACTTCAAAACTTCGGAGTGGAAGGAGATTGCTCCCCAGGACCTTCCGCAGGTCTTTTCCACCCATCAGCCAGTCTGTTGGAATTGCCATGTGGCTGCGACCTTCCGCCGATTGCATCCCGATCTGGTCACGGATCGTCCTGTCGAAGCGAAGCGCATGATGTAGATGGCTGTGTGCGGACGGACGACTCGTCCGTCCCGCGCTTCTGAGCGAAGCGAAGAGGCGCAACACCGGCCCTGGGTGGCGCGGCGCAACAACTCTGACTCGTAGCGGCCGCGACATTGCGCTTGGCGCACTCCCGGTTGAGGCGTCCGGGGCCACCTAATTCCCTCGGCCACAGGATGTTGTTGCTATGGCTTCTCCACCGTGATTCCCGGCTCGCTCTTCGTCTTGCGCAATTTCCGTCGGATGTCAGGCCAGAATTCCTTGATCACGATCGTCATCGTGTCATAGGCATATTGCGTTCCCCAGACTTTAGCGGCATTTTCAAGGGTTCGGTCTGATGGAATGTAGCGGTATACTCCGGGCGTTGTCGTGGTTACGACCTTGCTTGTGGGGTGATAACTGAAAGTCGAAATCGCTGCCGCCATCGCCCCTCCTACCACTTCAGAGTAGTTGAATTGATTTTTCCCGGAATCCCCTCGCGTGATCAGGTTTCGGCTCATCGCGTAAAACGCCCGGTGCATGAAACTTCCATGCCCTGATTGGAAATATCGCGGATCCTGGTGCAGCAGAGAAGGGAGAATAGCTCCGGTCATGAAATTCTCGATCGTGCCGTCCGCAAAAGATGCCGCGTAGCGCTTCCCATAGCCCGCCCAGCCCTGGCCATATCCCGGCTCACTGTCCTGTGCCTGACTGATTCCGGAAAGAAATGCGTGCCAAGGGTACTGCGAGTAATCGAAACTGCCGCGGACTGTGACCGCAAATTTCTGTTTGGCGGTGAGCGGCGGCACACGGCCGGCATTCTCTAAGGTCAGGAAGTTTGGCAGCGTGAAGAAGAGGCGGTCGTTCGATGTCCCCTGCCCCGCGCTTTCGCTGGTCGTCTTGGCATCTTTCTTCGTCTGCGTGTCGACCGGTTGTGGCGGAGTAGATGTCTGCATACCCGCTGGCGCCGATTGCGTTGGAGCAGAAGATGAAGAACTTGGTGCACTCTGCTGCGCGGCGCCGGGCAAGAGCAGAATGCTCCAAAAAACGAACACACCCGCGAGCCGCGTTACCAGCTTGGTCGCCAAATAATATCTCCTCGACTGAACTCTGATTTACTCGGAAAAAGCGCTTGCTTGGATTCTACTGAATACCGTTGCTTGCGCGCGCTGCAGATGTCGCCTCTTTACAAGGATTTACAAACGTTGGTCACGAACTGGAAACGCACGAGAGCAAGCCATAGAGTTGGCGGTTTTCGGTGCGTAATTTTGTGATTGCAGCTCCGGCTACCTGCTGCACATGGTTACCGTTGCGGCAGGGGCTTTTCCTCCAGATGTTCCACCGACGCCGCCCCGGCCAAAGTGCGAGCGTTCTTACCATGAAAAAACAGCAGATGGACCAGGAACATCGTCACCAGCACCGCGCCGAACGTGCACACGATGGTGGCGCCCGTAGGAAGATCCAGCAACACGGAAAAGTAAATCCCCAAAGCAGAAACCAGTGTGCCCATCGTCCAGCCGATCGCCAGGCGACGGCCGACCCGGTCTGCAAACAACATCGCACCAACGGAAGGCACAATGAGATAGCAGAAAACCAGCAACACGCCGGCGATGGCCACGGAAGAAGTCACGACAAATCCGAAGGAGGCATAGAACAGAAAATCCCAGAACCGGATGCTGATGCCCTCGGCTTCCGCCTGCTCGGGATTGGTCGAGATCATTAGGAAGCGGCGGCGGAAAATGTAATGGAATGCGCCGATCGCTCCATAAAGCAGGGCTGTTTTCACCACATCGTGACGCGAGACCGCGAGAATATTCCCGACCAGCATATCCTTCAAATGCTCGGTCTCTCCGGTGGCCTTGCTCATGGCAAGAATGGCTCCGGCCGACGCGACCGCATATGCGATTCCGATAAACGCTTCCTGCGGGATGTGTCCGCGGCGCGTGCGGGCAAATGCAAAGACCGCTGCCCCCACGAACGTGAAGGCCAGGCTCAGCCAGTATGCCCCCGCTCCGTGCGGATCCATTCCAATCAGGATCGCTACCGTGGCGCCAAGTGCAGCAATCTGGGCGAGCGCCAGGTCCACGAAGATCACGCCACGCTCGACAACGTGTACACCCAGGTAAGCGTGGATCCCGGTCAAAATCAGGCTCGCCATAAACGGCCATAGCAGAAACGCCAAAATTTCCATATTGTCCCTTTGGACTACTGGAATGCTTTCTTGAGCAAATCGATATCGTAATCGAAGAGCTCAAAATAGTTTGTCACCTGCTTTTCACCGCCGACCGACGGAAGATACACCTGCACCTTCGCACCCGTTGCAGAGCCGATGCTGTTGGGAGTCTTCAAATCGAAATACGGCTCGACCAGCACCAGCTTGCAGGTCTCGCGTTTCATCAGCCCGATCAGGTCAAGCGTGTGGCTGGGCGTCGGCGGAATACCGGGACGCGGTTCCACGTATCCGATCACATCGAGGTGAAAGTGCTTGGCGAAATTCGTGAATGAGTTGTGATATGTCACCACTTTGCGCCCACGATAGGGAGCCATCTCCGCGTCCCACTTCTGCTCGGCCGCGGTCAGGCGCTTGTCGAAATCCTGAAACCGCTCCTGGAAGTAGGAACCGTCCGCCGGATCAAGTTCCGCCAGTTTGGCCGCAATGCCTTTCGCCACCCGCCGCCCATTGTCAGGATCAAGCCAATAGTGCGGATTCCCCAATGGATGTACATCGCCCATAGCTCGCGTAACCACGCCTTGCGGGATTTCCAGAATCTCCGCGAATTGCGACGCATCGAAGTACCCGCCCGCACCCACTTGAATGCGGGGATTGCCGCTCTGCGTGATGAGCGGCGGCAACCATCCGATTTCCAACTGCAGCCCAACCACGATCAGCAGATCAGCCTGCCGAAGTTTCAGCAGAAAGCTCGGCTTGGCCTCCACAAAGTGCGGATCCTGATATCCCTTGGCAATCGAATCTACGCTGATGCGGTCGCCGCCGACCTCCTGCGCCAACGAGGCCATGTCGGTTGTGGCCGTCACGACGTTGAGTTTCTTGGCTACAGCCAATGAGGGAAATAACAGCAGACAAATAAACAGAAACAGGGAAGGGCGCGAGTTCACTCGCGCCTCCACGTGTCCGCCAACCGGCCGTGCCTTACCGCCTGAGGCTTGCTTTCCTGCTGCCCTATGCACTCTTGCAGGAACCTTGTGCGTTTCGGTCACAGCGGCTGTCGGGAGACTTTCCATAAAACACGATCCAATGTTGTCCATTCACATCTCCTAGAACGGATGCGCTCCGTGAGCGCCCAGCGAGAAGATCAACTGCATCAGGACTTCATGACTGTCGCGGTTCTCGGCATAATGCGTGAAACGATATTCGCCGCGAACCTGGCTGAACTCGCTCGGCCAGTAGGTCAGGGTCGCCGCGACTCCCTTGTCGGTGAGATTGTCGTACCGGCTGCGGTCTGAATAGTCGAAGCGCGCGCCACCGAACCAGCGCCGCCCGAACTGATAATCCGCTGAGGTGTAAAAACCAAATGCACGCTGCTCGCGTGGAAGTTGCTCCCGCTGGCTCCATATGAATTCGCCTCGACCGACGAACGAATGGTAGATCGAGCGCCGTAGCGGCTTCCACCGGAGCGTTGCGTCAATCCCATACAGCTGCGTAATAAAGTCGCCGAAGCTGCCATTGGACTGCAATGCATCGTTGTGACCGCGAGCATAAGAGAATCCAAGGTCAAGATTCGTTGATTCCGTGACGTCCTTATATCCTCTTATGTGCTCCACGGTGCTGACATCGCTGCGGTTCTCGGCGCGGAACACATCCCCTGAATCTCCTCGAAACACTTGCCCAGTGGCTTCCAGGAAAATGCCCTTGGGCGCCGGCAGAATGCGCTCCAGCGAAAACCCGGCATCATCGATGCCATCCTCTCCCGCCACCAGGTTCGTCGTCACCAGCGGGCGATCGATCCAGGGCAGAACGTGGTTGTGCAACGTATTGACCTTACCAAATGCCGACCGCATCTTGCCCGCTTTTGCCACAAATCCCGCGGGCAACGCCGTGAACGTGATGTAGCCTTCCTCCAGATTTACGCCTTCCTCTCCGAAAGAAATGAAGAAATCACCGCGCGCGTAAGGATCGATGATCGACTGGAACCCGACCTCAGACTCATGCATCTGGAAGGATGGAAATGGCTGTAAGGTCGCCAGCGGCGGCGTATTGCTGTTTCCCGCCGCGCCGATGAAGTCGCCGATGACACTGATGTCCGGATTCAGCGCCTTGGCCGCCGAAGACGCTCCCCCGTAGTTAGGAAGTTGTCCGCCGGCGAAGGCGGCCTGAGACGGTCCCTGCATCGGCGTGCTCGCAGCGGACACCGGGGGTGTTTCCGGTTGGGCCGGCGCCGCCGGCTCCGCAGCTGGTGTTGCGGGCTGCGCTTCGGTTGGAGTCTGCGCAGGTTGTGCGCTCTGCAGCATGCGGACTTTTCCTTCCACCGCGATCAGCCGGTCTTCAAGATCGCGCACCCGCTGCTCCAGCGCCGCATTCTGCGCGGCGAGGTCGGGCGCCGTCGACTGCTGCCCCCACAGGGGAATCCAACACAACACCGTAACAGCAATGACTGCTTTCTTCATTTCCGCACCCTCCCGCGAAATCGATGTGCGATGGAATTCAGCGATGACGGCATGTTATCAATCGCATCGACGCCTTCGTGTCTCCGCACTCGGTTTTTACATGCCTTTACAAATACCGCCAGAATCGTTCAGGTTCAGAAGTGAAAGCCCACTTCCGCCGTCAGCGAACGCGGCGTTAGGTAATGCGTGCCGCTGAACGTAGACAGAAAGTTGTAAAGCGCGTACGTGTTGGTGACATTGATCGCCGTGAGTTGCAGACTCACTTTGTATTTGTCGCCCTTGAACAGATTGTCATCGCCAATCGCAACGTCAAAAACATGGCGAGGCGCAATCCGCGGAGGATTCTTGTCGTCGTTCTCCGTACCCGGCGCAGGTATCTTGACCAATGTCGAGGAAAATTGAGACCCCGGACACGAGGAAGGCAATGCTGTTGTCGGAGTAGCCCGCTGCCCGCTACAATTCAGTCCCGCTTGGAATTGCTGGTCCGCGGTGAGATTGCTCAGGTCCACCTGGAAACCGGGATCGGCAGGATTGGCCGAACTGGCAAAGGGAACCGAGCCCGCCACAAGCCCGCTGTCATAGCGCCAGTTGAAGCCAATCCATGGGCCCTGTTTCCACGGCTGATACTGGATGTGAGTTGTCTGGTTGAACTTCTCATCATGATCAATCCGGAAAACTCCTCCCGGCGCCGATGGCACGGCGCCAGCGCCTCCCAATTGTGGTAGGAAGAAGCGAGCCGCCACACTCGAGAACACCATCAGCGCCGAAAACCCGTGGAAATTTGGCACGCTCACACGCCCCGCGAAGCCAGGGATCTTCGAGTTGTGCCATTCAATGGGAAAGGTGATCGGAGTCGCGCCCAGGATGCTGAAATCGTACGCATCATGTGTGTACTTCCAGATGTATTCGCCGGAAAAGACAAGATACTTTCCAGCCGCCTGCTGAATTCCCACATGGAATTCGTTGCGCCATCCGGGACTCAGAGGATTCACCCCCGAGGCTGCGCAACCCAGAAGCGGGTTTAGAACCGCGTTCGCGCAACCAGTGCTCGCGAGCACCAAATTCTCATTGAAAGGCGTCTCTAGGACCCGGGCATACGAAGTACGAAGAACCGTGTTGGTCCGCTTGATGTTGTAAGCCACGCCGACTCGCGGTTCGGCTTCCCGGTGCGCGACCAGTCCGTTGTAGAAGTCGCCCCGTAGCCCAAGATTCAGTGACCAGTTTCCTTTGCTGATCGCATCCTGCACATATGTGGAGAATTCCTTCACGTCCGTATGTCCGTGGAACCCGTAGATGTTTCCTCCCCGTGTCAGGTCGTAAGGAAGCAAGTCGGTACAAGGAGAATCGAGCGCGACATTCGTTGCCGGGTTGTAGCAGGGTTTGCCGGCAGGATTGGTTAGTGCAGGAAGAAACGTCGGGTCCACGATGCCGAGATCGTCGCGCTCGTTGAGGAAAGTCTGCTCATACACCGCTCCGGCCTTCACATTGTGGATTCCCTTCACGTAAGAAACGCTGGCGCGGAGTCCCGCGTTGGTAAGGGTCCGGTCCTGTCCTGCGGTTTCGGCCTGCAGATTCGGTGAGAGATCGGCGAACGGGTTGGCGCTGGGATAGTAGTCGTAATGATCGCGGCGAACGAAGGCGCCAACATTCAACAGCGACGTGGAGCTCAAAACCCGGATCCAGGACGGTGCGATATTGAACGTTTTGATCTGCGAGTGCTGATCGGAGGGACCAACGACATTCCCATCCGGGTCGCGCCCACCGTTATTTACCGTCACCCCATTCCACGCCGTCGCGTTCTGCGCGTCGAACGAGTTCGGCGTTTGAAACCACGACCGTGTGAAGCCGACATTCAGGTGAAGGGAATCAGCCGAGGAGAGCTGATAGTCGATCCGATCAAATAGATTCTCTTCGTTTCCCTTGTCATGCATCACCACAAACTCAGAAGGATCCAGAAAGCGGCCGGTATTGAGTCCACTGGCGAGGAAGAAGTTGCCCCAGTTCTTGCCACCGTACGCGACATCGAATGAGGCATTTGAAGTCCCGAACGAGCCATACGAAGTGGTGAGGCTCCCGTGCGGCGTTGTCACGCCCTGACCTGACCGGGTGGTCACACTGATCACAACGCTGGTTTTATCCCCATATTCCGCCGGAGGCGCGCCGGAAACCACTTCCAGCGATTCAATCGAATCCAACGGGATCTGATTGGAAAAGACCTTACTCTGCTGGTCGGTGATCGGCTGGTTGTCCACCACAAACGAGTTCTCCGCGTGATCGCCGAGCCCATGAAACAATCCGTTCGAGTCGGCTGAGATTCCTGGTGTCGATAAGGTCACCAGTGAACTCACCTGCGAGGTCGAACTTTCCAGCGGAAGCTTGTCGAACAGTCCTTTGTCGACATCGGTATGGAAGGTGGGATCGTTTTCGACCAGATCGGCGCCGCCCTCCACTGTGACTTGCGTCGACGACTCCGCGACTTTGAGGGTAATGTTCAGGTTTATGGGGACCGCCGATCTAGGTTGGACATCCTGGGCATACGGCGCAAATCCCGCCGCCGTGACTTTCAGGTGGTAAGGATTAAACGGGATATTCGGCAATGTGAACCGGCCGGCCTCGTCGGTTATCGTGCTGCGCTCGAATCCGCTCACTGGATTATGAATTTCGACGGTGGCATTAGGAACGACGGCTCCGGTAGAATCAGCGACCGTCCCGCCGATCGATCCGGAGTTTCCCGCGCTTTGGGCTCCGGCGAAGCAAGTTCCGACACATAAAGCACCTGCTAAGAAAGTGCTGTAGACCTGACCAATCGTCCGCATAGATGCTCTCCTGACTAAGAAGGGATAGGGAATGGACCGTCCGGACACGAGCGCCCGAATCGGATGTCAAGAATGAAATGAATTCCCTAGAGAGCTGCGGGAGGACCGCGAATCCCGGCCTCGGAGTAATCCAGACGGGCATACGCAATTACGGCCTGTTCTTGCAGGATCCCGACTGCCGCAAAGAACGGAGCGACATGCCCTGAACTCAGGGCGGGCGCGGCGCTGTGCGCCGCCACGCAGATCAGGCAGGAAGCGGAATCGGTTTGGTTCGGGTGATTGTGCGTGGACTCGGCCGCGACCGTCCATAACATCAAGGACAGGCAGAGCCAGGCCGGCCATCGTACCCAGGGACGCATAGGATTCCCGCTTCGGGATTAGATTGCTTAGAGCTTATAACGGTTATCCGCGCCGCGGCAACTTCCGACAAGTTACTATAGGCAGGGTGGCGATTCTGGCCGGTCGCTGCGATTCTCCAGCACTATATCCTGAAGAGAGGCGATATGGCAGAACCGACTTACGAAGAGCTGAAAGCAAAACTGGCTCAACTGGAAAAAGACGTCGAAACCAAGAAGCGCAGCGGTGACCTGATTTTCAAGGTCGGTGAAAAAGGCGGCGTCAGCGTCTACGGCCTGGGCCGATTTCCCGTGACGCTCTATTACGAACAGTGGAACCGCCTTCTCGGCGCTGCCGCCGACATCAAGCAGTTCATGGAAGAGAACAAGTCGAAGCTGAAACTCAAAGAGCAGAGTTGACCCAGTGAGCGACAGTCCGTGCGCGAATACCGGGGTGTCCCACGTCTCGCCGCGTTTGCAAGACGTGGGATTGTGATTGCTCCATGCCCTTCATTTACACCATGTACTAGTGCATTCTTCTCCACAGTTCCACCCGTGACAATCTGAGATAGAATTTCAGCCCATACTCGTTCCGCACCCCTGCTCCGACTACAAAGGTGGACCAATCATGACAAGGAAGATTCTCGCGTTAACAGCCGCCGCAATGCTGGCGGCCCTCCTTGCGATTCCCGGTTTGTCAGTTCTGGCTGCAAACCCCGGGCCGCGGGTTTTGATCACCCAACCCGTCAATAACGCTCAGACCGTAACGCTCTATGGCAACACACGCCCGGAGGCGAATGCCAGATTCGACCGCGGCCGCGTCGCCGACACTCTTCCGCTGAATCACATGCTTTTGCAGCTCAAGCGCGCTCCCGAGATGGAAAGCGCTTTCGAAGCCTACATCGACTTACTCACTGACAAATCCTCGCCCAACTTCCGTCACTGGCTCACCGCCGCCGAGCAGGGAGAGCAATTCGGCGTCGCCCAGCAGGACATCGATGCCGTCTCCGCCTGGCTCGAATCGCAGGGATTCAGCGTCAATCACGTCTACCCCAATCACATGGTCATCGATTTCTCCGGAACTGCGGGCCAGATTCGCAATGCGTTTCACACCGAGATCCATAATCTGCAGGTTGGCAGGGAAGAGCACATTGCAAATATGAGCGACCCGCAGGTGCCCGCGGCTCTCGCGCCTGCCATTCATGGCGTGGTCTCCATGCACAATTTCCGCCCCGAGGCCTATCACAAATTCAAGACCGACTACACCTTCGCAGGATGCGGCACCAACTGCTACGCCCTTGTGCCTGAGGATTTCCAGACCATTTACAACCTGGCTCCCCTGTATACCGCCGGCATCACAGGCAAGGGCCAAACCGTCGCGGTAGTCGAGGACACCAACACGTTCGGCACAGACTGGGCGACATATCGCAGCAAGTTCAAGCTCGCTACGTACGGAGGCACGCTGACCACAACTCATCCCAATTCGGCAGGGAACTGCACCAACCCTGGCACCAACCCCGATGACGTAGAAGCCAACCTCGATGTGCAGATGGTGACCGCCGCCGCGCCGGGTGCGGCCGTCGAAGTGATCTCCTGCAGCGACACCACCACCACTTTCGGCGGTCTGATCGCGATTCAGAACATCATTAGCGCAGGCAGCCCGCCACCCATCATCACTATGAGCTACGGGCTATGCGAAGTCGTCAATGGAGCCGCTGCCAACGCGGCCTTCAACTCGGCGTTTCAGTCGGCGGCTGCGGCCGGAGTCTCGGTGTTCACTTCTTCGGGCGATAATGGACCTTCGACCTGCGCTCGCCTTTTTACCAACGGGGACAGCTGGGCCTATCCCGGCATCGGCATCACAGGCTGGGGTGAAAGCCAATATACCGTTTCCGTCGGTGGTACCGATTTTGAGGATCTGTACATCGCTCTCAGTGGGGGCGCCCCGCAGAGTACTTACTGGAAATCGAGCAACGACGCCAACTTCGGCTCGGCCAAATCGTACATCCCGGAGATTCCCTGGAACGACTCCTGTGCCAGCTATCTGGTGTACAACATCGAAGGCTATGCCTCACCGGTGGGAACAACTGGCTTCTGCAACAGTACAACCGGAGCTAATTTCCTGAGTACGGTCGCTGGGGGCGGCGGACCGAGCGGTTGCTACACCGGCGTCGGCAACCAGAACTTGGCCTATGTCGAGAACACAACCTGCGCCGGGTATCCGAAGCCGGCCTTTCAGAAGGGCGTCTTCGGCAATCCCGGCGACGGCGTTCGCGATGTGCCCGATGTCGCGCTGTTCGGCAGCAACGGCATCTGGGGCCACTACATCATTATCTGCTACTCCGATGCCCCGAATGGCGGTGTGCCGTGCACTGGCGCACCCAGCGGTTGGGTTGGGATCGGCGGGACTTCGGCGTCTGCGCCTCTGATGGCTGGCATCCAGGCGCTGGTCAACCAGCACTGGAGCATTCGTGCCGGCAACCCGAATCCGATCTACTACTCGATTGCGAAGACCCAGTTCGGAACCAAAGGCGATCCGGCCTGTTACTCGATCAACGAGACGGCAGGGAACGCGTGCGTATTTAACGACATCACCCAGGGCGATATTGATGTGAATTGCCAGTTCAACGCCAGCGTGTTCAAGGCAGATTGCTACCGCCCCTCGGGCACTAATGGCGCCATCAGCACGCAGAAAATCTCCAGCCTGGCGCTGAAGAAAGGTGGCTCCGGTTTTACAACCACTCCCAGTTGCGTGATCAGTGTTCCCAATAACAAGACCAAATACGCCTCGCCCACCGGAACGACAATCTTCGCGGGAGGCACGCAGGCGAAATGTACAGCAGCCATGTCCGGGGGCGTGGTCACCACTGTGACGCTGACCAACGCCGGAAGCGGATATACCGGCGTTCCCAAGTGCACGATATCAGGCGGAGGTGGAAAAGGCGCCACCTGCACCGCTACGATCACGCCGACGGTGAGCGCGAACTCGTATCAACCCGCCTTCGGCGCCACCCCTGGCTGGGATATGGCCACCGGCTTGGGCAGCGTCAACGGCTTTAACCTCGTCATGAATAGCGCCTGGTAGTCGGGCGATCGAAAAGGGGCGGTGCGAATCGCATCGCCCTTCTCGTCTTTTGTCACCTTCTCCCGGCACAGCCTCATCTGGTTTCACCGGGATAATATCCAGTTGAGGCCGTCGCCAACGGGATGCTCTTCTCAGGCTTTTCGAGAAAGTGTTTGACTATTGGGATCACCCTTTCCTGTTCTGAAAATAGGGCGAAGTGGCTGCCAGACGGGATTACTGCGAGTTCAGCTTTAGGGATGAGATTGACGGTCTCCACGGCATGCTCGAGGCGGACAAGATCACAATCTCCAAGAACGATGAGAAACCGCGCTTTTATTGACGCCAATTCTTCATTCGAAAATCCTTCCCACTGAATGTTTCCAAGTTTGTCAAAGATTCTGGGCCAGTAGTCTGGATCGGGAGCCACCTTCTTGTAGTTTTCTCTTTGAAATCGGATGTTTCTGGAATCAGCGGTCGGCGGTTGGTCAAAATGCGTGGTCCGGGGATTTAAGGCAACTTGAGGAGGGCAAAGGTAGCTGCGTAGGTCACCACACGACCCACAAACTCGGGGTAGCGAACTGCGATCATAGCCGCCGTATTGCCGCCGTAACTTTCGCCAGAGAAACTAGCCTTCGTGATTCCAACATATTTCAACAGGCCGACCACGTCTTTGGCATATTGTTCGATGGAAAGCGGACGTTCCGGGATATCCTCCGTACGCCCGTGCCCTTGCAGATCGACCGTAATGACCATGTGGCTTTGAACCAGCGCAGGGTACGAATTGACTCCGGCGTATCCAAAGGCAGGAGGGATACAAACCAGCGGATCGCCGGTGCCCTCAATTTCGTAGTACATCTTCAGACCGTTGACAGGTGCGTATCCGCGCGTCGCGGTGGTTTGGATGTTGAACCAATTCACAGCTGATTCCTCCTCGCGTGGGACGTTTGCAAATTACTCAAGGGCGGCTTCCTCAAAAGGACTCTTAGCCTCCAGTGGGTTTCATCGGGCATGGGAGTGATCTGTTTCTGTCAGAATGATCTGGCCCGTTTCGAGCAGAGATTTCAGGTTTGAAAGAATCTTTGGCCATCCACCTGAGACAGCCTGAATGAACTTCGATTCCGCGCGCTCGATCGTATGCGTGATCGTGAGCCGCACCGCACCCCCGACACGCTCAATCTCGAAGGTGCAGACGCTATAGCCTTCGGCCTTCAATTCTGGTTTGAACTCGTTGCGCCACTTGAGCCGGATCCTCTTTGGCCGCTCGAGTTCGAGAATCTCTCCGGTGTCCGCCACCTTTCCATCAGGGAAGAGCATTTGCCACTCGACGCCCGGCTTCCATTCCGTCTTGATTTGCATTCCGAACCAGTACTCCTTCATCTGCTTGGCATCGGTCAGCGCGGACCATAGCTTCTCGGGCGTAGTGCGGATGAAGGTTACATAGACGAAGCTGCTCTCACTGGATTGGTTCACGATTGCTTTGCCTCCAGATTCCTTTTGAGTCCTGAAAGCGCCTGGAGCCGCGGATACTCAAACTTGCTGATCCAGCGCTCGGCGATTTGGTTGATGGGTACTGGATTGATGAAGTGAAGTTTTTCCCTTCCTTCGCGCCTCCAGGACACTAGATTGGCCCTCTTGAGAATCGCCAGATGCTTCGCGACTGCTTGCCGGGTCATGTTCAGCCCTACGCAAAGTTGCCCCAGGCTTTGGCCGTTTTGCTGATGCAGTCGGTCAAGTAGTTTGCGGCGGCTCGCATCCGCCAAGGCCCTGAAAACGGCGTTGTCGCTCATCTCACAATAGGGAACCATATGGTTCCATAATCATATTAGGTAACTGCAGGGTTCCCTGTCAAGTGGTGACAAAGTCCTCTACTTCCGTGGAAGGCGTTTGCACTCGTTGCCCCATGTGGTATCAAGGGAATTGCGCGGGAGTGAGAATGGACTTCGGAGATCACCTACGCACTACAGGCGGCGCGCTTAAAAGGTGGGCCGTTGCTCAGTTCCTGGACTCTCTGGCTGTCGGAATTCTCTGGCTGGCAGGTCTCTACATTCTGCATGTCCCGCTGGCTCCGATGTGGGCGCTGATCGCAGCAGTGCTCCAGATCGTGCCACACTTTGGCCCGATCCTCGGGTTGTTGGGACCCGTTCTCACCGCAACGATCAAATGGATGGATTGGGAGCATCCTCTCGGCGTACTCGTGCTTTACGCCGTCATAGCCGTGCTCGACGGCTTGTTGCTCCAGCCATACATAATGAGAAGAACGGCGAAGGTGCCTATCTGGGCATCCATTCTTGCGCCGATTGTGCTCGGTGTTCTTTGGCCATTTTGGGGAGTGCTCGTGGCTGCGCCATTACTCGCAGTGCTGTATGCATACCGGGCGCGCCACGAAAAGAGCAATACCAAATGATGCGATCCACGCGCTGATCGGAGACAGAAAATCACCGACGGTTCGGCAGACATGTATTTCTGCTCCCAAGGCACCCGGACATCTAGGCTCTCTTGCGATGAGTTCACTGCCGTTACAAAACAGGATCCGGGTCAGTGCTATCGCGGAACGCTCTTATGGGAGCATCCGGATGGCCACAACATTGGTCCGCAGGTGAGTCTGCATACCGTCTTCGCCCTTTTGCGGGTCAACTTCGACCGCTTTCTGCGATCCCAACTTTTTTACGAGGAAGTCCCGCGCATCGTTATTGTCGGCCCCACCCTCTGTGTAGACGTAAGTGGTCTTATCCGCGTGCGTATTGACGAAGTGCTTGTAGAAATTCGGCATGAATGGAGAAGGATGCTTTTTCCCGAATCCCATCCAGATATCCACGAGAAAGATCGACGAGAAACGGTCGGCGCCCTTGCCGTCGAGGAGTTGGGTCCCAGGCGAGCCGCCGCCGGAAAACAGATACAGGATCTGGGAGGACGGTTCGGCAATCTCCTTCTCCTTCAATTTCTTGAGCAGTGACTTATAGGAGGCATCGCCACCCACATCGTTGCTGGTCGAAACGAATATGTGAAACCGATCTTTGAGGCCGTCCATGAAATTCCACATGTAGACGCCACTGAGAACGTAAACCGGCTTCTTGCGCTGCACGCCGTCGAATTCCATCTTGTCTACCGGGATTCCGCCAAAGACCACGAGCAGAGTCGCGTTCTTTGCAGTGCCGTCCTTGTTCGATGCGATCGAAAGCTTGCCCGCACCGGGAACGTCAATAAGATCACTCATGTCGATTCTTCCTTCTCCACAGTCCGATTGCAGGCGCCGCAGTGGACGCTGTTCTTAAGAAAACCACTCATACTCGGCCGTTCGCGGATAGCTCAGATCAGCTACCTGCGGGACCACAAAACAGGAGTTCCGCTGCCGCGTTTCAGGCAGCCTATGAGGGGAAATTACAAGTAAAGTAACAGGGGATTGGAACCGCAACGCCGTCTAAAGCGTTAATGAAAGTGTCGGGAAGCAACAACCTCTTCCACGCCATCTTCTTTAACGAAGTGCAGCGCTTTCGACAGACTAACAGTGAACTAGTGACAGAGGCAATGTTCAGGTTGCCGTCCGCACAGTCAAATGCAGGTAGTAATATAACGGCGCTGGGCAGCTGATTTGGCAACCCCCTGGGGTAGGCCTCTATCGCTCACTGCCGTGCATCTTTCCGGAATCTCCGAGGTTTGCTCCCGAATCTAATATGAAATGCGCCGTCGCCAGGCTTTTGCCACTTTCATCGCGGTCGTGCAAGTCGTTCTTTTACTAACCCACTATTTTCTCTACCAGACATGGACCTTCCGCCACGTGCCCCCTCATCCCGGATGGTTACAGGCAGGGTTGGGAGTGTTGTCGGTCAGCTTTGTGGCGGCGTCAGTACTTGCCTTCTCCTACACCAGCGCCGCAGTTCGCGCCTTCTATAAGGCCGCTGCCGTCTGGATGGGATTCCTCAGCTTTCTGTTTTTGGCGGGACTGACGTCGTGGGTCGTGCTGGGAGCCGCGTCCCTCGCGAGAATCGGAATCAACTTCCACCAACTGGTCGAGGTGCTGTTCGCGATCGCCGTCGCGCTTGGCCTCTATGGAGTCTGGAATGCCAATTGGACGCGCATCACTCGTGCCCGCGTTCGGCTTGAGAATCTGCCCAACGCATGGCGCGGGCGCAAAGCAGCGCTCATCAGCGATGTGCACCTCGGACACGTCCGCAACCACAACTTCCTGCAGCGCTTGATCGCCAAAGTTCTCAGCGAGCAGCCTGACCTGATCTTTATCGCCGGTGACCTCTTCGACGGCACCGCCATTGATGCGCACAAGGCCGCAGAACCGCTCAGCCGGTTGATTGCGCCGCACGGTGTGTACTTCGTCGCCGGCAATCACGAACAATTCGGCGACGACAGCGAATATCTGAATGCGATTGCTGCCACCGGCGTCCGCGTCCTCAAGAATGAGAAAGTTAACGTCGACGGTTTGCAGATCGTCGGCGTGCCCTACCGCGATGCGGCGACAAACGGTGGTCTCGCCTCTGTCATGCGCCGCGTTCCGCTCGATCGCCAGCGCGCCAGCATCCTCCTGACACATGCGCCCGACGATCCCGCCACTGCGGAAGCGCTCGGCTTTTCACTGCAGCTCTCTGGGCACACGCATCTGGGCCAGTTCATCCCGTGGAGCTGGATGGCCCGCCGTGTTTACCGCCAATTTGTCTACGGCCTGAGCCGAATCGGGAAAATGCAGGTCTTCACTTCCAGCGGCGTGGGCACCTGGGGGCCGCCGCTCCGCCTGGGTTCCAACCCCGAAATAGTAATGCTGGAATTCGAATAGCTTGTGTAGGGGCGGACGCTCCGTGACCCGGAGCGAAGCGAAGGGGAGCGTGTAGTCGATGTAGGCTGATGCGACTTCGCCGATCGACAGTGCTCAGTGAGTCACCAGGGACAGTAGGAGCGCTGCGGCGAGGCGGGCGAGGACGAAGTGCCTTTCAGATGCCACCTTTTTTCGCCAAGCATGTGGCCACGATCTTCGCGCACGCTTCAACAAATTCCTGCTCTGGCTTGGTGAAAGTGCTGGGGAAGTAGCTCTCCACATCAAGTTCCGCAGCGAATTTGCTGTTCACAAACATGGGCACAACGATCTCGCTGACCACCAGCGACGAACCTGCCAAATACCGCGGATCTTTCCGGACGTCATCCACGATCACGGTTTGCCCGGTGCTCGCGGCAGCGCCGCAAAGCCCGGTATGCAGCGGGATGCGAGCATTCGGCGTGAAACTCCCGACGTAGGGGCCCACGATGAGGACTCCCGCATCGTGGGGATCGACGAGGTAGAATCCGACCCAGTTGTAACGCGTCATCGTCTCGTGGATGCGGGCGACAATGTGCTCCATCAGTGCGGTGGCGGACGGCGCGGTGCGAGCGACCCGCTCAAAGTCGCGCAAAAGTTTCTCGTGCTCGATCGCTGTGTTTCGCGCGTCGCCCCGGGTTTCGCTGGAGAGTTGGCTCACATTCCACCCCGTCACTCGATATTCTTCAGCATTCAAACTGAGGTTGGAAGAGCAGGTCAGTGACGATGGTCACGGGGCCGCGTGCCCTATTTGGCTCCAAGGCCCGGATCGTGCTGCCGTTGTACGCAACGTGATTTTAAACACACGGTCACAGGAAGCTGTGATCCAGATCACAGCCCGATTTGAGCATCCGCCATACGCTCGGCTATGCTTGTAGCCAGCGAATAAAGGCGGACACCTCCATGCCAGAAAAGACGCTCACCGTCACTGACAATCGAACCGGCAAAACCTACACCATACCCGTCGACGACCACGGCACTATCCGCGCCATGGACTTGCGGCAGATCAAGACTGGTCCGGAAGATTTCGGTCTGATGACCTACGACCCTGCCTACATGAATACAGCGTCGTGCAAGAGCAGCATCACTTACATCGACGGAGACAAAGGCATCCTGCGCTATCGCGGATACCCGATCGAAGTTCTGGCCGAGCGCTGCACTTTCCTGGAAGTCGCTTACTTGTTGCTGAATGGCGAGCTACCCACCGAAAAAGAGCTGCAGAAGTGGGTCTACGACGTCACGCACCATACCATGCTGCACGAGACCACCAAGAAATTCATGGAAGGCTTCCGCTACTCAGCGCACCCTATGTCGATGTTTGTGAGTACGATCGCGGCACTTTCGAGCGTGTATCCCGACGCCAAGAGAGTCCATGACGCTGAGAACCGCTTGCACCAGATCATCCGCCTGATCGGAAAGGTCCCATCCATTGCCGCGATGTCGTACCGCCACAACGTAGGTTTCCCCTACGTTTACCCTGACAACGACCTCAGCTACACCGAAAACTTTATGAACATGCTGTGGAAGATGGTCGAGCCGAAATACGTCGCGCATCCGGCCATCGCGCGTGCGCTCGACATTCTCTTCATCCTCCACGCTGATCACGAGCAGAACTGCAGCACCAGCACTATGCGTACTGTGGGCAGCTCGGAGAGCGATCCGTATCTGTCAGTGGCGTCGGCCGCATCGGCGCTTGCCGGGCCGCTGCACGGTGGCGCCAACGAAGAAGTCCTGAAGATGCTCGACGAGATTGGCTCCAAAGAGCACGTCCCGGCCTACATCAAGAAAGTGAAGGAGGGCCACATAAAGCTGATGGGCTTCGGACACCGCATCTACAAGAATTACGATCCGAGGGCCAAAATCATCCGCTGGAGCGCCGAGCAGGTGTTCGAGGTCACGGGACGCAATCCCAAACTCGATATCGCTCTGGAACTCGAACGCATCGCTCTCGAAGACGATTACTTCGTGAAGCGCAAGCTGTATCCCAACGTCGACTTCTATTCCGGGATCATGTATCAGGCCATGGGCTTCCGGCCCGAGATGTTCACGGTCCTGTTCGCAATTCCGCGCACTGCCGGCTGGCTGGCCCAGTGGGAGGAACTGATGAAAGACCCCGAGCAGAAGATCGCACGCCCTCGCCAGGTCTATCTCGGCCCCGCGGAAAGGGAATTCGTGCCCATCGACAAGCGCGTCCCGGTGCCGATCCCCGCGGAATATCCGGCGCGGTAGTCACGAAGTCAGCAAAAATGCCCCGCACATGAATGCGGGGCATTTTCTTTTAATTCGGAGACGCGGAAGACAATCACCTGCGGCCGCGGCTGAATTCCACCTCGAAATTGAAAGTCCCGGTTTCATATACCGACGAACTCCAAGGCACACCCACCTTCCACTCGGAATGTGGATTGCACCCTCGCAGGCTCACCGTAAACGACACGCTGGCCGTGCCATTTGCCAGAATATCACCCAGCGAGATCGGGAATGCTCCCGGCGCAGTAACTACCGGAGTGCACCTCGGACCGGATTCCTGCTTCAGTGTGAGATTGTTGATTTGTGTCGCATACGCTGTCCCCGCATCCCCGTTCGTCGCGGTCAGCGTAATCACACGCGTATTCCCCTGTCCTGCAGTGACGCTGGCGGAAAACTTCAATCCGTATCCGGGGAGCTTGGTGGGGTCGACGATTCCCCAATAAGCCGGCTTGGCCTGCAGGTTCATGTCGAACGGTAACGGGTAATCCGTGCGGGACACAGGGAAGCTGTCGAGCCACGTATCGTCGTCAGCCATCCCCCATATCGTGACCGCACTGATCTTCCCACTCAATCGACGGAACAGATCGAAGTAACTTTTGTAGAGCCATCCCTGTTCGGCCAGAACCGCCGGCGGAATGTTCATCCCATAATTCGACGTCGTGTCCCCGGCGTTGTACACGCTCATATCGAGTTCCGTGATCTGCTGATCGATATCTGGAAAAGCTTTATGCACGGTGTTGATGGCATTTTCCATCGCCTTGACGCTCGGGTAATTGATGGCATTGTGCATCTCGTGCCCGACGCCATCGATGGGAATCCCGCGAGAGCGCAGGTCGCGCACAACTTTCACCAGGCAGGCCAGCCGATTCGGATCGGCCGTGCTGTAGTCATTGATGAAGAGCTTCGTGCCGGCTGGGGCATACTGACGGGCCGCCTGTAGGGCGACATCAAGATAGCTCTTGCCCAGCACGGTATAGAACGGGCCGTGCACCAGGCAATCCGGCTGATTCGGATCCAGCGGCTCATTCACCACGTCCCAGGCATACACCTGGTTTCCAAAATGCTGCACCTCGTTCTGAATATGTTCCTGGATGTTGGCGACGACTGTGGCTTGGTTGCCTGGTGAATTGGTACCGTCACCGACTGCATATGACGGAGTCTGCGCGCCCGTGGCCCACACCAGATTGTGTCCTCGAATGTGCATGTTGTGGCAGACCGCAACTCCCACCTCAGCATCAGCTGGACTGAAATTGAAGCTGCCTTTCGTGTTCTCGATCGAACTCCACTTCATTTCATTGCCCGATGTGATGCTGTTGAAGTGCATCGTCAGCAATTGCTCATGTGGACCTGAGAGGTCGGTTGAGTCGACCGCCGCTCCAACAGGGAAGTACCCCGAGAGCGTCTGGAACAGCGACGGAATATCCGTCTGGATGACCGGAGGCGCAACGTACGTCAGTTGGAAGTCGTCGATGTAGAACGACACCAGGTCATCGCCGCTCGCTGGTACGGTCTGGAAATAAAGGCTGGCTGCTCCCTGATCGTAGGCGTTCGACATGTTGTACCCAGTAACGCTGATCTGATGCCACTGTCCATCCGCAGCCACGGTCACGCCCGGATAACTGGTCACGCTCGGGTAGCTTGTATTCCCGCTGAGTGTGGTTTGGAGGCTTACGTTGATGACGTGGCTGGATCCGTCCGCAGGCGTAAACATGACCCATCCACTGATGTTGTATTTGGAACCGTTGTACATCTTGTTACTCACGTTGATTTGCGGTCCATCCCAATTGGCAATGCGGCCCGTGGTAAGCAGGCTGCCCGTTCCAGCGTGAGCGGCCGCCGTCGAATTGGCTACTGACGAGGAGCCGGAACGCGAACTCCAGCCGTCCGTACCGCCATCTTCGAAGTTGGTCGAGATGCCAGTATTGTCCTGTTGGCTTGGATCGGGCGGAGGCGGGGCCAGTTCGCTGATCACCACATTGCTCACGTAGAAGGAGTCGGTCGCGCTGCTCGACTGGATGTAGAGCACCAGTGCGCTCGGCGGCCCGGGCTGATTGCTGAAGCTGAAAGTGCCTTGCACCTTGGTCCACGCCGTGTTGGAAAGCGCGCCGGAAGTTCCGACATTGCTGTACGCCCCGTTCGTGGCACAGTCTTCCCGCTTGATCGAGATCGTTGCCGTCGGATTCGCCGCGTCCGGATCCGCCAGCAGAATGTAAGCGCTCACCTGGTAAGTGGCGCCTGCCAGGATGTTGTTTACGCCGAGCAGATTAAGGCTAGGCCCCATGTAACCCGCCGTGCGGTTCGCAATCAACAGGCTATTCGCGTTACCGGCCGGATCCACCCTCGGCGACACCACGTTAGTCAAAGTCGGCGAACCAAAGGGCGCCCAGCCATCAAGGCCGCCATCGCTGAAGGTATAAGTGGCTACTGGAGTTCCACCCGGTGGCGGCGCAATCTCGGTGATGACAATGTCGTCGAGATAGAAAGATTGCGCGCTGGTAGGCCCTATGAGTTGCGCGTATAGCAAGAGTCCAGTTTCAGTAGTTGCAGGAGTATAAGTTCCGCCGATCTGTGCCCATCCCGAATCGCTCACTGCCACCGTGTAATTGCCGATCAGGTCATAGCAGGCCCCGCCCGAGCAGGAAGCGTCGCTGCGCTTGACCGTGAAATTCGCGCTCGTCGCAGGTTCTCCACTCGTAAGGCGTACCCATCCTGTGATGGTGTACTGCGCTCCCGGAAGCAGAACGGAACTCAGATCGATGGAGGGTCCGCCAGTCCCGCTGGCGCTGGTACTCGTAAGCAGACTGTAAGAGCCGGTGTAGGCTGAGACATTGGTAGCCGCGGGCGTACTCGCCCCAAAGAAAGAGATCCAGCCGTCGGCGGTAGCATCCTCGAAGTCATAGGTCGCGACGGTTTGCGCTCTGAGCTGGACAGGAACGAATGCAAAAGCCAAGAGTGCGAGACCGTAAACGTTTACGATCCTGCGCAAAGAACTGAGCATCGGGGCTCTCCTTTGTGTCTACATGCGAGCGTGGGTCTGGAGCGGCTTTGCCACTAGGGCGCAGGCTGCTCAGGAAAACGGGGAAACCATCGGGTTCCGAAGCCGGGCGGGATTGTAGGCAGTATTTGAGCGGACGTCAATAGGGGCTTCTTCCTATATCGCTCACGATGTTCATAGGCGACAGAAGAAGCGCGTCTCGCCAGTCCAACGCAGGCCGACCGATCGGGGTTCCGCAAATATCCCCAACGGGTTAAAATCAATCAAAGCCTAACCCCACGACTTTGAAATGGGTTAGCTGATGGCTGAAAGCTGACAGCTGAGAGCTGAGTCGACAGCCCATCCTTCGCGATCGCGAAAAGGTATCCACAGGTTCCTGACATGTCCCAAAATAATGGCAACAATACAAACACTTCTCTCCGCCTCAAGACCGGCCTCGCCGAAATGCTCAAGGGCGGCGTCATCATGGATGTCACCGACGCACGCCAGGCCGAGATCGCCGAAAAGGCCGGAGCCGTCTCCGTGATGGCTCTTGAGCGCGTGCCCGCCCAGATCCGCGCCGAAGGCGGCGTCGCTCGCATGGCGAGCCCCAAAAAGATTCGCGAGATCATGTCCACCGTCTCGATCCCCGTAATGGCCAAGTGCCGCATCGGTCACTTCGCCGAGGCCCAGATTCTGCAGGAACTCGGCGTCGACTACATCGACGAATCCGAAGTCCTCACGCCCGCCGACGAAGCGCACCACGTCGATAAGCACGCTTTCAATGTTCCGTTCGTTTGCGGTGCCCGCAACCTCGGAGAAGCCTTGCGCCGCATCGCCGAAGGCGCCGCCATGATCCGCACCAAGGGCGAAGCTGGCACAGGGGATGTCGTTCACGCGGTAAAGCACATGCGCCAGATCGTGCAGGAAATGAAGATCCTGACAGTGCTCAGCGAAGAAGAGCTTTATGCCAAGGCGAAGGAGCACCAGGCTCCGTACGAACTAATCAAGATGGTCGCCAAAGCAGGGAAGCTCCCGGTCCCGAATTTCTCTGCAGGAGGAATCGCCACACCCGCCGACGCAAGCCTGGTAATGCAACTAGGGGCAGAGGCTGTCTTTGTGGGCAGCGGCATCTTCATGAAGAACTCGACCGAGTTCGCCGATCCCGAAGAGGCCGCCAAGCGCGCCCGCGCAATCGTCCTCGCCGCGACGCATTATCAAGACCCTAAAGTATTACTTGAAGTCAGCGAAGACCTGCAGGGAGCCATGAAGGGCCTCGCCGTCAGCGCGCTCGATGAAGCGCACATGCTGCAGACTCGCGGCTGGTAAGCGTGCTGGGCGGACCAACTAATGTCCGCCCAACCTTGCACCGACAAGAGCTTTCTATCCGCTTCCACGAGAGCTTCGCCTAGCCAAGGTGTGCTCAGCTGCGAGCTCGCGCAGGACTTCGTGGTGCCCTCCGATTGCACCGCACACAACTGCAAATCGCATCACGCGCCTCGTTGTGGTTGAGACTGGTGCCACTTGCGGCTAGAATACCCGGACAATTTTCCATGCGGAGACACCATGAAACTCGGATTCGCTTTGCCCAATATCGGTCCCGTAGCCACACCAGAGGCAATCGCGAAGGTGGCCCAGCGCGCCGAGGCCCTTGGCTATCACAGCCTCTGGACGGTGGAGCGCTTGCTGTACCCCGTAAAGCTCCAGAGTCCTTACCCCGCAACTTCCGACGGATCGTTGCCTGAACCTTACAAGCATGCTCTCGATCCGCTCGACGCTCTCACTTTTGCGGCTGCCTCCACCTCGAAGATCACACTCGGAACCAGTGTTCTTGATATCCCGTATTACAACCCGGTTATGCTGGCGCGCCGCCTGAGCACGATCGATGTTCTCTCCAAGGGCAGATTACGCGTCGGTCTCGGCCTGGGATGGTCCAAAGATGAAATGGATGCGACTGGCTCCGACATGAAGAAACGTGGAGCCATGGCCGACGAATTCCTGCAGGTCCTCAAAGCTATCTGGACGACGAACCCTGTCGAATTTCAGGGAACGTTTTACCGCGTGCCGAAGTCATACATCAATCCCAAGCCGGTTCAGAAACCCCATCCTCCGATTTACCTGGCGGCGTTTGCGCCGGCCGCGCTGAAGAGGCTGGCAACTGTGGCGGACGGCTGGAATCCCGTGTTGATTCCGGCAGCCGGCATGGCCCAGATGTTCGAGCAGGTAAAACAGATGGCGAAAGACGCCGGCCGTGATCCCTCGACCTTGTCGCTGATCGTACGGGCCATTCTCGAAATTGCCGACAAGCCGCTCGGCAAGGATCGCATGATCTTCAGTGGCTCGCTCGAGCAGATCGCCGAGGACACGAAGGCTTGTGCCGCCATTGGAGCGCACGAGGTCTTTTTCGATCCTGCGTTTTCTGCAGGAGGCCAGTCCCTCGATCTGTGGATGTCCCTACTCGGTCAACTGAGAGGACTCGCGGCTTAGGCAGTTACACCTTTCCCCAACTCGTGACTCGCTCTGGCGTGATGCGGAAAATGAGAGCGTCCTCGTCGAGCAGGCCGGCAGCGTATTGCGGATACTTCGCCTTCAAGCGTGCAAGCGCGCGCTTGTGTTCTCGCTCCGCCGTGACCAGTGCCGCCTTCCCGCGCACCAGCACATACCAAAGCCGGTCCCAGTCGTCGTCGTATTCATCGACAAGGAATGCCACTTCCGGCGTTGTCTGAATATTCTTGAGCCGGGCCAGTTGTTGTGCGGCGACACGCTTTGGCTTGCGATCAATCCCGCTGTAGAGAACCGATCCATCAAAAACAAAACAAACTGGAATAATGTGCGGGGTGTTCTTCGAATCGACGGTTGCCAGCCGCGCAACCCGAGCCGCCTCCAACCTTGCACGCACTGCCGGTGAGATCGCTGATCCTGTATCGGTCATTCCTGAAGATAGTCCAGATAATCCTGGCGCTCGTCAGAGTTCTTACGCCAGAGCCTCCGCCATCGTCCGCATCTGAATCTGAATGATCCGGGATCCCGGCGATTGTGTGCAGGCAAACAGCACTGCCTCGGCGACATCTTGCGCCTCGAGCATCCCCGACTCCGCCACGCTCTTCTCAGTGCGGCCCTTTCCGAGCGCAAACTCCGTCTTGACCCCGCCCGGATTGATCGTGCCCACCTTGATTCCATGCGATCGAAGTTCCTTATCCAGTCCCTGCGCAAAGCCGACCTGCGCAAACTTGGTGGCACAATAGGCAGCCTCGCCTGCGAACCCATACACCCCCGCCATCGACGAAATCATCAGCACCAGCCCGGATTTCTGCTTGATCATTACAGGCACGACGTGCCGGCTGAACAGGAAGGTCGAGCGCATGTTGGCGTCCATCATCTCGCCGTACTCCTCCGCGCTGGTATCGACCAGGTTCTTGTAGTTCCCCATACCCGCGTTGTTAATGAGGATGTCGATTCGCCCGAAGGCTCGCACCGCCTCCTCAGCGGTACGGCGCGCGGTTTGCTCCTCACGGGCATCGCCCACGACAATCACAGCGCTCGAGCCGAGTTGCTTCGCCTCAGACGCAAGCTCTTCCATGCGGTTCTTACGGCGCGCCGTCAGCACCAGGCTGGCGCCCTCGCGCATCAAAGTCCGCGCACACGCCTGTCCAATGCCCGCGCTGGCGCCTGTAATGACAGCCACTTTGTTCTGCAGTCGTCCTGCCATGTATTCCTCGCTGGATGAAATGGTTTTCAGTTGCGCCAAGGATACTACGGGCAGAAGCCGAACTGTTGGTGCAAAGAACGAATCGTAGCTTGTAACCTTCCTCTCCGCCCGGCATCCCATCTGCGCCACCGCATGCGGGCGCAAAACTTGAAACTAGAAGCAGCGGGGAAGCCCTGTATAGGTCTCTGCTGGGGCGGACCGTGCTGTCTCACGGGCTGGCTCCGGCCGAGTTCTGGCCCCGTCGTCTACTCACGCAGCAGAACCAGACTGAAACAGGAGAGCATTGTGAAAAATCAGTTGTCGTATATCAGCGGGATGCTGATCATGTTATGCCTCGCAGGCGCGTCAGCCACTGCATCGGATCGACATAACGGGCAAAGCACTCTCGTCATAACCAGCACCAATGATGCCAGCGCGAATCAGGTCGTCGTATTCAAACTGAGTTCAGGAGACACGCCTTCGCTGTCGCTCGTGAACACCTTACCCACGGGCGCTAAAGGAGGCGCTGGGGGAAATGCGGGAGCCCTCCAATTCCGCGGCGAAACCGGAGCAGTCGTCAACTACGGTTCCAACACTCTGAGTCGCCTGGTCCGCGATGGCCACTCTATCCGGATAGCTGGCAGCATTCCACTTGCTTCCAACTGTGTGCAGCCAGTTTCCGTAGCTCTCAATAATAGACATGCCTTTGTCGTGGGCAGCAATTGCGCCGAAAGCCATTCCTGGCCCTCCGGGTTTGTGGACGGCAACACGGTGTCCCTCCCCGACAACTCGGCCGCGCAGATCGTTACCGGCGAGAGCTGGTCGGCAGTCACGCTTAAATCGGGCTCTGTGCTCCAGCTCGGCCTCACTCCTGGCGGCGCATTGAACGGCGCCAGTTCCACCGTGACTCTGCCACCGGATGCCAATGACACTCCTCTTGGCGCCGCCTTCTGGGGAGACCTTCTCGGACTCACTCCCGCCCACAGCCCGGACAGCTTCGCTTTGGTCGACAAGGCTGGAGACGTTTTTCCCGTCCTGGGTCCCCAGCCCGCATTCCCGACGAATGCACCCTGCTGGCTGGCGAAGGGACCTGGCAACATCTGGTATGCCGGCAACAGCCCGGGGCAGGCGATCTCCATCTTTTTCAGTGATGGCAAAGGTGGAGCGTTCTACAAATCTGTTCCGGTTGGCGGAGTGGCGACTGACATCAGCGTCTCTCCCGATGGGAATTGGCTCGCCGTGATCTTCACCGCGTCGGATGGAAGCGGCGGACGTGTCTCCGTTTTCTCCATCGATAGCTTTGGCGATCTGTCTTTCGTTGCTACGTCAGACCCGATCGGCATTGCTTCATTTAACGGGGTAGCCTTCAGCCAGTAAGCCCCCAGGCACGACGGCCCATCCTCGTCCGGCTTCACGGCCGGCAGGATGGGCCACTCACCCCCGATAGCTCCACACGGCACTATGGGCTGCGGTCGGGCTGTTGGATCGCCAGCGCCGAGGCATAGTAGCCGCGCCGTGCATATACCCGCAGTTTGTGTCCATTCTTCTCTGCAGTGATATCGATCGCTCGATAGCTCCCGTCGCGCTGAAACGAAGCGGGCCGGTAGGAAATCAGGTAACGGCTGCGGATGACTTCCTGCAATTCCGAAAGACTGCCTTGCAGCCTCGAAACAGAACCCGGTCGGTAGGCGGCGCCACCCGTGAGTTCGGAAAGAGTCTGCAAGGCCCGATCGCCCAGCATCGCACTCTCTTGTTCGTTGATGGCGTCTCGAGTGCTTACCGTGTAAATCGCAATCTCGCGACGAACGGCGCCGGCAATGGCTTCCTTCAACGTGATGTTGCTTGAATTATCTGCGCCGTCGCTGATCACTACCATCACACGCGCGACCGACTGAGCCTCGGCACGGCTTACTAGCTTTTCAGATGCGAAGTTGACCGCGTCCCACAGCGCTGTACCACCGGACGGGGCCAACTCCTCGATCGCATGGGCCATGCGCGCTTGGTCCGAAGTAAAGTCCTGCACCAGAAGCACGGAATTATTCACGCCGACCACAAACGCCTGATCGTCTGGGCCGGTTACGACCTTTTGAAGAAACTGAACCGCGGCCGCCTGTTCGAACTTGAACCGGTCGGTCACCGAGTTGCTGGTGTCGATGACAAGCCCGAGCCGCAGCGGAAGCTCCTTTTCACTGCGAAACTTCAGAACCGTATCCGGTGCGAGCCGGTTATCGCGAACCTGAATGTCGGAACTCGCTAGGTCGGTCACCGACTTGCCGCGATCGGTAACGGCGAACAAAATCGCTACTTCGTCCACACTGGAGCGGAATATAGTGCCCGGCGGTGAGGAAGTGGCTTTCGAAGGTGAAGGCGAGCTCTCCGCGACCATTCCTGCACAATCCCTGCAAACCGCGTCCGAGCTACGCTCGGCCTCCTCAATCTGCTCTCGCGCCGACAAGTTCTCGACAGCCTGCTCCGCCATCCGATTTACCACTTGCGGACTCATTCCGGTCGGAATACCGATCGAGTAAGTAACCTTTTGTACTGGATCGAACTTCAACTGAGCGCGCCGGCTGCCTTCTTCTTTAAGAGCATCCAGAATCTTGTTGAATTCCTCCGCCGACGGCGATTTCGGATCTTCCCTGAGCAACAGCCTGATCTCGTTCTGGGCGTCGCTGAGTTTGTTTTGCGCCTCCAAGGATGCGGCCGCGAAAAAGTGAACCAGCGCCGCTCCCTCATGTTTCCGGCTATGTACTAGTTGCGCCGTCGAAATCACCGCCGAATAGTCCTTGTTGGCGAATTCGGCGTAGGCGAGCGCGAGTTGAGCCTGTGTGTCCAATGGGACGAGCGCTGAAGCCTTCCGGAACGTTTCTTCCGCCGCCGCATTCTTCGTGAGTGCCAGTTGGGCACACCCCAGGTTGAGATAGGAGTTCGGCATGTGCTCGTCGAGCGCCACGGCCTGAGAAAACTCGCTCTCTGCCTTGTCGTTCTGCTTCTGGTTCAAATATGCAGTCCCCAACGCGTTGTGGGCGGCGACATACTTCGGGTAGATCGTGGTTGCCCGAGTCAGATGCTCGATGGCGCCTGCGACATCGTTTCGCATCAGCAATTGATAACCCTTCTGATATTCCTTTTGGGCTTTGCCCGGCGCCTTCAAATCGAGCATGGAAACAGAGCCGCTCGGCGTCTGCAAGGGAGTGAGACCCGCACTCCGGTTGTTGATGGTAAAGAAGTCGAAGTCCATCCTCGCCGACTGAATCCCGTCCAGTGCAAACGCGTTGCTGAAGCGGTTGGTTGATCCAGGGATGGTCAAGACCTGCGCCGCGGCCACGCAGCAGGACACCGCCAGAATCCCAGAAAGCGCAATTCGGCGAAACATCGGGTTTACCTCACATGGTGAGCTTCGCAGGGGAATCGCAGCCAAATCCTTCGCGGAAGTTTAGCTCCTAACTGCGTGCCAATCAATCCTGCTTTGACAGCCTTTCGTCGGATGACCACCTATCATGACAAGAGCGAAACTGCGATTGCTTCGAATCGTGGTGAGCTCAGGCTACGACTCACCGTCCTTTTCCGATGTTAGGATGTTCAGACCCATAGGCATGTCAGTCTCGATACAAGTCGTCTCTCCTCGGATGCTAGCCGCAGTTCGTCGTCAGGTGCGTGTTGGTCAGGTCGGCAGTGCGTGGCGGCCCGCCCTGGATCAGGTCTGGGCATTCCTGCGGCAAAATCCCGGCTTGCGAACCGATGGCCACAACATCTTCCTCTACCAGCATCCGGCCAAGGGAGAATCAACCATGGTAGCGGACTTCGGCGTTGAGGTGACACGTTCATTTCCCCAATCCGGCGAGGTTTTCTCTACAGAAACCCCAGCAGGAAGAGCCGCCAGCGCTCTGCATGTCGGTCCGTACGAGCGCATGGGCGAAACGCATCGTGCGATCCAGGACTGGGTGGCAGCCAATGGGATGACTCTAGGCGGAAAATCGTGGGAGATTTACGGGGACTGGACCGACGATCCGACGAAACTGGAGACGCGGATCGAGTACCTCCTCGCTTAGGACGCACTACAATAACGCTCTCATGTTCACCGTGCTCCGGCGCTTGGGACTCACGCGTAACACCGGCATCGTTTCGATTCGAACTGCGCTGGCTACCACGGCTTCGCTGCTTCTTGCGCGTGGACTGCGAATGCCCGAGTTCTACTGGGCACCGATTTCCACGATCGTGATTCTGCTATCGACTGTGAATCCGATGACTTTGGCCTGGCAGCGGTTCGTCGGTACAGCGGCCGGCGCATTTTTGGCCGCGCTGATCGCCACATATTTCCGCCCCGGTTGGATTCTGTACGGAGCCGCCATTTTCCTGTGCGGAATTCTTTGTTCCATCCTCCGCGTCGACTGGCGCGTATCGTTTCGCCGCCATCGCGCTCAGTATCGTCTTGCTGATTGCCCATGATCGCTCGCCTTGGGTTGTGGCGACTCACCGTTTTGTTGAAGTATCACTTGGCATCGCTGTCGCATTGCTCATGACCTTGCTCTGGCCCCTGCCATCCCAGGCTGGTTAGCCGGAAACCCTGAACCGTACAGCCTGTCGAAGTCATTCCCATCCTGCGCGAACCTCGCGCGCGATCCATTAGAATGTGAAAGAGGTCTTGCGTTCATTGGTTCCCTCGCCCTGGAGCAGGTAAATCCTCAAATGAAGATCGGCGTTCTCGCATTACAAGGCGATTTCGACGCGCACCGCCGCCGGCTCGAAGAGCTGGGCGTGGAGGTCCTCCTTGTGAAGAAGCCCGAGCAACTCGACCACATCGACGGTCTTGTGATCCCAGGCGGCGAATCCGGTACTTTCCTCAAACTGCTCGGTGAAGCTGGGTTCGAAAAGTTAAAGAACTTTGTGAAGGCCAAGCCGACCTTCGGTACTTGTGCCGGCGCCATCCTTCTCGCATCGGAGGTAGAAAATCCCGACCAGGTAGGACTGGGTGCACTCAACATCCGCATTCGCCGCAACGCCTACGGACGCCAGATCGACAGTTCGATCCGGGAAGGGAAGTTCTTCGCCGGCCTCAACCATCACTTGAAGGATGCCCGGGCCCCCGATAGTTCGCCGCTCGAAATGGTTTTCATTCGTGCGCCGAAGATCGTGTCCATGGGCGAAGGCGTGGAAGTCCTGGCGACCGAGGGCAACGATCCGGTCGCTGTTCGCCAGGGCAGGGCCATGGCCGCAACCTTCCACCCCGAACTCTCCGACGATCCTCGCGTCCACCAGGCCTTCCTGGCCATGGTCTCCAACGGCAAGTAATTAACAATGGATCGACGTGGATTTCGCAGATCCGCACGGATAGATCTATTCAGCATCGATCCGTAGAAATCCGTGTTAATCCGTGGCGCCCAAAAAAAGTGCTTGACATCGGACTTATGTAACGATATGGTTACGCATTATGCGTGACCGTTCGGTTATATATTCGAGAGCCCGCAACCACGAGGCCACTTTCCAGGCCCTCGCCGATCCGACCCGTCGCGCCGTTCTCGATCTCTTGCGCCGTGGGGCTCAGCCTGCAGGCCAGATCGCCAACGCTTTTCCGGTCTCGCGCCCGGCAATCTCGAAACACTTGCGTCTGCTTCGCCGGGCTCATCTGGTGCGAGAGCACAGGGAAGGCCGCAATCGCATTTATCAGCTGAATCCCCAGCCGCTCCGGGCTGTCGATTCCTGGATCGAGCAATACCGTGTCTTCTGGGCTGCAAGCCTGAATAACCTGAAATCCTTTGTAGAAGCCGAGTATGCCCGGGAGATGGAAGAAGACGCCCGCAAGAACAGATGAATCGCGACGGAAATCTCCGTCCAAAGAAAGGAAAACTCCTATGACGAACCAGAGTCGTATCACAACCCGCATCGTGATTGCTGCCATCGTGCTAACGAGCCTTGCTGCCCTGGCGCAAACGGACGCGCAGAAAGCCTTCGCAACCATCAAGACTCTTCCTGGAACCTGGGAAGGGGACACTAATATGGGGCCGGTAAAGGTGACTTTCAAGTCGACTGCAGGAGGCTCTGCCGTCATGAGCGAGATCCTCGGCAAGGAAGACATGGTCACGATGTTCAATCTGGATGGGCCAACTCGTCTTCTAATGACGCATTACTGTGCCGCAGGAAACGAGCCACGCATGGAAGCTTCCGTTGCGCCTGATGGGAAAGTCATCACCTTCAACTTTGTGGACGCAACGAATCTGGCAACGCCCGACGCCGGCCACATGCAAAAGATGGTTCTTACATTGATCGACAACAATCACCACACGGAAGAGTGGACATTTGTCGACCACGGAAAAGAGCACAGGGAAGTATTCGACCTGCACCGCAAATCATAGCGTCGGAACGAAAGGTCGAATGAAAGAAGGCCTTGCTGCCCCTGGTCACTGGCCACTGCATACAGGAGAGAAAAAGAAATGGCTACCGCCACCATCACGCCCGATCAAAACGCCGTCATTGCAGAAGTCTTCATCGCCGCGCCTCCCGCTCGTGTATTTCAGGCGATTAGCGATCCCAGCCAACTCCCCCGCTGGTGGGGCCAGGAAGGTTTGTACCGCGTTAAGAAGTCGACGATGGACGTTCGTCCCGGCGGCAAATGGCGCAGCGACGGCGTGGGCGCCGACGGCAAGGAATTTTATGTGGAGGGCGAGTACCTCGAGGTCGATCCTCCCCGGAAACTTGTTCACACCTGGATCGGCAGCTATACCGGCACGCAGAAAACAGTAGTGCGCTGGGAACTGGAACCAGAAACCGTGAATGCACTGCACCCCAGCGGTCCCAGAAAATCAGGCACGGGAACGCGCGTGCGTGTCACCCAGGAAGGCTTCGCCGGCAACCTCGACCAGGCCAAGGCCCATGGCGAGGGCTGGAAGCGCGTCCTGGGCTGGCTGGAAGCTTTCGTCACAAAAGCCGAGTAGCTTCTTATGTAGGGGCGGACGCCTCGTCCGCCCCGCACCCCTGAGCGAAGTGAAGGGGCGCGTGTGCCGCGCTAGGAGCGAACCATCAGCCGAGGTCTGCCCAACACCCCCCTGCTCGCCTTTCCCCGCCTCAGCAGTCGAACTACAATGTCCCCGCAATCCATTCCCTGGAGGAAGAATCCATGCGAAAACTCCCGTTTCTCGCGGCAGCCCTGTTCGCCGTTACGTTGGCGCTTCCCGCTCACACGCAGGAAGCCGCAAAGAACACCGCTGTCAAACCCGCCGACCCCGAATCGAAGGTCGTGCTTGATAGCTGGAACGATGTAGGGCGCAAGCTCATCGCCATGGCCGAGGATTTCCCCGAAGACAAATATGATTTCAAACCGACTCCCGCCCAGCGCAGTTTCGCCGAACAGTTACTCCACGCAGCCGGTGCGAACTACTACTTCATCAATCTTGTGATCGGTCAGAAACCTCCCGCCGAAGAAGATCCCAAGCGAGACCAATACAAAACCAAGGCCGACGTCGTCGCTTTCGTGAAGAAGTCTTTTGCGGACGGTGCCGCCGCAATCAAATCCAGGGGCGACAAAGGAATGCGTGACACGATCGTGGATCCGTTCGCGCATCAGCAGGTGCGGGTCATCGATTACGCCTACGGGTTCATCGAACACTGCGGCGAACACTACGGCCAGCTCGCAGTCTACTATCGCGTGGCAGGACTAGTTCCACCCGAATCGCGACCAAAGAAATAGTCGTAATGATGCGGCGCGGGCCCTCGCCCGCGCCTTACTGAATCCGGCGCAGGAGGCGATATGAAGAATCACTGTACCCTCACTCTCCTAACGGTTCTCAATCTCGGCACGATGGTGGGTCTGATCGTAAGCCAGATTCACCCGGTTCATGCTGGCAACTCTGTGAACGTCCTTCGAGGCAGCGGTCTGGAGATCGTGGATGCTCAGGGAAAGGTCCGTGCATCGATTCAAGTCTTACCGGAAGGCCCAGCCCGCAAAGCCGATGGCTCGATAGCGAAAGAGGGAAAGATCTATCCGGAAACCGTGATCTTCAGATTGATTCGTCCGGATGGACGCCCGTCGGTAAAAATTACGACGTCAGAGCAGGGCTCGGGACTTACTCTCGGAGGAGGGATCGACCCCACCTACATCGTGATAAACGCTGATGGCGGGGATCCCTCGTTGTCCCTGACGAACAAGGACGGACGACTGCAGCAGGTCAAACCATAGAAAACTTGACCCGCCCTCACCGGTAAGCGTACGGAGACCTCTGCCTGCGCTCCGGGAATATCTTTATCATCGCCATTCCTGCGAGGAACCCTCCTACGTGAGCCCAAAATGCCACGCCTCCAACATCGCGTCCCGCATTCATCGACAAGCTGGCCGTCCCATTCAGAAACTGGATCACGATCCACTCTCCGAGCACGATCCACGCCGGAAGGTAGAGGACAAAAACAAAGAACCAGGTCAAGACACGGGCTCGTGGATACAGCAGAAAGTAAGCGCCTAACACTCCAGCAATGGCTCCGCTGGCTCCGACCGTTGGAACGTTCGAATGCGGATTGATGATTACCTGCGTCGCCATCGCGATAAGTCCACCGAGGACGTAAAAGACGAGATACTTGAAATGTCCGAGGTAGTCTTCAACATTGTCACCGAAGATGTAGAGAAACCACATATTGCCCAGCACGTGCCTCCAGCCCCCGTGCAGAAACATGGATGTGAAGAAGGGAAGTATGACCTCCGGCAGCGTATATCTGGGCGAACCCGCCAAAAATGCCGCCAAATGGGCTGGCACTTCGCCATAGACCTTGGCAAACGCTAATTCCCCCCGCGGCCCCAGCGTCCATTGATAGAAATAAATGAGGATATTCAGCACGATCAAGAACGTGTTCACGAAAGGCGTGCTGTAGGTTGGCTGATCGTCTTTGATCGGAAACATGGCGGAGAGTCAGTAATTTGGTAAGTTTGTAATCGGGAAATTGAAAAGCCTCAGATCTGAGGATAGCCGGAAGAGGGCTTCCCAGGTTCAATGACCAAATTACTCAACTACAAAATTACCAAATCCCGGTGAACGGCGTACTCATTATCGACAAATCTCCTGGCCTGACCTCGCACGACGTAGTCCACCGTGCGCGCCGCATCCTCAATCAGCGATCGGTCGGCCACCTCGGAACTCTCGACCCGATGGCCACCGGCGTTCTACCGCTCGTGGTCGGCAGCTTCACGCGGTTGGCGCAGTTTTATCTCAGTTCAGAAAAAACCTACGAAGGCACAGTCCGCTTCGGCTTTTCGACCGACACCTACGACGCCGAGGGCGAACCGACCAGTGAGCCGAAAAAGGTCGCACTGAGCAGGGAAGAGTTGGAGAACATTGCCGGCCGCTTCCGGGGAATCATCTCGCAAACCCCGCCGCCCTTCTCGGCCAAGAAGATCAAAGGAATCCCCGCCTACAAGCTCGCACGCAGGCAAAAGGAAGTCCGTCTCGAACCCGTGCAGGTCGAAATCAAGGAGTTTGAGATTGTCTCCACTGATGCCGATCGCTTAACCTTCCGTGCCCGCGTAGGCTCCGGCACGTATATGCGCTGCGTCGCTCACGACATGGGAGAGTTCCTGGGATGCGGAGCCCATCTCGAATCTCTCCGTCGCAACAGCGTAGCCGAGTTCACCCTGGCCGAAGCTCACACTCTGGAAGAAGTCGCTGGAGCGAAAGTTCCACTGGCGGGTTCGACAGCCCCACCGGACCATTGTCCCATAGGGGCACTTGCACTGCTGGATGAACTCTTCGTCCATCCTCGCAAGCTGCTCCCATCCCTTCCATCAGTCACCGCCGACGAAATGACTGTCGCTTACATCCGCAGCGGACGGCCCGTGAATCTGCCCGAACTTTCCCGCGCCCGCCAGGTGAAGGTCTTTTCCGGACAACGGGACCTGATCGCCATCGCCACCCGAGTCGCCGGCACGCTCTTCCATCCCAAGATCGTCCTGTGCGGCTCGTAACACCTCGCCCCACTGAACTCGAAAGGCAGTGAAGCGACATGAGGAATAGAATGAGGTGCCCCACGTCTTCATTCAGGAGATCGCTAATGTCCCCGTGCCCGCGCCACAGTCTGAATTTTGTAGCCGTCGCATTCTTCGCCACTTCGCTGTTCGCCGCCGCCCAGAACGCCGACGTTGCTAAACTCCCACCCGTCCTCGACGTTCACGTCCACGCGATGGACGCAGATTTTCCCGGTATCTCGCCGATGTGTCCCAACACCTCGAAATTCACCGCCTCCGATCCGAAAGGGAAGGAAGAACCCTTCGGATGGGTCAAGGAGCCGTGCACTCCCGCTCTCTACCCATCAGCCCACGGTGAGTACATGAAAGATGTCCTGGCCGAGATGGAGCGCCTCAACGTCACCGCCGTTGTGTTCGGCGACCCGAAGAGTGTCCAAAAATGGAAGGACGCCGCTCCCAACCGAGTCATCCCCGGAACAGCATTCTCCAACGGAATGACGCCCGGGCAACGCGTCGCGATCGACGAACTCCGCAAGGATTTCACCACGGGCGGCTTTAAAGTAATGGGTGAGATCGGCCTGCAATACGAAGGACTCTCTCCCAGTGATCCCTCGGTCGATCAATATTTCGCCCTCGCCGAGGAACTCGACATCCCCGTGGCCATCCACATGGGCACCGGCGGCTCCGGACGTGCCAACGTGATCATGCCCAAATTCCGTGGGTCGATGGGCGATCCGCTATTGCTCGAAGGATTATTGGCAAAGCACCCGAAATTGCGCGTACAGGTCATGCACGCCGGCTATCCCATGATCGACAACATGCTCACGCTCTTACAGGCGAACTCTCACGTGTACGTTGATGTCGCCGGCCTGATCTGGAGTTATCCCATCAAGGAAGTCAACCGCTACATCGAACGCCTGGTCGATGCCGGTTTCGAAGATCGCGTCATGTTCGGCACCGACCAACTAATCTGGCCTAAGTTGATGGCGTATTCGATCAGTATCATCCAGAACGCCGACTATCTGACGACGGAGCAGAAACGGGATATCTTGTATAACAATGCGGCGAGGTTCTTGCGATTAGAAACGGCACCGACCAAGTAGGAGTTACCTGAAAGATTCTGTGGAAGTGCCAGCAGGATTTTTATGCTAAGCTTCCAGCGTTTATTTACCCGAACCTGATCGCTGCACGCGAACTCAACAACTAAGCCCCTGAGTTACTGGTCACAGGAGTTGGTATGAGATGCTCCGGTCTTTACGTGTATAAAATATGTCTGAGCTTGTTTGTCATTATCTTCCTGCCGTTAGCAACTGGACTCGATGGAACGGCGCAGCCGCCGGCACCTCTCGCTAAACGCAAAATCCAGAAGTCTTCCGTTGACACGTCAGTTCCGCTAACGACTCTGTTCTTTTCCCCAGTCATCTACAACACAGGCGGGTACGACCCTGCTTGGGTGACGGTCGGGGACGTCAATGGAGACGGAAAGCCTGATCTGCTTGTCGCCAATGCGCGAGGCGACGCAAAGACCGCCTTCAGCGCTAGCACGATCGGAGTGCTGCTGGGCAACGGTGACGGAACGTTCCAGAGTCCCTTAATCGTCAATTCCGGTGGGTCCTATTTGCATTCTGTTTTGCTGGCAGATGTTAATCATGATGGCAGGCTCGACATACTTGCCGCCAACGGTTGCACTTTGATTGGACAGGGAGTGTGCTCGGATGAGGGTGGAATCGGTGTACTTCTAGGTAACGGAGACGGAACCTTCAGCACCGCAGTCGACTACAACACAGGCGGGTTTGGCTACACCGGCCTCACGCTTTCAGCCGTGGATGTGAATGGTGACGGCAATCTCGATTTGATCGTTTTGAACAATTGCTCGAGTCCGTGCGATGCGAACGATCCGCCACAGGGATCCGTCAGCGTGATGCTAGGCAACGGTAAAGGAGCCTTCCAATCTCCGTCGGTCTATGCGTCTGGCGGTTATGTGTCCAGTGGTTTGGCTGTTGCTGATCTAAATGCTGATCAGGAACTCGATGTCGTTGTGGCTAATGTTTGTGGAAACGCTAATGTCGTAAATTGTACGACCCCGGGATTCCTCAACGTTCTCCTCGGCAGTGGTAACGGAACGCTGCAAACGTCAGTGCCATACGCTTCTGGGGGACAAGGCGCATCTACGGTTACGGTTGCAGACCTCAATTCGGACGGGATTCCTGATTTGATAGAGGGAATTGCGGGACAAACGGGTGCGGAAGCTTATCGGCGGACGGTAGCGTGGGAGTCCTCTTAGGTCGTGGAGATGGCACTTTCGAGCCTGCGACTAAGGCGGTCACATTCACAGCGAAAATCACCTCACCCACGGTTACCCCGATGGGCCCGGTGACATTCCACGTGGGGAAGACGGTGCTGGGAACGGCTCAACTCACTGCCGGAAAGGCGGTGTTCACAACGTCGTCCCTTCCATTGGGGGCCACCGTGGTGACTGTCACGTATCAAGGGAATTCGAACATCAAAGCCAGTTCGGCATCGGTGAAGCAAACGGTGCAATGAACCTCGGACAGCTCCGGGCAGGAGTGGAAACAACCCGACGCAATGTCCGATAACATGTATTATGTAAAATGCTGAAGACGTAAGCCCTGGGGAAGCACGACCCCATCTGTCATTTAGCGCACAGAGATAGACGCCGAGAGGACACTCAGCGACCTTCCTGGTGGGTTTACATCTTGTACTTTCCCAGATCCTCGTCGTTGAGTCCCTCCAGCCACTTCCGGAGCTCATCGCTGGTCAGCCGATCCGACATGTTGGCTGCCAGCTTTGAGGTCTTTAGCACAGTCTCTTCCACGAAGATCGGGCAATCCACCCGCAAGGCCAGAGCCAGCGCATCCGACGGCCGGGAATCGATGCTGATGACTTCCCCGCCACGCTCCAGCCAGATCACCGCGTAAAACGTGTCTTCCTTCAATTCCGTCACGACTACCTTGTGCACCTGCGTCTCAAGCCCCGTCAGAACATTCTTGATCAGGTCATGTGTCATGGGCCGTGGGGTCGTCACTTTCTCCATCTCGAGAGCGATCGCGTTCGCCTCATACACCCCAACCCAGATCGGTAACACGGTGTCGCCGCCAACATCCTTCAAGACCACGATGGGCATATTGCTTACCGGATCCATCATCAGTCCCCGAATTGTCATCTCCACTTCCATCGTGACCTCCCGACCCGACGACAAGCTACATTACCAGTTCGCCCAGCAGGCTGTTGGGAAAACTTGTCGTCACCAGCACCGGCACATAGTTTCCAACTCTCGGTTCCGGCGCCGCTCCCAGCGTAAAGTTCAGCGTCTTGTTCTGCGAAGTGCGTCCAATCCACTGGCCGCGCGCACCATTCTTCCCTTCAACCATCACTTCATATTGCTGACCGACGTATTTCCTGTAACGAGTGTTCTGGATATCTCGCTGCTTCGCCATCAACACTTCGAGTCGACGCGATTTTTCCTGCTCAGGAATCGCGTCATCCAGCCTCACAGCCGGCGTATTCGGTCGTGCCGAATATTTGAATGAGAAGACCCCGTCGTAGCCGACCTCATCCAGCAGGCTCAAGGTTTGCTCGAAGTCGGACTCCGTCTCTCCCGGAAAACCCACAATCACGTCAGTTGTGATGCTGATTTCCCGCTTGGCGGCTTTCATCCAGGCAATGCGCTCGAGATATTCTTCGCGCGTGTACAGCCGCTGCATCGCACCAAGCAACCTCGTCGAGCCACTCTGTACGGGCAGATGCACGTGATCGCAAAGTGTCGGCACGGCCTCGATGGCGTCAACAATGTCTCTGCCGAAGTCTCGCGGATGCGAGGTCGTAAACCGCACGCGGCGAATTCCCTGAACCTCTCCCACCGCCACCAGTAACTCAGCAAATGACTTTTTATCAGTGGGATCCCGGTAGGAATTAACGTTTTGCCCGAGCAACTGGATCTCCGTATATCCAAGATCTGCCATCTGTCGACCCTCGGCCAACACCGATTCCGACGTCCGGCTGCGCTCCTTGCCACGCGTAAAGGGCACCACACAGTATGCGCAGAACTTGTCGCACCCCTCAATAATCGTGATGTAGCCCCGATGCGGATTGGTTCGGGCCGTGAACTCAGTCTCAAAGCACTTGTCGGTCTGGCGGTCGTCCAATCCGGTGATGCGAACCAGGTTATCCGGAGACGTTTTCTGATTTTCCGAATTCCCGTTTCCCAACTGGATCAGCATGCCGGGCAGATTCCGGTACGAAGCCGACCCGCACACCAGCGACACATGCGGCGCACGCTCGAAAATCTTCTCGCCCTCCTGCTGCGCCACGCACCCCAGCACGCCGAATGTTTTTCCTTGCGCCTGCAGCTTCTTGTAATCCGCCAGCCGGTGAAATACTTTCTGCTCAGCTTTATCCCGAATCGAGCATGTGTTGTAGAGAATCAGATCGGCCTGCTCGACCGTCTCCACCTGCCGATATCCTACCTGCACCAGCGTACCCACGACCTTCTCTGAGTCGTGGACATTCATCTGGCAGCCGAACGTTTCGAGGTAGAAGGTCTTCTGCGTGGTTTGTTCGCCAACCCCAGACATATAGAGCCAGTATAGCCGTCCTTCGCCATTTCAGGCACGAATTACAACGCCCACGAGGCCGCCGCGCGGTGATCCCAGCAGTGCTCGTTGTATAATCCCGCCGCTGTCCTCCCCTAGTTCCGCTTTCATTGGAAAGAGGAATCCCATGCAACGAGCCGTCGTGTCTTTCGTGCTGTTGTCCGCTCTTTTGTCTCTCAGTCCGCGTTCCTGGGCAAGTTGGAAATTTGTCTCGACCGGCGCCGCCACGGCTATAGGCACACCATCATGCGCCCAGCTCTTGACCAGCCACGTTGTGTGCGCGGTTCGCAACGGAAAAGCCGGCATGATGGTCAACGAATTCAACGGGGCTTCCTGGCGCGCGTGGACAACTCTCGCCGGTACCGTCACTTCCGACCCGAGTTGCACCAGCGACGGCAATGGCAACGTAATCTGCGCAGCCGCCGCCAGCACCGGGAAATTGCAATGGTCGATTTTCAACGGCACCACGTGGTCCACGCCGGCGCTACTGAGCGCGGCCCTTTTTTCCGCGCCCAGTTGCGCTCAGTATATTGTCGGCCAGGTGCTTTGTGTGGCCCGCAACGCCGGTGGCGGCCTCGCCTATACCCTCTATAACGGCAGCACATGGCACGCCATCGCGAACCTGGCCACCACAGCCATCTCCCAACCGAGTTGCACAAACGACGACAACAACGCCGTGATTTGTGCCGTCTACACGAAGGCCGGAAACACTGAGGTCAATCGCTATGCGAACGGCGCCTGGGAAGGATTCCTTAACGTCGGAGGCGTTGCTGGCGGTGCCCCGGAGTGCATCTCACTGAACCAGAACGGCAACGTGTACTGCTTCGCCGAAGGCTACGTCTCAAGCATCTACGGCACTCGCTATAACGGACGAGCCTGGACCGCGGCCAACTGGAGTGTGTATGCCGGTCTCGGTGGTGCCGTCACTGAAAATGCCGGTTGCACATCGCAATCCCCCGGCTTGCTCGTCTGCGGAGTCACCTCCGTTACCGACAATGCGTTCTACTCCGATGTCTGGAGCGGCACGTCCTGGTCGGGATGGGTCAAGATCGGTAGCAGCGGCACCGGCTCCCCCGCGTGCGCTCCACTCGGCACAGGACAAGTCGTCTGCGTGATGATGGGCCTCAAGAATCAGCTGACCAGCGTGGTTGGGCCCTAGTAAAGAAAAGTATCGCTACAGAGTTCCCGCGCTCGGAAGAATCTCCAGCGTTTCGACAGTCGCGTTCGATGGAAGAACGATCGCATTGATCACGGCCTCGGCCACAGTCTCGGGGGAAAGCATTTTTCTGCGCGGTGCTTCCGGCCAAAGCGTGTTCCAGATATCGGTTTCGGTAGCCCCCGGCATCAGGCCGATGACGCGAATTCCCTTTCCGCGCAACTCTTCGCGCAGCGTGTTCGTAAACCCTAGGGCGGCGTGTTTCGACGCAGTGTAAGCCGCGGCCCCCGCGAAGACGCGCGTAGCCGCAATCGAAAGATTGTTGACGATGGTGCCGCCGCGCGGTATCAACTGGAGCGCAGCCTGCGTGATCAGAAATGTCCCATCGAGATTTGTCGCCAGGATATCCTTCCACACCGGATATGGAAGTCTCTCCACCGGCAGGTTTGCGTGCGCGATACCCGCGTTGTTGACCAGGATGTCGATCCGGCGAGTCTGCCGACGGACGATTCGGATCAAATCATCAACCGAATGCGGATCTCGTACATCGCAGGGATAAGTAAGCACACGTATCTTCTTACGTGTCAGTTCCCTGCCGATCCTTTCTAAGGTTCTTCGTTCACGACTGGTCAGAATCAGATCGCAGCCTTCGGCGCCCAGTCTGTGAGCGATGGCAAGACCGATCCCCCGGCTCGCTCCCGTGACGAGAGCGGTTTGGCTACGGAGTCGGTTGACTGGTGAGCGTCTCGTCATCGCTCAACCGCAACGCCGCATTTAAAAGGAGTTAATGTAGTGCTGGAGACAATCGCAAGAACAGAAACTGTCCCAGGAACTTTTCTCACTGGAGGCGCCGTTTCCTTGCCTTTGACATCTGGCGCAGCTTTACCAGAGCCATCTCCAGACCCGACCGGGCAATATCAGACAGGTCCAGATCAAACTCTTTCGCCAAAGTTCGAAACTCCCTGTCCATGCTGATGGGAATCCGAAAAGTGTATGGCAGCCCGCGTTCCCTTTCGGCGGCCGTCAGGAGCCTGGTCAGTGGGTCGTTTTCAACATCGGCCGCCTTCTCAGCAGCCACCGCTTCCCTGCTTTCGATGACGTCAGTCTGTGGCTCCCCCTCCGACGGAGGAGCAACTTCCATCGCCGTCGGCACATCGAGATCGCTGCCTTTTAGAATTGGACGTTCGCGGAGTTCGCTGAAGTCTGCGCCGAAGTTAATACCGCTGCCGCCCTCTCGCTTGTTGCTGCTAGCCATTTAAGAATCTCCTCTCTTAGGGACAAATATTCAAGTGCTCCTTTACTTTCTGGCGCGAGTTCAAAGATGGTAAGGCCAGCATCACCTGTCCGCCGAATGTCCTCCCGATGCACAATCTCGCTCTCCAGAACACGAATCGGCAGGCCCATTAGGTTCAGCACCAACTGGGTCCGCGCACCCTTCGCCGAGTTCGTTCGGGCGTCGCGATTGTTGATGAATGCAAGAACGTCCAAATCCGGCTTGGTGCTTTCGCGAATCGCCAGGAGCCACTGCAGGAACCCAACCAGCGCTCGCAGGTCATGCCCAGACGGCACCACCGGTATCAAGACAGCGTTTGACACCAATACCGCATTCCGCAGCACTTCCCCGTCTTTCTCTCCTGGATCTCGCGGCGGACAATCAATGAGCACCACGTCATAGGGATCCACTGCTAAAGCGGCCTTGAGGAAGTTCCGGACATTTGTGGATTGCAGTCCCAGAACTTCGTACGTACAGCCGGCCGCCTGCCCGGTTCTTCTCCATGAAAAAGCACTCGACTGGCTGCCATCAGCATCAACAATCAATGTGCGATAGCCCCTCGCCACGAATGCGCCAGCCAAATTGGTGGCCGTAGTGGTCTTACCGCTCCCACCTTTTTTGTTTGCAACCGCTATGATTGTCGCCATGCCCCGCACCATATCGCTGTCGAGGCTGTGAATGGAGTTACTATTCTGATTCCGCATGCACGCGCGGCGCACATACTGCCAAACAGGGCGTACTTCCTTTGTCACAAGGGCCTGACTTCATGGCCAATGTAAGACAGCGCGTCTTACATTCTGTCTGACAGACATTCCGACAACGCTCGCTTCCTTGTGTCTGAGGTACGCCAGCTCCAAGGGTCAGCACGTCTTCCCCGCGAATCGCACCGCTTATATAGCGCACCCATGGCGATCTATTATGATGTCCTAAGACGACCGGCTCCCTCCGTGCACCCGGGGATGCTCGGTCTGATCCTTCACTCTACTAACAACTCCCACATAGCAATCTTCGATCAGGTGGCGAGTCCCTCCTTCCTAGAGTCCTTCCCCTGGCCACGACGACAATCCGTTCATCCGCTCTTCCGAGCATCGTATAGCCCAGTCCCCTTCGCTGAATCCCTGCTGAATCCCCTATCTCTGTCCAGATCCATAATCGAATGCTGGTTTCGGGAGTCTGTAAGTTCCGGCCTACAAGAATATTGACTGAGTCTGGCGATCCCGTTGCCAAAGGGCACGCCTGAGCGAGGCGCTTATCGACTGCTATATAACAGGATCATTTTCGTATTAGCTCGCACACGTGCGGCAATGCCAAATCTTAAAGTAGAGACCCCCACCTCCCAGAGCTGGGCCAGTATCACTAAGGGACGTAATATCATATACATGCAATGAATAGTTAAACAACGCGCCGGCGGGGACTCTACATCTTGGGCTTACTTGTTAGTTAACAGCTGAGGATGTTTGCTAATTAGTTAATACGAGAATTGTTTTTGGGCGGTTCTCGCCTTACCACTAGATCTTGTGGTTCGCGGATGCGCCAGGTTTCTTCAAGAAGTGGTCGAGGATAGCGCAGCCTTTAATGGAGGAATAAAGCGATAAGATAAATATCCGGGAACTTAAAGTGGCACTTCACTGTTTGTCGTGTGTTTCGATTCGCGGCGTTTTCGCTGTAGGGGCGGACGCCTCGTCCGCTCCGCGCCCCTGAGCGAAGCGAAGGGCGCGTGTCGCCGGCCACCTGAACCCCGATCGTGTACCTAGCACCCGGCGCGCGGAAGCCAGACGAAGGCCGTCCGGCTCTACACAACCCGCGCCGTTCCCTCTACACCCCGTTCGGCCGCTGCCGAATCAACGACAGGAACTCTCCGCGCGTCTCCTCCTCGTTGCGGAAGCATCCCAGCATCGAACTGGTGACGGCAGCCGAGTGCTGCTTCTCCACGCCACGCATCATCATGCAAAGATGACGAGCTTCAATTACAACGCCAACTCCCTGCGGTTCGATCACCTTCTGGATGGTCTCGGCAATCTGGGTCGTGAGCCGTTCCTGAATCTGCAGCCGCCGCGAGAATAGCTCCACCAGTCGCGGAATCTTGCTAAGCCCGATCACTCGCCCCTTAGGGATATATGCCACATGTACCTTCCCGAAAAAGGGCAGCATGTGGTGCTCGCACAGACTGAACATCTCGATGTCTTTTACGATCACCATCTCGTCATACGTAACCGTGAACAGCGCTCCCTTTAACAGCGCCTCAGGATCTTCTTGGTAGCCCTTGGTAAGAAACTTCATCGCCTTGTGGACACGGTCGGGCGTCGCCGCGAGCCCTTCACGGTTGGGGTCCTCTCCGAGGCGCACCAGAATCTCGCGCATCAACTCTTCATAGCTGGCACTGGTCAGAGTAGGTACTTCTCTCGATTTTTCGCTTTCGATAGTCTTCATTGAGTTAGAGCCTTTCGCAGGCACGGATCAGCAGAGCACCTCACGGACTTCACCCTGACGTTGTCCTTCATCCTTCGCGATTCAACTACAGTTTTGCCGAGCGCTTCAGGGCTGCGATCAAGCCCACCACGGGAACGGCCTCAGCCACTGCGGTGAGCCGCTAGGCCAATCCTTACCAAGGCGGCCCGTTGTCGCCCGTGTACTCGAACGAATTCATCATCGTTTCTTCCAGTCTCACTCGTTCCAGATGAGCGTGAGAGAAGCTTCGCTGCAATATTTCAAAGATCTCAATACATAGATTTTCCGTGGTAGGAACGGTTACAGCAAATTCCTTCCTGGTATTCAAATTCTCCAGGTGATAGCGGCAGAGCACTTCCCTTTCCACGCATGCATCCAGATCGACCAGGTTACATACCATCCCGGTCGTCGCGTCGACCGGCCCGCTGACGGTCACTTCGAGCGCATAGTTGTGACCATGCCCATGCGGATTGTTGCATTTGCCGTACGTCGTAACGTTCTCCGCATCCGACATTTCGGGACTATGGAGCCGATGCGAAGCGGAGAAACGGTACCGGCGGGTAAGGTGCGCTCTCATTCAGCCTCTGGCTTCCACTTGCGAGTTAAGCTTCTCCGTAAAAGTCGACGAATAAATCCGGTGTCTCATAAACTCGAACTCGATGCAGTTGCGCCTGGTTGAGTTTCGGCTGCAACCGTTGCCACACCGCAATCGCGATGTTCTCCGTCGTCGGGATCTTCGTCATGAACTCCGGGACTTCCTTGTTCAGAAACCGGTGATCCATCGCGTCGAGCACCTCGCGGTGCATGATCTCTTTCAATTGTTTCAGATCGACGACGAACCCGGACCGCGGATCCACCTCGCCCTTTACCGTAACTTCCAGCGTGTAGTTGTGCCCGTGCCCGTTCGGGTTGTTGCACTTGCCGAAAATGCGCCGGTTCTCTTCCGCGCTGAATTCCGGGCTGTGGTAATAGTGCGAGGCAGAAAACTCTGCTTTACGTGTGAGATAGACCATAGTCCTTCGGAGTAGCTTCAAATGTCACACCACCTAACCGAGCGGTCCAGTCCGGCTGCATTGCCGCTATCCTGCGGGCACGACAGTCGGGAGGCGCAGCTTCGAGCGGGCCAAACCCTAAGCCCTTGAGGTGCCGTTTCCGCTACAGCAGCCCACCCGGTTCAGCACACAGGACTGACGATCCTCAGCGGCCCAAGGATTCAGGGCTCAGCTCTTTTGGCGGCTCCACAGCGTACGAATTGATCGCCTGCCACTTCACCGAATCGACGGTTTCCTGTTCCGGACAAAAGGTTTTGTTCGGCTGAAAAACGATAACCTTGTATACATATCGCTTGTGGTGCGGCACGTCGTACGCCAGTTCAAACGCGATTCCCCGTTTCTTGTCGATCCAGAAAACTGGCGGACGCGACCCCATCGCCGGCGAAGGCGGCGTCAGCAGCACCCACGCGTGCAAGTCCTTGTACGACTGCTCCACCTTCTCTGGCGAATCGAATGTAGTGATGTCCTCCGCCGTGTGAAACCGTGTCGTCGACGACTCGATCTGAAATACCTTGCCCTTCTTCAGCCGGATAAATACTTCGCCATGCCCATTGGGATTGCTGGAGTCGGTCCAGTCAATGGTCGTCCCGCAAGCATCCTCCCACTCCTGATCGATGTCTTTCTTCGGAAATAGCTCGCGAGCGCGATCTTCCGAATCCCCAAGCTTCAATGGGCCGAGGCTGTGACCCGGTTCGATCATGGTGGTCAACCAGTGCGGCTCCTCAGTAATTTGGGCACGCAGGGGCGACGGGATAACAACCATCGCGAACACTACAGGCAGAATCAGCAGCAAGGGAGTCTTCATCAGGGTTTTGTGGTTTTGGCTTGATGTATCGCTGTTCGTGCTAATGTTGGGCTCCCCGTAGGAACGTCCCTTCCATACAACAGTTCCACTGTCATGCATGCTTTTCGAGCGCACCAGGAGAAAGGCAAATAGAGGCAGTCCGAAGAGCGAAGCCAGGATGTTCCTTCCCGTAGTGAAGTTTGCGCGACTAATCCTCATCATGAGATATGCGAAGCCCCCCACGAATGCTGCACTCCACCATGGGTTCGTCAAGCTGTGAGTCAGATAGAGCAGAAGCGCGGTCCACGGAACTATCCATAGAAGCAGTGTTTTCCCCGCGAGCCATCCCGGGGCTGGAAACAACAGCGCCAGATTCTTCGCCCACCCTTCGCGAAGCTGCGCGAAAGTTCGGTACATCCGGGTCCGCACCGCATCGGCAGCATAGCGAAACCGAATGTTCCGGCCCGCAGCCTTCAAACGCTTCGCCAGGGCAACGTCTTCGAGTATCTCCGAAGCCACAGCCGCGTGTCCTCCGATCGCCTCATAGGTTTCCCGCCGGATCAGAATGAACTGCCCGTTTGCCGCGGCAATCGGCGATAACGGATCGCTCACTTTCGACGGCGGATACTGCCGCGCCAACTCCGCAAATACCACGGGCAGAATCGCCATCTCCCAGAACGTCACTGCCAGTTGCTCCGGCGAATACGAAAGCATCTCAGCCTGATGTTCCTTGGCCTCGGCCAGCGCGCGTGCGAGCGACCCCTGCAGATGCACCGTGTCGGCATCCGTAAACAGCAGCCATTCGCCTTGTGCTACCCGCGCTCCGCACGCGACAGCGTTATTCTTCCCCGTCCAGCCTGGCGGAAGGGCTCCCGCTTCGATCACTCGAACCCCCGCGAACCGCGCTGCAATCTCGCCCGTGCCGTCGGCTGAATGATCATTTACGACGATGATTTCGAACTCGACCCCCGACTGCGACACGAGCGATTCCAGGCAGTCCGCAAGCGATGCCTCTTCGTTTCGTGCAGGCACAATTACCGAGACTTCAGGCTGCTTCGCAGATCTATTCGTCACCGACATAGCGCAGTCGTTCGCAATCGAGCAGAGTGGGAACAAAAGCAGATCCCGCAGCAGCACCCATCCACCGCGCGGGAATCCATTATTATATCCGGGTGCGACGCATTGCTTATTCTCCCTGCATCGCGTTGATCCTGCCGCTCCTGGCCATGTTCACCGCCTGTTACAGCGGATCGCGCCCTCCCCGCATTGGATCCGCCGCACCCGACTTTACCGTTCAGGATTCCGACCGCTCTGTAAAGCTCAGCGACTTCCGCGGACAGATCGTAGTCCTGAATTTCTGGGCGACGTGGTGTCCTCCATGCGTCGAAGAAATGCCCTCATTGGTCGAGATGCAGCGCCGCATGAAAGCCAAAGGCATCACCGTAGTCGCCGTGAGCGTCGATGTCGACCAGGGCGCCTACAACCAGTTCATCAAGGAGCATAACGTCAACCTGCTGACGGTGCGCGATGCCGCTCAAAAGAGCAACGCCCTCTACGGCACCTTCAAGTTTCCTGAAACTTACATCATCGACCGCAACGGTGTGATGCGCCGCAAATTTATCGGCGCGGTTGATTGGACCGCGCCCGACATTACCGAGTTCCTGGCCAGGTTGTAATCCGCGAGGCTTCGCCTGCGACCGAGCCAAATGCCACGGAGGTTCAGAGAATGAAGATTCTATCTTTTATCTTCGTAACGTTGCTGGCGCTCGCCACTGTTCCTGGAGATCCAATGACAAATCCGAAAGTCATCGAGAAGGACAGCTTCACCGTCATCGGAATCTCCTCTCGCACCACCAACGCCAGGGAGGTGACCGACGAGGGCGTAATCGGCAAGACGTGGGCACGTCTTTTCCAGGAAGGCGTGCTGGCAAAGATTCCGAACAAGGCGGATCAGAACATCGTCGCCGTCTATACCGACTATGCCAGCGACCACAGCGGCGAATACACCTATATCCTCGGCGCGCGCGTCACGTCCGACGCCCAAGTCCCGTCCGGCATGGTCGCCAAAAAGATCCCGGCTCAGAAATTTGCCGTCTTTACCTCCGACAAGGGCCCTCCTGCGAAGGTCGTGCCCGCGCTTTGGATGATGATCAATTCCCTTCCCAAAAACGCAACGGGAGGCGATCGCCTCTACAAAGCGGATTTCGAAGTCTACGACGAGCGCGCGACCGACCCCGAGAGTCTGCAGATGGACGTTTACGTCGGCATCAGGTGAAGAGACGGTGCCTCACTCCAAAGTGGGTGCCCACTTCTCGTCGTTGTTTGCGAGAAGTGGGAATTGCAGATGCACAGGGCACAATTCCGAGATCCCGCGTCGCGCGGTTCGATCCCTTATAATAGAAAGATTCAGCGTGCCCTCCGGAGCGTTTTGAGCGCTTGCGTTCGAGCTGCGGTGCGGCTTCGGCCCAGATTGATGTCCTCGAATTCGCAGACAGATAGCATTGTGGTACGTGGCGCCCGCGTCCACAACCTCAAGAACATTGATATTGAGGTCCCGCACAACACCTTGACGGTGGTTACGGGAGTGTCAGGGTCGGGCAAGTCCTCGCTCGCCTTCGACACCATTTACGCGGAAGGCCAGCGGCGCTATGTCGAATCGCTCTCCGCCTACGCGCGCCAGTTTCTGGAACGCATCGAGAAGCCTGACGCCGACACCATTGACGGCATCGCCCCGGCAGTCGCGATCCGCCAGAAGAATACGACCAGAAATCCGCGCTCGACCGTCGCTACTGCCACCGAGATCTACGATTACCTGCGCCTGCTCTTTGCTCGCGTGGGACGCACCTATTGCATCCACTGCGGCCGTGAGGTCAAGAAAGATACTGTCGACGAAATAGCCGACACGATTATCGAGCTACCGCAAGCGACAAGGCTGCAGGTACTTTTTCCGCTGCAGAGAGCCGGCGTCCCGGCTCAAGAGCCTGCTGGAAAAGTACGCGCGACCAAATCAAAAAAGTCTGCCGTCAAGACCAACGCACCCGAGCCGCTCTCGGATGCTCTGAAAACACGGCTCTTTGATCTGCGTAAGGCAGGTTTCAACCGCCTCTATCAGGCTGGACAGGTCTTCGAGTTCTCCACGCCCGAATCCCTGCTCGACATCAATTTCGCGGACCCAGTGTTTGTGCTGGTCGACCGGCTCACCATCGAAGCCGATTCCCGCTCCCGCATCGTCGACGCCATCGAAACCGCCTACCGCGAATCCGGAGAAGTCATCTTCGAAATTCCGGGCGATGACGGTACGGCCGCCAGACACCTGCGTTTTGCCCAGCGCTTCGAATGCAAGTTCTGCAACATCCGCTACGAAGAGCCCGAGCCGCGCCTGTTCTCGTTCAACAATCCCTATGGTGCCTGCCCCAAGTGCCAGGGTTTCGGAAACACAATCGACTTTGATCTCGATCTCGTCATTCCTGACAAGATGAAGACTCTGGCCGAGGGCGCGATCGAGCCCTGGACCAAGCCCAAGTACCGCCCGCTGTTTACCGACCTCAAGCGTTACGCCAAGCAGGCCGGAATTCCGCTCGACATGGCCTGGATCGACATGGCCGAAGAACACCGCAATCTCGTCCTCAACGGCGAAGGCAAGTTCTTGGGTGTGCGCGGATTCTTCAATCACCTGGAGCGCAAGAAGTACAAGCTTCACGTCCGCGTTTTCCTGAGCCGCTACCGCGGATATTCCACCTGCTCGGAATGCAGTGGGAACCGGCTGCGCATGGAAGCCCGGCAGGTAAAAATTCAGGGCCGCAATCTCTGCGAAATCTGTTCCCTGACCGTGGAAGATGCCGTCAGGTTCTTCGATCAGATCACACTGACTCCGGCGGAAGCCGAGATCGCCGACAAAGTCCTGCAGGAAATCCGCGAACGCCTTCGTTTTTTGAATGATGTTGGCCTCGAGTACCTGACGCTCGACCGTCTATCCTCGACGCTCTCCGGCGGAGAAGCCCAACGCATCCAACTCGCGACCTCTCTGGGCTCTCGTCTGGTCGGCACCCTGTACGTCCTCGACGAGCCCTCCATCGGCTTACACGCCCGCGACACGCATCGCCTGGTGAATATCCTTCACGACTTGCGCAATCTTGGAAACACAATTCTCGTCGTCGAACACGACCCGGACATCATGAAAGCCGCCGACCGCATCCTCGATCTCGGGCCCGGCGCCGGCGAAAACGGCGGCAAACTCATCGCCGGTGGCACCTACGATGAGATCGTGCACAATCCGGCCTCGCTCACGGGCCGTTACCTGTCACACGATCTCCGCATTCAACCCCCAGCCACGCGCCGCCGGCCGGGTTCGCAGCAGATCAAGGTCAAGGGCGTTCGCGCCAATAACCTGAAAAACGTCGACATTAATATCCCGCTTGGGCTGCTCGTGGCGATTACCGGAGTCTCCGGCTCGGGAAAGTCGACCCTCCTGCATCAAGTGATCTACAAGGCCCTGGCGCAGGCCAAGCAGCAACCGGGCAACGGCAACGCCGTCACCACGACGTCTGCGATGTGGGAGAGTCTGGAGGGCGATCAGTACATCGATGAAGTAGTCCTGGTCGACCAGTCCCCCATTGGTCGGACTCCGCGCTCCAATCCGGTCACCTACATCAAGGCCTTCGACGCAATCCGCGAGCTGTTCGCTTCCCTGCCCGAAGCCAAGAAGCGCGGCTTCAGTTCCGGTCATTTCTCGTTCAACATTCCGGGCGGCCGTTGCGAGACCTGCCAGGGAGACGGCACCGTCACGGTCGAAATGCAGTTTCTCGCCGACGTGGAACTGATCTGCGAAGAGTGCAAGGGCACGCGCTACAAGCCGCAGGTACTCGAGGTTCGTTATCGTGGCAAGAACATTCATGAAGTTCTCAATCTCACCGTAAAAGAAGCGCTGAAGTTCTTTGCCGAAGCGCCGAAGGTAACCGACAAGCTCCGGACGCTTGAAGAAGTCGGCCTCGGATATCTGCGTCTCGGACAATCGGCGACCACGCTCTCGGGCGGCGAAGCGCAGCGCATGAAGCTGGCCGCACACCTGCACCCGGCCACGCGCGAAAGCGGACGCTCCAGCAATGGCGACAAGAAGCGCCGCCTCCTCTACATCTTCGACGAGCCGACCACCGGCCTGCATTTCGATGACGTCAGCAAACTCTTGGCCGCCTTTCGCCGTCTGATTGAGGCAGGGGGCTCGATCGTGGTCATCGAGCACAACCTGGAGGTGATCAAAACAGCGGACTGGGTGATCGACCTGGGCCCGGAAGGCGGCAATCGCGGAGGAAAGATCGTCGGTGTCGGCCCCCCGGAAGCCATCGCCAAGCTACCCGGATCGTATACAGGAAAATATCTGGCGCCAGTGCTGAACGGCAATGGAGCATCGGGCTCAAATGCGCGATAAGCGGTTTGGATGCCGCAGCGCTTTAAGTGCTGCGATTACCGTCCTGCTGCCTATCGCGGCTTTAGCCGCTCAGGTGAATTTTCGCCCTGCACCAGCGGTCCGTCTGACGGTTTCCGCTTTCCAATCCCAGACCTCGGGAGATTCTTCCTCCAGCCAGAAATCGCACCGCAAGACACCGCGCCATTCCACTGCTTCCGACGAACAAGGTCCCGATGCCGACCTATCCAAGGCGGAAGAACTACTCCAGAAGCGGGACTATGCCGGCGCCGAGCCACTGCTCCGCAAAGCCATCGCAGACGATCCGGAGAACTACGTCGCGTGGTTTGATCTGGGCTTTCTGGAAAACGCGCTCGGCAGAACGGACGACTCCATCGCCGCTTATCGCAAATCGGTCGCCGCCAATCCCGATGTCTTCGAGTCGAACCTGAACCTGGGCCTGCAACTCGCAAAGAGCGGTCAGCCCGATGCCGAGCAATTCCTGCGCGCCGCTACCCAACTGAAACCGACCAGCCACGTTGCCGAAGGACAGGCCCGTGCCTGGATCTCGCTAGCCCATCTGATCGAGGCCTCAAAGCCCGACGAAGCCCTGGCCGCCTATCGCCAGGCCGCCGCCTTGCAGCCGAAAGATCCCGAAGCACATCTCTCCGCGGGATTCCTCCTGGAAAAGCAAAACAAGTTCGCTGATGCCGAGACTGAGTACAAACAAGCCCTCGCCATCGATCCCGCCTCCTCCGATGCGATCACGGGCCTCGCCAACATCTACATGCGCGGGCACCGCTTCTCCGATGCTGCCGTGGAGCTGCGGAAACTGACCGCGGCCCATCCCGAGAGTGCCCCCGCTCACGTCCAGCTCGGCCGGGTGCTGGCCGCCGACGGCAAGAATGATGAAGCCATCACCGAACTGGAGACCGCGGCTAAACTTGCGCCTTTGGATCTCTCCGTGCAGCGCGACCTCGCTGATCTCTACACCACGGCAGGGAAAAACGAGCAAGCCGAAGCCCAATATCGTGCTCTCCTCGTCGCCCAGCCCGACGATGCCGATCTCCATCACGAACTCGGCAAGGCTTTACTCCGCCAGATGAAATACAAAGACGCCCAGGAAGAATTCCTGACTGCCGTGAAATTGAAGCCCGGCATGGGCGAGGCTTACGGCGATCTCGCTTTCGCCGCCAGCGAGAATAAAGACTACGTCCTGACCCTGAAGGCGCTGGATGCCCGTGCCAAGCTTCTCCCGGAAATCCCGACTACTTATTTCCTGAGGGCATCCGCCTGCGATCATCTGCATGATGTCAAGCAGGCGGTCGCGAACTATCGCCTCTTCCTCCAAGTGGCTAACGGGAAGTATCCTGATCAGGAGTGGCAGGCGAAGCATCGTTTGATCGCGCTCGAACCGAAGAAGTGAGCACTGGATATAGGGTCATGCTTGGGGTGTACGTTTCAATCCAGCGATCGCAAGGCTGGCGACGGCGGTCGACGTCTTCGTCGAACCCATCCTTCTTCTGCCTAGGCGCTCGGAATATGATCTCGAACGTTCTCCTGTTCTGCCTTACTCTCGTGGTCATCGACGCCGCGAATGCCCGTTCAGAACCCACAGTCGAAGAGCTGAAGGCGCGCGTTTCCTCCGCCAGTGTGTCTGACAAAGCCAAGATTTGTGTCGAAATCGCGGAAAAGCAGTTGAACGCCGCCGACAAGCTCTACACCGCCCAGGATATTGAAAAGGCGCAAGCGAATCTGACCGACGTGGTTTCCTATTCCGAACTCGCCCGGGACTACTCCATTCAGTCCCACAAGCATCAAAAGCAGACTGAAATCTCCATACGGACGATGACTCGCAAGTTGAATGACTTGTTGCACGTGCTGAGCCTGGAAGAGCAAGGCCCGGTCAAGGATGCGATCAGTCATCTGGAACGCGCCCGCGACGACCTGCTCAGCGCCATGTTTCCGAAAGGTGCGAAATGAAGGTACCCCATTTCATCTGCGGATTCTTGCTCGCGGTCCTCCCCGCCCTGGCGCTCGCGCAGGCGCACCGCGATCCCCTGACTCAGCCAGAGATCGATCAGATCCGCGACACCAGTTGGGAGCCCCGATTGCGACTGCCGCTCTACGTGCAGTTCGCGCGCGCCCGACTGGTTAAGCTCGAAGACGTGCGGAACGATTCCAAATCCAAAGACCGCGCGAAGCAAACCCACGACCTGCTTGACGACTTCCAACTCCTCTACGACGAACTGAACGACAACATCGATACGTACGTCGAGCGCAAGAACGACATCCGCAAGCCGCTGAAGACCATCCTCGATGCCGACACTGAATTCCAGGCCAAGCTGCGTGCGTTAAAAGATGCCGCCGATGTGCCTAGGTCGGAAGCGCAGCAGTACGCCTTCGTTCTCGACAATGCAATCGACACCGTAGACACTTCCACGGAAGACCACCGAAAGTTGCTCGCCGATCAGGAAGAACTAGCCAAACATAAAAAGCTGGTCAAAGACCCCTCCAAAGGTACAGGCGTAAGCCCGGAATAGAAGCCTGCCGGGCGCAGCCTGCCTTGAGCGCAGTCCGAGGGGATACCCCGGCCTTCCGGCGAAACGAGGGGAGCGTGCAACCATGCGCTAGCCTACCCAAAGCATCTCAATTGCAACCTGTTCTTCTCTGCGCCAGGCCCAGCGATACTCGTGCCAATCCCGCGCGAGCCCTTTGCGCACAGGGTCCTGCAGGACATATGTGACCTTCGCGTCAAGCCCTTCTGACGGTCGCAGCGCATGATCGAATGATTCCTCCTGCCAGACCGCCCCGGTGCGGTTCAGCATCTGGTTGATCGCCCCTGCCGAGGCGCCTTTGATCGATTGCATGATTCGCACGAGAGAAAAAATCTCTCCCCGAGAATGGTCAATCAGAGGGGTAAGAATTATGTGCACATGGTCCGGCATGACCACGGCGACGTAAAGCTCATATATCCGTCGATGATCATGAAAGCAGCGCGAGAGCACAATGTCTCGGGCCTCCGGAGGCAAGACCCAGTGAAACTTCGTTGTGAAGGTTAGGAAGTGAGGGGTAAATTCCTTTTGCAGATGCGGAGGGTTAAGCCGATAAAGCCGCATTACTCAGTTTGTCATGCAACTCGGCCCCTTAGTCAAACCGTGACGCTCGAAAATTCCACATCCGTTCCAAAACGGGAATTGTTAAGGCGCGGACGCGGCCGCCCCTGATCGCGGTCGAAGGTCCGCCCCGTAATCCTGAGCGAGGCGTCGGATAGGCTGTTCATAGCTGCGGTCTCCCGAAACCGAGTGAGCAACCGTCGGCTCTATTGCGCGCTATCACAAGTCGGGGCGAATGCTCCATGAACTGCGTTTCGACCGCCCGTTTTCCCGTGCTACCCTAGCCTCATCGTGCGCCCCGGCGTCCTCGAAATCTTCCACGAGACCTACACCGAAGTCCTCCCCGGCACGCCTCTGCCCGAACTGAAGATTGAGTTCTTCGCTTTCGCCAATGTGAACAACACCATTCGCCTGCGCAACGGTCGCCTGCTGGTTCGCCTCTCCGATCTGCTAGAAGGTGCCCCTGACACGATTCTCAAGTCCATCGCCCACATCCTGCTGGCGAAGATGTACCGGAAGCCCATTGATCGAGTCCATGCGTCCCGCTATCGCAAATACATCGGCAGCCACGAGATCGTCCGCAAAGCCCACCTGGTCCGCCAGATGCGAGGCCGCAAGCGCCTGCGGTCCCCGCGGGGCCACTTCTACGACCTCGATGCCATCTTTGAAGACCTCAATACGAGCTTCTTCCACGGATTGATGGCGCGTCCCCGCATGAGTTGGAGCCAGACCAGGACCCGCCGCATCCTCGGCCACTATGACCCCGCTCATAACGCGATCATTATCAGCCGTATCTTCGACCACCCCGCCATCCCGCGTTACGTGTTGGACTACATCGTCTACCACGAGATGCTCCACCTGAAGCATCCCGTGAGGCTGCGCGGCAGCCGCCGCTGCGTCCACCCCCCGGAATTTCAGGCGGAGGAAAAACTTTTCCCACGGGTTGCCGATGCCAATGCATTCCTGAAACGCCTGTGAATTCAGAATCCTCGAAAAGCCGCGAGAATTAAGCCATTTGGGCGTTTTTTTTCGGCTGCAAAATTGCTCAATCGATGTAAAATGCTTCGTCCTTCCCAGGGGGCGCCCATGCGATTCTGTTTCTCGCTCCGTGCAAGTCGCCACCAGGAAACTTCCTTCTGCCTGTGCGTGCTGGTCCTGCTGGCTGCGTCCGTTTGCGTCAATGCCCAGGCTCCGTCCATCGAACAGGAAGAAGATCCCGGAACTCCCGCCGAACAGAAAGACGCCCGCCGTGAAGATCCGAAGAAAATCGCGAAGTACGACGTCAACCGCATCGGCCACCGCGGCGTCGGCCATGGGTTCAACATCTACTCGCTGAAGCGCGAGCGCCAACTGGGAGAGACTCTTGCCGCTGCCTTCAACCAGAATTCGAGAATCGTCAACGACCCCATCCTGAACGATTACGTGAACCGCCTGGCGCAAAAAATCGTGCGCAACTCCGATGCCGAAGTTCCCTTCACCGTGCGGCTCATCGACTCCAGCGAAATTCCGCGTGCCTACGGGCTTCCCGGCGGATTTCTATACGTCGATAGCGCTCTGATCTTCGCCGCCGATAGCGAAGCAGAACTTGCCAGCGTCATGGCCCATGAGATCGCCCACGTCGCAGCCCGCCACGCCACGCGCGCCCTAACCCGCAAGGACCTGTTCAAGCTCACAAGCGAGCTGTCGCTGCTGACGGGACCGGCGGGCATCATTATGGAAGATGCCGGCGGTGTGGCCGGCCCGCTTTCCGTCAAGAAATTCAGCCGCGACTCCGAATATGAAGCCGATCTTCTGGGCATCGAATATGCCTACTCTGCCGGCTATGATCCCGAGGCCTTGCTCTCCGCTCTCGAAAAACTACGCGCCATGGAGGCCGACCGCTCCGCCGCTTTCGCCAAGATCCCGGGATATCATCTCGCCACCAAGCTTCCCTTCCACGAAAAAGTCGCGCGCGGCTTCTCGAATTATCCCGTGACCGACGATCGTATCCGCCGTCTGCAGTCGGAAATCGCAGCCTTCCTGCCTGATCGCAAGGAGTACATCGTAGACACCGACGAATTTCAGGAGATCAAGTCGCACCTGTTGTCCCTGCGAGGCCCACTCCAGATTCGTCGGCATTCCGACGACGCCGATCCCAGGGCCCCGGTGCTCCGCCGTATCCCGCAGGACAATACGGATGTGGCCACAACAACCAAGGGCAATCTGCGCAGCGTTTTCACCACACTCCAGTAGTCTCCAATGCGACTGTGTCGGGGCGGACGCCTTCGTCCGTCGTGCCACAATCCGAGTGCGACAAGAGACCAGATTTCCCCTTCCGTGCAATCCTCTACAATTCAACTGCAGAATCCTACCGTGTGATCCCAATCACACCCGGTTGTGCGCGTTCGAATTGACGGTGCAACCCGGCAAAGCATATCCTTGAATTTGAAATTGAAATTCATTTTCAAAATCATGCGTTCCCCGATCGAACGCTAGCGTTCCAAAAAGAACGAGACCTGACCATATGCTGGATGCCTTCATAATCACGTTGCGCGAAGGGGTCGAGGCCGCCCTGATTGTCGGCATTACCCTGGCCTACCTGACCAAAATCGGGCGGACCGAGTTGCGCAAGACTGTCTATGCTGCCTTGGCGGCAGCCTTTCTGGGCAGCATCGGTGTGGCCGTAGTCATCTCCCGCGCCCATCTGAATGAAGATGTCTTCGAAGGATGGGTCATGCTGGTGGCCGCCTTCTTCGTCGTTACCATGGTGGTCTTCATGATGAAGACCGGCCGCAAGATGAAGGGACAGATTGAAGGCAAGGTGGGTCTGCTCGCCGGCAACGATGCCTGGTTCGGCCTCTTCATCTTCATCTTCCTGATGGTCCTTCGCGAAGGCGCAGAGACCGTTCTGATCCTCGCCGGCGTCAGCCTGAACTCCAGCGAGCTGATGAGCTTCCTCGGCACGCTGCTCGGCCTGATCGCCGCCATTGCCTTCGGCGTGATGTTCGTCAAAGGCAGTGTCCGGATCAACCTGCAGAAGTTCTTCCGCGTGACCACCGCCATCCTCTTCCTGGTGGCCGCGCAACTTCTGATCTCCGGCTTGCACGAACTTTCGGAAAGCGGCGTAATCGCCTCTTCCAAGACGGAAATGGCCATCATCGGCCCGATCGTCAGCAACGACTGGTTCTTCTTCGTCACCATCTTCACCATGGCCGCCTTGATGGTGCTATTCGAAGCCAAACGCCGCCAGCCTGTCATCGATCCCGCTGCGTCCCCCGCGGAGCGCCGAAAAGCCGCCTGGAGCGCCCGCCGCGAACGCCTGTGGATGGGTTCCGTCTACGTCTTCTCGTTCCTGCTGATTGCCATGGTGACGCTCGAATTTGTGTACACGAAGAATGTCAGCGCGCTGTCTCCGGCGACCGAGGTTTCGTTCACCAACGGCAAACTGACGATCCCTCTCTCGCAAGTCGCCGATGGCGACCTGCACCGCTACCAGGCCAAAGAGAACGGAACGCCCGTGCGCTTCTGGCTCTATCAGAAACCTGACGGCAAGATCGCCACCGTCTTCGACGCCTGCGAAATCTGCGGCGCCGTCGGCTTCTACAAGAAAGGTAACGGCGTGATCTGCAAGAACTGCGCGGCCCCGATCAATCCGCAATCGGTCGGCACCGCCGGCGGATGCAATCCTGTCCCGCTGAAAGCGGTACAGACGGCAGATGCCATTACCATCGAGGAGGCCGACATCGCGGCCGGCAGCCGCATGTTCGCGCAACCATAGCCGATGTTTGTCCGACTCGTCTACGAATCCTTCCGGCGGCAGAAGCGGCGCAAGATCCTCGCCGGCGCAGCCATCACGCTCGGCGTGACTGTGGCGACCGCCATGATCGCCGTGGCCACCGATATCGGCGACAAGATCAACCGGGAACTGCGCACCATCGGTGCGAATCTGGTCGTCACTCCGCAGGAAGATACCCTCGACGTCGAAATCGGCGGAGTCAATCTCAAGCCTCCAACCGACGGCGCCTTCCTGAGCGAAGCTGATCTACCGAAGATCAAGGGTATTTTCTGGCACAACAACATCACCGCATTTGCGCCCGTGCTGCCGGTCAATGCAGTGCTGCAGCATGAAGGCAAAACACAGGACACCACCCTTGTCGGAACGTATTTCTCCAAAAAGATCTCCTACGGAAACGAGGCGTTCTCGACTGGAGTAAAGAGTCTTTACCCATGGTGGAAAGTTTCGGGCTCCTGGCCCGATGACAACTCGCAGGACATTCTGATCGGTGAGCGCCTGGCCACGAAATGGAACGAGCAGCCGGGAGACACTGTTTCAATCTCCGGTCGCCAACTCCATGTCAGCGGAATTCTTTCCACCGGGGGTTCCGAAGATGATGAGGTTGTTGCTCCACTCGCCGTGGCGCAGCAGATCCTTGGTAAGCCCGATGCTGTCAAACGGGTCTACGTCAGCGCGCTGACCAAGCCGGAAGATGCCTTTGGGCGGCGCGATCCCAAGAGCCTCTCGGGCGCAGTTTACGATCGCTGGTACTGCACGCCCTACCCGCAAGCGATCGCGTTACAGCTTACTGAGGCCATATCACACTCCCACGCTGAGCAGATCCGCCAGGTCGCGCAGAACGAAGGCGCAGTCCTGACCCGCATCGAAGGCCTGATCTTCCTCATCACGCTCGCAGCTTTGTTCGCGTCCGGCTTGGCCGTCTCTGCGGCGATGGCAACTGCCATTTTCGAGCGTCGTGCCGAAGTCGGATTGATGAAAGCCTTGGGCGCAGGAAAATTCGCCGTCGCCTCGGTATTCTTCGCCGAAGCCGCTCTGATGGCCCTGATCGGCGGCGCGATCGGTTTTGGAGTGGGCAGCACCCTCGCTCATCAGATCGGCCGTTCCATCTTCAATTCGCAGATTTCTATTTCTCCTGTACTTCTGCCGGTCATTCTCGCCATTGCCGTGATCGTGACGTTCGCCGGAAGCGCAATGGCCATCCGTCGCGCCGTCAGCCTCGACCCGGTCTTTGCCTTGCGAGGTGAACTGTGAGCGCCCCCATGTCGCATCAGGCCAGAGACCTGGCCGACTCCCGCGCCCAGGCCAAGCACACGTCCATGTTCCTGCGCATGCTGGTTCGAGCCGCAGTTCTCCGCAGGGGCCGTGCGGCTTCTGCCCTGTTCGCCATGGTCGTCGCAGCTGCGGTGGCTACCGCGATGCTGAATCTCTACGTCGATGTCCAGGCTAAGCTGCAGCGGGAATTCCGCAACTACGGAGCAAACATCATCCTGGTGGGAAAAGACGGCGCCGCCCTTCCCGCTGAGGCGCTTGCGAAAGTCGAGTCTGTTCTCACAGGACGGGGTATCGCTGCGCCATTCGGCTTGATCGTGGCCAGAACCACCGACGGCCAGCCCGTCGTTGTGGCGGGAATCGATTTCGATCGCGTCAAGCAACTGGATCGCTGGTGGTCGGTCAGTGCCTGGCCAACTTCCGACAAACAAGCTCTGGTCGGCGTCCGCGCCCTTCCGCTGGTGTCGCCCAAAAATCAGCCGTTCGATCTCAGCTTTCAAGGCAGAACTCTGCACGTTACTCCCGCAGGCACGGTGCAAACCGGCGCCGCAGAGGATAGCCGGATCTACATTTCGCTTGCTGACTTTATTGCGTGGGCTGGAGTGCAGCCCTCCACCATCGAAGTCGCCGCCAGCGGCAATGCATCGGAAGTTGCCGGAGTTATGAATCAGCTGGCGCAGGCCTTCCCCTTGGCAGACGTTCGCCCGGTCCGCCAGATCATGGAGGGCGAGGCCCGCGTCCTCGGCAAAACCCGCGCAACCCTGCTGGCAGCGGCGGCGCTGATTATCCTCACCGCCGCCCTCTGCGTGCTCTCTACGCTGATGGGATGGGTCTTCGATCGCCGCCGCGACTTCGCCATCATGAAGGCTTTGGGAGCTTCCGAGCGCCTGCTGAACGGCTTCTTTGCCGCGGAAGCCGCGGCTCTGGGCGCAACCGGCGCCGTGATCGGATTTCTCGTTGGCATCGGCATCGCCGCCTGGATCGGTCGCGCCAATTTCCACGCCCCGGTTGTGCCGCGCCTGGGCGTGCTGCCGATCGTGCTGCTAGGTAGCATGGCTGTCACCTTGATTTCCGCGATTCTCCCGATTTCTCTGCTGCGCCGCGTGCAGCCCGCGGTCATACTAAGAGGCGAGTGAAATGATTCAGATTAAGGACGTCACCAAACTCTACCCTGCGAAAGAGTCGGGCAACGGCTCAGGCAAGGACGGCGCCAACGGAGCCATTCACGCTCTCGACCACATTTCCCTGCACGTGACTCCCGGCGAGTGGCTCTCGATCATGGGCCCTTCAGGCTCGGGAAAATCGACGCTGGTCAATCTGATCGGATGCCTCGACCGCCCCTCTTCCGGAGAAATCTGGCTCGATGGCGAGAATGTTGCCGGAATATCAGCCAGTGAATTGAACCGGGTTCGTGCCGAAAAAATCGGATTCATCTTCCAGCAGTTTCATCTCATCCCCTTCCTGACCGCTGTTGAGAACGTCATGCTCGCGCAATATTTCCACAGCATGACGGATGAGAAGGAAGCCGTTGAGGCCCTGGCGCGAGTTGGATTGGGCGACCGCGCCCGTCATCTACCCTCTCAGCTTTCCGGGGGCGAGCAGCAGCGTGTCTGCATTGCGCGCGCTCTGATCAACGATCCGCGCATCATCCTCGCCGACGAACCCACCGGCAATCTCGATGCGCAGAACGAGGAAATCGTCCTGCGCCTGCTGCGCGAATTTCATCAGCAGGGACGCACCATCGTCATGGTCACACACGATCCAGTGGTGGCGCGCCTGGCCGACCGCCGCATCGAACTGCATCATGGAAAAATCGCTTCGCAGGAAATTTTCTCCCTCGCCGACGAAGAACAACTCGACGAAGTCCTCGAAGAGCTTTGGGTGCTGGAAGAACACGGCGAGATCGCCGAGGTCGAGCGCATGGAAGTGCACGGTGCCCTTCCCGTGAGTATGGCGATCGAAAAGATGATCCATCTGGGGCTGGTGGTCGCCGCGCCACACCCTCCTCAGACCCACGATCACAAACCTTTCGTGAATCCCTGCCACGACGCTCTCAAGCCGATGTCCGCCTCGATGGGCGATGGCACGATGATCGTCGAATTTACTTCTCGTGGACGCGAGCGCGCCGGCAGCATCATTCGCCGCCACCGTCTCGCCGAGCGCCTCTTCACCGACAGCCTCGCCATGGACAGCGAAACCGAAATCGAGCAGCAGGCCTGCAAGTTCGAGCACATCCTGTCGCCCGAGGCGACCGACAAAATCTGCGCGTTCCTGGGCCATCCCCGCACCTGCCCCCACGGCGCCCCAATCCCGCCCGGCCCATGCTGCAGACAGCCCGCTACCCCAACAGCAAAGCTGGTAGAAGCTTTTCGTTCTAAGTAAAAGATTGGGAGAACGAGACTGGGCGTGCCGAAAGCCGGAGTCAAAAGTTGACTTCTTCAAACATCACGCAGTGAAAGTCATTCGACCTCAAGCAGTACGATCCCATTGACCGGGACTACGACGCCGGTCTGGCTGTTAGTAAGGTGCAGATCCTCAGACCGGTTCTCGTCGGCAACCCGATTCAGTTGTTCCACCTGCGCACGCGTGGGATATCTGGGACTTCCCATTCGCCGGTAAGCCTCCAATGTATTCCCATGTTCCGCATCCGCCCGCGTCACGCGCACGGCCGCATTCGGCGCTACTCCTGAAATCTGAAATTGAATGTTCTCCGGACTTCCCTTCTTATCGGGATCCGCCAGGTTCCATGCCGCGATAATCAGTTTCCCTGAAGCCCCTCGCGTCACCAGCACATTCGGCACTGCCAACGGAATCCTCTCCTGCCCCAGTTTGTGCAGTACGGCGAAGCCCGTGTAGCTGGGCTTCTTGATCCCTCCCATGGCCATGAGCCCAAATCCGCCGTCAAATGGCTCCTGCTTGGGCCCGCCCTCTTCGAACACATCGCTGAATGTCCAGAACGACATCATGTCGACCAGGCCGTCGCACTGCCGGATATCATCAGCCAAAGCGGCGCCCACATATTCCGTATCGCGAGCGTGCAGCGCCCCGAACGACGGCACATTCCACTCGGTCCACGTCAGCGGCAGCTTAGGACGCGCCGAGGCCGCGATCTGATCGTGCACCTTCCGGATTGCCCGGCACACACGCTGATCCATCGGAATGTCTTCATGCGTGCCGAATAGATCCTCGACCGTATCGTCGGCGTACCCGTGGCTGGAGATAAAATCAACTGGAACATTCTCCGCCGTAACATGTCGAATGAATTCATCCACCCAGTGTGCAGATGAGGTCGAAGGCCCGCCCACTCGCAGCCGTGAATTTACCGCCTTCAATGTGCGCGCCGTGTGATCGTAAAGTTCGAAGTACGTGGCCTCTTTGGGATCCCCCGTCCAGAAATCAATGTTCGGCTCGTTCCACACCTCGAAGTACCACTGCGCCACTTCCTCAATGCCATAACGTTCGATCAGGTGCTGCGCCAGTGCCCGCATGAGCGCATCCCATTTCGCGTAATCCTTGGGCGGCGAAACGATCGGGTGATACCAGAACGGATGCACATCCTGTCGCTCCGCGAGCTTCTTTGGCATGAAGCTGATCTCCACAAACGGTCGGACACCATTGGCGAGCAGTCCGTCATAGATCTGATCCACATAGGCAAAGTTGTAGACCGGGTTTCCCCGCTCGTCCTCGTCGTACACTCCGACTTCGTCGTGCAGAATGTTATGGAACCGCACATAGCGGAAGTCGGTGACTTTCTTCACCTCTCGTAGGTCGTTGCGATAGCTCTCGCGTAGCGTGAGAATGGCGCGTCCCGAGCCGAATGTCTCCTCCCAGAAGTGAGGGAACGGGCGGCCCGGCGCGTGTGCATCGAGGACTATTGAGTAGGAAATATCCTGCGGGGAAAGGAATGTCGACAAAGTAAGGGCAAGCCCCGCAGCGGCACCAAAAATCTTCATGCCTCTCAGTCTATGACAGCTGCTCCGGAATCATCGGAATGGATCGCGAATTCGCATTCCATCCACCGTGAAATCGTGTTGTAAGTCCTCCGTGTACAGGATGGCACAGCCAGCTTGCTGCGCCGCCGCCACGATGAGGGAGTCGTACCACGAAAAATGATATCGACCGTATACCTGGAGAGCCGAGACGTACAAAGCTGGCGAAGAATGCACGGCCAGCAGGGGCCGAAATACGGTATTCAGATACTCTTCCGCCTCGAAAGCGGACATAGGTTTCGCGAACTTGCGGAATGCAAGGCTAAAAAACTCCTGCACCACCTGATAGCTTACAATTCCATTTCCCGTGTCGAGACCGTCTTCAATCAGCTTGACGGCGACCCGTGTTTTGGAGGATGGCGCGGGGTGAGCTGCGTAAGCAAAAATATTCGTGTCGAGAAAATATCTACCGCTCATTCATTTCGTCTCGCGTGAAATGCCGTCCTCCCGAGTCCACATGTTTCAATCGCTGCATCAGCGCCCGAAACGCGGCGCCACGGCCCGCGCGCGCGGCGTATTGTTCCAGCCATTCGCGGAACGCCGCATTGAGCGTGGTGCGTTCGGACTTGGCTACAGCCCTGGCTTGCTCAATGAGTGACTCGTCAGCACTCAGCGTGATATTCTTCATACGAAGATAGTGTACACTATTTTCGTGCACTAGCCAATTCATGATGGAGGAAGAGCCGCGGCTCTCTCGACAATTGTCTCGTCGCCCCACTATCGGTGTTTTCGATTCCGGCTTTGGCGGCCTCACCGTCCTTAAAGCACTACTTGAAGTCATCCCGACGGCCGACTATGCCTACTTCGGCGACACCGCCCGCCTTCCCTACGGATCCAAGTCGGTCGAGACCGTGGCGCGCTATGCGGTCGAAGCTTCCCACTACCTGGAATCGCAAGGAGCCCAGTTACTCGTAATCGCGTGCAACACCGCGACGGCCCTCGCACTCGATCGGATCAGCTCTGCCGCCCATGTGCCGGTGGTGGGAGTAGTCGAACCCGGAGCCGAGGCCGCGGCCTCAGCCACAAAGAATCGCAAGATTATCGTCATCGGCACCGAAGCCACAGTCAGCAGCCATGCGTATCGCAAGGCGCTTGAGAACAAAGGACTGCATGCTCGTGAGAAGGCGTGCCCGCTGCTGGTTCCGTTGGTCGAAGAAGGATGGGTCGATCATTCCGTCACTGAACAGGTCGCGCGCATTTATCTCACGGAAGCTTTTGCCGATGGCTTTCACGACGCCGACACCATGGTCCTCGGCTGCACTCACTATCCGCTGCTCAAGCCCTTGCTGCGCCGGGTCGCGCCTGCTCACGTGAGCATCGTCGACTCCGCGGAGTCAACCGCACGCGCCGTCTTGGCTCACTTCAAGGAGCTATTACCCTCCCTCGATGGAGCCCAGCAAGAACGCCGCGCCGCGCCCCGCCTGAAATTCTTCGCGACTGATTCCACTGAGAAATTCCGCCGCCTCGGGCAGAGGTTCCTCAGACATCCCATTGAAAACGTGGAGCACGTCGACCTGAAGGAATAGTCCGCAGTGTAGCCGGGACGCCTCGTCCGGGGTTGCGCGCGATAGCGCGCAATGGCGACTGTTCGGCATCGAATTTCCGGGCAAGATTCGGATAGATTCCTACGAGCTGCTGCTTTTAGTGTGTCCTACAGAGGCTCTCCTCCATCAAAAGAAACGGGCGTTTCATCCCATGCATCTTGAAAATGTAATCTGGCGAGCGTTGACGACTCGCCAGTCCCACTTTGCCGAATCCTGCGACAGTGCCCGGCGCTTCGTGCGGGAAGTGACTTCCCTGTGTGCCTTCGCTGAAGCCAACAACGATGGATACACGTCTCTTGCCCAACTCGCCGGTCTAGGCGGAACGGCCGCTGTCTTCCTGAATGAGCCCTACGAATCGCGAGCCGGCTGGGATTGCATTGCCGGGGCGGGTCTGCTGCAAATGATCTGCGAGAATGGAAAACACGCAGCACCGTTAGAGTCCACTGCACCGATCATTGAACTAGGAGACGAGGACTCTCCCGAGATGCTCGAACTTACCGCTCTGACCAAGCCCGGCCCCTTCGGTCCGCGCACACATGAATTGGGCTATTACGTCGGAATCCGCGATGGCGGCAAGCTGGTCGCGATGGCAGGAGAACGCCTGAAAGTCCCCGGCTACACCGAGGTCAGCGCCGTGTGCACGCATCCCGATCATCTCGGCAAAGGCTACGCTGCCAAGCTCATGACAGAAGTGATGCGCGGCATCCACGCACGCGGCGAGACCCCCTTCCTGCACGTCCGAGCCGATAACTCCCGCGCCATCGCCATCTACGAGCGCCTGGGATTTCATACCGCATGGGCGGGACACTACGCGGTGTTACGCAGAACCGCCTGACGATCACCAACGTCCTATCTCAGCGACCTCTGCGGAATTTTCTTCGGCGTTCTCGGCGGTTTGGGATTTTTGTTGTGAACGGAGGGGAAAAGCGATAACCGCAGAGCGCACAGAAAAAACCCACCGAGATCGCAGAGAAATACTTCCCGTGGTGAAAGGGGAGCAGAACTGAGAGTACTCAGTACAGGTGGAAATCCACTTCGACGGCAATCGCCACCGCGACCGGATGTCCGTCTTTCATGGCCGGCTCAAATCTCCAGTTCCTGACGGCTTCGATCGCCTTTTCGTCGAGCCCCATTCCCAGGCTCGATTGGACGTGAATGTTACTGGGCCGTCCATCAGCTCCTACGACGAGCGCCAGTGTGCAGATACCCTGATACTTGGCCTTGCGAGCTTCCTCGGAGAACTCCGGCTCAGGCTGATAAATCGGTCGTGGCGGGGAAACTCCAGCGCCCACGCGGAAGATGCCTCCACCGGTGCCGCCGCCTTCGCCCGGACCAAATCCGGGACCTTTGCCCGATCCCACGCCGCCGCCCGAACCGCTGCCGATACCGCCTCCAGAGCCAGTCCCGTTTGACGGCAGGACTGCGTGTGCCATCGGATCGCCCAGGTTCGGCATGTTGTTCGACGCCAGCTGCACCTGCGGAGGAATTACGATGGTCGGCTCAACTGCAAGCTTCGGATGCTCGTTCCGCAGCACGACCACCGGCGGGGTAATCTGTTCCATCGAGAACTTCGGAAGTTTGCCCTTGCTGGCCTGCAGCACGTCGCGGTCTCCACCGCCGCCACCGCCGCCAACCTGCGTCTTCCCGGGCTTGATGATGGGCAGGTCATCCGGAGCCACCAGCGTCACGGTAACTTTCGGCTGTGGCTGCGCTGTCACGATGCGGCGACCGAGCAGAGTTCCGCCGATGATGACCGCAATCAGTAAGATATGAACTCCCGTCGAACCGAGCGCGCCCTTCCTTGTGTAGCTGTAGAAACCCCAAATGTCTTTGACCGGCTCGGGCTTGGATTCGAGCTTGAGTGGCGGAAGCTTTTTGGGAAAGAAAAACTCGTCGAGCTGGCGGAAGAGCGACCGATACAACGGCTCTCCGTACTGTTTATCCGAGATCAGGAGCTGCAGTTCCGGCTCAGGCCCGGGGGGGGTCGGGTTCATTGATTGGGATGCCATAATTCCCAGTTCGACGTCCTTATGATACCTGTGTGGAAAAAACGAATCAGTATTTTAAGAGAGCCGTCTTTACACCAGATGAACGACGCTTGCCGCAAGTTGCTTCAAATCCTACAGGATTTTGTATTGGACTCTAAAGAGAAATCTATCCCCCGCGCTCCTCGGCTGAGGCCATTTTCTCATATGTGATTGTAACGCTACTCCGCCACTTCTTACAGTGCATTTCGGTAGGCGTTTCGACGCTCCAGAAGACATGTACTTCCTGCGAATCCTGTGTAGGGGCGGACGCCTTCGTCCGCAATGGACGTGCACTAAAGGCCAGCTTGTGCAGGCTCGCTCGCAAATGGACGTTCGCCTATAATGAAAAGATTCAATCATTTGGAGAAAGTTACTGAGTGCCACTCGATCTCAAGAAGACGATCAATCTGCCCAAAACCGCCTTCCCCATGAAGGCTAATCTGCCCCAGAACGAGCCCAAAACGCTCGAACGCTGGGAGCACATTCGGATCTACGACCTTATCCGCCAGGCCCGCAAAGGCGCGCCGCAGTACATCCTGCACGACGGCCCGCCTTATACCAGCGGCCCCATCCACATGGGTACGGCGCTCAACAAGTGCCTTAAGGATTTCATCGTCAAGTCGAAAACCATGGCCGGTTTCGATGCTCCCTATGTGCCCGGATGGGACTGCCACGGGCTTCCGATCGAGATCAAAGTCGATAAGGAACTCGGCGGGAAAAAGCTGCAGATGGCCCCCACCGCAGTTCGCGCCGCGTGCCGCAAATACGCAGAGAAGTATCTCGACCTGCAACGCACGCAGTTCAAGCGCATCGGCGTCCTTGGACGCTTCGACCGTCCATACGCCACCATGACTCCGCAGTACGAGTCCATTGTGCTGTCGTCATTTTTTTCCTTCTATGAGAGCGGATTCGTTTACAAAGGTTTGCGCGCCGTCTACTGGTGCATGCACGACGAAACCGCGCTGGCCGAAGCCGAAGTCGAATACGAGAACCACACCAGCAGCACGGTCTGGGTGAAGTATCGCCTGCTGGACGATCCCGCGCGGATCGATCCCGCGCTCGCCGGAAAGAACGTCTCGACGATCATCTGGACCACAACTCCCTGGACGCTTCCGGCCTCGATGGCCGTTGCCTTCCATCCGGATGAAGAATATGTCGGGCTGGAGTCGGGAGGAGGGGTCTACATCGTCGCTTCGAAACTGGCTAACGAAGTGGCGTCGAAGTGCAATCTGGCGGATCCAAAGCCGCTGGCGCACTTCCCCGGACTCAAGCTCGAGCGCCTGAACTTTCAGCATCCTTTCCTTGATCGCAAAGTGCTGGGCGTGCTCGCCGACTACGTCACCATGGACACCGGAACTGGCGTGGTCCACACCGCGCCGTCCCATGGCGCCGAAGACTTCATGACCGGGGTGAAGTACGGACTAGATGCCACCAGCAACGTCGACGAGAAAGGCATCCTGCGCAACGGCCTGCCAGAGTACACCGGCAAGCGCGTCTGGGACGCGAACCAGCCCATCATCGATCTGGTGAAGTCGCGCGGCGCACTGCTGCACACGGAAAAGACTGAGCATTCGTATCCGCACTGCTGGCGCTGCCACAATCCCGTGATCTTCCGTGCGACCGAGCAGTGGTTCATCTCGATGGAAACGCCGATGCCCGCTTCTCGCCAGGAAAATGCAGGGGTGGCAAAGAATGGGACGCTGCGCACGAGCACGCTCACAGAAATCAAGAAAGTGAAATGGGACCCGGCGTGGGGCGAAGAGCGCATGGCGAACATGATCGAGACGCGCCCCGACTGGTGCATCTCGCGCCAGCGTGTCTGGGGTGTGCCGATCGCCGTTTTTCTCTGCGCGGATTGCGGCAAGCCGCTGAATGACAAAGCCATCAACAAAAAAGTAGTCGAACTGTTCCGCAAATCCGGCGCCGATGCATGGTTTACCCCCGAAGCGGATTCGGTTCTTCCGGCAGGAACCAAGTGTCCGCACTGCGGCGGCACGAAATTTGAAAAGGAAACCGACATCTTTGACGTGTGGCTTGAGTCCGGCGCAAGTTACCTCGCTCTCATCGATGACGAACCCAGCTATCCCTGGCCGTCCGATCTCTACCTCGAAGGCGGTGATCAGTATCGCGGATGGTTCCAGTCTTCCCTGCTCTGCGGCATGGGCGTGCGCCAGACGCCCCCGTACAAAGGCGTAGTCACGCCAGGCTGGACTCTCGACGAAAAAGGCCAGGCCATGTCGAAGTCACGCGGCAACGACGTCGACCCGGTCGATATCTCGAGCCGGCTCGGCGGCGAAGTGGTGCGGCTGTGGGTAGCGTCCGTCGACTTCCGCGAAGACGTCGTCGGCTCCGAAGCCCTGATGCAGCGCGTGGGCGAGAACTATAAAAAAATTCGCAACACGTTCCGCTACATCCTGGGCAATCTCGATGAGTTCGATCCCGCTCGCGATGCCGTTGCCTACGAACAGATGGAAGGGCTCGATCAGTACATGCTCCGGCAAACGGCTGCGTTTGCCGCAGATGTCCGCACGGCGTATGACGAGTTCGCCTTCCACAAGATCTACCATCGGTTGAATCATTTCTGCATCGTCGATCTGAGCGCGTTTTACTTCGATGTCTTAAAGGACCGGCTCTACATCTCGGCTCCCAAATCGCTGCCTCGCCGCAGCGCGCAGACCGCGATCTGGCGCATCGGTGAGGTGCTCACGCGCTTGCTCGCCCCCATCATGACCTTCACGTGCGAAGAGGTCTGGCAATATCTGCCGAATCTGGCTTCACGCGAGCAGAGTGTCCACTTGGCGCAGTTCCCCGGCGCAGCCGAGATTCTTGGCAGCGGAACGAAAATTGACCCGAAAGCAGATGAGGATTGGGCGACGCTGCGCTCCGTGCGTGACGAAGTCCTGAAAGCGCTCGAGACCGCGCGCAACGAGAAGCTGATCGGTACAGGTCTCGAAG
>Ga0335085_10000438_pt1 | contig 119537 bp, 96 predicted proteins | sample Lox_Sample_45_FD_206712 | JGI IMG/M metagenome (GOLD analysis project Ga0335085, IMG submission 206712) | Soil microbial communities from Loxahatchee National Wildlife Refuge, Florida, United States - Lox_Sample_4.5 | ecosystem: Environmental > Terrestrial > Soil > Wetlands | place: USA...
GGGGCCAGCAAGTCTTCCAGAAAGGCCGTCAATCGGTGATCGAGAGCTCTCAACTCCCGTGGCGTCATAGCGGCAGCTTAGCGCCACGAGAAACTGGAGTCAAGAGCAACTTAACCTAGTACTACTAACAGTTCGTTGAGAAACCGAGTTCCGCAATGGCTTTCTTCCGCAGTCGCGACTTGAATCGAGTTAGAACGAGGAAAAAGAGGCGCCCCGACGCGGGTTGGAGGTTGGTCGGAAGGCCTTTGGGAGGCCTTCCCGATGCCTGTCGGACGTTTTGCTCAGGCTGCCGCCTCCGCTTGCAGATTTCGCAATCGAATCAAGTTGTAGGCTGCGCCTACGTAGGTGAACCACCAACTCACTTTCTCCCGGCCTCTCAACTTCACTTTCCGCAGCATCCCAATCACCTTCATCCAGCCGAAGCTCTGCTCGACCCGCTTGCGCTTCCGTTGGCTGACCGCGTATCCGGCCCGCCGGGTCGTGCGGCCGTCGATCGCACTCGAGCGACGGGTGTTGTTCTGGGCTACATGCGGCGTGATCTTCGTCCGCCGCAACTCGCGCACGAAGTCCCGGGTGTCATAGTTCTTGTCACCGCCCAGGGTCACTCGTCGGGTCCCCGGAATTTTCTCCGCCATCAGCAGCGCCGCGTCGCGCTCGGTGGTCCCGTAGGCCGGCGTCACCAGGGTCCCGACCAACAATCCGTTACGATTCTCCATCAGTCCGTGACCCAGGTAGCTCAGCTTGGCTTCCGACCAAGTACGATCGCCGATTTGACCCTTCAGGCGCATTGTGACTTAACCCATAAAATCGCCGTTTGGCAAGGTCATGGCTTATTTGTGTGTGTCCAGCTTTAAGGCTGGCGTATCCAGTGGGAGATAAACCCACCAGGGCAAGGGTCAAGACCCTGTAGCTGGGATCGTATTCGTGGAGGAAACGAAACGAATACAGCCGATCGACAAAGCCATCATTGGGATGGTGAGCGAGTCATCGGGCCGGAACGAAAGTGAACGCACAGTTGGCCTCGAAACTCATAAACCCCAGAGGCCGAGTGCCGCAGAGCTCTGCGCCGCATGAAAGTCGCACCCCAGTTGGAGACACGGAGTTGTTTTCGCGAGAAATCGGAAAGGGTACCGACGATACTCGTCCTTCACGGAGGACCCGATTTCGATCATCGCTATCTTCTGCCTGACCTTGATCGCCTCTCCGATTCTTACCGTCTCATCTACTACGACCAACGCGGACGTGGTCTATCCGCTGCAGGCGTGCGGCCCGAAGACGTCACACTGGCTTCTGACATCGCGGACATCGACAAGGTGAGAGAGCACTTCAACTTCAGTTCGGTGGTGTTGCTGGGTGTGGGTCGTCAGAGTCCGATCTCTTCGCAAAATCAGCAACTTGCAGGAGCCTGCGTTCCGCCGACGGAGTCCGGTAAACTAAGCCATGATCCGGCTCCTCCTGGTTCTTCTTTCTTGGTTGAGTGCCTTCTTCCGCTCGCGACATGACCTGGGACTGGAACTCGCCGCCCTCCGGCAGCAGGTCGGAGTCCTCAAGCGCAAGAACGCCAGACCCCGGTTGACCCTTCGGGATCGGCTCTTCTGGCTGGCCCTCCAACGTTGCTGGTCCAAGTGGGCGAGCGTGCTGGTGGTCGTGAAGCCGGAGACCGTCGTCGGCTGGCACCGCACGGGGTTCCGGTCGTACTGGAGCTTCATTTCACGCCGCCGCCCTGGCCGACCCAAGATCACTCTTGAGCTTCGCAATCTGATCCGGTCCATGGCCGAAGAGAATCCGACTTGGGGTGCTCCCCGCATCCACGGAGAGCTCTTGAAATTGGGATTCGAAATCTCCGAGCCCACGGTCTCCTGCTACCTGGTGTTAGCAGCAGTTTAAGAGTGAGCCAGTTTCGTCGGTTTGGAGGGCACCAGAGGTCATCGTTTCTGCGTCGGGCCACACGAAGGCCGGAGCTGCGGTTGACACCGGCAGCGGAGACTGGGCGAGTTCTTCTCTGCCTGTTTGAATCAGGCCATGACGGCTAGCCTCTGCTGGCAAGGCCACAGGACCTGAGGGAACCGTCTGAAGAATCAGGACTTGGGAACAAGCTAAGTTGTTCTTTAGAAGATTCTGCAGGTGGCGCTGCCGGTCCCGTTGGCGCTGAGCTTGTCGATTATGCTCGACGGACTCAGGGTGGGCCTGCCGATACTGCGGTGGATAATCAGGATGGCGGGCCCGCCATTTCTGCTGGCTGTCCCGGCAGACCTGGCGGTAGACGGGATCGATTTCAATCTTACGGCGGTGGTAATCGCGGCGACGATGCCGCCGACAGTCTGGTTGTCCACAAACGATCTGGTGGGGATGAACGCGCGAAAGCTGGAACCGTTGTTGGCAGTACCGGTAACGGAATCCTTGCGAACAAAAATGCGAGCACTTCATGGACAACTTCTGGCTGGCGCTCTGGCAATCGGTCTCGTGTCAGCGCTCCCTTCATATGGTCAGAGAAACGAGAACAATCCATCTCGCGCCACTGAGGCGTCGCTAAATGGGCCAAGCGGTCTGGGGACAGATATTCACGGCCACCTGTTCGTGATCGAGATGAACACACATCAGGTGCGTAGAATTGATTTGGAAAATGGAATAATCTCAACCGTCGCGGGTAATGGTAAAACATGCTGCTACAAAGACGACAGAGCAGCTACCGCTGTCAGTCTCGGTTTCCTTCGCTCGCTCGCTGTCGATCCTGAGGGAGACATTTCTATCGGAGAGGACGCTGCCCGTATCAAGAAGGTGAACGCTCGAACGGGCTTGATTTCAACGTTCGCAGGAGATGGGAAATCTGGGGCAGCCTTGGATGGAACCACAGCACTCGCAGCTCACTTTTGGGAAATCGACGGTTTAGCGATCGATGCTCAAGGGAACCTATTCGTTTCAGACGGGCACCAGGGTAAGATTTTTGAAATCAATGCCAAAACGTCGACTGTTCGTCGGTTTGCCGGAACCGGAAAATTCGGTTACGACGGCGATGGGAAATCGGCTCTTAACGCGAGTTTTCGATTTCCCGACAGCATTACAGTGGATCGCGGTGGCGATCTAATTGTCGCCGATTTCGAGAACTGCGCGATCAGGAAAATCGATGGCAAGACAGGTTTGATCAACACGATTGGAAGAGCCGAGACTGAGCAAAACTGCTTGGCAATAGGTAATTCCCGGCCCGGTCCATTTCCCTCCGATCCGGTTTCTGACATGGCGGGAAACGTCTATTTCGCCGAGGGAGCGATGGATTTAGTGCTGGAGCTAACGTCCGGGGCTCCTAGGATCGTGCCGTTTGCGGGCAATGGGAACAAGAGGTTTCAGCGGCGACTCTGGTCCAGCGAGAGATGCAGAATTGGCCAATTCATCAGGATTGGCGATTGATCTGCTCGGAAATGTCTTCGTCTCTGAGTACATCAATAACAGAATCCGACGTGTCGATGCGAAGACCGGAATCATAATCACGGTCGTCGGAAATGGCCTACCACACCGCATCGACATACAGATGTAGTGGTTCGATGTCGATTGATCAACAACAGATACCCCTGGGCAATTCGACGGGCAGTCGGCCATTCGGGCAGAATCGGCATGGCCGACTAGTCGGTTTGTCAGAGCCTCGTCGATCGCTGCCGGGGGCACTTGCCACCCCCAAACACCTATTTGCCAGTCGCGTTGTCCATGAACGCCAGGCTTCCGATTCAATTCGGATGAGCCACTTTCACGAATCTGTAGCGCCTGCTATAGAGTTTTTACCGCGTCCCCGCTGATGAGGCTCAAGCCCTGGCTCCCCTCGGACTGATGATCCTATCTCCCTTCAGCGGTCCCTCCGGCGTGAAGAAGACGGCATCCGGAGCATAGTCCGACAGAATGCCTTTGAGGTCCTGCTCACCAAATGACCTCAAGTGGCGGTCGAGAACTTCCTTCGTTGAGCTCATACATTAGCCCTCCTTATGCAATTCAGTCTTTTTTGGTTCAATGATCAGCGCTCCTGAGTCCCTCTCAGCTGGAAAACGTTGGACGCGCCTCGTGGGTGCCCCGAAACGGGCAGGCACAAGGCCTGCCCTACGCCCGCTACGCCGGACGAATGTTCTGGTTTACGTGGAAAAGGTTTTTAGGGTCGTAGGCAGCCTTAATCTGCGCGAGTCGCGCGTAGTTATTGCCATAAGCTGCTCTGACCAGGTCCTCTCCCTCGTCCATGACCATGTTGACGTAGACCCCGCCCGCCGAGTAGGCGTGCAGCGCCAGCCAGTAATCCTTGGCCCACGCGATCATCCGCTCGTTCTGGGAGGGGTCAGGATGCACGCCAACGATAACCTGGGCAAAGTTGACGTCGCGAAAGTTAAACGCGGTGTCGCCTGCGCTGACCTTGTGTGCCGCGCCGTTAATCGGGTAGATGTGCATGGTCGAGTGCATTGTCGGGAGTTGAGCGCCATACTTGACGTGCAGATCGATCGCCCGGTCGCTTAATTCACGGAAGAAGTCGGCCTTCCAGTACCATTGCAGACCGGCTGGGTATAGCGCGTCGAACATGCTCTGCAGCACCGGAAAGGGAATCGGTCCGGCGAAGTCCACCGCTGGCGGCCCAAAAGCGCGGATGGGTTTGAAGCGTTCCTCGGCTTGGTCTAAGGGGCCAGTGTAGCACCATACCACGGCGCACATCTTTTTCATGTGGAACTGCTCCGGGAAGGGTGGAGCGGGCGGAACCGTGATGAACGCGAACCAGCCATTGATATCCTCCGGCGCAGTCATGATGAAGTCGCGCCAGAACTTAAGCAGATCGGATGCCTGCTCCAAGGGCCAGATCATGGGACCGCCGTAGACTGTACTGATTGGGTGGAGTTTGAACAGGAAGGAGGTAACAACACCGAAGTTGCCGCCTCCCCCGCGCACGGCCCAAAACAGATCAGGGGTTTCCTTGGCGTTTGCCGTGACGAAGCGACCGTCGGCCAGCACCATATCTACCTCCAGCAGGTTGTCGATCGTCAGTCCAAACGTTCGGGCGAGATAGCCAATGCCGCCGCCCAGCGTCAGCCCGCCTACGCCGGTGCTTGAGATAAACCCACTCGGTGTAGCCAGCCCGAAGGTGTGCGTCGCGTGGTCGACGCTGCCCCAGGTGACGCCACCCTCCACCCGCACGGTGCGGGCGGTCGGGTCGACACGGATACCTTTCATCCGCGATAAGTCGAGCACCAATCCGTCGTCGCAGACCCCGAGACCCGGGCCGTTGTGCCCGCCTCCCCGCACCGCCAAGGTCAACCCGCAGTCGCGTGCAAAGTTGACGCCGGCCATGACGTCTGCCACATCGGCGCAGCGTGCAATCAAGGCCGGATGTTTATCGATCATGGCGTTGTACACCTTGCGCGCGGAGTCGTAGGTGGCATCACTCGGCTGGATTAGTTCGCCCCGCAGGTGTGAGGCAAAATCCTGAACCGCCGTTTCTGTCAGTTTGCTTGTAGCCTGTTGCTCTGGGACCATCGTTTTCCTCCTGTCCATGTGGATTTGGGATATCAATCCGTCGAGTGGCGCGTTTTGACCAAGCTATCAGAGCTCAACCCACTCTTCGAACAAAGCAGCGACCTTAAAGCGCCGGGACGCTACCGAGTCGTAGTAGTCGGACCACCGGGTTACCGTTCCATTCTGGATTTGTACGATCGATGTTCCTCGTGCGGAGACTGGCTTGCGGAGCTGGGTTGGGCCAAACGGCACAGTCTCCGTTGCGTTGAGCTTCCATTCAGCAACGACGCGGTCTCCGCATTCGAAGATTGAAATCACTTTCACTGCCGCGTCCGGGAAGAATTCGCGGCACTTCTCAAAGAATTGGGTCAAGCGCCCCTTATCAGTAAAATCTAGGCCGAGCGCGTGGTCGTTGAATGTAAGATCGTCTTCAAACTGATCCACAGCTTGTGAGATCCTGCCTTGGTTGAGCGCCTCCAGGACGGATTGCAAGATCCGCTGAGGAGCGCCCACTCTGGATAATCCGTTATCCCGTTCGGTACTGGTGCTTATCATCCGATCCTCTTCGTTGATGTTTCGCACGCGCGCCGCAATTGTCTTCTTGCGTACGCGGCTCGATTCACGTTTCACTCCTAATGCTGCTGCGGCACCAGTCAGCAAAAGGAATCTCACCGTTTGCTGAGTTGAAGATAACAGGCGTGGTGTTACCAAAGCGTTCGTGCGGAGAGAAAAACGGAAATTATTTGAGAAAAGATAGGCGGCAGAGGCAGAAAAACGTTAGTTAGGCGTTATCCTCGCAACGAAACCCCGCTTAGAGCTTGGCGAGTACCGATCCGGCGGCTTGGAGGTCGGGCGAGTCCAAGCCTTCGGTAAACCAGGAATACAGGTCCTGCAGCAGGTGGCGCGCATCCCCGGCACGGCCCTGCCCGGGCGACAGACGCACTAAGCTCGTCGCGGCACGCAGCTCCAGCGCGCGCGCCTGCTGGCTGCGTGCGATTTCAATGGCACGGAGATAGGCCGTTTCGACGTCGTCGGCGTCCGCACCTCCGCTGAGTATTAGCTCGCCCCGGAGACGGTGCAGCTCGGCGTCCCACCAGCGCTCGTTGTGCGCACGTGATGCGGCCATGCCCTCATCAACAGCTGCAAGCCCTTCTTCGACCCGTCCGGCAAGGCCGCACACCTGCGCCAGCAGCCCGAAATAGTAAGGCAGCCGCAGTCGGGCACCGCTTGCTTTGAACGCCCCGATCGACTCACGCAGGCTGGCAATCGTCGCTGGCCCGGGCTGTTCCCGGGCCTCGGCGTAGCAGGCCAGAATGGAGGACCAGGCGCGATAGTAGGGCGTCTTAGACTCGGTCGTGAGTGCCAAGGCCTTATCTGCACTGGCCTTAGCGGTCGCCTCATCCGCGTGTAACTGTTGCAGCATAGCCAGATAGGTTGCGGCCAAGGCTTGGTTGAAGGGCTGGCCAAGATTGTCTGCCAGCCTTACGCCTTCAAGAGCGCGGAGCAATGCTGATTGTGGGTAGCCTAGCAGCCATAGCGCGTGCGCTTGCCAGGCGCGTCCATGTACGACGAAGTTCCAGCCTTGCTCCTCGGAGATGCGCTGAAGCTGCGACGGGCTGGCAGTGACTAGCATGCGCTCCATCGCCTCGTTCGCTTCAGCGATGCGTCCGAGGTGTAAACGGGAGCCGATCAGCATCATGTCGGCCTCTAGCGGCGGCGGCGCGGCTTGCGTGCGCTGGTAGAGTCTGTGCAACTCGTCCGAGGCCAACTGCACTTTTTCAAGCTTGGCCTGAACCACGTATAGCGACTCCAGCCCATAGAACAGCTGTGCACGCTGGGTGTCATCCCCAACCTTGTCGCACAACTCCATGGCGCGATCGAGCGATTGTTCCACTTCGGGCGATGTCCACCCCTTCGTCATCCGGTAGAGCGGCGCCAGCGCGAATTGGAGGTTCAATTCCTGGGCGTCGCGTTTCGCACCAGGCGACAGGTGCTCCAGCAACGCCAAGCCGCGGGAAAGCAGGTTAACCGCGTCTTCATTCGCATACAGACGCTGTGCTGTTGCGGCGGCACGTTGGTAATTCGCAATGGCCCGGTCGAACACGGCCGCGCGCTCATATTGCCACGCGATTTGGCCGCTAATCGGTGAGAGATCATCCGCGTTCATCGCCTCCAGTGCCTGAGCAATGCGACGATGCAACAGCCACCGCTGAGGGCCGCTGATCTCTATGTAGGCGATCTCGCGCAGCTTGTCGTGGGTGAAGTCATAGTTGTTCGGAGGATGCTCCTGCACGATGCGCTTCTGACAGAGTTCCTCCAGCGCGCGGACAATACTTTCGTCGTCGGTGTGACCAGCTTGAATCAGCAGATCAAGAGTGAATGCGCGTCCAATAGCTGCCGCCAGGTGTGCCACTTCCCGGGCGGACGCCGACAATTGCGCCAGGCGGCCCGAAATGATCGCCTGGACTCTGCTGGGGATGAGAACTGCCGGTTCCGAACCATACGACTGTCCCCTTTTTTCGTGTCCCGATGCTCCCTCACCCTGCGACCGAACAGTCTCGACGACAAAAAGCGCGTTCCCTTCCGTTTCACGGTAGAGTCGCATGACCGAGTCCACATCCAGCTCACGGCCAGCCACCTGGGCAGCTAACTTTGCTGTTTCCGCCGCATCGAACGGGTGCAACGCCAGTTCGGCGACTTCAACGGTGCTTCGCAGATGGAGCAATAGCGAGCGCAGGGGATGCTGTGGCGGCACCTCTTCCCACCTTGCGGTGCCCAGGATCAGCATCTTGGCCTCCCGGCCGAAACGTAAGAGAAAATGCAGCCACTCGAGAGTCTCCTGATCGCACCATTGCAGGTCGTCAATCAACAACAGCAGAGGCTGCGGTGCGGCGAACACCGCGCGAGCAATGGCTTCGAAGAACCGCTGCCGCTGGCCGTACTCCGTGATCGGCTCATAAGGGGGCAGTTCCGGGTACTCTGACACCAACTCAGGGAGGATGCGCGACACCTCGGTGCGCCACACGGCCTCGAGCTTGGCCAGATTTCCCCGCAAAGCCTCACTGCGAAGCCAATCAGCCGCCGGTGCAAGCGAAAGCTGACCCTCAGCCGCATACGAGCGCGTCCTCGCAACGGTGATGCCTTGGTCGTCGGCCCAGCTCAGCAGTTCCTCCGCCAACCGCGATTTCCCGATCCCCGCTTCACCCGTTACGAGCACGAAACCCGGCGAGCCCTCTACTGCTTGGAGCCATGCCGCCTGAAGCCGCTCCCACTCCCGCCCGCGTCCGACAAGAGGAAGTGTGGTCCCGGTCGCGGGCTGGCGCTCCACCACCCTCATCGGTCGCGATTCCATGCGCAGCAGGCTATAATACACTTCGCGTGTGGCCTGGCTCGGCTCGACGCCAAGCTCGCGCTGCAGATTAGCGACGCAACTCTGGTAGACGCGCATTGCGCCGGTGCGGTCGCCGTTGCGCGCCAGCAGTCGCATCAGGCGGCGATAGGCATCTTCGTCCGCCGGGTCGTCGCGAATCAGGCGTTGTGTATGGCGGCTGGCTTCAGCGTAATCGCGTCGCGCCTCCAACAGGTCGACGAGACGCACGAGAGCGTGTCGATGGCGCTGGCGCAGGCGGTCGCGCTCCGCGGTGATCCATTCGTCATAACAGCTCGGCAGCAGGTCAGCGCGGTACAGATCCGCGGCACGCTCTAAGGCTGCCCGCTTGTCGTCCGGCCGCTCTGCCGAATCAGCCAATGCCAAAGCGCGCTCGAATTCGTCAACGTCGAAAAGGAAGGCCGCGTCACTTCGCCACCCCACCGCGCGAGCGTCGACGTGCAGAAATCGATCGGAGTCTGGCAGTGCGTAACGAAGTTGGTGCAACACCTGGCGCAGATTATTGCGGGCTTGGGCTTCGCTCGTATCGGGCCAGAACACAAATGCGACGTGCTGGCGAAGTTGTGGGACGCCACGATGGAACAACAGGTACGCGAACAACGAATGCAAGCGTGGAGTGTTGATGCCGGCGACCGCCTCGTCACGGTATGTCAGGCTGAAGTCACCGAGCAACCGTATGTGCAAGGTCGGTGAGATGGTTGCTTCCTTAGACGTGACCACAAGACTTTCCTCGCTCCGTTACCTGTCAAGAGTAAGCTCTTGGCGTGACTAGTCGCCTGCCTGCCTGGAGGGCGAACTCCTATGATCGCTGCGGTACCGTCCCGGGGTCTGTCCAAACTCACGCTTGAAAGCGCGATTGAATGCCGCCTCCGACGCGTATCCGACGTCTGCCGCGATTTCCGCCACGCTCCTGGATGTCCTCTCGAGCGACCGGCCAGCCAATTGGAGCCTCCAGCGAGTCAAGTAGGCCATGGTTGGCTCGGAAAGATACCGCGTGAAGCGCTCAATTAGAGCGGACCGTGAAATGCACGACCTGGTCGGCAAGAGCCGCCGCAAAGTCGACGAACAGGGGCCTCCGAGAGCTTGGCAAGCATGGCGTCGCTCCCGACACGTCCGGAGGCTACCTCTTGCACGAGATACAGAATGGAGCTTTCAAGCCAGGGCCGGGCGCGGTGCATACGGATATTGACCTCGAAGACGGGGGGCAGTCCGTTCAGGATCGGCCGGCTGAGGTAAGGGTCCCAAGTCATGTATCCACAGACGAACCTCGACGCTTCGCCGCCGCCTCCGGAGCGCAGCGGGCTGAGATCGCGCGACTTGATCTTGTCCGTAATCCCGTAGTCTGGGAACGACCGTGCTGCCGCTCTGCTACTGCTCATAATGTACGGATCCCCATGCGGAAAAGCAACGACATCTCCGGGCTCTAGCTCGAAGTTGGGTCCATCCGCCAACTCGACGACTGTTCCACCGTCGATAACCACATGGTAAAGCACAAGGTGCGCGGCTCCCAGGCCCAGGGTTGCTGCCGTCACTTTTGCCGCGGGCACGGAAAAACCCCACGGGGCCGAGAATTCAGCCCTGAAGAACAGAGCTAAGCTTGACGCCGCTCAGAATCTCGGAGAAGGCATCCATCCGCCCCTCGGACTTACAGCAGAATTTTTGGTCCCCGCGCAAAGGTATCTGCTCTGGTCAGCCGCCCGAGCAAGTAATGGCGACGCTCGGGCATGGCCGTTCCAGCAGACGCATTCGACAATTGTAGACGTGAAGCTCGCGCAACCGCAATTCGTCAGAGCGGCGAGTTCCAGATTAAGAAGAAAGGATGTTGTCATGAATGCAAACAGAGAATTGTGGGAAAAGGGCGATTTTACGCGAATCGCTGACATGATGCGGGAGTCCGGAGAGGCGGTGGTTCGGTCACTTGGAATCACGCCCTCGGTGCGGGTCCTGGACTTGAGCTGCGGAGACGGAACAACAGCGATTTCACTGGCTCATCTGGGGGCAGACGTGGTCGGAGTCAACATAGCCAGCAACCTGGTGGAGGCCGGGAAGAGGCGAGCGTCGGAGGCCGGTCTGGACCGGCTGCAGTTCCGGCAGGGAGATGCTTGCGACCTGCAGGAGGACGACGCTTCGTTTGACCTGACCCTCTCAATGTTCGGCGCCATGTTTGCGCCCAAGCCTCATGACGTGGCGAGGCAGATGGTATCGCTGCGGAAGCATCTTTCAGCCCTTCGAAAACCCCACGTCTGGCGTGCGCCTTCTCGACGAGGGCGGTGGGCGTATGCGGGTGATCACTTGGGAAGAGGAGCGCGCATATGTCAGCCAAACCAGACCGCCTCTGAAAGACGTTGCTCAGATACTCCTGGAGACAGGAATGCGTCCCGAGGAAGTGTTTCGAATGGAGGCAGCGAACATTAGTTTCGACCGACGCACAATCTATAATCCCTGCGGAAAAACGAAGGCCGCGAGCGCACGGTTCCCATGACCGAAACCGTGTTCCAGATTCCGCGCCGCCGCGTGAACGGCACCGCAAGGAATTCGTATTCGAGTCTTGCCGGCGGCCGAATCGACCGATCGGTTCCGTTCGGAAAGCCCATGAAAATGCCGTGAAACGCGTGCAGATTGCGATCACTTGATGGGGCATACCAAAATTCAAATGACGATGCGTTATCTTCACCCTGCTGACCGGCACAAGCGCGAAGCCGCTAGACAGCTTGAGACTCTCAAAGCGGCTCAATCTTCACGCGATGGGACTTCTTCAACATCCGAAGAAGAACCCGTCAACATTTCTCGCGAGCCGAGCGCAGGCCGCGGACCGATTAAGTCCGAAATCCGAAAATTGGGTAGCGAATGGAGCGCGCACACAAGACCAGCCAAAACGAGAGCGCCCTTGCACCGATCGTCCTCATCGAGCGTTCGATCCTCCTGATTCACGGTCAAAAATTGATGCTTGATGCCGATCTGGCGCGTCTCTATGGCGTCTCAACCAAGAGGCTAAACGAGCAGGTCCGCCGCGACCGCGAGCGTTTTCCGCAGGATTTCATGTTTCAACTTAGCAGAAACGAGAAGGCACAAGTGGTCGCAAATTGCGACCACCTTCGGGATCTGAAGTTCTCCGCCACTCTCCCGCTGGCCTTTACGGAACACGGAGCAATCATGGTTGTGAGTGTGCTGAACACACAGCGGGAAATCCATGTCAGTGCTTACGTTGTCCGGGCCTTCGTCAAGCTGCGCCAGATGGCAGCTGACCGCGAAGAAGTGTCCCCCAGGGTCGACGAGCTAGAGAGGAAGTTTTCACGACATGAGGAGAAGTTCGAGGACGTTTTCGACGCAATACCCCAAATGATGACACCGCCGCCGACCCCCAAAGCAACGGCGGATCGGCCTCAGAGGAGGAACAAACAGATGCGCGGTTTAAACCCGGAACCAAGTCTCAAGGTGGAGGCCAAGCGACGCAAGGTCGCTACATTTTCCGCTACAGTGACCGCTGGTGGACGTGTTTTATGTGCGCGTAAGTTATTGAAAAAGCTGGCGGGGACGACGGGGCTCGAACCCGCGACCTCATGCGTGACAGGCATGCGTTCTAACCAGCTGAACTACGTCCCCACGAACCACATCCGAGCGTCCGCGGCGAGTCACCCCCCGGCGAGCCGTGCCTTTGGGGCCTTGCGACTACCCGCGGCCCCGCCCCAAGCTGACTTGGTGGGCGGTATCCGGCTCGAACGGATGACCTTCTGCTTGTAAGGCAGACGCTCTGACCAACTGAGCTAACCGCCCCCGCCGTTCAAGGTCGGACCAGCGCGCCCGCGATCGTCTGTGAAGGTGCCGACGCCTTGACCCTCGAACCGAGCCAGTATAAACTGAAGTGTATCGATCGTCAAGCTGGCTGCTCATTCATCATTATGCAATTTCCACGTGAATATGTGACCTACATGACCCAGCAGGTGCTCAAGCGCCTCTCGGCGGCCGGGCTCATTCAATTCGAGCAGCCCGAGTACGTCCGGGAGGTGATGAGCCAGGTGATGCTCCAGGAGCTTTCGGCCGAAGACCGCGTCAATGAAGAGGTGCGCCAGAAGCTCCAGCAGATCGAGTCAGAGATGAAGCAGGCCGGAGCTTCCTACGAGGAGATGTTCAAGAAGGTGAAGCGGCAGCTGGTTCGAGAACGCAAGGTGGTCTTGTAGGCTCCGACGATCGCCGCGGGTATGAAACTCTCTCACGAAAAAGTCATCAAGCTCTCCCACGAGCTGATCAACGCCATCATGGCTCTCGACGAGGTTGAGATCTTCGAGGAGCCCAACGTCATTCGCCAGGAGATCGTCAAGATCCTCAACGACCTGATGCGGGAGGAAGAGAAAGTGGAAGAGGCGGTCAAGAACCAGATCGCCTCGCAGAAGCGGACCATTCCGGAAGGGGGAGCGGAATGGGAGATCCTGCACCGCAAGTACTACCAGGACGCCCTGCGGAAGCTGGGCGTCGTCTTCATCCACCCCACCCGCGGCTAGGCCTCCCGGCCGAACTTTCCTAACTGGCCAGGCTACTGCTGTTGCCCATCCCGCCGTTTCAAAACCGGCGGCTGATCCCCGCCCTGATCCCCGCCGCTGCCCGAAGAGGTGGTGGTGGTCGAACCCCCGCCCGGGCCGGACGTCTTCTTCTTCTCCAGGGTGGGGCCGCCCGGCTTCTTGCGGTTCTGAGCGACCAGAACGGTGGAGAGGCGCGACTTCACGTCGCTGAACTCGGAGGTCGACACCAGATACTCGGGCTTGGTGGGGAGGAGCTTCTTGATCTCCTCCTCGCAATTGATGATACGGTCGGGCGTCGGCGGGTGGTCCATGAAGACCTCGGGGACGCTCCCCGGCATGTGCCGCTCTTCTTGCGTCACCTTGCCAAAGAAGGTGACGTAAGATTCCGGGTCGTAGCCCGCCTTGTACATGTACTGCAGGCCCAGGTAGTCGGCCTCGGCTTCGTCCTTCTGGCTGAATTTCACGAAGAGGAGGGGCAAACCCTGCATGGCAGCGGAGATTCCGTAGTAGACCCCGATGGACATGGGCGTGAACATGAGCGGAATCATGGCGTACTGCATGATCATCTGCTTCGTCATCATGGAAGCCCAGTGGCGGGCCGCCACGTGCGCGATCTCGTGCGCCACCACGCCCGCCAGCTGGCTCTCCTCGTCAGCCGCCTGCAGGGTTCCGCTGTTGACGTAGAGAAAGCCTCCGGGGAGCGCGAAGGCGTTGATGCTGGGATCGTCGATCACCTTGACGGTCAAGGGGACTTTCAGGTCGGAGTTGCGAGCCACGTTCTGCGCCACGCGGTTCACATATTCGTTGACCACCGGGTCCGTCACCAGCTTGGCCTGGTGCTCGACCTGCTGGGAATACTCCTTGCCGATCGCGATCTCTTTCTGCTCGGAGATGATGCTCTTGTGAGCCACCTTCCGATTGCCGATGTCATTGATGTCGTCCTTCTGGGCGTAGGCCGCCACCGGCAGCACCACGAGCAGGAAGGACAGGCCGATCCGAACCAGACGTCTTAACATGGCGGCTCTCCCCAATGCTCCTTCTGACTGTATTGTATCACCGCTTGGCCCCGACCCAGCGCCATTCAGGCAGCCTCCTACCCTACCGCGTTCGATTACCGCCGCCGCCGCCGGGTTGCCTTCGGGTGCACGCCCTCGTATGCCCGCCGCCGATGCGTCGACGGCGGTTCCCCTGCGCCTGCCCACGGGCCTCTCATTGACCGGAGAGCCTGCCTTTTGCAGAAAACGGCGCCTTTTCGGCCGTAACCTGTTGAAAAGTAGCCGGATAGGCTGGTTGGGTTCGCTCTTCGTGAAAACCCAATAAGCCATTGAATCTATTCGACTTAATGCTCTTGGGTTCGCTTGGGTTCGTTTTGCCTCTTTTGCCCGTGCGGAAGGGGCCCCGCTGGGTCTCATTGACCGGTACGGGCCCGAAGCTCACACTTATCTCAAAAATGGGCCCTTTTCTAATCATAAGTGTCTCACAACAAAGCGGTTAATCTCAATGGCTTCGCCTCGGTCGATTTCCCAGTAATATGTTGCTTTTAAAGGGTTTAACATCATTGGCTTCGGTTGGCTTCGCCCTCCCGGAAGCTTCCCTTGCTCCCTTGCCCGTGCTACCACCAATTGTCCCCCTCATCTTCATTTCCCTTGTGCTCGTCCCTCGGCATCGGGCTGATATCGTAGAATAATTCTAAATAACTGTCAAGTACAAGACCCGGCAGCCGGCAGCGCCCCCGGCCAGGAGTTGCCGCCCACAGGGACTGTTAATTCTGACAGTTGTACGCGGTTGGGGACACGCGTCCAAATGGTGAACATACGAAAGGGCGAAAGCGGAAACATGAAGGAGGGCGCCTCCCCGCCCTCCTCGCCCGAGGCCGGATCGAAGTGGAGAGGTGCTCTCTCGACGGTCCGTGAGAGACGAGAAGGAAACCGGCGGGATCTGTGCCTGCTCCGACCTTCGCTGCCACCACTGATGAAGGGAATTGAATCCGGATGCCCGACTGAGGAGAAGTTATGAGCGCGATTTTCTTCAGCAAAGAAGGGATGGCGAATCGCTTTGTTGCCGGGGCGTGCCGCCTCACCCTCGCCGCCCTGACGCTCGCGACCTTCGCGGCCGCGGGAGCGTTCGCGCAACAGAGCCCGCCGGAATCCTGTTTGCCGTCGGCGACTGAGTTTCCAAATTCTGAGCAGTTGCCGCCGCCTCTCAAGCCGTTCGGCGGCGTGATCAGCGAGAATGCGGGCTAGCGGTCGGCGCCCGTGGGCCGCTCGACAGAGCTGTTGACACCCCTCCACCGGAGCGCTGACATTAGAGAGCAGCGGAACGAGCGCCGCGCCGCGTGATAAATCGCGGTGCAAGACTCCCCGGCGGGCGCTCGCAAGCGACCGGCAGGGGAAAGGTGGGCGGGTGGACCTCCAGGAGGTTCAGATCGGCCAGATCTGGCAGTCAAATCAGACGCGCGAGGCCTGGCTTGTCACCAAGACCTACGCCGAGCTATTCAGCCTCTATGCCGTGCTGCGGAAGATCGGAGGATGCGACGCGGATGTGCAGCGGGTCAAGGTGGAGCGCTCCCCCCGAGGACCGGTCCTGGCCGGCTTCAGCCGCGTGGACGAAAACCACTGATCCGGCCGCGGCCCAGGCTGCAGGCCTGGCCGCTGGGCACCGCGTCATCCTCCGGCCCATTCCCAAACCGGGTGACCTCCTCCCATGGTAACCAGCCTGCTTCAACTGATCGGCAGCTTCATTGTGTCTCTCATCTCCTCGAGCGGCTATCTGGGCGTGGTGCTGCTCATGGCCATCGAGTCGGCCTGCATCCCACTGCCGTCGGAGATCATCATGCCCTTCTCCGGTTACCTCGTCTTTCTGGGCCGATTCAAGCTGGCTTGGGTGGCCACGGCCGGCGCGCTCGGATGCAATCTGGGCTCCGCCGTGGCCTACTACGTGGGGCTGATCGGGGGCCGGCCGCTGGCCGAGAAATACGGGCGGTACGTGCTGGTTTCGCGGCACGATCTCGACCGCGCCGATCGCTGGTTTGCGCGCTATGGCAGCGGAACCGTCTTCTTCGCCCGGCTGCTCCCGGTGGTCCGCACCTTTATTGCGCTGCCGGCGGGCGTGGCCAGGATGAATTTTCTGCGCTTCAATATCTATACCTTTGCCGGGTCCCTGCCCTGGTGCTGGGCGCTGGCCTATGCTGGCTTGCGGCTCGGCGCCCGCTGGGAAATCCTGCGCGACTATTTCCACCGCTTCGACACGGTGATCGGCCTGGCGCTACTGGCTGCCTTGATCTGGTTTATCCATTCCCACTGGAAGAATCGCCTCTCCGCAGGGGCGGGCCAAGCCCGGCCAGACTCGGTTGCGAACCCTGATCCGGGCGACTCGGCTTCGGTTTAGAGCGAGACCCGAGGCCAGGCTGGCGTAGATCAAAGATCTTCGACTTAACACACCTCCATCACAGATGCGTGAAGGCTCGGGAATGACCGGCCCCATTGAGAACCCGGCGGCTGCGGTACACGTGCAAACCGGAAATTGATTTTATGACTGTTCACTCACGGCGAGGTCGAAGGCTTCACGCAAAAACGGCATGACCGTGCGCAGGTCCTCTGCGGTGCGGACAAGGACGACGTGTGAGACGCGCTTGCCGCTTGGCGCGATTTTGATGAAGTACGGTGCGCTGATCCTGCGGCCGAGGTGAACCACCACGCGAAGTGCATCCCGTGTTACCGTCAGGTCCGCAAAAATGCGTGTCGTCCGGAACAGCGCGTACCGGTCACGTGTGACTACCTCCACCGCGCCAAAGCTCCTAACGGCGGTCTCGAGCTTCCGGTAGAGGTCGGTGAGTGCCGGCGGCCTGCTCTTGAGTAAGGTCGTGGCGCTGCTGACCCCGCACGCATGACGTTGATTCACCCGACGAAAGGTCCGTTCACACCGCGGACATGTCCAACTCATAGGCTTTAATCTAAATCTCGCGCTGGGCGGCCAGTTTCACATCAGCGACCACGATTTCGCCGACTCTGACACCCTGGGGCGGGAAGGCCTAGCTGTGCCATGCGATGCCTCCGTTCTCGTCGTAGAACACCTCCTGCATGTTCGGGCCGTCGAAGTACAGCATCGCAAATCCATTGAGCACGCGCTGCGGGATGTCCGGATCGTTGGCCGAGCGGTGTTCGTACCACAGCACGTTCTTGCTGTTCGCCAGTTGCGAGCTTTGACCCCACGGCAGCGCCCCATGACCGTTGCAGCGGCACAAGACATTGTTGGCCGGTCCCTGGGGCACGTAGACCGCGCCGGCATGCGCGTGACCCCAGTACCAGTACGCCGGTCCCGACTCCGACGCAAAGGCGCTCATCACCTGCCACCAGAGGTTGTTGGGGGTGAGACCGTCCAAGCTCAGGGCGTTATGATGCGTTAGCACCATCACTTTCTTGTTCTTCGCCACCTGGGCGCGGAGGAAATCGAGTTGAACCTGCGGCCCGTTGCTCGGGTAAAGGGATCCGTCCTCATAGAGCCCTTCCTCGTTGGAGTAATAGGCGGAGTCGAGTCCTACGATCACCCAGTTCTCGTTCTCGAGCGCGAAGAAGCTGCAGCCCTGCTGCAGCTTGAAGAGCGGGCTGCCCAAAGCCTGCTGAAAATAGGCGTCGCCGCCAGGGTACATCTCATGATTGGAGTTCAGGGTGAGCGCGCCGAGCGAGCCCGCAGGCCAGAGGTTCACGAGCAGGTGGGTTTCCTGGTCGGCGGTCCCGGAGTAGTAGACATCGCCCAGATGGATGGTCAAGTTGGGCTGGAGGAAGGCCAGGTGGTTGCGGACGTCGGCGGCCGGCGCCGGATTGGCTGCCGTTCTCCAGTCTCCGGTTCCCCAGTCGCCTGCCATCCCGATCTGCACGGTGTCGGGAATCGGGATGACGGCGGGCGTGTTGTTGAAGGCGTGCTTCCCCAGGATCATGTGTTCCAGCCAGATGGCGGTCGCTTCGGCCCAGCCTGGGTCAAGATTCAGATATTTGCCGGTTCCCCAGATCACGCCGTCCGGACCGACATCGATCACCACACCCGCCTCCAGGCTATGCACCACGGCGTCCTGATCGTTGGTCAGCGCGCTGTGAGCCAGGAGGGCCTGATGCCCGACGGCAGGGTCGGGCGCCGGTGCCACCCGGGCTTGACTGACGGTGAGCGCCTGCTGGTTGGCCTTGGCGATCAGAGGCGCGATACGGTTTTGTTGTTCAGGTGTGAGTTTCGTCCAAGCCTGCCTGATACGGCTGGAGATCACCGGATCGATGCTGATCCTCATCTTGGCCTCCCTCTCTTTGGCGTGCCTCGGGAGCTGGCGGACCGGCGCCCCGGCTTCCCGTCCTGGGAATTGTACGCGAAAGACACCGCGCCCAGAAATCTGTGCTGGGCTATTGGGCCACCGGCCGGAAATCGATCGGCTGCCGCAGAGCGTGCCGGTGATGATAGACTCGAAGGAGTGTACGCCCTGCGGTTCGCGAGGCGAGGATTCCAGGGGTTAACAAGGAAAGGTGGCAATGAGGATTTTGATTCTGGGCGGAGACGGGTATCTGGGCTGGCCGACCGCCATGTATCTTTCGGCCCGAGGTCACACGGCGGGCGTGGTCGATAATTTCGCTAAGCGGCGCTGGGAGATGGAGCTGAACGTCGAGCCGCTGATCCCGATCCATACCCTGCACGACCGCGTGGCCGCTTGGCAGGAGGTCACCGGGCGGAAGATCGAGCTCTTTGTCGGCGACCTGCGAAATTACGGCGCGGTTCGCGAGGCGGTGGAGAGCTTCCAGCCGGAGGCTGTGGTCCACTACGGGGAGCAGCCTTCGGCGCCTTACTCGATGATGGACCACAATCGCGCCGTCTTTAGCCAGACCAACAATATCGTGGGCACCTTGAACCTGCTCTGGGTGCTGCGCGAAGTCGCGCCCGCCTGCCACCTGGTCAAGCTCGGCACCATGGGCGAGTACGGCACGCCCAACATCGACATCGAAGAAGGCTTCATCGAGATCGAATACAAGGGGCGCCGCGACCTGCTGCCTTACCCCAAGCAGCCGGGCTCCTTCTACCACCTCTCCAAGGTCCACGACAGCCACAACATTCTGTTCGCCTGCCGGGTCTGGAAGTTGCGCTCCACCGATCTCAACCAGGGGGTGGTTTACGGGATCGAGACCGACGAAACGGAGATCGATCCGCGCCTGGCCACCAGCTTTCATTACGACGAGGTGTTCGGCACCGCGCTCAACCGCTTCTGCGTGCAGGCGGTGGCGGGAATTCCGCTCACGGTTTACGGACGAGGCGGCCAGACGCGCGGCTTCCTCAACATCCGCGACACCCTGCGCTGTGTCGAGCTCTCCATCCTGAATCCGCCCCAGGCGGGCGAGTACCGGGTGTTCAACCAGTTCACCGAGACCTTCACTGTGCTGGAGCTGGCCGAGCTGGTCCAGAAGCAGGCGGCCCACCTCGGGATCGAGGCCCGGCTGGAGCACCTGGAGAACCCGCGCCTGGAAGCCGAGGCGCATTACTACAACCCGCGCCACCAGAAGCTGATCGATCTGGGTCTCGAGCCGCACCTGCTGTCCGACGTGCTGATCGACAGCATGCTGACTGAGATTCGCGAGCACGCGGGTCGGATCAAACCCAACATTATCCAGCCGCGAGTGCGCTGGGCCGGCGCGTTTGCTGCGCGCGCTGTCGGCTCGTGACCGGACCTCCGGTGCGCTGAACATCCTCCCTATGCAACTTTTGCTGCTCGGAGCGGGAATGGGGATCGTGGGCGGCCTGATTCCCAGCCCGCTGCACCTCATCGCTCTCAGCCAGGCGGGGCTCGGACGCTGGGCGCGCGGCTTCGCCATTCTGATTCTGCCTCCGCTCGCCGTCGATGGCGCTCTGCTGGCCGTCACTTTCTTCTTCTACCGTTTCATCCCGCGCGGCATTGCCCACGACGTGGCTTACGTGGGCGGCGTCACCCTGATCGGCTTCGCCAGCTATGCGCTGCTCTCTCTGCGCCGCAAGACCCAGGAGGAGCTGGCGGAATCCTCCTCGCTCACCTACGCCAGTGTGTCGGCGGCTTGCCTGTCGGAGCTGACCGCGCCCGGCACCTGGATCTATTGGATCACGATCGCCGGACCCATCCTGGCCGAGGGCCGGGTGAGCGGCTACTGGCACGTGGTGCCGTTCTTCGCGGGCAGCCTCTTTGGCTACTATGGCGCGGCGGTGGTTTGCGTCTGGGTGCTGGCCTGGGGCGCGCGCCTTCACCGCCACTTTCGTCGCTACCTTTTCCTGACAGCCAACATTCTCCTGCTGGTACTGGGAATCTCCTACCTGGTCCGCGCCTTTTCAGGGCACGTCACAGGAACCCCGCCTGGGTAATCGAAAGTACTTTACAACACAAAGTACTTGACAGCCGTCCCTCCTTGATCTATGGTTCTCTCGCTATGGCTCAGTTGCACCGCTTTCGGTCTCGTCCGGCGGCCGCGCCGGGCATCCACGAGCATGCCCTTGAGAACCTGCGCTTCATCCGCGAGACCATGGAGCGCTCCGGAGCCTTCACGGCCGTGCCGGGCTGGGGCGGGGTGGCGATGGGCGTGACCGCCCTGGGCGCCGCCGCGCTGGCGAGGGTAGCCGCCACGCCGGCTGACTGGATTGCGATCTGGTCCGGGGCAGCGGTGATCGCGGTCGGCATCGGCATTCTGGGCATCCGGCGCAAGATCCGCTCGGAGCAGGCCCCGACGCCATCGGGTCCGGTGCAGCGATTCGTCACCAGCCTGGCTCCGCCCATGCTGGCCGGCGCTCTGCTGACGGTGGTCCTGTTCCGCGCCGGGCTGGTTCGGGTGCTGCCCGGGCTGTGGCTCATGCTCTATGGCGCGGGGGTGATCACCGGCGGGGCCTTCTCGGTTCGGATCGTCCCTGTGATGGGCATCTGCCTGATGGCTTGCGGCGCGGCCGCGCTCTTTGCCCCGCCTTCATGGGGCAACGCTTTCATGGCGCTGGGATTCGGGGGGCTTCAGATCGCGTTCGGCATCATCATTGCAAGGAGGTACGGTGGCTAGACAACAGGCTGCAGTCGAGAGGCGCGCGGTTCCGGAATCGGTGGAGCATTCGGCCAGCCAGCCGGGTCCGCTGCGCGGTCTGGACGCGAAGGGACGCGACGGTCGAACCCTGGCGCTCGATCGCTTGATCCACGAGCGCATGCGGCTGGGGATCGTCAGCGCGCTGGCCGTGAACGAATCGCTCAGCTTCAATGATCTCAAGAAGTTGCTGCAGACAACCGATGGCAATTTGAGCGTTCACGCGCGCAAGTTAGAGGAAGCGGGCTACGTGAACTGCAGCAAGTTCTTCCACCAGCGAGTTCCCAAGACCGAATACCGGCTGACGGGGGACGGGCGCAGGGCGTTGGAGCGCTACCTTAACCACATGGAGGCGCTGATTCGCGCCACTCGGGAACGCTAAAAAAATTTGGCAGGGTACTTTATGTCGCAAAGCACGACTTTGATGACACCGAACGAGTTCGCGAAGGTCGCTCGCGGCTCCGGCCTGCACGTGGCCATCATTATGGACGGCAGCGGGCGCTGGGCCGAGCGGCGCGGCTGGCCGCGGGCGGCGGGCCACCCGGCTGGCGCCGAGGCGGTCCGGCGCGTGGTCCGGGCCGCGCCCGAGAACGGCATCAGCACCCTGACGCTGTTTGCCTTCTCATCCGCCAACTGGCGGCGCCCGGCGTCCGAGGCGGCGGCGCTCATGGAGATCTTCCGGAACTACCTGGAGACGGAGATGGCCGGCCATCGCGCCCGCGGGGTGCGGGTCGGCGTCATCGGGCGCCGCGACCGCCTGCCTTCCGCCTTGCTGAAAGCCGTCGAGAGAGCCGAGGCCGCTACGGCCCGTGGCAAGAACCTGTATCTGCGCCTGGCGATCGACTACTCGGCGCGCGAGGCCCTGGTGGCGGCTGCCGTCCGGCAGCAGGCTGCCCGGCGCTCATCGGCTCGGGGCGCCTCGGAGAGCTTCGACGGCTTCGCCCGCGCCCTGGCAGCCGTGATCCACGAGGCCGCGCCCGCCCCGGACGTCGATCTGGTGGTTCGCACCGGCGGCGAGCGGCGTTTGAGCGATTGCCTGCTGTGGGAAGGCGCCTTCGCCGAGATCGTCTTCACCGACCGGCTCTGGCCCGACTTCGGTGCCGCCGACCTGGCCGCCGCGATCGAGGAATTCCGCCGGCGCGAGCGGCGCTTCGGCGGCCTTGTGCACTCGGCCGCAAGCTGACCGGCGCGCCAGGCGACGGAGGACGCGATGGCTCGGAAGATCTGGCCGGCGAATATCGCGCTCGGTTTGGCTGCCGCGGCGGGCGGAATCTCAATCGCTTACCTGGACGCTCACACGGACGAGGTCAGTGTCACGCTGGCGGCCCTGATCGCTCTGGGATTCGTGCTGGGCTTGCTCGGCCCACGCCGGGCCTGGCTCTGGGCCTTGCTGGCCGCGATCTGGCTCCCGGTGCTCGGCTTTGCGCGGCCGCTGGCAGGCTTGGCCCCTCCAAGCCCGACTCTGCCTCTCACCGTCCCTTCTTTTCTAGCGCTCACGGCGGTGACTTCCGCTTCCTCGCTGGCAGGCGCGTATCTGGGAGCATGGCTGCGCCGGGCCCTGGGCCGGACGATGGGCCGCGCGACGCAGACTTGAGCATGATCTCGTTCGCCGGCCACTCCAAAGAGTCGCGCTATGACCATACCCCGGAACGAAGCCGGACTGTCCTTTAGAATCAGCGGGTCTGAAGACTAAGTCCCCGGTCAATGAGAGCGGGAATCCTTTGCTGGGGCAGCCCGATCCACTTGAAAACAAAGGGAATATCACGTAGGCTGCGTAAGTTGTTGAAAGAAGGCCTGTTAGTCTCGGTCTGATGGCGGTGCCCGACCGCAATCAGTGCCGCAACGAAGTTTTTCAGCTTCCTTGTCACATTCCCGGTTTGGCAGACGTTTTTAAGGTTGAAAGTGGCAAGGAGGTCGCGAGTGGCGGCAGAATGGGTTGAGACCTTGGAAGGCGCGATGCCGGAACGTCCACTGGCGGAACCCTGGGAATCGGTCTTCGAGCAGTTCTACCTGGAGTACTATCGGCGAGTCGTGTCCGTTGTGTTCCGCCTGACCGGGAGCCGGAGCGAGGCCGAAGACCTGGCGAACGACGTTTTCGGCAAACTCTATCGCCAGCGGCTGCTGCCTCAATCCGACGGCAATGTTCCGGGGTGGCTCTATCGCACCGCCACCAACCTCGGAATCGACGGGTTGCGGAAGAACGCCCGGCGGCGCCAGTACGAGCGCGACGCGGCGCAAGCGGCCGCCCAGTCCCGGGACAACGCCGGTCCGCTGGACGAGATCCTGCGCGACGAGCGGCGGCGCCAGGTTCGCCAGGTGCTGGGGCGGCTCAAGCCGGTGCACGCCCAAGCCCTCATCCTGCGCGCCAGCGGCTTCTCCTACCACGAGGTGGCAGAGACGCTCGGCGTCAAGCGCGTCTCCGTGGGAACGCTGCTTCTGCGGGCCGAGCAGGCCTTCCGCAAACACTACCGCGATCTGGCCGGCACGGCCGGCGAGGAGGAGATATGAGCTGCATCGATGAGGGAACGCTGCGTGCCAGGCTGGACGGCGAGCTTGACGGCCGCCAGTTCGAGGAGGTGGAAAGCCACCTGTCGGCCTGCGCGGACTGCCGGCAGCGGCTGGCAGCGATGGAGGCGGACGCCGGACGCGTGCGGCGCATCCTCGATCCGCTGGCTCCCACGCCCGGCGAGGCCGATCCCGATCCGGCGCTGGCGCTGGCCCGCTTTCAGGCCGGGAGCGCTGCCGCCAGCGGGGAGATTCACGAAGCGTGGCTCGGCAGGGTTTTTGGGCGCCGGTGGGCGCCCGCTTGGGGCGCGGCTCTGGCCGCTGCCCTGGTGATCGCCGCCATCAGCTTTGCTCCGGTGCGCAGCCGGGCCGAGCGCCTGCTGGCCATGCTGCGGGTCGAGAGGGTCGAGGTGGTCTCCATCGATCCGGTGATGCCTAACGTGGAGACGCAGGACCGGGCTGCCAAGATGCTGGGACAGCTTATCTCCGACAATGTGGTGGTGACGACACAGCCCGGCAAGCCCCAGGAGGTGGCTAGCGCCGCCGAAGCCAGCCGTCTGGCAGGGTTTCCGGTGCGCGTGCTGTCGGCGCGGGCCGACGCGCCCCATCTCAGCGTCGAGGGCGAGCGGGCGTTTCACCTCACCCTGAATCGCGACCGCCTGCAGGCGGTGGTGGATGAAGTGGGCCGGCCTGAGATCCAGCTTCCGGCGTCAATCGACGGGGCTGAGGTGGCGGTTCACATTCCGAAGGCGGTGGTGGCGCGCTACGGCGACTTCCCGAAGCCCGCGAGCGGCGACCAGCCGCATGGCAACGAGTGGGCCGGGATACCGAAGGATTTTGTCGTGCTGGCCCAGGTTCCCAGCCCGACCGTCAGCGTCCCGCCCAACCTTAATGTCGCCCAGGTGGCGGAAGCGGGCCTGGAGATTGCGGGCCTGAGCCCGGAGGAGGCGCACAGCTTCGTCCAGAGCGTCGACTGGACTTCCACCCTCGTCATTCCGGTGCCGCGCCAGGGGGGCTCGTACCTGAAGGAGCAGGTTGACGGCGTGGAAGGCACGCTGATCTCGATGCCCCCGCAGCATCGGCGCCCGGCGGGTTACACGCTGATCTGGATCAAGAACGGCGTGATCTATTCCCTGTCGGGTAGCGGCGATGGCGGCGAGGCCGTGACCCTCGCAGACTCTCTGCAATAATCGGAGGGTGATCATAAGATTGGTTCATTGGCCTATGGAGTCAATGAATCAATGGCCCAATGAATCACTCGTCGGACAAGCTTGCGATTGAAACGCGGCGTCTGCGCAAGGTCTTCGGCCAGAAGGTGGCGGTCGAGGGCCTGACGCTGGAAGTTCGCCGCAGCGAGATCTTCGGATTCCTGGGGCCGAACGGCGCGGGCAAGAGCACCTCGGTCAAGATGCTGCTGGGCCTGGTGGTGCCCACGGCGGGCGAGGCTCGCGTCCTAGGCCAGCCGGTGGGTGACGTCGAGGTCCGGCGCCGCATCGGTTTCCTCCCCGAACATTTCCGCTTCTACGACTGGCTCACCGCCGAAGAACTGCTCGGCGTCCACGGCCGGCTCTACGGGATGGCGCATGGCCTTCTTCGGGAACGCATCCCCGAACTGCTCGAACTGGTCGGGCTCGGCGAGCACCGCCGCCAGCGCCTGCGCGAGTTCTCCAAGGGCATGCTGCAGCGCATCGGCCTGGCCCAGGCGCTGCTGAACCAGCCGGAGCTGGTGATCCTCGACGAGCCTACCTCGGGTCTCGACCCCGGCGGCCGGCGGCTGGTGCGGGACATCATCAAGGCGCAGCGGGAGCGCGGCTGCACCGTGCTGCTGAATTCCCACCTGCTGGGCGAGGTCGAGGTCACCTGCGACCGCGTGGCCTTCATCAAGCACGGCCGGGTGCTGGAATCGCGGCGCCTGGACGCGGCCGCCGGCGAGACGCGCGTGCGCCTGCGGGCGCGCAACCTCGGGAGCGAGACCCTGGCCGGGCTCGAGCGCTGGGCCACGGAGGTAAGTTCGAACGGCGAGCGCTTCACCCTGACCGTCCGCTCGGCCGACACCCTGCCCGAGCTGGCGCGCTATCTGATCGAGCGCGGCGCCGACCTCTACGAACTGATGCCCGAGAAAAAGTCGCTCGAGGACCTCTTCCTGGAAATCGTGGGCACCGAGGGAGGCTTGTAGTGGGCGCCTGGGTGATGGCCGGGGTGACGTTTCGCGAGGCGGCGCGCAAGAAGCTGCTGCTGATGGCGCTCATGGCCGGCCTGGCCTTTATCGCGCTGTTCAGCACCGGCCTGCACTTTCAGCAAAAAGACCTGTACGCACGCCAGATGGGCCCTCTGATTGTGCAGGAGGCGGCGCGAGCTTTTATCATGATGGGACTCTACGCGGTCGACATCCTGGCCGTCGTCATGACTGCGCTGACCTCGGTCGACACCCTTTCGGGCGAGATCGCCTCGGGCACGATTCAAGCGGTGGCCACCAAACCGGTGAGCCGCCGCCAGATCCTGCTGGGGAAATGGCTCGGATTTGTGGGCATGATGACGGTCTACATGGCCCTGATGGTCGGCGGCGTGGTTGTGGTCGCTTACTGGATCAGCGGGCTGACTCCGCGACACTTGATGCTGGGAGCGAGCCTGATCTGGCTCGAATGCGTGCTGCTCCTCAACCTCGTTCTGTTCTTCGGGACCACCTTTTCCACCCTGACCAACGGGGTGCTGGCGCTGGGCTTGCACGGCCTGGCCTTCCTGGGCGGCTGGATCGAACAGGTCGGAGCGGCCCTGCACTCGACGCGGGCCGTCACCGTCGGGATCGTGGCCAGCATCATCATGCCCAGCGAATCCCTCTGGCGCCGGGCCGCCTTCGAAATGCAATCGCCGCTGGTGGGCGCACTCAACATCTCGCCCTTCAGCAACGCTTCGGTGCCCAGCAAGGTGATGATCGGCTACGCCGGCCTTTACATGCTGGCGTTCCTGGGGCTGGCGGCGCGGCGCTTCAGCCGGCGGGACCTCTGACCCCTCACCCGGCGCTCCGCGCCCCTCTCGCAATGGGAGAGGGTATTTAATATGAATTGGCGTTTCATGCGGCTCGCGCTCCTCGGACTACCTTTGCCGGCAGGAACTACTGTCGGCGCGGACCAGGCGAAGACGGAGCAGACTAATGAGTTCGATCCCTGCGGGAATACAGAAATTGCACCAGCAGGACATTGAGGCAACGGTGTCAATGGATGTCGGCAAACTGACGGACCTATGGGCCGAAGACGGGGTGCTACTCGGTCAGGGTGCTGAGCCTCTGGTGGGCAAGTCGGCGATCGAAGCCTCCTTGAAGCAAAACTTGACGGCGAACCCGGCCATGAAGGTGCTCAAATACGTACCCGAGATCACCGACCTCCAAGTCGTGGGAGATATGGCTTATGAGTGGGGCTTTTTCGAGGCGACACAGCAACTTTCGGCGGAGAGCAAACCGGCAAGCTTTCACGCCAGGTTTTTGCGTGTGATGAGGTTGCAGTCCGATGATTCGTGGAAGTTTGTCCGCGTGATGTGGAATACCGGGGGCAAATAGTTCGGGTTCATCTCGATTGCCTTAACAAGCTTGCGGGGATCAGGTGTTGCCCAAAACTACTCGATTTGTGTCCCCTTAGTCCGGAGCTTGCTCGGACGAAGAATTCGACCGGAAGCTCGCCAGAGATACTGGAAAACGAGATACCCGACGAGTCCCGCGATGGCGGCAATCAGGAGATTGGATCTGGTAAGAACGTCCCTGAAGGCCCAGACCAGGCCCCTCTTCGGCCCCATGCCAGAGCGTTCAAATTCCCCCATCAGGAGATTGGCGTAGAACAGAGAGACGATGAACCCAACCTCATGGGAAGCGCCTGACCTCCTCTGTTCTTGTGACGATATCAAGACGCCCAGGCCCTTTGCCCCAAGGGGGCGACCTAGGCCAAGCGGCATAATGTCATTGACGATCAATTAGATGCAGAAGAGCGGGGGCTAAGGCCAAAGCCAGAATACCCTTAGAATCAACAAAAATTGGCCACATCCAAACCCGTCCCAAAGCCAGAATGTCATTTAGAGTCAATACAAGATAATTCTAGCACAAACCCATTCTCAAGGCAAGCCCTCGCCGCAAGAGCAAGAGTACAGGGAGAATAGCCAACTTTTAGTCAGAGGTTAATGAGCCTTGCCCCTGGTGGCAAGTTGGGTCAAAGCAGGGGTGGGCACGCACCAGAGACTTTCCGCCTGAAAGATCCAAGATTTAGTGACTAGTGAGTTAGTTTCCGGCATTGGTCGGACGCCGGTTCTTGACCACGAACAGAACGCCGGTGGCCGCCATGATAGCGCCCCACCAGACTGCCGGATAGAGGTTGGCCAGCACTGTGCCCGTGGGGTGGGAGAGATCGAAAAGGCCTTCGATAAAGATCATGACGCCGTAAATGGTCAGAATGATCCCGATGAAGAACCAGACCGGGAGCATGTGGTGCTTGACGGGTTCATGTTCCATAACCGTGACTCCGATCCGGCGGGGCCGGGCGCGATCGTTCGGGATCGGCCGCCCTTCTTAGCCTACCTGAAAATATACTGCAGGACGAGGAATAGAGCGAACGCTAAGCAGGCCCAGAAGATCGGCCGCTTGACCAGCGGCAAGTGACCTTCGCTGGGCAGCTCGGTCTCACCGTACACTAGTCCGGCCAGCGAGGCAGGTGGGTGCGGCTTGGTGAGGAAGCTCACGACGATTGTGACCGTGACGCAGATCAGCCAGGACCACAAGGCGCGATACATATTCTCCGCCATGGGCTTGGCATCGCTGGAGAGCGCCCAGACCGAGAGCATGGCGGGATTGAGCTTCACCGAAATGAACATGCCCACCGACGACACGATTCCGGCCAGCAGACCCCAGAAGGCGCCCGGGGCCGTAATGCGCTTCCAGAGCATGCCCAGCAGCACGGTCCCAAACAGCGGCGCCACGTAGAAGCTGAAGAGCGCCTGAATGTAGTCCATGATGCTGGCGAACTGCATCACGATGTATGCCGCGCCGATAGCCAGCACGATGCCGACGATGGTGCAGATGCGACCCATGTTGACGTAATGCTTATCGGGCGCGCCTTTGCGGATGAAGGCCCGGTACAGGTCGTAGGTCCAGACCGTGGAGAAGGCGCTGATGTTGCCCGCCATGCCCGACATGAATCCCGCGATCAGCGCCGTGATGCCGAGGCCCAGCAGGCCGGGACCGCAGTAACGGGCCAGCATGAGCGGCAGCACCTCGTTGTAGCTGTGCAGATTGGGATCGGCCTGGGCGACGCTCTGCGGAACCAGGTGGAACGGCAGCAGGGCCAGGCCGAGCAGGCCGGGCAGAATGACGATGAAGGGCACGGCCATCTTGAAGTATGAGCCCAGGATCGGAGCGAGCTTGGCGGCGCGAATATCCTTGGCGGCGAGCACGCGCTGCACCACCAGGAAGTCCGTCGTCCAGTAGCCGAAGGAGAGCGTCATTCCGAGGCCGAAGACGATGCCGGTCCAGTGGATACCCATCGGATTGGTCGAGAAGTGGGTGATGGGGCCCCACATGTGGGTATAGTCCTGGCCGGGGAAGTTCTGATGGATGCGCGCCACCAGGCCCGCCCAGCCGCCGGTTTCGATCAGGCCCATGATGGGGATCAGCAGGGCGCCGAACCAGATCAGGAAGAACTGCACCACCTCGTTAAAGATGGCGGAGAAGAGCCCGCCCAGCGAGACGTAGACGGCCACCGTGAGGGAAGCGACCCAGATGCTAAAGTTGAGGTTCCAGCCCAGGAGCACTTTCATCACCAGGGCCATAGCGAACATGTCCACGCCGGCGCTGAGCAGGGTCATGATCGCGAAGCAGAAGGCGCTCAATCCGCTGGCGGCTTCGCCGAAGCGGAGCTGCAGGTAGCCCGGGACGGAGTGGGTCTTGGAGATGTAATAGAACGGCATCATGACGATGCCGAGGAAGACCATGGCGGGAATGGCGCCCACCCAGTACCAGTGCGCCGCCAGGATGCCGTATTGATAAGCCGAACCCGCCCAACCCATCAGTTCCAGGGCGCCCAGGTTGGCCGAGACGAAGCTGAGGCCCGCCACCCAGGCGGTCATTTCGCGGCCTGCCAGGAAGAAGTCCTCGCCCCGCTGCGTGTAGCGTTTGAGGTAGAAGCCGATGCCCAGCACCATGGCGAAGTAGACGATGATGACCGCGAAATCGACGGCATGCGGGTTCATCATGCGGGTGGCGGAGGGATCCAGCAAAACGCTCAACGCAGGAATCATGCGGACACACTCCAGGGAAGGGGGTTCGGGCGGACCAACGTTCTCTGCGGTGAAGCCGAGGCCGGCGACATTCGCGGTCTACTCCGCATCGTCATTGCCATTACGTTCATTACCACAAGTCCAATTTAAGCTGCGCCAACGCTAATCGAACTCATCGCAGGTGTCAAGAACCGTTTTGGAGTGCGGTGGCTCGCCACCGCTTTCGCCCGCCGCAGCTCGCTGCGTCAGGGCAACTGACCTGGCTGGCCGGCGAGCCGGCCCCCGCCAAAGCGGCAGCAAGCTGCCGCACTCCAAAACAGGCGTCTCGATACCCGAAGAGATTGCCGGCGCACGCCACTCCCCTAGACTAGCGGTTGTATTTCGGCGTGATTCCGCGCAGACGCTTCCAGACCTCGTCGCAGCGGGCCAGCGTGGGCGCGTCCAACCGGCCGCTTTCGCACGCCTTCAGGTTCTCGGCGAGCTGCTCGGGACTTGAGGCTCCCAGAATCATCGAGTCGACGTGCTCCTGACCGAGCAGCCACTGCAGGGCCAGTTCCACCATCGTCTTTCCGGCCTGCGCCGCGATCGTCCGCAGTTCGTCGACGGCGGCGAAGTAGTCGTCATGCCAGTAGCGGCGCAGATAGAGGTCGTTTTGGTCGAAGCGCGTGCCGGCGATCGGTCCCTTCTCGCGCGATTGCTTGCCGGTCAGCAGCCCTCCGGCCAGCGGATTGTAGGGGACTACCGACACGCCGAACTTCTTGCAGAAGGGCAGATACTCCTCTTCGATGGCGCGCGCCAGCAGGTCGTACATGGGCTGGGAGACGTACGGCGGCCGCCAGCCGTGCTTGGCGGTCAGGCAGTGGATCTCGCAGACCTGCCAGGCGGCGTAGTTCGAGATGGCCGGATACCGCACCTTGCCGGCCCGCACTGCCTCCTCCACCGCTTCCAGCGTCTCCTCGATGGGTGTGTCGTAGTCCGGCCAGTGCAGGTAGTAGAGATCGAGATAATCGGTGCCCAGCCGCTCAAGGCTGGCCTCGAGCGCCTTGCGGATCGCGGCGCGCGACAGGCCCGCGTCGTCGGGGGCGTCGCCCATCTTGTTGCGCACCTTGGAGGCCAGGACCACTCCGGCGCGCCGGCTGCCGAGCGCCTTGCCCAGCACCGTCTCGGCGCGTCCGGCGTTGTACATGTTGGCGGTATCGAAGAACTGGACGCCGGCGTCCAGGCATTGATCCACCATGCGCGTCGAGGCGGCCTGGTCCGCCTGCGAGCCAAAAGACATGGTTCCGAACGATACGCGCGATACGCGAAGGTCGGTGTGCTGCAAGGTGCGATATTCCATCGGACTCTCCCGGGGCTCCGGGGCGGCGGGCCGCCAACACGGCGCCTGTCAAAAAGTTGCGGCTCGAATGTCACAAAAAATTTACATGTTGGCGACCAAGTCTTGCATCTTTTTTCTTACGCTGAGTCATCAACATTGTTGGAGGCGAAGATGCCGGAATTGCTCAAACTCGCTCAGGACCTCGAATGGCAGGTTCTGGAGCTCCGCCGATTGCGTGGCGATGGAAAGGAAGACGAGAAGCTGGCAAAGACGGCGGTCGAGGGCCAGCGCGCCCTCATGGCCACCGTTGATAAGATCCAGCGCGAATTGCTGGAGACGGTGCGCTTTGACCCTCTGCGCCTGATCGGCGTCGGCGGTCCAATCTCCGCCACCCTCGATGCCGTGGGGGACCTTGTGGTGGCTCTCGATGAAATCCGGCAGGACGCCACCCGCGACGTCAATAGTCTCCCCTCCGCCGTCCGTTCGCTGCGTGGTCTGCTGAAAGACTTCTGCCAGGAAGGCATGGCTGAGGCTGCCTGAGAACGCCCGCCCCGGCAACCCAGATCCCGGCCGGTTGGGCCGCTACATCGTCCCTAAGCTTAACTCAGGAAAGACTTTGGCTGCCAGGTCGGCAGGCAAACAGTGTGCAAGGCGCGCGAGCCCAGGAAAATCAAGGGTTTTGTGTTGTCAAGACCCCTTACCGGTTGGCCGGCAAAATCCACAGGAATTTAGACCATACGTATCTCTCTCTTTTTATTGGCGTTGGGTTGTCCCTGGGGATGGCCGATCGAGGGCGGGGCGTGGACCGCAGGAGCCTTCCCGGCCTCCGTGGTAAGATTGCAGGTGAATTATAACATTCGAGGCCGCGCCAGCGGGCCTCTTGCTAGGGGTGGGAAAGGATCCGGGGAGCAAATCGGATTTGAACTAGAGGACGTCCTACAGGCAGAGGGTACAGACTTAGCCATGGCAAGCACGGCGCGGTTCTATCTGACCGGGAGAGCATCCCGACCGGCTCCGTGAGGGAGCGTGGGCAGGAAACAATCGGGGCAGGAAGTTCCGGCGTGCGGCCCCGCTCCGTGGAATGAAGAAAGGGATAGCATTATGGGAGAAGATGCGACTAAGAGATCAGCGGCCGACGAGGCAGGCGCGGGCAGGCTTTTGAGCACTGAGGAGCTGTTTGAAGGTCTCGACAAGCTTTACGAATCGATTCCTCCCGACGATGCCCCGGCGGCGGCGCCCGAGCCGGGCCAAACACTCAAGGCCGATTCGACGCTTCCGCACTCAACTCACTTTGAGATCACCGAATCGGGCGACGCCTTCAATGTGAGGGCCGAGATCCCGCCGGCCAGCGCGCCGGACCTTGGACTGGCCGAGGTGCAGCGGCACCTCTCGCTGCGCGCCAGGCCCCTGACGTCGTCTGCAGACCCCAGCCCGAAGACCGGTTCCCGCCGGCGCAAGGCCGACCCGATCCTGCGCGCCATCGACCTTCTGGCGGACGCGGACCGGGAGAATGTAACGGCCACTCTGACAGGCGGCACGCTGGAGATGAAGCTGCCCAAAGGCCGGGTGAAAGCGGTAACCTCGGCGATCTAGCTTCCGGGCAGGTAGAGCAGAGCTTACTCATATAGCTTCGTCCGGCTTACGGACTCATGATCACGTACCGCATCGGACAGGGTGGCCGCTTCCTGTGGGCGAAAATTGTGGGGGTTTTCGCGGCCGCCCACATCAACCCCAACGTCCTCACCGCTATCGGATTCGGCATCAACGTTCTGGCCGCCTACCTGTTTGCTTACGGCTACTTCCGCTGGGCGGGCGCCACGGTCATTCTGGCTGCCATCTTCGATCTCACCGACGGTCCGGTGGCGCGAGTCACCGAGCGGGTGACCCCGTTTGGCGGCTTCTTCGATTCGGTGGTGGACCGTTACTCCGACCTTCTCCTGCTCATTGGCCTCATCGTCTACTACGGGCGCATCGCCCGATTTTGGTACGTGACGCTGGTGGCGGTGGCCATGATCGGCGCCGTGATGACCAGTTATACCCGGGCGCGAGCCGAAAACCTGATTCCCAAGTGCAAGGTCGGCTTTTTGGAGCGGCCCGAGCGCATCGTCCTGATCATCATCGGCGCCCTGGCCAATCGCATGGCCCCGGTGCTGTGGGTGATCACCATCTTCTCCCAACTCACGGTCATCCACCGGATCCTCTACACCTACCAGCAGAGCCGGGCTCCTCGAACGGCGAACGGAGCGTGAGCGGTTCCAGCGACCGCAGCGCCGACCTACTTCCAAGATCCGTGGCACGGGGCTGGGCGCCCGAAAAGGCAAGTGGTGCTGGCCTCAGCGGGTGCCGCCTCTCCCTGACCTACATTCTCACGCCGCTCAGCCAGGCCCGCTGCGAGGGTGGCTGGGGACAGGACGTGTGAACCCACGCCGGCACGCGCCGGGACTCCAGTATGTCGCGCCTGGGCCAAACCCGTTCAGGCGGATGGTGTGTTCTTCTTCACCGGCCATTTCCAGGGCGGCGTTGCAAGTTCGAAGTCACCGTTATCGGTCTGATCCACGAACGTGAAGGAGATGCCGTCGGCAACGCCCTTGATGTGCTGGTATGTCCAGACCTCGAAGGCGTACGGTTTGTTCCCCGGGTGAGAATCGATTTCATCCGGCGGGCCGTAGATGATGTACATGTGGCCACGGTCCGTCTTCCAGCCCGGCCTGCCCGCAGAAAAATGCTTGTTGGCGTAGGCAATCCGGCGGTAGTAGTCCTCTTTGAACGCGTTCGCGGCGCTGCCCGGGTCCGGATTGCGCCGCTCCCAGAAACCCTTGACGAACCCATCGCGCTCTTCATTCGTCGTAAGCTTCTCGAAGGCGGCGCGCTCTTCGTCGGTAATGATGTAAGCGACCTCCTCGTTCAGCCATTTCGCATAAACGGAAGTCTCAGCGGGGCGCGTTTGTTCCTGCTGAGCCGCGAAGCTTTGCCGGGACGGCCTCGGAGGCCAGGCGGTCAAAGCCGCCACGGCGGTTGCGACAAGCAGGACAGCGGCGAATAACGGCGTCCAAGAGCTGTTTGTCCCTTTCGGATAGAGCAGACGGCGGATCCGTTTCACGAGATTACCTCCTGTTGCGGCTACGGCCGGTACGCGGCCGGCCCGGCGATTTTGCTCCAGCGTGGCGAGCGCAATCGCGTATTCCTGGACGTCGCCACTGGCGGCGACAGCCAGATCGTCACAGCAGTTCTCACGCTCGGTCCGAATTACCCTCGAGATCCACCAGACCGCCGGGTGATAGAACAACAGGCTCTCCGCGACTCGCTGCAGCACGTTCACCAGATAATCGCGGCGGCGGATATGCGCCAGCTCATGGAGCAGAATGGCTTCGACCTGTCCGCCGGGTAAGCCGGCGAGCAGTCCGACGGGTACCAGAATGACCGGACGCAAGTGACCCACCACCATCGGAACTTCCGCCAGGCAGGACTCTAGCAATACGACGGGCCGCGACACGCGCAGCCGGGCCCTCAAGCGGACAAGCTCCTGCTGCCAGCGCTCGGGCGCAAAGCACACACCCCGCCCTCCCAACCGCGAGACCGATATCCAGCCGGCTAGATGCACCAAGGCGAACATCCAGACGCCTGCTATCCAAAACGCCGCAAGCCAAGGCGCCATGGCAGTGAGACCTGCCCTTGAAGAACTTAGACTGTCCGCGGCCGCTCGACCATTCCATGCGGTGATGGGGACCGGACCGACGCTGGGGATGCCGTGCGTATCTTCGGGCATCACGCGGACCAAAGTGATGCCGGCGGCGACGAGCATGGCGAGCGTGGCCACCCAGGCTGCGGCATAGCGGGCACGCGCCGACGCCGTCGCGCGGAGCGCCGCCGCCAGAGTGCCGGCGATGATCGCTCCCTGCCATAAGGAATGGAGCAGCGTCCAGCCCACCGCCTGCGCCAGAGGAGTCGCGATCCAGGTTTCGAGAAGTCTCATCTCTTCCCCTTACGGTACTCATCCAGGAGCTTCTGCAGCTCGGCCAGTTCGGCCTTGCTCGCCTTACGGGCCGAGAGCGCGCCCACCAAAAGCGCCTTGGCTGACCCGCTGAAGGCGCGTTCCATCAAGTCTCCCGCGAGCTGTTGCTGGGTCCACTCGCGCGGGCGCGCGGCTTCGTAGACGTGTGCCCGCTGCGTCTCGTTGCGGCGGACCAGCCCCTTTTCGGCCATAATCTGCATGAATTTCAGCACCGTCCAGTAATGCGCCGGACGCCGCCGGCTGATGACGTTGTACACCTCGCGCACGGTCGCCGGTCCGTTCGCCCACAGCACGGTCAGGATTTCAAGTTCGGCGTTCGTCGGTTTGGGCGGATCGTTTGCCATATGAGAACTGATTACTAGGAATTGTTTCTCATGTCAAGAAGATTCTGTCAGCGTGCGAAGAAAACCTCCCAACCTGTTATTCCGAGGAGCCGCAGGCGGCGAGGAATCTCGTAATTGCTTTATCTCCAGAGCGAGATTCCTCGCGCAATTTACCCTGGGCGCCTTCGCTCCGCTCAGAACCTGTCCTGAGCAAGGCGAAGGAACCGTTCACAGCGGAATGCGAACGCGCTCGGAATGACGCGGCTTCGAAGAGCTTTTCCGCAGCCTGTTAGGGCTTCGAGGCGGCAGGTGAGCAGGGCACGCCTCACAGGTGTGACCGGAATAAGCCCGAAAGAACAGGAGCGATGCGCTACGTTGCGCGGTTCTCTGCGTGTTCAGTTCACTCCGAGCTGCCAGGCCAGGAAAGCAAGCTCGTCGGTTGAATCCTCCAGCATCTTTGTGAAGGGTTCCCCTCCGGCGTGTCCCGCCTTAGCATTGTAGAGCAGCAGGATCGGGAGGCCCGACGTGGTGGCAGCCTGCAGGCGCGCGGTCATCTTCCCCGCTTGCTCCGGCGGAACGCGGGTGTCGGCGTCGCCGCTTTCCAGCAAGACGGCCGGATGTTTCGTACCCGGACGCACGCGCTCGTAAGGCGAGTAAGGCGCAGAGGAACTTGAACCGATTGGGATCCGCACTGCCGCCATTCTGGTGATTGCTGCGTTGCTTCCGGCTGCCGCGCAACAATCACCGCCAACCACGCAGGTTGACGTGAGGAAATCAACTTGACAAGGCCTATTACTTATGATAAGCTGCGCGGTCAGTAAATCGATTTTAGCGCTCGCCAGCCGGCCGGGGGATTCTCCCTTCTCGCGAAGGGGGGAGTGCAATGAGGCGTCACAACGAACATCGGACGAACCCAAGCGAACCCAACGGGATTAAGTACTTTCCTCTGAGTACGTTACCCCTAAATTGCCCTAGAGCGAACCCAAGGGGGTTATCCCGCTTTGTTTCAAAAGGTTACGACCGAGAAAGGCCAGTTTTTCGCGAAACGTATGTTGATGGCGCGTCACCGGTCAATGAGGAGCGGTTTTACCCTCCTGGGAACTCCGGATGGGCCAAAACGAACCCAAGCGAACCCAACGGGGTTAACCCTCAACAATTCATGGGTTTAGGCCGCATTCGCCGAAAAGCGAACCCAAGGGGGTTATCTGATCTTTTTTCAATGACTTGGGTGGCAGAGAGGGCCTGTTTTCAGGAAAACGATGGTCTACCGGTCAATGAGGATCGGTCAGACGCACCGGCGCCCGCCAGGCTTCCATGATCGATGTCGGCCGGACATTTCGCGAGCACGAAATCCTCTTGGCGGGGGCGAGCGGTTTTCTCGGCAAGATCGTCCTCGGCCTGCTGCTGGATCGCTATCCCGACTTCAAGCACCTCCACGTGCTGATGCGCGGCGCCAAGGGCTACGAGCCCGCTGAGCGCTTCGAGCGCGAAGTGCTGGCCTCTCCCCCGCTTCGGCCGGTCCTCGACCAGGTTCGCGAGCGCCACCCCGGCGTCCGGCTGGCCGAGAAGATCACCGTCTGGCCGGGCGACGTCGGACGCCCCTCCCTCGGCTTGACCCCGCACGAAGTCAATCGCCTGGCCGGGCGCGTGTCGCTGATCATCAACTGTGCCGGCCTTGTGGACTTCTTTCCGCCCCTGGACGACTCCCTGCAGTCCAACGTGGACGGCGTTGAACACCTGATCGCCCTGGCGCGGCGCCTGGGCGCTCGGCTGCTGCACGTCTCTACCTGCTTCGTCTGCGGCGAGGCCGACGGCCTGGTGGAGGAGACCGAGCGCATCGCAGGTTTCTATCCGCATCGCCGGAGCCCGGACGACCACACCTTCAGCGCCCACGAAGAGCTCCGGTATTCCCGGGAGCGCGTGGCCGAGATTTACCGCTCCGCGGGGGTGAATGGCGACCTGGCCGAGGTCTCGCGCCGGCGGCCGCGCGAGCTGGCCCAGCGGTTGACCGCGCTCGGGCGCCAGCGCGCCGAGCACTGGGGATGGGTGAACACTTACACCTACGCCAAGAGCCTGGGCGAGCAAGTGCTGGCGACCACCACCGACGTTTCCTGGACCATCGTGCGGCCGGCCATCATCGAAAGCTCTCTTTCCTTCCCCTTCCCGGGCTGGATCGAAGGCGGCCGGACGGCGGCCCCGCTGGTGCTGATGGCGCTCGGCGGCATGAAGGAATGGCCGATGCGGCGCGACGCTCCTCTGGAAGTGGTGCCGGTGGACGAGGTGGCGGCCGCGATCCTGGTGGCCGGCGTCCTGCTGCTGCACGGCCGGCACAAGCCCGTCTACCAGCTGGCCAGCGCCGAAGTCAACCCCATCCACATGGACCGGCTCGCCGGGCTGCTGCACGCCGAGGCCCGGAAGATGGCGCGCGACGGCCGAAGGCGTTCGCGGCCGCCGCTCCTCCACCGGCTGGTGGCCAATGGCTCGCGCGGTCGGCGGCTGCGCTTCCTCTCCGGCGCCGAGGCCCGCACCCGGCACGCCCGCCTGGAACGGCGTATTCGGCGGATGCAGGGCCTCATTTCCGGGATGCGCGGCTTGCTGAAGACCCTGCGGCTGCCCGGTCATCAGACCCTGGCGGGCTGGACCTCATCGCTGCGCGCGCTGGGCCTGCAGTCCAGCTTTCGCCAGCAGACCCTGGAATACTACCTGCCCTTCGTGCTGCACAACCGCTTCGTCTTTGAGTGCGAGAACATCCGCTCCGCCTACCGGTTGATCGCGCCCGAAGACCGCCAGCGGCTGCCTTGGGCGCCGGAGAAGATTGACTGGGAGCACTACTGGACCCAGAATCAGGTGCGCGGCATCCAGAAGTGGATCCAGCCCGAGGCGGTCAAGAAATGGACCTTTCGCCTGTGAGCCGATCCGCTGCCCCAGGTCTCAGCGGGGCGGCCCCGAGTCCTCGGGCTCCTTAGAATCCCGCCCTTGCGGCTGGTAAACCCTGACCGCGGCTCCCGTGCCCCCGATCGACAGATCCATGCTGAAGCGCGGCGCCTCCCCCTTGGCGCCTGCCTGGCCTACATTTCTAGCCTTCATCGATTGCATCTCGAAGTAGAAGATCTTGCGGTTCTTCTCCGGACCGCGCCCTTCGGCCTTGATCCAGAAGCCGTCGTTGGCGTACTTCTCCAGCCGTCCGCTGATCTTCTCCTTGTTCCGGAGCTGGACCTCCACCGACGTCCCGATGGGATACGACGGAGCCTTCCCGGAATGGGACGAGGCGGCGCGCCCAGGGTCGCTCGGCGGCTGTGTTGCTCGCGCCTGCACCACGGGCAGCCAGGCCAGCAGCCAGACGAAGGCGCTGGCCAGCATTCGCCGTAGGGTGGATGTGCGGGATCCCACCAGAAAGGCGCAAAGCGGCCGGAAGCCTTCGGAATTGGGCCGCAGCTTGAGCAGTTTTGACAGCCGGAGCACGTCCATCAACGTGGCAAGGTACATTCGCATTCTCCTCCTTACATCACGACAGTCTTTCTTCCCGATACAGCCTCGCTGTGTTGATTGCGGTCGTCACAATCAGCGTCACGGCCATGCCCGCGATGCCGATGGAGCCGCCGAAATCGAGTAGCCGGTAAGGCAAGCCCAGCACGGTCGTTTGCGGTCTGAACCACAAGGCCAGATTGGCGGCCGCCAGCAGGATGCGCAGCTCCGTGGGACCGAACTTCCAGAAAGACATCCGGAAGACGCCCAGCGTGTAGGTGGCAAGGTACACCTCGATGGAGAGCATCAGGAAGGCGATGAGCATTCCCGCGGCCACGGGCCAGGAGATGTAACCCGACAGCGCGAGCCCGCCGGTGAGGAAGAGCGCGCCGAAGGTGTCCAGGATGTGGTCGACATAGAACCCGTAGCGGGGCCGCTGACGATCCCGGACGCGTGCCAGCGTGCCGTCAAGGCTGTCTCCGAGCCAGTTCAAGCCGAGGAAGAACGTGGCCAGGAGGAATCCGGCCGGGCCCCAGCGCGCCAGAGCGTAGGAGGCTCCGGTCAGGAACATGGAAACGAAGCCGAGCAGCGTCAGGTGATCTGAGTTGATGCAGGCTGGCGTTCGCTCCGCCAGCCAGGTCAGCAAAGCCCGTTCGACGCCCGACGAGACGCTCTTCTGCCGGCGCCAGGCGCTCTTGAAGGCGGGCGCCTGCTGGACCGCATCCGTGCTGAAACTGAAAATGAGTGGGGGGCTCACCCGGGTGAGACGTTCGGCGACCTGTTCTTTGCTTCTCATATGACCTCCCCGCGATCCCGTCAGGATCGCTTCACCGAGGCCACTTTGCCGGGTGCGTCCTCCAGGGTCAATAAAGGTCGGATGGAGATTTTGTGAATTTCTGGTAGACCTCTAAGTCATTCACTGGCAAGGTTGACACGATTGGGTGCCTCGCCCATACTTCCGGCAGAGTGGTCGGGAGCTTAGGACTGTGCCAGCCGACATCATCAAATTTGCGGAGTTCGAGCTGGACATCGGCCGCTACGAGCTTCGCCGTCAGGGCCGGCCGCTCAAGCTGGAGAAGGTCCCCATGGACCTCCTCATCTTGCTAGCGGAGCGCGAGGGTCAGTTGGTGACGCGCGAGGAGATCGTTCAGAAGCTTTGGGGCCCGGACGTGTTCGTCGACACACGCCAGGGCGTCAATACCGCCGTGCGTAAGATCCGACTGGCGCTCAGGGATGACCCCGACAACCCCCGCATTCTGCAGACGGTCTTCGGCAAGGGCTACCGGCTGGTGGCGCCGGTGGAGATCGTGGGAGAAGCTCAACCCGCGGCGCCGGAAGACATAGCGCCGCCGGCGGCGGTTCCCGTGGCCCAGACCCTCGGCCGGCAGGCGGAGCCGCGCCCGGCGCCGGACCAGGCAGGTCAAAGCAGAGCGAAGCACGAGCTGATGGATCCGCGATTAGCGCGAGGCCTCTTTCTGCTGATTCAGGTCGGCTATCTCGCCCTTTACGCGGCCGCTTTCTTTTTCCTGGGAAACATCCGCCGCCTGGGCCTATCGCCGGCCATCCCGGGGCTCACGATCTTCGCCGGCCTGATTGGAACCGCCGTCCGGCTCTACCTGATCTCGGCGGTGTCGTTCAACTACGCGGGCTCGGGCCGGCTCTTCCAACACGCGTTCCCAGGCATCCTGGCACTGGACGCGCTTTGGGCTGCTTCGCCCCTGCTCCTGTTCGACCGCTGGGGAGAGCTGACCTTGCTGGCGGTGGCGGGGCTCATGTTCCTGCCCTTCTCGCAGCGGACCCTGATGCTCTCGGCCTATGGCCCTCCCCGGGTGTCGGGCCCTCGCCACGGCGCCTGAACCCCTCGCCCGGTTTGACCGTCTCTGCGCCGTCAGTTTCCCGTTCCTGACAGCGCCACCGTCTGAGGACTACCCCCGCCTGTGTCCGTGACCGAGAGCGAGGCGCTGCGGGATCCGGTGGCGGCCGGGCTGAAGGTCAGGGTAAAGGTGCAGCTCTGGTTCGGGTAGACCTTGGTCCCGCAGTTGTTGGTCTGGCTGAAGTCGCCCGGATCAGCGCCCGTGATGGAGACGGAGGTGATGCTGACGGTGCTGCTCCCGACGTTGGTCATCGTCACCGTCCGCGCGTTACTCGACTTGCCCACCTTCACAGTTCCGAAATTGAGACTGCCGGGCGAGAGGCTCATGGCCGTGGCGGTGCCGGATAATGTCACCACCTGGGGGCTGCCCGAAGCATTGTCGACCACCGAGAGCTTGGCGCTTGGGGTGCCAGGAGCGAGAGGCGTGAAGGTTACGCTAAGCGTGCAACTGGCTCCCACGCTCACGTTCGATCCGCAGGTGTTGGTCTCGGCGAAGCTGCCGGGATTGCTGCCGCCCAGGGCAATGTTGTTGATGGTGAGCGCCGCCGTCCCTGTGTTCAGCAGCGTCACTTTCTGGGCGGGACTGGTCGTATTCATCAACTGGACGCCAAAGGTGAGGCTGGTGGGCGAGAGCTGCACCTGGGGAGCGAGTCCGACGCCCGTCAGGCTGACCGTTTGCGGACTCCCATAAGCGTTGTCCGCCACACTGAGCGTCCCGGTCCGGGTTCCCGAGGCGGTGGGTTTGAAGGTGACGTTGATGGTGCAGGAGGCGCCCGAGGTCAGGCTGGAGCCGCATTGATTGCTGATCTCCGAGTAGTCGCCGCTCGTCGAGATGCTGGTGATATTCAAGGTCGCGTTTCCCGTATTGGTGAGGGTGACGCTCTGCTTGGAACTCGCCGAGCCCACGTTGACGCTTCCGAAGTTCAAGCTGGCGGGGCTGAGGCTGACAAACGCCCCCGTGCCGCTGCCACTGAGGCTCACCACCTGCGGACTGCCTACGGCGCCGCTGGTGACGGTCAGCGAGCCCGTCGCCGTGCCCGGCGCGGCGGGAGCGAAGGTGACGCTCACCGTGCAGCTCGTCCCGGAGGCGAGCGAGCGGCCGCAAGGGTTGGTCTCGGCGAAGGGAGCGGCGGTAGCGATGCTCGAAAGGCTCACCGAGGCGGTACCGATGTTGTTGAGGGTCACGTTCTGGGCGGGGCTGGTGGTCCCGATGTTCTGGCTGCCAAAGGCAAGGGTAGCCGGCGAGAGCAGAAGGGTGGTCGAAAGAAGGGCGGAGACCGTATTGCTGTTCAGGTTCGCCGCCGCCAGGTCGAGCCTGCCGTCGTCGTTGAAGTCGGCCGCGGCGATGTCCACCGGGAGCATCCCGGATGGAAAGTTAACCGCGCTCTGAAAGGTCCCGTTGCCCTTGCCGAGCAGGATGGAAACGCTGCCCGAGGAGGTATCGGTGGGTAGGGCCAGGTCCAGGAAACCATCACGGTTGAAGTCGCCCGTCGTCACCGCCTCCGGATACTGACCCGTGCTGTACAGTGACGGCGTGTTGAAGGTGCCGTCGCCGTTCCCCAGCAGCACGGCCACGGACGACGAGACCAGCCCGGGCACCGCCAGATCCAGTTTGCCGTCCCGGTTGAAGTCGGCGGCCAGCACCGCCACCGGCCCCAGAAAGGCGGGGTAGTTGACGGGCGGCTGGAAGGTGCCGTCGCCGTTGCCGAGCAGAACTGACACCGCCTCCGTAATGGAGTCCGCCACGGCCAGGTCGAGCTTGCCATCGCGGTTGAAGTCTCCGCTGGTGAGGTCTGTTGGCTCGCCCCCGACGCCGTAATCCATATTGGTCTGAAAGGTGCCGTCGCCGTTCCCGAGCAGAATCGAAACTGTGCTGGCCATCTGATTGGCCACCGCCAGATCCAGATTGCCGTCGCCATTGAAATCGCCGGTAACGATTCGCACGGGGAACTCGCCCGTCGGGTAGTCGACGTGAGCCCCGAAGGTACCGTTGCCGTTCCCGAGCAGGATGGAGACGGTATCCGCCAGCTGGCCCTGCGAGTTCTCGCCGGCGTCGGTTACGGCGAGGTCGAGCTTGCCGTCGCGGTTGAAATCACCCACCGCCAGATCCTGTGGCCCCAGTCCGGTGGTGTAATCGACGTGAGGCTGAAAGGTGCCGTCGCCGTCGCCCAGGAGGATCGAGACGGAGTTGGCGCTGCTGTTCACCACCGCCAGGTCCTGCTTGCGGTCGCCGTTGAAATCGGCGGCCGCCAGCGAAAGAGGACCTGAGCCGGTGGTGGAGGCGCCGCCGCTGAACGAGACTTGGGTGGCGGAGGGACTCACTTGGAAAAATACCGCGTTGGAACCGCCGCCTCCGGGCGAGGGATTGACCACGGTGACCGAGGCCGTGGTCGCTTTCGAGATGTCGGAGGCCTGGATCTGAGCCGTGAGCTGCAGGCTGCTCACGTAAGTGGTGCTGCGCGCGCTGCCATTCCACTCCACCACCGCGCCCTTGACAAATCCGGCGCCGTTCACGGTCAGGGTGAAGGCCGCGCCGCCCGGGGCGGCGCTGGCGGGCGCCAGAGGCTGATTGATCTGCGGTACCGGGTTGGCCGCCTGGGAGCAGCGGGGAAAAAGGGCCGCCGCGAACGCCAGGGCCACAATCTCCGCCAGCGCGGCAGCCGTGTCTCGTCGAGATGCCAGCATGATCCTCCCTCGCGCCGCGCGCGTTCAGCCCGTTAACTCCCGCCGCGGCGCAGAGCGCCGTCCTGCCGCGCCGCCCCGCCCGGCCGCGCACAGTAGTTACGCAAGAGACCGCGAAGCGACGGGGCCGGGACCGAAGCGCGAGTCAACGCGGCCACAGCCTTGTTTTACGGGTCTTACACCCCTAGCCGGTCTTAAGAGCAGGGGACCAGTTTCAGTATCCTGAGTGGCGCCGCTCAGCGGGGCAGGCCGCCGAACCCGCCTCTGGCGAAGGCGCATTTTGGACAGGGTGCTGAGCCACCAAGGTGGCCAGCGCCCAGCACGCGATTGACGTCCTGCGGTGGCAGCGAAAAGCTGCCAGCAGCCCCCTTGACGAGTAGGTTTATATGTATCCGCGGAGAAAGTCAACATGGATGGCTGAGGCTCAGGACAAAAAATCTCCTTTATTATCAGCAGCTGAAGGGATCGCCTGTGAGATATTAAATCGTTGTTTCGATGCGCTCCTGACGGCTGGACCTGGGCTACAATTTTGAGGTAGAAGTCATCCCGAGGCCGGTGTTCGCCGCGGCCGGACAAAGCGTGTGAGGCGCCATGAAAGTCCTGGTGATCAATTGTGGCAGTTCGACCCTGAAGTTTCAATTGATAGAGACTTCCCCCGAGCAGATCGTCGCCAACACGGACCGCCTCCTGGCCAAGGGTGAAGTGGACCGGATCGGCAGCACGGAGGCTTTGGTCACCTGCCAACCCGCGGCCGGCGATAGATCGCGCCAGGGCGGCACGATTCGCGATCACACCGAGGCCATTCAGGCGGCGATCGGCTGCTTGACGTGCTCCGGCACCTTCGTCAAGAGCGACATTGAGGGCGTGGGGCACCGGATGGTGCACGGCGGCGAACGCCTCCAGAATTCGGTTCTGATCGACGACGAGGTGGTCCGCGAGATCGAGCGCTGCATCGACCTGGCGCCGCTCCACAATCCCAACAACCTGAGAGGCTACGGGGCCACCCGCCGGCTGCTGCCCGACGCCAAGCAAGTAGCTGTCTTCGACACCGCCTTTCATCACGCCATGCCGCCGCACGCCTTTCACTACGGCGTGCCTTACCTGCACTACACGCGGGACCGGGTGCGGCGCTACGGCTTCCACGGCACGTCGCATCGCTACCTTAATTACCGCTTCGCCCGCCTCCATGGCCACGATCGCAGCCACTATAAAGTGATCAGCTGCCACCTCGGCGCCGGCTCCTCGATGTGTGCTGTCAACCATGGCCGCTCGATTGACACCTCCATGGGCCTGACGCCGCTCGAAGGTCTGCTGATGGGCACGCGGCCCGGCGACGTCGATCCGGGCGTTCTCACCTACCTGCTGGGGCGCGAGGGCACCACCCTGCACGATCTCGAAACCGAGCTGAACCGCCACAGCGGGCTCTACGGCGTCTCGGGAATTTCGGGCGACATGCGCGACTTGCTCAAGGCACGCGAAGAGGGCAACCAGCGCGCGGCCCTGGCAATCGACATGTTCTGCTACCGCGTGAAGAAATACCTGGGAGCGTACCTGGCGGCGCTGAACGGCGCCGACGGTATCGTCTTCGGCGGCGGTATCGGAGAGAACTCGCCCGTGATCCGCGCCCAGATCTGTGAATCGCTGGAAGTGTTCGACATCCGGCTCGACCCTGACGCTAACGCCGCCGCCATCGGCCAGGAGAAGATGATCAGCCCGCTAGGAGTGTCTCCCGAGATCTGGGTGATCCCGACCAACGAAGAGCTGCTGATCGCGCGCGATACCGTGCGCTGCATTTTGGGAATTCCCCACCCGATCTGAACGCAGGAGTCTGGTCGTGCGGTAGCGCCCACGAGTCTTCTTCCGACCCAACGCCCAGGGGGACGCCGCCTGCGTCCATTCTTTGCATAGTGTTAATTTACCAGAGCTTCATACCACCCCTTGATAAATCCAAAGCAGGTAACTTTCGTTGACAGCCTGCGCCTGCAACCTTAGATTGAGACAATTGCTGAATTCGAGCTTCCAGGCGAGGAAGTAATGCCAGACCTTCGCGCGGCTCGGCCCGCCCCGCGCGGTGGCATGCGGGTGCGTGTGACTCGCCGACAGGATCTAAGAATCGCCGGAGGGATTGGAGGCGCTGTGCGAAGTTTGATCTGTTGCTGCTTGGTGTTGATGGTTGGAAGCGGCCTGCTGGCTCGCGCGCAAGGAGACGTTCGGCCGGGTTCGGCTTCGGCGCTGCCCCGTATCCTGCAACCCGTGGACGAGACCCGGCTCATACCGCTCACCGGTAACACCCATCCGCTGGCGCGCGCCGAGTTCGACCAGGGGGTGCTGAGCGACGGCGTGGTGCTTGACCACATGCTGCTTCAGCTCCGGCGTAGTCCCGAGCAGGAGCAGGCGCTGGAAGAGCTGATCGACCAGCTTCACGACCCGCATTCGGCCCAATACCGCCACTGGCTCACGGCCCAGGAATTCGGCGAGAAGTTCGGGCCGAGCGTGCAGGACATCGACACGGTCGCCGGCTGGCTGCAATCGCACGGCCTTCAGCTGAACCGGGTCTATCCCAACGGGGTCGTGATGGACATGACGGGCACGGTGGGGCAACTGCGCAGCGCTTTCCACACCGAGATCCACGCTTACAAGGTCGGTGGCGTGGAACACATCGCCAACGCCAGCGACCCCCAGATCCCGCAGGCGCTCGCGCCGGTGGTGGCGGGTTTCGCTTCCCTCCACGATTTCAGGCCGCAGCCGCACCTCAAGCGGCATCCCAATTTCTCCTTTCCCTGCCCGCCCTCGATCTGCGGCGCCGGCACGGAGCTCTATGAGGTGAGCCCGCAGGACTTCGCCACCCTCTACAACCTTGGACCGCTGTGGAAGGCCAAGAGCCCCATCCGGGGCGCGGGCCAGACCATCGTCGTTCTCGAGGACAGCGACATGCAGGCGGCGGACTGGACCACCTTCCGCTCGTCCTTTGGCCTTTCGTCTTTTGCCGGTACCCTCGTCCAGATTCATCCGAATCTCGGGTCCAGCAGCAATTGCGTGGACCCCGGCAACAATGCGGACGAAGGCGAAGCGGCTCTCGACGCCGAGTGGTCGGGCGCGGTGGCTCCGGACGCGAGCATCGTGCTGGCGTCCTGCGTGAGCACGAAGACCACCTTCGCGGACTTGATTGCCGGAGAAAACCTGCTGAACAGCTCCAATCCTCCCCCCATCATGAGCGACAGCTACGGCGGCTGCGAAAGCTCTTACGGACAAGGCGGGAACGCCGCGTATGCCGGCATGTGGCAGCAGGCGGTGGCGGAGGGCGCGTCCGTGTTTGTGGCGGCGGGCGACGAAGGCGCGGCGGAGTGCGACGCTCTCCGGCCCTACGCGACCCATGGAATCGCGGTGGACGGCACGGCGTCCACTCCTTACAACGTGGCGGTGGGCGGCACCGACTTTCAGGACTTCGTGAACGGCACGACCAGCGCCTACTGGACGAAGACCAACGGCGCGAACGGAGCTTCCGTTCTCTCCTATGTTCCGGAGATGAGCTGGAACGACTCCTGCGCCAGCAGCGTGCTTTACACCTATGAGGGCTTTGCCAGCGGCAACGCATTCTGCAACAGCTCGACGGGCTCGTCGTACCTGACGGTGGACGCGGGGAGCGGCGGTCCGAGCAAGGTCTACGTCAAGCCCTCCTGGCAGTTCGGCGTGGTCGGCATCGAGAACGACGGCAAACGCGATCTGCCGGACGTCTCGCTGTTTGCCGCCGACGGGCTGTTCACCCACGCCCTGCTCTACTGCATGTCGGACACGGCCGAGGGCGGACGGCCCTGCAACTACGGCAATGCAACCGACGCGTTTATCAACAGCGCCGGCGGGACGTCGTTTTCTGCGCCGGCCTTCGCCGGCATCCAGGCCCTGGTCAATCAGAAGACCGGCTCGCGGCAAGGGAATCCAAATTACGTCCTGTATCAGCTGGCGGCCGCCGAATACGGCAGCCCCGGCAGTCCGAAGCCCGGCAATCTGATGCTTTGCAACGCCACCAACGGCAAGAGCGTGGGCAGTGAGTGCACGTTCTACGACGTCACCCGGGGCGACATCGATGTGCCGTGCAAGGGCCTGAAGAATTGCTACGTGCCGGGCGGCCTCTATGGCGTGCTGTCGAAGTCCAGCCAGTCGCTGAAGGTCGCGTATCCCGCCGCGAGCGGCTGGGACTTCGCCACCGGGCTCGGGACCGTGAATATCTCTAACCTGGTGAACGGCTGGGCGAGCATCAGCTCGACACCGGCACAGCCCTAGCCTTCGCGCCTGTTGTCTCATCGCTCCCGCCTAATCACCTTGCCGATCTCGAGCTGGAAGGACGGCTGCTCCTTGGTTCCGGTGATCTTGATGGGCAGAACCGTCCCTGCGCCCCGGCCCTCAAAGAAAGGATCGACCGGCTTCAGCAGGATCGATTTCACGCCGGTGGTCATCTGCGAGACCTTGGCCTCGAGCCGGAGGTCGCCCTCGAAATCGAGCGCCTGGCTGCTGAGATCGAACGTGCCCTGGAGGCGCACGGACGCTCCCGGCACGTTGAAGGACAGGCTCGAGAACCTGGCCACGCCCTTCCTCAGCGTGAAGCGCCCTTTCATGTCGAGCGGGACATCCTGGACATTCTCGTCCCGGCCCTTGCCCTCGCCGGTCCGGCTCAGATGCGCGATCTTCTGCTCCGTCTCGGCCGAGGTGAAGCGGGCGGACTGGATCTGAAACTCGCCGTCCAGCTTCAGTCTCCTGGCGATGTCCTCGGACCCCGGATAGAGACCCAGCTTGGCCTCGATGGTCACGCCGCCCACCAGCGGAGACTCGCCGGACTTCACCGCCAGCGGCAGCAGGTCTTCGAGCCGCGCCGGCTTCGCGCTCACATCCAGCAGGATGATTCTTCCGGGCTCGCCGGCCGCTTTGCTGATTCCACCGCGGGCGACGATGGTCGACTGCCGGATCCGGGCGGTCACGGGACGAAGAAACGTCCCGCCGCTGGCGCCATCGACCAAGGCGCTGAAGCGGGTGGTCAGGTGCACCGATCGGCCGCTGATCCCCAAGGCGAAATCCGGGGTGTCGGTCTCCCCTTCAACCTGGATACCGGCCAGGACGCCGTCATAGCTGCCCTGTGAGCTCAGGATGCCCGCCAGGCCGTGAATCGTGGAGAGGTCCGCGTCACTGAAAGTGTACCGGCCCGAAACGGGCGTCTGCGAAGGGTCGTCGGCGTTCCAGGGGCCGAACCTGCCACTCGATTGGATCTGGCCGACCGGTTTCGGATTGGTCAAAACCGCCTCGAAGGCCATGGACTGCCCGATGCCGGCGGATCGCAGCCGGAGTTTCCCGATGTCGAAAACGAGCGGCGGCTTGCCGGGCGTTCCGGACAGCATGTTGAGGGTCGCACCGTCGGCCAGCACCTCGTCCAGCTCAAAGGGGGGAATTTCGCGCTTCGGCGTCGATCGCCGGGACTCCGCCTTGGGGCGGCGAGGCGGAACATTGATCACCAAACCTTGGAGCTGCGCGCGCCGGAAGCGTTTGGAGGAGGCCAGGAGCCCAAACCAGCTGGCCTCGACCGAGAAATGAGCGACGGAGACGAGCGGCGGCAGATCGGGCTGATCGCGGCGGCTCAACACCAGTCCGTCGCCCGCGATGCTGACGGTGGGAAACAGCGAAGCGGTGAAACTCTTCAGCTCCACGCTGGCTTGATAACGCCTCGCCAGGGCTTTCACCACCCATTCGTGATTGAGCGGCGAGAACCAGCGAAGGTCCGCCGCCAGGACGCCGGCGAGTAGAACCAGCGCCGCCAAAACAAGCGCCGGCCACTTCAAGAGTGCGAGGCGAGGTCTCACAGCGTAGTCCTTGGCCCGGTTACGCGGCGCGTCCGATGTCCCGGTGGGTCACTTTGACCTCGTAGCCTTCGGCCGTCAGCGACTGCATCAGTTCTTCGGCCACCAGGACCGAACGGTGCCGCCCGCCCGTGCAGCCGATGGCGACGGTCATGTAGCTCTTGCCTTCGTGGATGTACTGAGGCAGCAGGTAGAGCAGCAGGTCGGTCAATCGGCGGAGAAACTCGTGGGTGGCCGGAGTCTCCTTCATAAACTGCTGCACCTCGGGGTCGCGCCCGGTCTTTCGCTTCAGCTCCCGCACGTAGTTCGGGTTGGGAAGGAAGCGCACGTCAAACACCAGGTCCGCGTCGGGCGGCAAACCGAAGCGGAAACCAAACGAGACCACCGAGATCGGCATCACCTTGTGAGTCTTCCCGCCGCCAAAGCGCGCCTCGATCATCTGGCGAAGTTCGTGGCCGTTGACGCGGGTGGTGTCGATCACCTCATCGGCCAGCTGGCGGACGGGTTTCAGCAGGCTGCGCTCCAGGCTGATCGCCTGCTGCAAGGGAAGGTCGCGCCCGAGCGGATGAGGCCGCCGCGTCTCCTCGAATCGATGGATCACCACCTGATCCGAGGCGTCGAGGAAGACAAGCGAGGGATGCGGCTGTTCGTGGCGGAGCTTTTCGTAAAGGGCGGGAAGCTGGCTGAGGTTCTGGCCCTCGCGAATATCCACCACCACGGCAGCTTTCTCAATGCGGCTGTTGGCTGCAAAGCACAGGTCGCGGAAGGTGCGGATGAGATCGGTCGGCAGGTTGTCGACGCAATAGTAGCCGAGGTCCTCAAAGGCCCTGAGAGCGGAGCCCTTGCCTGATCCGCTCATGCCGGTGATCACCACAAAGCTTGAAAGCGGGCTGGCCGTGGAGGCGCGTTTCATGCGCGGGTTCGAGGCTTCGCTCCTGGGTTTGTTTAGTTTAGCTTAGGTTTGTTCTGCTTCTCCCAAGAACGCCTTGCTGATTCTAAATCACTTAAGTGAACCGTGATCGATCAAGCTCGGGTTTGTTTTGCAGTTTATGGGGGGGGGTGGGGGAGGGGGTGCCGCGGGACTCTCATCGATACTTAACCCGCGGCCTCGAAGCCGCTCGCTGGGCCCTAACATCGTCTCCACGCCTCTCAAGCCAACCGCCTCCTACGCTCGCGTCAGGGCTGGCATCGGGACCACAACCTGGCGCGGTTCCAGCCCGCTCATTCTTTGAATACACCCGCCTGAAGTCAGATTCAATAGCAACTAAATTAACATAGACTGACGCACCAGACCCTTATGCGGGCACGCTCCGTGGAAATCACGAAGGGGCTAAGGCTCAGGCTCGATCAAGGCCAGCTTGCCGTCCGGACGCCGGTAGACGACATTGACGCGCTCCGTTTCGGAGTTGCGGAAGACAACCGCACCGCGCCGGTCTAATTCGGCGGACTCGAGCGCTTCCTCCAGCGTCAGCGGCTTGATCGCCAGGCGCTCGGTCTCGAGAACCTCGTGGTCGAGGTGATCCACCCGCACCGGCCGCAGAACGTTCAGCAACACGGTCGAGGTGGGGCTGGGGCGGCGCTTACGCGTCCGGCGCCGTTCGATCAGCTTGACCACTTGTTTCTCGATCTTATCGAGCGCTCCGTTGATGGAGGCGCGGGGGTCGGGCGTCTGCTCGATGCCCACCACCGAGTGGTCGCGAAACTTCAGGGTGATTTCCGCGATGCGCAGGTGCCGCTCCGCGGCCAGGATGACATGCAGGCTGCAGCGGTCGCGCAGCAGGCGCGCGACTTTCTTCAGACGTTCTTCCGTGTATTGGCGCAGGTCTGGGCTGATGTCGATCTGGCGCCCGGTGAAATCGATTTCCATGGTGTGAACCTCCGGGGCCCGAGCGGGGAGGAAAGAACGGGGAAGCTCACGACTTCCTCCGGCGGTGATGAGTGCTCGGAATGTGCATGTCTTCACGGTACTTGGCAACCGTGCGGCGTGTTACCGATATGCCCATCTGATGCAAGCGCTGAGTGATGTGATCGTCGGTGAGGGGGCGGACGGGGTCCTCCTCCTCGATCATCCGCTTGACGGAGCGCTTCAGGGTGACGAGCGGGAGTGCCGATCCCGCCGGGCCCTGCACCGCCTCCGAGAAGAAGGATCGCAGCTCGCGGACCCCTTGCGGAGTTTCGGCGTACTTGTTGCCCACCGCGCGGCTCACGGTCGAGGGGTGAACGCCGACGATTTCGGCCACTTCCTTGATCATCATGGGACGCAGATAGTCATCGCCCTTGTCGAGAAATTCCCGCTGGCGGTCGATGATCACCTGGCACACGCGCACAATCGTCTGCTTGCGTTGCTCGATATTCTTGAGAAGCTGGAGCGCGGAGTTAAAGCGCTCCTTGATCCAATTGCGGTCGTCCTTGGTGGTGGTGTCTTGCTGGAGCATGCGCCGGTAGCGGTGGCTGAGCCGGAGCTGAGGCATGCCGTCGTCGTTGACGATCACCTTGTATTCGTCTCCGACCTTCACGATGGCCACGTCGGGCTCGACGATGGTGGGGGCGGAGGCGTTGTAGCGCTGGCCGGGCCGCGGATCGAGGGTGCGGATCACCGCCAGGGCGCGCTCCACCGCCGGCAGCGGCCGGTCCAGCGCCCGCGCGATCTCCTTGTACTGCTTGTTCTGCAGCTTGTCCAGGTGCTCGGAGACAATGCGCGTCGCCAGCTTATTCTCCGGGCCGAGGACCTTCAACTGCAGCAGGAGACATTCCCTCAGGTCCCGCGCCGCTACGCCGGGCGGATCGAGGTCCTGCACCAGCTTCAAGGCCTGCTCCACGTCCTCTTTGCTGTGCTGGCCGGTATCGGCGATCTCCTCGACCGTGGCGGTCAGGTAGCCGTCCTCGTTCAGGTTGCCGATCACCGAATCGGCCGCCTCGCGCACGGGTTCGGGGCAGATGGTCAGATTCATCTGCCATTCCAGATGGTCGGCCAGCGAGGTGGGCCGGGAGAGGAAGTTTTCAAAAGAAGGCCTTTCGACGGGTTCCGAGGCCGGCGATTTGAAGCCGGGGTCCAGGTAGTCGTCGAAGAACGACCCGAAGTCCACCTGTTCGAAGGAGTCTTGTTTCTCCGGCGGCGCCGAGTCGCCGTTGGGCGGGCTGACCAGCGGCTCGGACTCGGCCTTCTCGCGCACTTCCTCGACGGAGGGCGTCTGGTCGGTCATTTCTTCGAGCACGGGGTTGGCCACCAGCTCCTGGTTGATCATCTCCCGCAGCTCGAGCCGGTTCAGCGCGAGCACGGTGACCATCTGGACCAGCCCAGGCGTCAGAATCTGTTTCTGAGCCACCCGAAGGTGGAGTCCAAGTTTTGCGTGTGGGCTATCCATCAGCTTGCGGGCCGGCCCTCAGATTGCGAGCCGGAAATTGTCTCCTAGATAAATCCTCTTGACCTCGGTGTCGTTCCCCAGCGCCTCCGGCGTTCCCGCCCGGAAAATCCTTCCCGCATTAATGATATACGCGCGGTCCGTGACTTGCAAAGTCTCCCGCACGTTGTGGTCCGTAAGTAAGATGCCGATGCCGGAGTTCTTGAGCTGCAAGATAATGTTCTGAATGTCGACCACGGTCAGAGGATCGATTCCCGAAAAAGGCTCGTCGAGCAGGATAAAGGAGGGCGAGATCACCAGCGAGCGTGCGATCTCCACCCGGCGGCGCTCGCCTCCCGACAGAAGATAGGCGTAGCTGCGCCGAATCTGCTGCAGCCCAAGTTCTTCCAGCAGCTCCTCGAGCCGCTCCCGGCGTTGATGCGCCGTCAGGGGGAGGGTCTCGAGAACGGCCATGATGTTCTCTTCGACCGTGAGCTTGCGGAAGATCGACGGCTCCTGCGGGAGGTAGCTGATCCCGGCCCGTGCCCGCAGATACATGGGGAGGCCGGTGATCTCAGCGCCGTCCAGCATCACCTGCCCGGCGTCTGGTCGAACCAGGCCGACAATAATATAGAAGGAAGTAGTCTTGCCGGCGCCGTTCGGACCCAGGAGCCCGACCACTTCGCCCTGATCGATCCTAAGGCTAATTCCGTCTACAACTTTTCGCCCTTTGTAAGACTTGGTGAGGTCTACCGTCGATAGGACAGACATGGCGCCTTACCGGGAGAGCTTGTGCTTGGTGAGTGTCCGAGACCCATTCCCTCCGTCGATCACGAGACTATCACCGGCGGTAAAGAAAGTCAAAGTTTGGCCTGTGGTGAACCCTGCCCGGGCGTCGTACAGGGTTGGAGGACCACCCGTCATGACCACTTTGCCCTCGTCGGCAAAATACTCGGCCCGCTCGCCGGCGGCACGCCGGCCGGGCTCGACCATGGTGACGTTCCCGGAGGCCACCGCCCGCTCCAGCTTGGTGGCTTCGCCAGCTTTCCCGCTGCTGGCCGGGCTGAGGTAGGCGTCGAGCCGATCGGCCCACAGGGTCGCGTCAGAGGTCTCCATGCGAACGTGACCCTGATAGACGGCCTTGCGTTCCAGATCGAAGTACTCGAGGCGATCGGCGCGGATCGTCACCGGCACGGCCGCAGGTCCGTTGGATGCCGAGTCCGCCCCAACGCGAAGGCTTGAGCCGACGGGCTTTCCGGCCGCGCTGTCGGCCGCGGCTCGCGCCGGCGCAAGGCCCGCGGTGATCACGCCGGAACCGGAGACGATCCGGCGGTCGGCCCGGTAGATGTCGAGCGCCGGCGATTCAATCACGTCCGTTCCGTGCCACGCCTTCACGTGTCCTTCGTAATGAAGATACTGGCTGGCGCGGTCGGCCGTCACCCGGTCGGCGACCACGTTGGTGGTGTCGGCGGAGTTCATCGGCTCTCCAGTTGCCGGCTCCGCGGAGGCCTCCGGGAGCGGCCCGAAATGGGTGGAGCTGACCTGGCCCAGCCCTTCGGCGGCGTTCGTAGCGACCTGGATTACGAAGCGATCCGCCCGCGTGCGCGCTCCAGGCTCAGCCAGCGCCGGCTTGCCGGTCAGCGTCAGCAGCTGGGGGCCCGCCGCATAGTCCGCCTGGTCAGCAGTGGCCCGCCGGTCGCCGTCGAGAAACTGAAACTGGCCCGACTGCTGCATGGACTGCAGCTCGCCGCTGACGGGATCGAGCCTGGCATCCAGCCGGTCAGCCAGACTCTCCGCCGCCGGCGTTCCGGCGGGCGCGCCTGGGGCCGGCTCGAAGACCATCCTGGTGGGCCGGGATCCGTGGACGTCCTGGAGGCGGCCGCGGCTGTCGAAGGCCATCGCGAATCCGCCCGCGGTCACCACCCGGTTGCCCGCCTTGGGGCCGGATGGGATCAGCACGAGCTTGCCGGGTCCTACGGTGTGAGCCTGCTGCAAGGTGCCATCGGCGGTACGAAACGCAAACTGGACGGCGCTGGCATCCAGAACCTCGCGCCGGAGCGACCCTTCCGACAAGCCCGCGGGCGAACCGGGCGCGGCGCCCGGCCCACGTCGGCTGGGCTCCGACTCCGAGCTCAGGTGCACGTGTCCCGAGGCCTCACCCTTCACGGGGTGAAAATGAGGACCGGTGAAGCTCACTTTGACCTGGTCGGCTTCGACGTGGGTCACCGGTGAACCCGGGCCCCGCCGCGATTGCGCCCGGACGGCGCCGCTGGCTTCAAGACTCTGGAGATCGCCGGTCGCCGGATCAAATTCGGCTCGCAGGGTCTCCGCTTCCGCGTTCAAGGACGATCCCGGCGCGGTCGAATCGGCGGCCCGCACCCCTTGGTCGAGCCGGGCGCGAAGGAGCCGATTCCGGGCATCCAGGTAAAGGGTCGCCTGGCCAGAATCGAGTTGCCGGGCCCCTTCGGTCATTTGCACCGGGCCGGTCAGAGCGAGCTGGCGCAGCGTCTTCGAATAGCGCAAGCGCGCCGCGGCCAGCTGCAAAACAGCTCCGCCGCTCGCCGCGCTCGCCCCGCCGGGCTGATTGAACCGTCCCTCGACCGGCCAGCTTGCGATCACGTCGTGTTCGAGCTCCACCCACCCTTGGCGGATGGCGTACGTCAGCCCGACCGCCTCGCCGGAAGCAGGACCGTAGCGCCACCGGACGCGCGCGGAGGTGGAGGCCATCGATTGCTGCTGGTGGTAAGTAAGGGCCGATGTTTCGAGATACACCGGCTGGCGTCCGTGCACGGTGGGCGATGCCGAAGCAGCCTCCGGCAACGTCTGTAGACGCGCCGGGCCCAAAGGAGCGTTGAGTTCGATCTCCACCTGGCCGGCGCAGGTAAAGTCGCCGGATCGCGCGTTGTATTCGCAACTCTTGGTCGTCAGCAGGTCGTGCTGATCGCCAGCCCGTCCGAAGATCTCCACCTCGACGCCTTCGAGAATGGTGCCGCCCTTGAAGTCCACGCTGCGCTCGGCCCGAATCGTAAAGACAGGATGTCCGCCTTCCGACCGGGTTACCGCGTAGCCGGCGGCGGCCCGCTGGGCGTTCTCCGGCAGAGGTTCGGAAGCGGGAGCGACGGGCTCCGCCCGCCGTGCCGGCAGCCGGTAAGCCCGGTAAACCACCCCCGCGCCCAGCGTCAGCATTCCCAACAAAATCCAGCCGATCAGCCTACGCCGGCCTCTCTTCTTGACGTAGCGGTGCGCGCGGCCGGCGGGAGCTTCGGCAGAAGGCGCTGCGCGCGCGCGGAGTTGATCGGTTCCGGCCATAGGAACGGCTCTACCTCTGAGCATACCGCAGGCCGGGTGCAGAAGCGTTCAGGGCCGGCGCGCACCTACTCGAAGAGATCTTCCTTCCACAACTTTCGCCCGCCCAGCGAGGTGTAAAACCCCCAGGCCGCCAGGGCGACAAAGCTTAGCAGCACAGCGAAGGAGGCAGGGGCATACCAGGCGGAAAAATCCAAGGTGAAGGGTACATTCAGGACGACATTGGCGGTGAAGATGGCCACCGTGAGCGTGATCAGCCCGAAGCGCGTCACGCCGAACGCCGCAATCGAGAAGACCACCAGCCAGATCCAGACCCAGATCTGTGGATGATCGCGCTGGAGAGTGTTGAGAGCGGTGAACGTCGCCACAAAGGCGGCGGCTGCCAGCCACTTGTTGCGTAGAATGACCCGGAGCAGAAACAGGACAAAGAAGAACTGGAGGGTCCCGGAGATGCAGCTCACGATGTTACGCAGCCACACGCCCAGCGCCTGCGTTCCGCCGAGGAGCAGGCTGGTGGACGGCAGTTGGGGGGTGGCGCCTTCGCGCTTCAGGAACAGGAAGCCGACGCTGATCACCATGTTCCAGAGCATGCCCAGCATGACGCCCCAGAGGACGTCGCGGCCCACCAGCGGATCGCGCACCCGGCCGGCGGCCACGCGGCTCCAGGAAATGATGGCGTGCGGCCAGTGGCGGCGCACGTAGGGCTCCAGCGCCAGGTAGAGTATCCAGAGAGCCGCGGAGACCAATAGCGACGTGCTGAGGGCAAGGCCGAAGTTTCCCAGGGTGCTCAGCGTCGGCACGAAGTGGTTGCAGCAGACCCAGACCGCCATTTCAATCACAAAGCCCGCCGTCGCCAGGCGAAAGGCTCCGTGCAGATCAGCCTTGCCCTTGGCGTAGTTGCGGCGCGCCAGCCAGGCTCCGGCGGCGAGGATCAGCATGGCCAGCACGATCGACAGGATCATGCTGGCGTGTTGGCCGTGGGTGGTGGTGGAGTGCTCGGTGTGATCAGGCGTCGTCCACGGCCCGACCTCATGAAAGAAGACCGCCCGGCCGCGCCAGGCGGCGGCCTCGACTCGCAAGGGACGGTCGGTGCCGGGGTAGTTGCCCGTCCAGGCCGCGCGCGCGTCGAAGGCCGCCAGGGAGAGCCACTGGGGCTCGGCGGGACGGAACTGGCTCAGGTCCAGGCCGGCCGCGGCGAAGAGCGGCTTCCAGTCCAAGGGGCTCGCGGGGGGTGGATTCGGATCGACCTCCTTCGGGATCGCCTGTAGATAGACGAGCCGGCCCTGGGCGTCAACCTTCAGGTTGATCATGCCCGATTGGATCGCGGGGGGATCGTCGAACTGCACCACGCCCGGCGTGATCGTGTCCCACTGAAAGTGGTCCGGCTCCAGGTATACCGGGCTTTGGCGGTAGCCGTAGATCAGCACCTGCGGCTGCCCCGCCAGCACCTTGGGCCAGTCGGGCCGGGGCCGGTCGCGATCGTGAACGTAGTCCGTGAAGTCGGTGTTGTAATAAAAGAGCGCAGCGTGGTCGATCGCCGGGTCGGTATAGCCGAGGCTCCGGATGATCTCCTGGGCCTTCACAGTCAGGACGTCGGGAGAGAGCGAGGCGTTCATCATCCTCAGGCCGCTGACCTGCAGCCCGATGTAGGTGACGACGGCCAGCCCGGCGATCACGAAGCCCAGGCCGGCGGCCGCCCCCCCCGGCGCAATGCCTTCGGTCTCGCCGGCCGCCGCCACCATTTGGGGGGACGGCGTTTCGCCGGCCGCCAGCGCCGCCGCCAAGGGATCGCCGCCCGGCAGGGCCGCCGCCACCGCCAGCGCCGAAGCCGGGCGGTTGGCGGGCTCAGCCTCCAGACAGCGCATGATAACCCGCTCTACGGCGGGATCGAGGTCCTTGACCCAGGTGGAAGGGTTGCTGGGCGTGGATTTGCCGCTGCGCAGCTTCACCAGCTCGGCCAGGGTCTCGGCCTCGAAGGCCCGCTTGCCGGTGAAGATCTCATAGAGGACCAGCCCGAGCGAATAGATATCGCTCTTGACCGTCGCCTCCCGGCCAGCCAGTTGCTCCGGAGCCATGTAGGCCGGCGTGCCGCTGCGCGCGTCGTAGCCCTCGATGCGCTCCGCCAGGCTGGCCAGACCGAAATCGGTCATCACCGCGCGGCCCCGGCCGTCGAGCATGACGTTGGCCGGCTTCAGGTCGCGGTGCAGGACGCCTTCGCGATGCGCGGCTGCCAGGCCGGCGCAGAGCTGGCGCGCGATCTCCAGGGCTTTGTCGCCCGGCAGGCGCCCGATGCGGCGCAGCAGCCCGGTGAGGTCCTCGCCGTCGATGTATTCCATCGAGAGGAAGCTGTGACCTTCGGCTTCGCCCAGATCGTAGACCCGGCATACGTTGGTGTGCGACACCCGCCGGGCGGTGCGAACCTCGTTGCGGAAGCGGTCGAGCGCGGCCTGGTCGGTGGCCACTTCCTCGGGGAGGAACTTGAGCGCCACCGGCTGTCCTAAGGTCAGATCGTCCGCGCGGTAGACCTCGCCCATGCCGCCGCGGCCGAGCAGCGCCACAATCCGGTAGCGGCTGGCCAGCAAGGTTCCGGGCAGAAATCGTCCCTCACTGGAAAGCCCCGCCGAACTCGAAGAGCCTCGAGTCGCCGCCGGCTTCGGCCCGGATTTTTTAGCAGGCGGGGGAGTGGCCTCGGGGGCGGTGACTCCGGCCGTGGTCTCGAGGTCGGAGTCGAGCGGTGATCCGCAAGACGAGCAGAAGCGTCCTGAACCTTCGGTACCGCACGATCGGCACTTTGTCATGGATTGGATATCGGCTGAGCTCTCTTCGGCCTTCCCGATCACTTGCTCTTGGGCTGCATGCCTTCGGGCAAATCCCCATACCGGCCCAGCATCCGGTACACCTTGATTACCGCGTGGTCCACCATGCGCTCGCCGGAACGCCTCGGGGGTAGGAATCGGAGATTACCGGCGCGGAGTGGGTGTCAGAGGCCACCACCAGCACGTAGGAGATCCCGCCGGCTCTCCGGGCCTGCTCGCGCAGTTGCGCCATCGACGCGGGGCCGAAGCAGCGGCCTACGTCGAGCGCCACCAAGGCCAGCCGCGTCTCACCGGCTTCCAGCACCAGGCCGACCTTGCGGAGACTGCTCATTTCGACCTCGACCGCAGGGTCACAATCTATCATAAACGACCGGAGAGTTTGTCGGCGCCAGCGATGGGACGGACGCGTTTGCCCTGCTTGGCTTCGGCCCATCGGACACCTCTGGCGGCTGCGCCCCGGGCGCAAGAAAGTCTTACTGGGGGCTATAAATTCTTACGATAACGGAGCTTATCGTTCTTGTCTAAAATAGACATTGCACGGGGGAAGCGGAACGAGTAAGGAGGCTGCCATGGAGACACAGTATGATCTGTTCGAGATGATGCCGGGAGCATTCCCGCGCTGGATCGGAGCGGCAGCCACCTTGGAACACGCCAGAATCAGGCTTCGCGACCTGTCCCAGGATCAGACCGGGAGTGAGTATTTCGTCCGCGACTTCTATTCCGGTTCCGTTGTGGCCTATGCGGGCCGTTCGCTCGCTCGCCCAACCACGAGACGCCGGAAGCTGGCGGGAGCCGCTTAGAGACTATCGGCCAAGCCCTTACTGTGTAGCGGCCGATTGCGCTCGCCGAACGTCGCTACAGCGAACGCGATCTCGATTCTGCAAACCTCAATCGGGCAAATCCGTCAAAGCATAGCGCCAGGACCGACTGCGACCTGTGGGCTTCGCCCTCACAGCGTGGCCGGTCTCTGTCTGGCCTTGTCTCACCGGCCCAAGGGGGGCTGCTCGGCCCTATCTGGTTGATTTCTGACAGCCTCGCCTGTAGTGCGTCCCGAGTCGCTCCGGTCGGGAATCCTCAGGACAACTGACACAGTTGACATGACTTAAACGATCTGCTATGAACAGGCTGTCGCCAAATGGGGGTTAAAGCGCCGGCAGTCCCAACCAAGAGGCTGGCATCGATGTCACTGCGCCCTCTTGTCCGTAGTGGAGGCAACCTGGATTCCCGCCGTCGGGGGAATGACCAGCAGGGGAACTTGTGCCTTGAGGTGTCTGTGTCGGCTTTCGACGCGTTTTTGAGGAAACGAACCTGACATGTTGTTGAAAACAAAGGGTCATCCTCGAAAATAGGTGCAAGACAGAGCCAAGAGGGCTGTCTTGAGGGCAGGTGAAGGGGAAGATGACGGAGCTTTGGAGACGGATTCCCAGAAGGAGCCTAGATTCGGCTCCTGACTTCTGGCTCCTGATTACTGTTTTTGACGAAACGAACCTGGCAACTTATTGAAAATAAACAATCGGCTCAAAATCGAGAGTTAAAAGCGGGCAGTGATGAGGTCATAAATGGCGAAAAGAAAGCCCAGTGAACCCCATTTTTGCCCGGGTTGGTTAGAATCACCGTAGCCGTTCGGCGCGCCCTCACGGCGATTGAGGCTCGATGGCAGTTGCTTCTCCACAGGTCGACCAGAAGGCGATCGAGGAAGTGGTCCTCGAGATCATTCAGGGTCTTCTGCGTGAACTCGGCTCGGAGCAGGCTGCCCGCCATGCGTCGATCGACTCCGCGCTGGAGCGCGACCTCGGGCTGGGAAGTCTGGAGCGGGTGGAACTCCTGGTGCGCCTTGAAAGGCGCTTCGAGCGCCCGCTGCCCGACACCCTGGCCCAGAACGCCGAGACCCCTGCCGACTACGTCCGGGCCCTGATGGTGGCGCAGGGCCGGGGCAAGCCGCGGGGGCGCTATCGCATCGAGCAACCCTCACGCGTGGCGCCGCCCGCGCCCGACTCCGCCCGCACCTGGGTCGAGGTGCTGCGCTACCACGCCGCCGTGGAGCCCGACCGGGTCCAGATTCATTTGCTGGAAGGAGACTCCGGCCAGGACATCACTTATGCCCGGCTCCTGGAGACCGCCTCGAGGGTTGCCGCCGGCCTGCGCGAACGCGGCTTGGGGCCGAACGAGACGGTGGCGATCATGCTGCCGACCTGCGCCGATTTCTTTTACGCGTTCTTCGGCGTCATGCTGGCCGGCGGTATCGCGGTACCCATCTATCCCCCCGCCCGGCCCGACAAGATCGAGGAGTACGTCCGGCGGCAGGTGAAGATTCTGCGGAACGCCGAGGTCCGATTCCTGATCAGCTTTGATCGCGTCCGCGCCGTCTCCCAGCTCATGGGACTGGGCCTGCCCAGCCTTCGCGGGGTGACCTCGGTGGAAGACCTGGAGCGCGCCGGTCGCGACGGCTCGGCGCGTCCGCGGTCCTCGGAGGTGCACCCGGCGGACATCGCCTTCCTGCAGTACACCTCCGGCTCGACCGGTGACCCGAAGGGCGTGGTGCTCACCCAGTCCAACGTGCTGGCCAACGTCCGCGGCATCGGCTGGGCGGTGAAGTTCCGCCCCGACGATGTGGTGGTCACCTGGCTGCCCCTCTATCATGACATGGGCCTGATCGGCTCCTGGCTCTTCAGCGTCTACTACGGCGCGCCGATCACGGTGCTCTCGCCGCTCGACTTCCTCTCGCGTCCGGAGCGCTGGCTCTGGGCGCTGCATGATTCCGGCGGCACCCTCTGCCCGGCTCCGAATTTTTCCTACGAGTTTTGCGCCCGCAAGATTCGCGACGAGGCCATTCGAGGGCTCGACCTCAGCCGCTGGCGCGTGGCCATTAACGCCGGCGAGGCGGTACTGCCCGACACCCTCGACCGCTTTGCCGAGCGCTTCCGCCCCTACGGTTTTCGACCTGAGGCTTACGTGCCTTGCTACGGCCTCGCCGAATCTTCGGTCGCGCTCACTTTTCCGCCCATCGACCGGCCGCCCCGAATCGACACGGTCCGGCGTGAAATGTTTGCCCGGGAGGGGCGTGCCCTGTTCGTGCCTGCGCCGGCCGCCGCGGGCTCGACGGACGCCACCTCCAGCAACGGCAACGACCCCGACTTCATTCGCTTCGTGGCCAACGGCGCCCCATTGCCCGGTCATGAGGTCCGCGTGCTCGACGATGAGGGCCGTCCGGTGCCGGAGCGAGTCCAGGGACGGATTTTCTTTCGCGGGCCTTCGCGCACGGCCGGCTACTATCGCAATCCTGAGGCGACGAGCGCCGTGATCGATGCCGAGGGCTGGATGGACTCCGGCGACCTGGGCTACTGGGCCGGCGGCGAGCTTTTCGTGACCGGGCGCATGAAGGACCTGATCATTCGTGCCGGCCACAACATCGTTCCCCAGGAGATCGAAGCCGCGGCCGCCGAGGTGAAGGGCGTCCGGCGCGGCTGCGTGGCCGCTTTTGGCAGCCGGGAGCCGCGCTCCGGCACCGAGCGCGTCATCGTGGTAGCGGAGACCCGCGAAACCCACGCGGTGGAGCGCAAGCGCATCAAGGCGGAGGTGGTGCGGCGCGTGGCTGCGGCCGGCGTGCCACCGGACGAGGTCGTGCTGGTGCCGCCGCAGAGCATCCCCAAGACCTCGAGCGGGAAGATTCGGCGCCACGAGACCCGGCGGCTCTTCGAGGAGGGCAAACTGGGCGGCGCCCAGCGCGCTCCCTGGGTGCAGATGGCGAGACTGGCGCTCGACAATCTCGGCGCCTGGTGGATCCGCAGGGCCCGGCGACTAATGTTGGCTACATATCGAGGCTACTCTTTTCTGGTCTGGACGATCCTCTCGGGCGCTGGCGGCTGGCTGGCGGCCATCCTTCCCGGGCCCGCGCGCCGGGCGGGACTGGCCCGCGTCTCCGCCCGCTGGCTTCTGCGCCTGGCTGGCCAATCGGTGAGGATCGAGGGCCTGTCCGGGCTCGACGGCGACGGACCGATGCTGCTGGTGGCCAATCGCGCCGGCCCGCTGGATGCCTTGGTCCTGGCAGGGGCTCTGGGCCGTCCCTTCCTCCTGGCCGACACCGGCGAAGTGGCCTTCATGCCGAGGCGCGCGGGCGCGCTCTTGCGCCACCTCGTGCTGCCTCCCGCGCCGGGCGGCAATCATCCCCCCGGAGGCGTGCTGCGCGATCGCATCGGCCGCGCTCTCGAGGAAGGTGACTCCGTGCTGGTGCTTCCTGACGGCGGCGCCGGCGTGCCCCCCGCCCTGAGCCGTTTCCGCCTGGACGCTTTTCACGCCGCCCTGCTAAGCTCGCGCTCCATCGTTCCCGTGGGCCTGCGCGGGACCTCGCACGTGCTCGATCCCAGCCACCGCGGCGTGGATCACGACGCCAGGATCAGCGTGGGCCGGGCGCTCGATCCCGCCTCCCGCGGCCAGCGCGATATCGTCGAATTAAGGGAGCGGGTGCGGAGCGAAATCGCCGAGTTGTGCCGGTAAGCGAGGTGGAGGCGGGGGTCCTCGCCTCCCGGTCTCGGGCTTCGTGGGTCGGCCTTGTCTTATGGAATCGGTCGTTGTTCGCCTTCTCGTCTGCTTCGCGCTCGGGTCCATTCCCTTCGCCATGATCTCCATGGCCGGCTCAGGAATCGACATCCGCAAGGTGGGTTCGGGCAATCCGGGATTCAACAATGTGCTGCGGGTGAGCAAGGGGCGCTCGGCGTTGGCGTTGATCGGCGATCTGGGCAAGGGCTATCTGGCGGTCTGGCTGGTGCTAAGGGCTTGGCCGCTCCCCGGCTCGGTTTCGCCCTGGCCGGACGCCATCGGCTGGGCCTGGCTTTGCGGTTTCGCCGCCGTGCTCGGCCATTGTTTTTCGCCGCTGCTCGGCTTCAATGGCGGCAAGGGGATCGCGACGTCGGCCGGCGTCATGCTGGTGCTCTACCCGCTCTGGGCGCTCGGCGCCCTCGCCTATTTCGTCCTCTGCCGGGTCGGGCTCGGCAAACTCAAGCGGCCCGAGGCGGGGGCAGTGGCGTCGCTCACCACCTGGGTTGTCTTCACGATCCTGCTGCTCGCCTTCGTAGGTTGGGTGGACGCCGCCTGCTCAGCGGCTCTGACGCTGTTTCTCGTCTGGCGGCATGGCAGAAACCTGCAGAATCTCCTCGGCCACGCGGTTAAGGCCAAGGCCGTTACGCCCTGACCGCGGTCCTGCCGCGACGACGGTCAGGTTCTATTCGTTCACGCCGCGCGTCTTGTTGATCAGCCTGACTAGGCGCAGAACAATCACCAAGGGCAGGCGCCGCGCCATAAAAACGAAGAAGGGATTGACGAACGCGCCCGGGATCGCGAGCAGCTTGCCTTTGAGAGCCCGCTGGACTGCCGTCTCGGCCACGCTCGCGGCCGTCGCCCCCGCGGTTCGGCGCTTTTCGCCGATCCCCGCCCGGGCGCGAAAGTCCGTTTGGGTGACGCCCGGACAGAGCGCGGTTACCGTCACGCCGGTTCCTCTCAGCTCCGAGGCTAGCGCCGCGGAGAACGACAGGAGGAAGGCCTTCGACGCCGCGTACACCGACTGAAAAGGGACCGGCGCGAACGAATAGAGCGAGGCGACATTGAGAATCCTGCCGCTCCCCCGCGATACCATACCGGGCAGGAGGGCCTTAGTCAGTTTCAGGGTGGCGGCCAGCTGGAGGTTGACCAGTTCGAGCTCGCGCTCGACGGGTGAGTTGCGGAATTCGCCCTGCACGCCAAACCCCGCGTTATTCACCAGGATTTCGAACCGCCGGTCCGCCGGCAGGCTGTTGATCAAGCCGTCGACGGCTCGCAGGTCGGAAAGATCGGCGGGATAGGCCTCGGCGGCGACCCGGAACTTCGCGCCGCAATCCGAGGCCACTTGCCGCAGCGTGAGTTCATTCCGGGCGACCAGCAGCAAGTCGTAGCCTCGGGCCGCCAAGGCGTGGGCCAGGGCCCTGCCGATGCCCGAAGACGCGCCGGTAATCAGCGCCCACTTTCCCTCTGCGCTCAAGGTCGAATCCCGTTTGGCGCCCCATCCGCCGCCGGCTTACAGACGCTGATTCCCGGCGCCGAAGATGTTGGTTGGATCGAGGCTGCGCTTGAGTTCGCGCTTCCATTCCAGAGCGGCGGGCGACATGACGGCCGGCAGGAAGGCCCGGCGGATCTTGCCCACGCCGTGATGATGCGAGAGCGCCCCGCCGCTGCGCAGGATCTCCTCGCGGGCGATGTCTTCCAGCTCGCGATACACCTTAGAGGGATGCGGAACGCCTTTGTGATAGAAGCCAGCATAGAAGTAAATCGCCGCCCCGGTTTGATAGACCTGCGTGACGCGCGCTGATACAAAGAACTTGCTGGGCAGCTTCCGCGCCTCGGATTCAGCCTGCACCCGCCGCTTGACGTTCTCGATCAGCGGCAGAACGTTGCTCCAGGCGGCGGAGGTCTCGAAGGACTCCGCGATGATGTAGTAGTTCATCAGGAAGTCCCGGATATAAGCAATGCTGTACGTCAGCTGATAGCCGCGCCGCCCGTTCTCTTCCCCGGCCTGCATTCCGCCGTGCTTCTTGGCGAGGCGCTGGACCTCGGATTTCTGGCGCGCGACCAGGCCCGCCGTTCCTTCAAAGACGAGCGTACAAAGAGCCATCTGGTCCGGGTCAAAGCCCTTAAGGTTGACCACGAAGAACTTCTCGAGACGGCTCTTCCAGGCGCCTAGGCCCGCGGCCGCCGGCTTGAGCGCCATGCCAAATTTGAACTGCGCGTTGTCGACCAAGCGCACGCTCGACGGCGGCTCCGGCACATAGGCTAGTTCCCGCATGAACGCGAAGCCATCGGCGAAGGTCGGGAAGATAATCGCCCCGTAGCTTTGCACTTCTGGCAGGGGAAAGATCTTGACGATCGCCGAAGTGATGATGCCCAGCGTGCCTTCCGAGCCGAAGAGCAGGCGGCGAAGATCGGCCCCCACCGATTCGCGCGGCACACAGGTGGCCCGCTCCAGCTTTCCGCTGGCGGTGGCCACCGTGACATCCAGTACCAAATCCTCGATATTGCCGTACTTGTTCTTCTTCATGCCGCTGGCATTGGTGGCAATCCAGCCGCCGAGACTCGAGAACTCCACGCTGTCGGGATCGTGACCCATCGTGTAGCCCTGGGCTTCAAGCTGGGTCACGATGTTGCGCCCCACCGCGCCCGCTTGGATGCAGGCCATGTGATTCGCCTTGTCAATCCAGAGGACACGACCCATCCGCCGCATATCGACCGACACAATGAGGCGGTCTTCGTCGGGGTCGCAGCGCACGGCATTGGTCACGTTTGTGCCGCCGCCGAAGGGAATGAGCACCACGTTGTCCCGCTTGGCCGCCTCCACCAGCTGCGTGACCTGTTCTTCCGATTCGGGAAACACCACCAGATCCGGAATCCGCTCCAGGCACTCGTGTTTGATGGCAAACATCTCGTCCTGCGTGTGCCCGTGGCCATGCCGCAGCCGCAGCCGGCCTTCCGTGGTCATCTGCCCTTCATTCAAGAACTGCCGGATCTCGCTCTGAAATGGCCCGTTCTCCCGGACGGGCGGGATGCAGGTCGGGTAGTCCGAGGGGTGGACGTCGCTCGGATCGAGGGTGATCCCCAGAACGTCGCGAACCCAAGGCAACAAGTGAGGCAGCTCCAAGCCGCTCAGTTCGTAGCGATGGCCCAGCAGCACGGCGTTGCCCTTTTCATTTACCGAGAATCGCGTATCCTCAAAACCCCAAACGTCAAGACTCTCGACATCTTCCGCTTTCGGCGGCAGGGGTTCCAGATAAACGCGTGATCCATTCGAGGAGGCGACAGAAAGTGTCATATTGACCTTCCCCTTACATCGCTGTCGTGGTTTGGGTGCGCTACTATTGTGCATTCGGCGTCCGTATCCCGCAAGTCCGCAGACGCCCTCCGAGCGCCCGACCATGAGCCGCCGGATCGCCGCCGTCGTGAATCCCTACGCTGCCGAAGGCCGCGCCGGCCGGCTTTGGCCGCAGATGGCCCTCCGGCTCCGCGAGCGTCTCGGCGCCTTCACCGAGCGCCGGACGGACTCGTCCGGTCACGCGACCCGCATCACGCGGGAGCTCATCGAGAGCGGTTTTGATCTGATCGTGGCCGTAGGGGGCGACGGCACCGTCAGCGAGGTCGCGAACGGCTTCCTGCGCGAAGACGAGCCCCTTCGTCCCGAAGCCCAGCTCGGCATTCTGCCGGTTGGGACGGGGTCTGACTTTCAGCGCACCACCGGCATTCCCTCCGACCCGGACGCAGCCATTGAGATCCTGGCGGGCGGCAAGCCGCTTGCCATCGACGTGGGCAAGGCGAGGTTCGTGGCCCCGAACGGGCGGGCGGCCGAGCGCTACTTTATCAATCTTGCCAGCTTCGGCATGGGCGGCGCGGTAGCGGCGCGCGCCAAGAATCTCCTCACGGCGGTCAGCGGCAAGGCTGGGTTCTTCTGGGCCACGCTCAAGACGCTGGCCACCTTTTGCGGCCGCCACGTCGAACTCGACCTCGACGACGACGGCCGCGTGCTCTCCTTTTTTGTCCTGAACGTGGCCGTGGGCAACGGGAGATTTCACGGCGGTGGCATGCACCCTTGTCCTCGCGCGCTGCTCAACGACGGGCTGCTGGATGTCACCGTCATCGACTATCTCAACCCATGGGAAGTCGTCCGGGACATCAGCGTTCTTTACTCCGAGGATGTCTACCGGCATCCGAAGGTCCACCACCTCCGCGCCCGCCGCGTGAAGGCGCGAGCCACACGGCCCACCTGGATCGAAGTCGACGGCGAGCCGCTCGGCCGCCTACCTTTGGAGATAGAGGTGCTTCCGCGCCGAATCCCGCTGCTCCTCAGCCCCTCAAGTCCGCTCTTCGAGACCACCGCCGGGAATGCGTCTATCAACTGACCTAGCCTACGCGGACATCTCTGTCAGGACCTTGTCGGCCACGTCAAGGGTATGATCGATGTCTCGCTCGGTGTGGCTATAGCTGACGTGACCACGTTTGAGGTTGGTGGGCATTTCAAAGATGCCGCGCGCGATCATGCGCTGGCGGTACTCGACGAATCGGCGCGCGTCGTTGCGCAGGCAGTCCCTGTAGTTCTCGAAGGGGCCGGGGGCGAAATAGGTGACAAAGACCGAGCCGAAGCCGGTTACGGTGGCGCCGGTGCCGAGCCGCTGATGGATGCCGGCGAGTCCTCGCCTCAGGCGTTCACCGAGGCGGAAGAGATGCTCATAAACAGGGTCGCGCTCCAGCACCTCCAGGGTCGCCAGAGCGGCCGCGCATCCGGCCGGGTGACCGTGGAAGGTCCCGGCAAAGTAGGTGTCGCCGCCCGGCCGCGTGTTGAAATGATCCATGATTTCAGCCCGGCCGCAGAGGGCCGCCAGGGGAAAACCGTTGGCGATGGCCTTTCCGAAGGTCGCCAGATCGGGCCGCACGCCGCAGATCGACTGGTAGCCGCCCAGATGATGCCGGAAGCCGGTGATGACCTCGTCGAAGATCAGCAGCGCTCCGTGAGCGGAAGCCAGATCGCGCAGGCCGGCGAGAAAGCCGGCTTTGGGAAGGACGCAGCCCATGTTGTGGGCGATGGGCTCGATCAGGATGGCCGCCACCTGTCCACCGTGTGGCCCGCCGTTCGCGGCTAGGGTCTGCTCTACCTCTTCCAGGCTGTTGTAAGCGCAGACCAGCGTGTTCTCGACGACCGCGGGCAGGATGCCGGCCGATTCCGGCTGGAGCCGACCGGGCTGCGGCGTGGCAGCGGCCGCGCGCGGCACGTTCACCAGCACGGAGTCGTAAGTGCCGTGATAGCAGCCCTCAAACTTGATGACCTTGGGGCGGCTTGTGAATGCTCGCGCCACCCGGACGGCGTTGAAGACGGCCTCTGAACCGCTGGTGCAGAGCTGGACCTTCTCCGCACAAGGCACGTGCTGGCGGATTTTGCGCGCCACCTCGATCTCGAACTCCGTCGGCCCTGCCCCGGAAAGCGTCGAGCGGTCGAGCGCTTCGGCCACGCGACGGTTGACGGACGGATAGTTATGGCCGAGCAGGATGGGCCCGAAGGCGCCGTGATAGTCGAGGTAACGGTTGCCGTCCGCATCCGTGAGGTAAGCGCCTCGGGCTTCGCGGAAGACCAGATGAGGCGCCAGCTTCCGGGCAGCGCTGGTCACACCGCCCGGAATCAGTTCACAGGCCTGCTCGAACAAAGCCTCGCTGGCAAGATAGGATGGTTTCACCGCAGTTCCCACGATGCGCCTCACCCGTGACTCACGGAGCTGAAAACATTGTCTCCCAAGACGCAACTTCCGGCCAGCCCGACCCCGCGTCTCGACGCAAGAATTCCTCCCCATACGCCTGCTGCCAGCCAGCCTCGATTCCTCGTCGCCCGGTCGTCGCCTTGCCGCTGGCCGGCATAGACGGCCGACTTCCCCTTTCCAGTCAGGAGAATCAGTGCTATATGAACCATGCAAGGCATACGCCCTCGCGACATCGCGGGGCGGCTGTCTTCATGGCTAACAGCATGACGTCTAAGGGGAGGTTGGTATGAGAAGGGAGCGACTTCTGTGGTTTGTCATTTACTTCTCTGTTTGTGTGCCTCTGGCCGCGTCCACGGGACCCGACGACCGTCCGCTCACCGACCCCAAATCGGTCGTCTCGGCAGCCAACCCGTCCGCCCGGCCCGCGCCCGTCGCCGACCTCTATTTCACCCGAAGCGTGTTTGGCGCCGCCTGGTCGCCCGACGGGCAGGAGATCGCCTTCACCACCGATATGTCCGGCCGGCCCAACCTGTGGAAAGTGCGCGCCTCGGGAGGATGGCCCATCCAGCTGACGCAGTCGGATGACCGGCAGTACAGCGCCGTCTGGTCGCCCGACGGGAAGTGGATCATCTACCAGCAGGACCAGGCCGGCGACGAGCTCTGGGACCTCTACGCCGTCCCAAGCGAGGGCGGCGAGCCCATCAACCTCACTAACACGCCTGCGATTCGCGAGCAGGATCCGCACTGGTCGCACGCAGGCAACACCATTACGTTCGCCTACAAGCCCAAAGACGGCACCCAGTACGATATCGCTCTGCTCGACTGGCAGACCCGCCAGGTCCGCAAGCTGACGAACGAGCAGCAACCCGGCTACTCCTGGAGGGTGGTGGCCTGGAGTCGAGACGACCAGACCATCTATGCCAACCGCGTGAACCCTTCCTTTACCGACGCCGACGTCTACCGCATCGATGTGGCGACCGGAAAGCTCGAGAATCTCACCTCCCACGAGGGGACGATCCGCTATCTTGCCTCCTCGCTCTCCCCCGATGGCAGGATGCTTCTGCTCACTTCGGATGCCAAGGGCGGCTACATGAACGTCGCCATGCTGGATGTCAGCAGCCGGAAGCTGACCTGGGTCACCGATGTGAAGTGGGAAGCCTTTTCCGGAAACTTTGCACCGGATGGCAAGAGCTACACCTACGTCATCAACGCCGATGGGCTGATCGATGCGTATCTCGGCGATATCTCCACCAACCATGCGGAAAAGCTGGACCTGCCGCAGGGCCTGAATTCCTTCTCGGGCAATCCTAACGAATTCGCGCCGCAGAGCGACCGGGTGATCGTTTCCGATGAGGCCTCGAATCGGCCTGGCGACCTTTGGGTGTATGACCTCGCCAGCCGGAGCGCCGCCCAGCTGACTTTCTCCGCCATTGCAAGCTTGCGGGCGACTCCGCTGCCGCCATCGCAAATCGTTCATTACCGGAGCTTCGACGGAAAGATCATCAGCGCGCTGCTCTGAATGCCGTTTAATCTGACCCGGGACGGCAGCCATCCCGCGCTCGTCTTGCCGCACGGGGGCCCTACCGGCCAGATGGTCGATTACTGGAACCCAGATGTGGCCGCACTCACCTCGCGCGGATACATCTGCATCGCGCCCAATCCGCGCGGTTCCACGGGCTACGGCCTCGACTTCCAGAAAGCCAACTTTCAGGATCTGGGTGGCGGCGACCTGAAGGACGAGATCGCCGGGGTCGACTTCCTCAAGGCCACCGGGTTCGTTGATCCCAAGAAGATTGGCATCACTGGCGGCTCCTATGGCGGCTTCATGACGCTGATGGCGGTCGGCAAGGGCTCCTCGCTCTGGGCGGCGGCCGTGGAAGAGTACGGAATCATCAACTGGTACAGCATGCTGAAGAGCTCCGACCCGTCGCTGAACGAGTATCTCAAGGCGCTCCTCGGCGATCCGAATCAGAACCGCAAGATCTACGAGGAGGACTCGCCGATCACTTACATTCGGAATGAAAAGGCGCCCCTGCTCGTGCTCCAAGGCGACAACGATCCGCGGGTGCCGAAGGAAGAGGCGCAACAGGTGATCGATATCCTGAAGAAAGAAGGCAGGACGGTGGATGTCCATTACTACCCAAACGAAGGCCACGGCTTTGTGAAGCGGGAGAACCAGATCGACGCCATACAGCGGACCATCGCTTGGTTCGATCAATACCTGATGGGCAAGGTCAAAGGATCGGACGAGCAAAGAGCCCGGCGCTCTCAATGACTAGCGCTGAGCGCAGCGATGGACGGTGATCTCAGCTCGATTGAGGTTCAGGAACTGGCTAATTGCGGGGCAGACTTCGAGCGCGGTCCCGACCCCTCACCCGCTCCTCCGGCTCTCCCTGTCAGCGACTAGGACGGGGAACTCAGGGCGAGGGGTCGTCCGCGTCCTCCGGTTGCAACATGTTCACTTTTACAGAAGGAAGATGGCTCTGCCGTGATTCAGATCACCGTTCCATGTGACGGTCGTCAGGATTCCCGCCACGCCACCCCCAGCGCATAGGTCAACGCCAGCGCGACCATCGTCAGCAGCGAGACGGCGACGCCTGCCGCCAGACCACGCTGCCGGTACCAGAAATAGATCTGGTGAACGCCGGGGCCGGTCTCGACGGCACGAAACATGTGATCGGCAACCAGCACCGGCGTGGCTTTGCCATCGACGGTAGCCTGCCAGCCGGGATCCCAGCGGTCGAGCAAGACGACGTATCCGGGGCGCTGCATCTCAGCCCGGAGCGTGACGGAGTTAGGGTCGCGCGACGTGATCGTGACCTCACCAATCTCGCCGGCGCCGCCGGTCGGATTCAAAAGGCTGGGGGAAAGGGGCTGCGCGGGCTCGAGGATCACGGTGTGGCGCGCGTCAAAGCCAGGATCGGAGAGCTTGGAGAGCGTGTCGGCGCTGCCCGAGGACTCGACGGCGTTCCCCACTGCATAGGCGCGCGGCAAGAAACACAGGTTTTCGTAGAGGTAGCTGGGCTCAGGCGAGCCGTTGAACAACGGCGCTACTTCGCGGGTGGTGGCGCTGAGCCGGCGGCTCTGCCGCACGATGTACTTCACGTTGGCGCGGCCCAGCAGGCAGTCGGCCCGCGCCTGGTCGCTCTCCTGCTTGATCTCGTGGATCCAGAACTCGTAGTAAGCGGGAGGCAGCGAGCCTTCCATATCCAGGTTCTCGGCCATTTCGATCCCGGACAGCGTCGCGCCCCGGTTCAGCAGCAGGCGGTCGCGAAAGGAGATCTGGGCGGCTGGCGAGAATCCGCGCGCTTCGGGAATGGAATCGAAATTCAGCAGCGCCTGGGACTCTGACATCGAGCTTTGCTGGTCGCGCTGGATGTACGCGAAGCGATAGGGGCCGGATGGGTCCGGCGGCTGCCCGACGACCGGCGGCCGGTAGGTATAGAAGCTCCCCGGAACCGTGGGATTATCAGAGCTGTTCACCCACACGATCTGCGCGATTCCCAGCAGCATCGCCAGCCCAAGGCCCCGCTGGGCCCAGCGGCGGCCTTGCTTCAGGGCTTGCAGCCAGATCGCGCCGCCAAAGAAGAATCCGGCTAGGCCGGGAAACTGCAGCTTGATCATGGAGAGCGCGTAGCTCACCGCCGCCTCGAGATCCGAGGCCCGCAGGGCATCGGCGGGCGAGCGCTGGAACAGCCGGTTGGTGGCGACCAGAATAGCGCGACTGCTCCGGTCGATCAGTTGCGGAGCCACCGCCGCCAGCACCCAGATCAACGCCGAGACCGAACCGAGGGCGACCAGAGGCCACAGGGTCCTGCATCGCCACCGCACGGTCCGGCCACTTGGATGGGCGCTTGCTCCGCGAATCACGTCGACGCCCCAGCCGGCGAGGATCGCGAGCAGACAGATCGCGGGCACCAGCAGCTTGGCCGGAAAGCGGACCAGGGCAAGCGGCGGAAAGAGTAAGTAGGCCTCGGCGAAAAGCGGCGTGTAGCGTCCGCAAGCCAACAGCAACAGGATCAGGACGGCCGCGGTCACGAAGTTCCGGCGCCGGCGGCGTCCTTCGCTCCAGCCGATCCAGGCGAAGAAGACGGGAATGAATCCTACGAAAATGGAGACGTAATACGGCTGGTTCCGACCGGCCAGCACGTAGGTCCAGGAGGTGCTGGACTCGAAAACGCTGCCGAAAAAGCTGGGTAACAGCAGGTCCAGGAAGGTGAGGGGATGGAGCGACCAGTAGACCGTCTCGCCGTAGGGCAAGCCGGTGGTCCCGCGCCGGGCGCGATGGAGGATGTCGAGAGAGGGCAAGAGTCCGACAGCGCTCAAACCGAGCATGAGCAGAACGACGGCCACGAACGCCAGCACGACCCGAAAGATGCGCCCCGCGAGGTGATCACGGGCGCCGAAAGTGTCGAAGACCGCATACGCCAGCGCCAGCGCTACCGTGGCCAGCAGGGTGAAGGGCTCAGCACCCAGAAACTGCAGCGCCAGAACGGCTGCGAGCAAGATCCAGGGGCGTCGCGAGCGGCTACGCACGGCGTAGTCGGTCGCGAGCAGCGCCCAGGGGATCCAGGCCGCGGCCGCCGCCTGATTGTAAAGATTGCCGAGCGAAAGCATCGGTCCGCTGAAGGCAAAAATCGCGGCCGCAAAGAAGGCGGCGGTCCGGCTCTGCTCCCAGCGCCTCGCCAGCAGATAGGCGCCGAGTGCGGCCCAGCCGAAGTGAAGAATGTAGTGCAGGCCATACGCCAGCCCCACGGGCAGGAGGACGATCAGCAGGGTGGCCGGGTAGAAGAACAGGAAGTTGGGATTGGCCAGAACCGGCTCGCCGAAGCTGAAGTAAGGATTCCAGTAAGGTAAGTGGCCGCTCCGCACCACGGCGTGAATGAACTGGGCGCGTGGGTAGGTGTAACTGAAGACATCGCGATAGAAGAACATCTGGCCGGCGAACAGAACTCGCCAGAAGAGCAGGATCAGGATTCCCGCCAGCAGCGCCAAGGGCAAAGCATCGGCGCGCGCGATCAGCCGTGGGCAGGCGCGGGCCCCGGCCCCGCGGCGACTGTCCTGCGGCGGGCTGTCCAATTCCTTGACGGTGAGTTCCGGCTCAGGCATCCAGAATCTTTAACCTGCGTGCAAGCGACGAGGACAGGCGGCGGCGAGGGTCGAGCCGGCGCTGGACGGCGCGGAACTCCTCCAGCCTGGGGTAGCTTCGCGCAAACGACTCGGCGCTCAACGTAGCATCCTTGGCCAGATAGATGCAGCCGCCATGATCGATCACCAGCGCGTCGAGTTCGCGGAGAAGGGAAGGCAGACCGCGATTGACCGGCAGATCCAGCGCCAAGGTCGCACCCGCCATCGGAAAGCTGAGCATTCCTGCACTCCCCTCTCCGAACCTCTTCAGCACCCCCAGGAAGGCCGCCCGGCCTGACCTTTGAATCATCTCCAGCAGGCGTGTAAGGACCGGTTGGGCCGCATCGTGGGGAACCGCCACCTGGTATTGCACGAAGCCACTGCGCCCGTAGAGGCGGTTCCAATGCTGGATCGCGTCCAGCGGATAGAAGAACCGGTCGAGGTCCACCAGGCGCTCCGACGCGGCCGGCTTCGAGTGGAAATAAGACGCATTGAAGGCGCGGACCGTCCAGGGCCGCAGCGGAGTGATCGGGAGCGCAAACGGGACGCCGATTTTCCGGCGCTCTGACAAGGTCAGCGGTTCGCGCCCACCCTTGGGGAGATCGGACGCGGCCGCATGCCGGCCGAGCATCACGACCGACCGGCCGAGTTGCGCACCGCCCGCGATGCAATCGGTCCACGCCACCGAATACTCGTACTGCTTGTCGCCCTCGGCCAGAAACTGCAGCGCAGTCTCCAGATTGGCCGCTTTCAGGAACCGAACCAGCAAGTATGCCGACTCGACCTGGCGGAGCCGGAGTCGCGTCCTGACGATGAAGCCCGTCAGGCCCATGCCCCCCACGGTCGCCCAAAAGACATCGGGATTGAGCTCGGGCGAACAGCGCAAAAGCTCGCCCTCCACCGTCAGCAGATCGAGGTCCAGCGCCGCCGTCGAGAACGAACCCACCCGATGGTGGTTCTTGCCGTGAACATCCGCCGCGATTGCCCCGCCCACCGTGACCTGGCGAGTGCCGGGCGTGACCGGCGGGAAAAAGCCGCGCGGCAACATCTCGCCGATGATCTGATCGAGGCTCACTCCGGCCTGACAGTCCAGAATGCCGCTGGCCGGGTCAAAGGCCAGGATTCGATTAAGACGCAGGAGAGAGACCGCAGCCGCGTCACGATTCAGGGCGGCATCGCCGTAGCTGCGGCCGAGACCTCGCGCGATGTAAGAGCCTTCTTTGGGCCGGCAGATCAGGCTCCGGAGCTGTTCGGGATCGGCCGGCTCATAGAGCCGGCACGCCTCCACGGGGAAGCGGCCCCACCCTGAAAGCTGCTGGAAGCGTCCCTCACTCCCAGCACCTCCAGCGACTCCGGCGGTGACGGCCCGGCCTGCTGGCGCGCTCGTTCCCGGCCCAGCCGCAGCGGCGCGGGTCGTGACCCCGCCGGCCGCCCCGGTCGTCGGCTTTGACTCGGAGGCTGTATCGGAGCGGACTACCATGGCAATCAGAGATAGATGATGAGAATGACCGCAAGCGCCCAGAGAAGAACCACACCCAGCAACACGGCGTCGGTAAAGAGCAAGCGGGCCGGGTTGCCGCCCTCTTTGTGCCGGTGCACCAGGTACAGGTAGCGGAAAACGCCGAAGAGCACAAACGGGACCGTGAGGTCCATCCGCTTGCCCGGGAATTTGGTGCGCACGTCCCCCGAGAGCGTGTAAAGCGCGTAGGACATGAGGGTGGCGGCGGTGACAATCACGATCAGTTGATCGAGAAAGTAGGGGCTGTAGTGGACGAGGTTCGCTCGCTGCGAACTGGCCGCGTCCTCGAGAACGACGAGTTCATGGCGGCGCTTGCTGAGGGCCAGAAACAAGGCCAGCATGGTGGTGCAGACCAGGAGCCAGGCCGAGATGGGCACACGGATGACCAGCCCTCCGGCCACCACCCGCAGTACGAATCCAGCGGCAATCAGGAAGACGTCCACCAGCATCACGCGCTTCAGAAAGGCGGAATATGCCAGGTTGAGTCCCACGTAGACAGCGCCGACGAGAAAGAAGCTGGGCGCCAGGCGCCACGCGACCGACAAGCCGACCAGGTCGAGGAGCACGGCGGCGAGCACCGCCGTCCGCGCCGGAAGGCGTCCCGAAGCCACCGGCCGCAGCCGCTTTACAGGATTCTGGCGGTCTTCGGCGAGATCGAAGACGTCGTTGATCAGATAGACGGCGCTGGAGAGCAGGCAGAAGTCCGCCGCCGCCAGCACCGCCAGAGTGACCTGCTGGGAATCGGTCAATTCGCGCGCGAAGACCAGGGCGGCCAGGACGAAGCCGTTCTTCACCCACTGACCGGGCCGGAGGGCCTCAATCAGCGCTCTCAGATTTGTGCGGGCGGTAACCAGCAGAGAACCAGCGGGTACGGAGGTGGCCGAAGTTGCCATCAGGAAAACCAGCCGTCAGTTCCAGGCCCGAAGGCTACCGGCCCAGGCCATGGATGAGCACCTGGTCCGCCGCGCGGGCTCAGCCCGTCGGAGGCGCCGATTACTAACTGTATATCGTTGCACGAGGACTGATCGGAATCAAGCGCCGATTGCGTCAGGGCAGCGCCGGTGAAGCCTGGCGGGCCGCCATCAGTCTACTGCCAGGTAATGGTCTCGATCCTCGCGAGTGTAGCCGACCAGTTCCGGTTCAAGCTCCAGCTTGACGCCCGTCTCGCGATAGACGCCGCGGCGCACGTGGCCCGCCAGGCGCAGGACGTCGTCCGCCGTGGCGCCGCCGAGGTTCAAGATCACCAGCGGCTGGGACGGGTTCACCTGTGCCCCGCCAATCGCGAAGCCTTTGAGTCCGCAGAGATCGATCAGGAAGGCGGCCGGCACCTTGGCCGGATCGCCGCCGGCCGACCGGCTGCGCAAGTCCGCGAGACGCGGATCCTGATCCACGCCGAAACGGACGCGCAAGCGTTCCTTGAGAGCGCGGAACTCCGCTGGGCTGAGCGTAGGGTTCTTGAAGAAAGAACCGGCGTTGCCTCCGCGCTCCTCCCGGGGATACGGATACTTTCGATCTCGGATGGCGATGATCGCTTGCCGGATCTCAGCCTGGCTGGGAGACGCGACCGCGCGTTCCGCAAAGTAGGCGCTCACGTCGCGGTAGCGCAGGTTGGGCTGCGCGCGCTTGGAGAGCTTCAAGGCGATGCTGAGAATGAGAAAATCGCCCTTGCGGCCGGTGTTGAACATACTCTGGCGATAGCCGAGTCCGCACTCGCTCGACGGCGCTTGGCGCGCCACACCGGTCTCGAACTCGAGCAGCTCGGCGCCTTCCAGCACGTCGCTCAGTTGCTGGCCGTAGGCTCCGATGTTCTGCACCAGCGCCGCGCCGCTCTGGCCCGGAATATGCGATAGATTCTCGATCCCCCACCAGCCCCGGCTCACCGCGTAGGCCACGGCGCGATCCCACGGCTCTCCGGCGCGAATCCGCAGACGAACGCTGTCGCCGCTTTCGCCCAGTATCTCGATGTTTGCGCCCGCTGCAATCTCAACGCCCGGCTCGCTACTCGCCTCGCCGCCGGCGTCGGAGGGATGCAGCACCACCCCTTTGAATCCGCGGTCGCTCACCAGGACGTTGCTTCCCCCGCCCAGAACAAAGACAGGGAGCGATTGCCGCCGGGCGAAGGCAGCGACCTCGCTGGCGTCGCGGGCGTCGCGGGCCTCCCAGAAGTAACGCGCCGGGCCGCCGATCTTGAAGGTGGTGTGCGGCTTCAGGGGCTCGTTTTCGCGTGGGCCTGAGGTTGGAGGTCTAGTCATCCTGCCCGACGATGGCGCCCGGGGTTCTTCGCCTCAGCGAGGGCTGTCAGTGCACGCGCCGGTCGCGTCCCGCCCAGTATTTCTCGCGCAGGACCCGCTTCAGAATCTTGCCGGTGCCGCCCTTGGGGAGCTCGGGCAAGAACTCGACGGACTTGGGGATCTTGAAGCCCGCCAGATGCGGCCGGCAGTGGGCCAGGATCTCGGCCTCGCTGGCTTGCCGATCGGGCCGCAGCACGACCATCACCTTGGCGACTTCGCCCCACGTCTCGTCCGGCACCGGGATCACGGCGCACTCCAGCACGGCGGGATGCTGATAAATGACGCGCTCGATCTCGGCGGTGGCGATGTTTTCGCCGCCGCTCAGCACCATATCCTTCACGCGGTCCACGATCAGGACGTAGCCCTCCTCGTCGACGGTCGCCAGATCGCCGGTATGGAACCAGTCGTCGCGAATCACCCGCGCCGTCTCCTCCGGCTGCTTCCAGTAGCCTGCCATCACAACGTCGCCCCGGACGATCACCTCGCCGGCCTCCTTTCCGTCCGTCTGGACGTCGCGCTCTTCCGGGTCGACCACCCGGATCTCGGAGCCCGCCATCGCGTAACCGGCCGACGCCTTGCGCCGCCACTGCTCCTCGGGAGGATCGCCGGCCAGATGGTGTTTGATGTGCGCGATCGTCAGGACCGGCGAGGTTTCGGTGAGGCCGTAGCCGCCCATGGCCAGCCGGCCGGGTAGTTGGCGCTCCGCCTGTTGGATCAAGGCCGTGCTGGCCGGCGCGCCCCCGATCATTACCTCGCGCACGCTCGAAAGATCGTATTGGTTGAAGGCGGGGTGATTGAGGAGGGCGATCAGCATGGTGGGGACCATATGCAGGCGCGTGACGCGCTCTCGTTGCACCAGCTCCAGGACGCCCAGCGGGTCGAACTTCTGGATCATGACGTGGCGGGCGCCGCTCAGCGCCAGGATGTGAGGCGCCCCCCAACTGTTCACGTGAAACAGCGGCACGGTGTAAAGGTGAACGTCCTGGTCCGTGCAGCGTATCCCGATGGCGGTGTAGAGCGCGTGCAGATAGAGATTCCGGTGCGTCAGCATGACGCCCTTGGGATGAGACGTGGTGCCGCTGGTGTAGAACAGTTCGGCCACTGAGTTTTCATCGAGGTTGCGATAGTCGAACGAGCGCTGCTCCGCCTGCGCCAGCAGCTCGTCGTAGGCGCGGGGATGCGCCCAGCCGGGCTTCGCTCCCCGCAAGGCCACGTAATGCTGGACGCTGCCCGCCTGGGTACGCAGGCCTTCGACCAGGGGCAGAAACTCGGGATCAAAGCAGAGCACCCGGGGCGCGGCGTCGTTGAGGATGTAGGCCAGCTCCTCGCAGCTCAGCCGGATATTCAAGGGCAGCAGGACGGCGCCGATCTGCGGCACGCCGTAATAGGCCTCCAGCAGCCGGTGACAATTAAAGCTCAGGTAGGCCACGCGATCGCCGGCCGCGACTCCGAGTTTCACCAGGGCGCTCGAAAGACGATCGCAGCGCTCGTTGAACTCCTGATAAGAAAAGCGCTCGGCCCCGCAGACCACCCCGGTCTTGCGGCCGAAGATCCGGGCCGCGTGCAGCTTGAAACGAACCGGCGTCAAAGGAAGCAACATTCGCTCAACAACCCCCTCACCATTGCCGCTTTTCCACCCTGGGCCGCTCGGCCCGGCTCATGGCCTTCTGGCGGATGGCGGGATGATCCAGCCCGCGCAGCTCGGCGATATTCTCGATCACCTTGAGCATCGCATCGGCCGCGTCGCCGGCGTCCCGGCGCGTGCCCAGAAAAATGTGATGGGGCAGCCAGACGGCCTCCTCGTAGGCGGCCCGCTCGCTCACCGGGCAATGCGAAGCCTTCCGGAGGTCGAGCGGCTTTGCGCGCCGCCAGCTCAGGACCGGAAACTCCTTGGGATCGACGGGGAACAGAGCGCTGCGATAAACCGGCTCGTAGAAGAGCCCGTCGCAAGGGACGCCTTCCATCTCCAGGGCGCCGAGAAAGGCGGCGCGAGGTACGCCGTCCAGGCTGCCAGAAGAATACTTACAGACGAACTGATAACCCGCCATGGTGGTGACGCGCGGATCGTGCTTCAAGAACGCCAGGCCGGGCGCGCCTTGAAGGCGTCGCTCGAAGTGATCCATGTTGGCGCGCCGCCGTTCGGCCTGCTGGGGAAACCGCCGAAGCTGACCTTCGAGCAGAGCGGCCTGGAACTCGGTGAGGCGGTAGTTGAATCCGATCAGACGGCGCCGGTAGCGATCGCTGACGCTGGCCCGTCCGCAGTTGGCGTAAGACTGGGCGCGCTCAAAGTACTCGAGATCGCTGGTGATCACCGCCCCGCCTTCGCCCGCGGTCATCAGCTTGCTCGATTGAAAGCTGAAGCAGCCAAGGTCTCCCCAGGACCCGGCGCCCTGGCCCCGCCAGCGGCCGCCGTGGGCGTGCGCGCAGTCTTCGATGACCACTAGTTTGTGCCGGCGGGCGAGGCGGCGGATGGCGTCGAGATCGGCAAAGCACATGCCGAGGTGGACGGGCAGCAGGGCGCGCGTCCGGGAGGTGATGGCCGCCTTAATCAGCCGCGCGTCGAGGCAGTAGGAGTCGGGGTCGATGTCCACAAACACCGGGACCGCATTCAAGCGCAGAATGGGACCCACCGTGCCTTCCCAGGTGTAGGCCGGCACGATCACTTCGTCGCCAGGCTCGATCCCGGCCGCCCGCAGCGCGATCTCGATGGCCACGGTGCCGTTGGACACCGCCATCCCGTACTTGGCGCCCTGAAACTCGGCGAATTGCTGCGCAAAGCGCTCGGCGCGTTCGTTTGGAAAGGGATATCCGCCCCAGTTGCGGCTGGCCAGCACCTCCTGAATCGCCCGTGCGTCCTTGCGGTCGTAGACCGGCCAGGAGGCAAAGGGCTTTGGCCGCAGCGCCTTGCCCCCGTTGATCGCGAGCTTTCCCATGACAGTGAAAGTGGACTATATCATTGCCGGGCGGCGGCGGGAACTGCCAGCCCGGTCCGGTCCGTTGAGACAGGGAGGTATGCTAACCCGGCTGACAGTTGCATGTGGTGGCGGGTGGACGTATGCTGCGGGGGTCGTCGGAGCCAATAGTGGAGATCCCGATTGACAATTCGTCGTCAAGATAGCAGGGGCAGATCTCATGAACGCGCGCCGCGCGCCTCTCTGGATTCCTATCCTCTTGTGCCTGGGGAATTTGCCGCCTGCAGTGGCCCAGACTCGGCCCGCCCAGCGCGGCGTGGTCGATTCAACGTCGAGATCCTCGACACCGCCGTCGCCCGGTCCCTATTACGCGCTCTTGGTCGGCATTGACAACTACCACGACCTGCCTGTGCTCAAGACAGCCGTGAGTGACGCTGATGCCGTGGCCGCTTTGCTGCACAATCAGTATGACTTCAAAACTCAGGTGCTGCATGATGCCACCCGCGACCAGATTATGAGCGCGCTCAGCGATTATCGGCGCATGCTTTCGGAGAATAGCAATCTGTTGATTTACTACGCCGGACATGGCTATTACGACCGGGACACAGACAGAGCTTACTGGCTCCCGGTCGACGCGAAGAAGGACAACAACGCGAACTGGATCATCGCCGATGAGATCACCAGTGACGCTCGCGCTGTCCCCGCCCGTCATGTACTAGTTATCTCTGATAGTTGTTACTCCGGTGCGCTCAATCGCGACGCCAGGATGGACATCACTCCCCTGGAGCGCGGGCGTTACCTTCAGCAGATTTTGCAAGCGAAATCCCGCAATCTGATGTCGAGCGGCGGCAACGAGCCGGTGGCGGACGGCGGCGCCCCGGGGCACTCTGTCTTTGGTGCTGCCCTCCTGGCGGGGCTAAGCCGGATGAATATGGACGCCTTCTCGGCCAATGAGCTGTTTTCTCAATTCGTTCAACAGCGTGTAGCCGGTGGTTCTCTGCAGGTGCCGCAGTATGGCGTGATTCGGGATTCGGGCCACGAGGACGGCGATTTCGTCTTCACTCGCCACGCTGCAGGTGGACCTGGTTCTGTGAGCACAGGCGAGGTAGGGGCTAGAGTGCCGGCCGTTCCGGCAACATCAAGCCCTGCTGTGTCTACGCGGAACGCCAGGAGTGCTGTGGCGGACCCGTTCGAAGGCTCATGGGTGAATGTGGATAAGAACACCCGTGGTGTCACAAAGGCTGAGATTCGCGCCGTTGGAGGGCACCTCGTCGTCCAGTTATGGGGGCGCTGCCATCCGACCGATTGTGATTGGGGCATGGTTCCATTGGAAGGCGCCGGCACGGTTCGCCACGCTCAATTCCACAGTCCGGTGAGGACGGAAGAGCTAGCCATGACTCCCCCAACGAGTAATGCTCCTCAGACGCTACGGATTGCGACGCCTAATACGAAGAGCGGCAATCAAGGCGGTGGCAGTTCTCAAGTTGACGTGATGGAAAAACATGTTGGTGCGCAGTAGACTTCGGGAATATCCGGTTTCGGGTCAGCAATCGACAACATGTTGCAGCGCCAGCGAGCTCAAGCCCTGCGGCTTTTCCATTTGCGTTTCCGGCCTCACCAAAATCGTTCCAAGGGCACAACACGGGCTGACATGCCGAAAAGCCGCAAGGCTGAAAGCGGGCCTTGCCTTATAGCATGGACCCCCGCTTTAGCGGGGGTGACACGACGGGAGGTGGGTGGCGGGCTCGGATTGGGCGGACCTATCCATGGGTCATTCCCGCGCAAGCGGGAATCCAGGCTGCATGCGTTGCTCGGCCGCGGGTTCTTGCGAGGCAGCCAGATGGCCCCCGCCCTTCGACAGGCTCAGGGCAGGCCTCTCGCGGGGGAGAAGACGGCGGTTGGGGGGCATGGGCATAGGACAGCTTGACATCGGCCGCCAGCGTCTGTATACTCGTGGGTTACTGAGCTTATGGGAATATCAACTTGTCCACATACACAACGAGCTGGGCTGGAGGGAGAGCGCCCGAAGGATGCTCAATGCTTGGAGCTCACGCAGCGCTCCGATCCCGGCGGAGTCATTCCCGCGAAAGCGGGAATCCAGTTGTGTGTTCCGGTCACACCCGGCGGGTACCGCCGGTAGAGCGCCGGGCGCGATGGTTGCCGCGCTGGACACCCGGGGGGTACCCCCCACTAAAATGAAAAACAAACCCGAGAAGCTGTTTAGAATCAACAAAAGCGTCCAAAAACAAACCTAGAACAAACCTAAACAAACCTGGCTTTGAAGAGGGCGCGGTGAAATAAACCTTTTAGAATCAGCAAGGCGTTCAAAACGACCCTGAAACAGACCTAAACTAACCTGAAACAAACCCGAGAGTGGCGGAACGGCGCAACCCTTGATGAATGAGTCAGAAAGGCGCGGGAGTTATCCCCCTTCCTCGATGTCGAAGGGGGATCGGAAACGGCGTCCGAAAGGTGGCTTCAAGCCCTGTGATATTCTGAGATCATCCGGGGTGTCCACCTGAAAAGCGTTGCGATCATCGGGGGTGGTCCGGCGGGCGCGACCGCGGCGGAGCGGTTGGCGCCGAACCGGTCCGGCCTGCGCGTCCTGGTCTTCGAAGAGAGGTCTGGCTGGGAGAAGCCTTGCGGCGGCGGATTAACTCCTAGGGTCTTGAGACACTATCCCTTCCTCCGGGATGCGGCTGAGCCCCACTGCCTCCTCCGTGACCTCGAGTTTGTGGCAGCCAGTGGCGACTCCGTGCGAGTCTCTCTGCCGCGACCCTTGGCGGTCTACTCGCGCAGCGTGCTCAACAGCCTTCTGCTCGGACGCGCCGAGAGCGCCGGGGCCGAAGTGATCGGCGAGCGCGTGCTGGGTTTCGAAAGAACCGGGCAGGGCTGGGAGTTGCGAACGCGCGGGGGCCGCTACGCCTGCGACTATCTGGTTCTGGCGGCCGGAGCGCGCACCTCGCTGCGCCAGCGGCTGGCGCCGCCCTTTAGCCCTTCCGACCTCATGCTGAGTTTCGGATATTACCTGCCGGGCACGGACGGCCTGTTGCGCGTGCAGTTCTTTGCAGACTTCGAAGGCTATGCCTGGGCCTTCCCGCGCCCCGGCCACCTTTCGGTCGGCGTTGCTTCCAAGGCCAGCAAATCATCGATGGCGGATCTGAAGCAGCGCCTGAACGCCTTCATGCGTCGCTTCGGCTACAGTTCAGGCGAATCCGAAAGTGCACCGGTCTTCAGTCACGTGCTTCCGTCGCTCGACCGCGAAAGTTGGCGAACGCTGACGCTGGGCGGTCCAGGCTGGGCGCTGGCGGGCGACGCCGGCGGTCTGGTGGACCCCATCACCGGCGAGGGAATCTTCTTCGCCATGCGGTCGGGCGAGTTGCTTGCCCAAGCGATCCTCGATGGCGCGCCTCAGAGATACCCGGAGCTCGTGCGACGCGACTTCGGACGCAAGCTGGCTTTTGGAGCGCGCCTGGCGGGCCGCTTCTATCACGGTACCTTTCGCGGCGAGCCGACCACCACCCGCATGATTCAGTACGCCCGCCGCAGCCAGGCTTTCCGGCGTTTGCTTGAGAATCTGATCGACGGCTCGCAGTCTTATCCCACACTGGCGGCCCAAGTCTGCTGGGCCTTCGTCCGCTGGGCCGGCGAAGTTGGACTTGGGATCGGCTCCGGCCCGTTCCCGCCTGCGGCCGGCCGGGGAGACAGCCGGCAGGAGTTCTCGACTGAATGTCAACCGCTCGCAAGGTGATGACGAAATCGCAGCAACTGTTCCAGCAGGCGCTCGAACGGATTCCGGGCGGCGTCAACTCCCCGGTGCGCGCCTTTCGGGCGGTCGGCGGCGATCCCGTTTTTGTCGAGCGCGGGTCCGGTTCGCGCCTGATCGACGTGGACGGCCGCGAGTACATCGATTACGTGATGTCCTGGGGGCCGCTGATCCTCGGTCACGCTCACCCCGAGGTCGTCGCAGCCGTTGAGTGCGCCGCCCGCGCCGGGACCAGCTTCGGCGCCTGCACCGCGGCGGAGGTCGAGCTGGCCGGGCGGATTCAGGAGGCCTTCCCGTCGATCGAGCGCGCGCGGCTTACGAGTTCCGGAACGGAAGCGACCATGTCTGCCCTGCGCGTGGCGCGCGCCGCCACCGGCCGGGACAAGATTCTGAAATTCGACGGCTGTTACCACGGGCACGCGGACAGCTTGCTGGTGAAGGCGGGATCCGGCGTGGCGACGCTGGGCCTGCCGGACAGTCCCGGCGTGCCTCGCGCCTTGGCCGAACTCACCGTCAGCATTCCCTATAACGATCTTCAGGCAGTCGACGAGGCCTTCACAGTCCACCGCAATCAGCTCGCCGCCGTGATTGTAGAGCCGGTGGCCGGCAACATGGGTTGCGTTCCACCGCGCCCGGAGTTTCTTGCCAGGCTGCGCCAGCTCACCGCCGAGCAGGGCACGGTCCTGATCTTCGACGAGGTCATTACCGGGTTCCGGGTGGCGCGCGGCGGAGCGCAGCAACTCTATGGCGTCCGCGCCGATCTCACCACGCTCGGCAAGATTATCGGCGGCGGCCTGCCGGTGGGAGCGTATGGAGGCAAGGCGGACTTGATGAATCTGGTGGCGCCGGCCGGCCCGGTCTACCAGGCGGGAACGCTGTCGGGCAATCCGCTGGCGGTGGCGGCCGGCTCCCAGACGCTGGAAATCATCGCCCGGCCCCGCTTCTACGAGCGTCTCGAATCGCTCGGCCAGAAGCTTGAGATCGGGCTGGCCAAGATCGCTGCGGCTCGCGGCGTTCCGCTCACGGTGAATCGCGTCGCATCGATGCTGACGCCCTTCTTCACGCCGGGACCCGTCGAGAACTACGCCGCAGCCTTGAAATCAGACACCGCCGGTTTCGGCCGGTTCTTTCGCGCCCTGCTCGACGGCGGGGTCTACTGGCCGCCTTCGCAGTTCGAATCGGCGCTGCTCTCGGCCGCTCACACGGAGGCCGATGTGGACCGCACCGTCGCCGCCGTGGGCGAGGCCCTATCGAAGATCGGCGATTGAGAATTGATGAATGGTGCCGAAGGGGGGAGTCGAACCCCCACGCTGTTAAACAGCGGCAGATTTTGAGTCTGCTGCGTCTGCCAGTTCCGCCACTTCGGCTCGCCCGCGGATCGTCTGAGGCGAGCATAACATGCTGTTTCCGACCCAGCAACCGGCCCGGTCGGAGTCGTCGGCGTTGCTTGTCGCCGTGTCAGCTGAGATCTCTGCCGTCCTGACTGAGGAATGCGGACGGGATCGCGATGGTCAGACCTGCGGCGACAGAGCTGAACGGCCCAAGATGCGCCCGCTCAATGTGGATCTATTGAAGCGAGCCGGAAGATCTCTGAAACTCTGGCGGAGAGGCAGGGATTCGAACCCTGGGTACAGCTTTTGACCGTACAACGGTTTAGCAAACCGCCGCCTTAAGCCACTCGGCCACCTCTCCGGACGCCCAAAAGGCCGGCTCGGCGCTGTGCTCACTCCAGAGTCTACCTGAAAACGGCCCTCGCCTCCAAGACCGATTCAAGCGGCGCCCGGTCCGCGCGGCGTTTCAGCGGATCTCTTGAAGCGCAGCCAGCGCATCGCGGAGCGAAGCGGAATCCTCCACGTGCAGGCACTTGGCGCTGCGATCGATCTGGCGCATGAGACCCGACAAGACCTTGCCGGGACCGACCTCCACGAAGACGGCGACGCCCTCAGCCAGCAGCCTTTTCATGGATTCCGACCAGCGCACCGGCGCCGTCACCTGACGCTTCAGACCCTCGCGCGCATCAGCGGCCGAGCGCACGATCTCGGCGCCGGCGTTGTTGACCAGCCCCGCTTCCAGATCGAGAATCTGCAGGGCGTCGAGGTCTGCCGCCAGGCGGTCCGCGGCTGGCTTCATCAAGGCACAATGGAAGGGCGCGCTGACATTCAGCATGATGGCGCGCTTGCCGGACTTCTTCGCCAGCTCCACAGCGCGCGCCACTGCGGTCGCGTGTCCCGCGATCGCGACCTGGCCGGGTGAATTCAGGTTGGCGGGCGAGACCACCTCGCCCTGCGCCGCCTCCTGGCAGACCGCTTCGACCTCCGAAGGCTCCATGCCGAGCAAGGCGGCCATGGCGCCCTGACCTACGGGCACCGATTCCTGCATGTACTGGCCCCGCTTGCGCACCAGGCCCACGGCGTCGCCTACCCGAAGCGCGCGGGCGGCGACGAGGGCCGAGTATTCGCCCAGGCTGTGCCCGGCGACGTAATCCGGGCGCACGCCCTCGTCCGCCAGCACCGCGGCACCCGCGGCCGACACCGCCAGAATGGCCGGCTGAGTGTTGGCCGTCAACTGCAGCTCCTCGGCGGGACCTTCAAAACAGAGCCTGGAGAGCGGGAACCCGAGGGCCCGGTCGGCTTCGTCAAAGACGGCGCGCGCCGCCGGGAAACTCCCGGCGAGATCACGGCCCATGCCAGGATATTGGGAGCCTTGGCCGGGGAAGAGGAAGGCGATCTTGGGCATAACAGAGCAGGAATCAGGAGCCGGGAGTCCGAAGCCAGCCTGCTGGCTTTCAAGCTTCTGACCTTCTCACCATCGCAGCAGCACCGCGCCCCACGTGACCCCGGCGCCGAAGGCAGCCATGAGAATCACGTCGCCCTTCTGGATGCGTCCGCTGCGCACGCATTCGTCCAGGCAGATGGGGATCGACGCCGAGGACGTGTTCCCCACCCGGCTGATATTGGAATAGACCTTTTCCTCGGCGACGCCCAGCCGCTCCCGTACAGCCTCGGTGATCCGTTGATTCGCCTGATGGGGAATGAACAGGTCGACCTGGTCGGCGGAGAGCCCGGCTTTTTCGAGCACCCGCCGCGAAACGTCCTCGAGGCTGCGTACCGCCACTTTGTAAAGCTCGTTCCCGCGCATCTTGATGTAGTGCTGGCCGCTGGTGACCGTCGCGCAGGAAGTCGGATATCGCGTGCCGCCGGCCGGAATGAAGAGGTGGTCGGCAAAGGCGCCCTCGGTGTGCATCTCGGCCGCCAGAATGCCGGCCGGAGGCTTGGCCGGGCCCAGCACCCCGGCGGCCACGCCGTCGCCGAAGATCACGCAGGTGGCGCGGTCCGTGTAGTCGATGTAGCGCGAGAGCAGTTCCGCGCCCACCACCAGGACGTGCCGGGCCTTGCCGGTGGCGATGAACTGCTCGGCCACCGTCATCCCGAACAGAAAGCCCGAGCAGGCGGCGGCCAGATCAAAGGCGCAGCAGGGCGGCGCCCCCAAGCCGCGCTGGATGAAAGCGGCGGTGGCGGGCAGCGGCATGTCGGGTGAGATGGTGGAGCAGATGATCAGATCGAGATCCTGGGCGGACACGCCCGCCATCTCGAGGGCCTGGCGCGCCGCCCGGATGCAGAGCAACGAGGTGTACTCGTCGGGCGCGGCCTGGCGCCGTTCCTTAATACCGGTGCGGGAGGTGATCCACTCGTCGGTGGTGTCCACCAGCTTCTCCATGTCGGCATTGGTGATCACCTTTTCCGGCAGGGCCCGACCTGTGCCCCAGATGGTCGCTCGGGTCATCCAGACTCCTTGGTGTCCGTCAGGCTTGGGCCAGGGATGTCGAAGCCAGCTCGCGTTCGATCTTCTCGTTGATCCGGCCCTCGACAAACTCCGCTGCCACGCGGATGGCGTTCTTGATGGCGTTGGCGTTGGAGCCGCCGTGGGCGATCATGGAGACGCCCTTCACGCCCAGGAGCGGCGCGCCGCCGTACTCCGAGTAGTCCAGCCGCTTCTTGAAGCGGCCCAGGGCTTTGCGCGACAGCACGTAGCCCGCCTTCGAGGACAGGGTACTGGCGTAGGCCTCCCGCAACAGGCTGGAGATGGCTTCCACCATGCCCTCGCTGATCTTGAGGGCGACGTTGCCGATGAAGCCGTCGCAGACAATCACATCCGCCCGCCCGTTATAAAGATCGCGCCCTTCCACGTTGCCGATGAAATTGAGGGGCAGCTTGCGTAGCAGGCCCAGCGCCTCGCGGGTCAGTTCGTTGCCCTTGTGATCCTCGGAGCCAATGGAGAGCAAGCCTACCCGCGGACGCGGCTGGGCGAAGATGGCCCGGCAATAGATCTCGCCCATCACCGCGAACTGCTCCAGGTGATAAGGCTTGCAGTCGACGTTGGCGCCCACGTCGAGCAGCACCGTGACCTTGCCCCGGGCGTTCGGGAACAGCGCCGCCAGCGCCGGCCGGTCCACGCCTTCAAGCGCGCCCAGCACGATCTTGGCGGTCGTCATGACCGCGCCGGTGTTGCCGGCGCTTACCCATCCGTCCGCCTTGCCTTCGTGCACCAGACGCGCCGCCACCCGCATCGAGGAATCGCGCTTGCGGCGGAAGGCCTTGGCGCCCTCGTCCTCCATGGTCACGGCTTCGCTGGCGTGCACGATCTCGAGGGGCAGCCCGCGGGCCTGGTGTCCCAGGGCATGCTTGAGCCGGGTTTCAGGACCTACCAGCAGGATTTCGGCGAGCCGGGCCCGGGCAGCGAGGATGGCCCCCTCCACCTCGGGCTGAGGTGCAAGGTCCGTCCCCATGGCATCCACCGCGATGCGCCACATAACCAGGAAACCTGCGGCTCCCGAGCTTCTCAGAGATCCAGCTTGCCCGTGGCCGCGCGGGCCGCCGGGAGCCACGAATCTTGCACGGCGCTCAGGCGGGTTGCTCCGCCAGCACGGCCTCCCGCCCGCGATAATAGCCACAGTTCTTGCAGGCCTGATGAGCCAGCTTCATTTCGTGACAGTGCGGGCACTCCGCCAAGGCGGGCAACTTCAAGTGGTCGTGGGCCCGGCGGCGATTGCGGCGCGCATGGGAATGCCTTCGTTTGGGATTCGGCATGAGTCTCTCTTCCTCGGTTGAACTTGCGGCGCTGAACTTGCCCTCCGAATCACCGCCCGGAGATTGGCTGCGCCTCGTTTATTCCGCTTTGCGCCTGCCGGACTTGTCGAGCAGGGTGGCTAAGGGCGATTCCTGGTGCGCCTGGACGCAGTGGCAAACTTCCAGATTGCGATTGGCCCCGCACGTGGGGCACAGCCCCAGGCAGTCCGGACGGCAAACCACCTGCATCGGCATGAAGAGGTTTACCTGCTCGGTAACCACGTCCGCCGTTTCGATCCCGGGGCCGGTGTAGAACCCCACCTCGAGCTCGTCGGCCCGGACCTCAATCTCCTCTTCGCGCGCGATGGTGGACATCGGCCGGTACGTCAGGTCGAAGTCGGAGTCTACGCCCATCTCCACGGGACCCAGGCAGCGGTCGCAGGTGGCGTGGAGACGGGTGGTCAGGTGGCCGCGAAACCTGATCTCCCCGCCTACCAACTCGGCAACCCCGCGCACTTTCAAGTTCCCCGATTGCTGGAACTCGGCTGTCTGGTAGTCAAGGGCTCCGGCGGGGTAGGTCTCGGAAACCGAAACCGGGTGCAACTTGAGCTCCTCCACGCTAATCAGCACGGATGACCTCACACCCTCAATGGGTTAGATTAGCCTCGGCCCGCCGGGTTGTCAAGATGGTGACGGCATGGCACGACGAACCCCTGGCTGCCATCTCTCTCCCGCCCCTCGCCCGTAGCCTCTGCGGCAGAGCACCGCCCATCGGTCGGCTGAGGGCCGACGTCAACCGGCCGGAACCCCTCGACAGCAGCGCCGGCTTTGTCAAAAGCCGCCCGTCCTAATCGTCCCGGCCGGTTTGCCCCGCCAGGAATCAAGACTTCTCGCATGTTTTTCAAAAAAAGGCATTAAAGTCTAAAGACCCGCCCGCAGCTCCCCGGCTGCAGGCATGGCTCAAGTCTTGGCTGGGTGTGTTTTTCGATATTCTTACGCTTTATTGATTCCAAATGACTTACCTCAGCCAGCCCTCCTCACAGTTTCGGTTTGTTTGGGTTTGTTTTGGGTTTGTTTTTACAGGTTTTTATTGATTATAAACAACTTGTTGGGTTTGTTTTTCGATTGAGTGGGGGGAGGGGGGGGTCTCAAAAACGGCCTTCGAGACGCCCGCCACGGGCGAAGAGCCGATATGCGTCCGGCCGATTCCCCGTCCCCTGCCGTCCTTTCATCATCACTTCCCTCCCGCTACACTCGTCAGCAATCGGGAGAGCCCCTCCCGGCGACCCCCGAGGAAACCCGATACTTGAACCAGCCTGTCAGTAACCGTTAAGAATATCTCCCTCAGGAAGCCGCCGTCAAGCGCGCGGTGCCGACCGCCACCTTTGGGGCCGGTCGAAGGAGCGGGCCAGCACCAAGTAGCGCGGCCCGCCGTCTTTGCGGTCCGCGGCTCTTCTCATCCTGAAGGGGATTCGCGGGGTCGGGGAGAAAAACCCAGGTCGTAGAATAGGAACGGTGCCAAGCGCGGGCTCCGTCGAAGGCGCGGGCCAACGCCGGGTAGCCTGAGCCTGTCGAGGGGCAAAGACGGCGGTCCGCGCCACCAACTCGCGGAGGTGTTTGAACGACCCAAACCCGGTGTCGCGCCGCTCTCAGGCGACGTCCGCTGGCGCCGCATCTTCCGCCAGCGCCGGCTGCAGGCGCGGCCGCCAAACGAACGACATGCCGGCGTACACCGCGAAGCCTGCCAGGATGATCAACGCTCCAAAGACCAGGCCGTTCATTCCCAGCACTTCCTCGTGATCGCTGTGGACGATTGCCAGCGTGAGCAGCAGAATCGGGAACGCCCCGGCCAGGACGCAGCCGGTGAGGCCGCCCGGCACGCGGAACTCGCGGCGCAAGCCGGGTTCGCGGAGGCGCAGAGCCACCAGGGTGATGAATTCCAAGGCCAGGCTGCCGCCGTAGAGCATGATGTCGAGGGTCACCAGGCGCTCGAAACCAAGGCCGAGGCAGAGCGCCCAGCCGGTGGCGCAGACCAGGATGGCCACCCAGGGCGCCCGCGTCCTGGGGTGGATCCGGGCGAAGGCCTTGGGCAGCATGCCGTCCTGGGCCATGGCCAGCGGAAGGCGCGAATAGCTCATCACCAGGGCGTTGAACATGCCGAAACCGCTCATCATGCCGCCCAGCACCAGGGCGACCCGGAGCCAGTTGCCCGCCATCAGACCGGCAAGATCGGCCCAGGAGCCGGTCTCGAAGGCCGCGGCCGGAACGCCGGTGATTCTCACCGCCAGCACCGGCAGGATGTAGCTCAGCGAGACCAGGATCACGGCGGCGATCATAGCTCGCGGATAAGTGCGCTGCGGCCGCTCCACCTCGAGCGCGATGGTGGAAGCGTTGTCCCAGCCCATGTAGTTCCACATGGCGATCAGCGTCCCGCCCAGCAGCCCCACGGTGGAGGTCACCGGCGCCGTGGACGCGTGCGCCAGGGCTCCGATCTTGAAAGGCGCCAGCACCACGATCAGCGCGAAGGGCGCCGACAGCAGGAAGAAGAGCCAGAGCGAACTGAGGCCCACCACCCGCACGCCCGCCAGGTTCAAGCCGGCGCAAACGATCACCACGCCGAGCGCCACCATCTCGCCCCGATGCGCCACGCCGAACCAGGGCACCAGCCGGGTGAGATAGGCCACAAAGAGCGTGGGGTAGATGGCCATGTCAAAGATGCTGGCCACCAGCGACAACCAGGCCTCCTGAAACCCCCAGAAGTTGCCGAGCCCGCGCCGCACCCAGGCGTAGTACCCGCCCTCGGATGGCAGGGCGCTCGCCAGCTCGCCGATCATGAAGGCGGTCGGCAGGCTCCACGCCAGCGGCGTCAGCAGCAGGATCAAAATCCCCAAGCCGTAGCCGGCGCCGTGCACGATGTCTTCGGTCCCGTAGGTTCCACCCGACACCATGAAAAAGGTGGCGGCGACCAGGGGCCAGAGCGTCAGCTTGGCGATGCTTGTTTTTGCCTTGGGAAGGGCTTGCGGCGTGATCTCGGCAGGCAGCGACAACGTACTCAATTCTCTATCTCTCGCCCTCCTCGGCAAGGTGCGCTCTCGTGGAAGCGAACTCGCAATTGCAGAATACAATCTTCTGTCGGGCGTGCAAGCAAAAAGTGAGTCTGCTGCGGAACATTTTGGCGGCGCGGACGCGCACACCCGCCGCCCCGCGGGCTGAAGGAAGCGGCGGCCAGTCCGGGGACGGCGAATCGCCGAGGTCGGTGCTCCCGAGCTCGGCTTTCCCGCCAGGGGCAGAGTGGCCGGCCGCTCGAGTCCAGTCTGCTGGTTGGTTCGTGGCTATGTGTCACAGAACTGTCAAGCTTTCGCCAAATTCTGGCGCGGGCTGGCTTCACCTTTCGCGCTCCCGGCGCCGCTGGGCCCACGCTCATTCCCTTACCGAGTCGTTCCCGCGAAAGCGGGAACCTATAACGCCGACCGGATGGCCGGGCCGACGTTTGAGCGAAACCCGGATCCCCGCTTGCGCTGATGACAAGCCGCCGAAGCCGATGTCGAAAGGGTCAGACCGCGGATCCCCGCCTGCGCGGGGATGACAGCATTGGAAAAGCATATTTTCGCCAAGTGCGCGCCACCCGCCGGCCGCCGATGGATTCTGCTCTATAATCGGCTGAGAAAGGAGATTGAAGATGATCGCCAAGAAACTGTTGTTGCTGGTTGGAGACTACGTTGAGGACTACGAAGCCATGGTCCCCTTTCAGGCCCTGCAGATTGCGGGTCACACGGTGCACGCCGTCTGCCCCGGCAAGAAGGCCGGAGAAACGGTGCGCACGGCCATCCACGATTTTGAGGGCGACCAGACTTACAGCGAGAAGCCCGGCCACAACTTTGCGCTCAACGCCACCTTCGACCAGGTGAAGGCCGAGTCTTACGACGGACTGGTGCTCCCGGGCGGCCGGGCGCCGGAGTATCTGCGCATGAACGCCAAAGTGGTGGAGATCGTGCGGCACTTCTTTGAGACGGGGAAGCCGGTGGCCGCAGTATGCCACGGCGCGCAACTGCTGACCGCCGCTGGCGTGGTGAAAGGCAGATCGCTCAACGCTTATCCGGCCATGGAGCCGGAAGTGACGGCGGCGGGCGGTAAGTTTGTGAGCCTGCCCTTCACTGAAGCTCACGTGGACGGCAACCTGGTGACGGCTCCCGCCTGGCCGGCCCAAACGGTCTGGCTGACCAAGTTCCTGCAAGTGCTGGAGCCGACGACGTCCGAGAAGGCCGCCCGGGCCTGAACGAGGGGGGAAGGCCGCGGTCCCACCTCCAGGGCGCCTGCTGAAACTGTTCGCTTGCGGACAGGCCTGTCACGAAGTGCGATTAGCCCGCAGGCTTGTCCGCCCCCGGGTTCATCCCCTAGCGTGCGCTCTCAGCGACTTAGCGCAACCAGAGACTGGTATCGAATGTGCTCGCGGACCAGTCGCGACCGGCGCGGCGCGATGGCCCCGCCGGAGGCACGAAGAGTCCGGAGGGCACGATGGGCACGCTGCTTCAGGATCTGCGCTACGGATTCCGCACGCTGGCCAGGAATCCAGGTTTCGCGGCCGTCGCCGTTCTCACCTTGGCCTTGGGTGCAGGCGCCAACACCGCGCTGTTTTCTGTCGTCAACGGCGTGCTCCTCAATCCGCTGCCCTTCCCGCAGCCCGACCGGCTCGTCGCCCTGCACGAAAGCAAGCCGAATTTCGAGACGGGCGCCATCCCTTACTTGAACTTTGTGGATTGGCAGACCGGAAACCACACCTTCTCTTCCATGGCGATCGCCCGGGGGTACGCCTTCAGTCTCACCGGCATGGGTGATGCCGAGCGCCTGCAAGGCGACTGGGTCTCCGCCAGCTTCTTCGAGACGCTGGGCGTGAAACCCCTCATCGGCCGCGATTTTAACGTGCAGGACGACCAATTTGGCGCCGGCCCGGTGGCGCTGATCAGCGCCAGCCTGTGGAAGCGCAAATTCGGCGCCGCCCGGGACATGCCCGGAAAGAACATCACGCTGGACGGCAAAGACTACACCGTCATCGGCGTGATGCCCGCCAGTCTCAACCTGCGGGCCTCCAGCTTCCGGGCCGGCGACGTCTACGCGCCGATCCGCCAGTGGGGCCATGCCGGACTTCGTGATCGCAGGGCCGCTCTGGGTCTGCACGGAATCGGCCGCCTGAAATCCGGGGTGACCCTCGAGCAGGCGCAAGCCGACCTGCAGGGCATTGCCCGGAATCTCGCCGAGGCTTATCCCGACGCCGACCGCGACACCACCGCCAAAATCGAGCCCCTGAAGCAGAACATGGTGGGCGGGATCCAGCCGTTCCTGCTGATCCTCATGGGGGCGGTCGGTTTTGTGCTCCTGATCGCCTGCGTCAACGTGGCCAATCTCCTCCTCGCCCGCTCCACCGGCCGAAGCCGCGAGTTCGCCATTCGCGCCGCGCTGGGCGCCGGGCAGGGCCGGGTGATCCGCCAGCTCCTCACCGAGAGCGTCCTGCTGGCGCTGGCGGGCGGGGGCCTTGGCCTGATCCTGGCGGCCTGGGGCATGCGGGCGGGACTGGCAGCCGTGCCCGCGGCGCTGCCGCGCACGGAGGAGATCGGGCTCGACGGGCGCGTCCTGATCTTTACGGCGGCGATCTCGCTGCTGGCGGGAATTCTGTTCGGCCTGGCGCCGGCGCTCAAGACGTCGAACCCCGATGTGCAGGCGATCCTGAAAGAAGGCGGCCGGGGCGCGAGCGGCGCCCGGCAGCGCGCTCATGGCGTCCTGGTGGTGGGTGAGCTGGCCCTGGCCCTGGTGCTGCTGGCCGGGGCGGGACTGATGATCCGCACCTTGGCGCGCCTGTGGACCGTCGACCCGGGCTTCGATCCCAAGAACGTGCTGACCTTCGAGCTCGGCTTCCCTCCTTCAATGATGAAGGCCAGTCCGGCTGCGGTTCGTGCCTATATGCGCCAGCTCGATGAGAAGCTGGCGTCTTCGCCCGGCGTCCGGGCAGCTTCCCTTTCCTGGGGCGCGCTTCCCATGGCTGACGAGGACGACCTGCAGTTCTGGCTGGAAGGCCAGCCCAAGCCCGGGAGCGAAAACGAGATGAAGTGGTCGCTCCACTACACGGTGGAGCCGGGCTATTTGAAGGTCATGGGAATTCCGCTCGAGCGCGGCCGCTTCTTTACGGTTCACGACGACGACCACTCCCCGCCAGTGGTGGTGGTCGACGACGTCTTCGCCAGCCAGTATTTCCCGCACCAAGACCCGATCGGTCAGCGCCTGAACCTTATTTACAATGGGACCACGGTGCAGATCATCGGAGTGGTCGGGCACGTGAAGCAGTGGGGTCTCGATGCCGACGACCAGAACACCCTCCGCGCCCAGCTCTATCAACCGCTGGCGCAAATGCCTGACGAGGCCATCACGCTCCTCCCCGCGGGCGTGGGCGTGGTCGTGCGCTCGGAGGGAGCTCCGCTCGGCATCGTTGATTCTCTTCGGCGGACGCTGTGCAGCATGAACGGCGAACAAGTGGTCTACGGGTTCGAGACCATGGACGAGATTGTTTCCGACTCCTTCGCGGCGCGGCGCTTCTCGATGATCTTGTTCAGCGCGTTTGCGGCCCTGGCGGTGCTGCTCGCCAGCGTGGGCATCTACGGGGTGATTTCCTACCAGGTCGGCCAGCGGACCCATGAGATCGGCGTCCGCATGGCCCTCGGCGCCGGGCAGGGGGACGTTCTGCGCGCCGTGCTCGGCAACGGAACCCGGCTGACGCTGATCGGTGTCGGAACGGGACTGCTGGCGGCTCTGGGACTCACCCGTCTGCTGGCCCGGTACTCCCTTCTGTTCGGCGTCAGCGCCACCGACCCCGTGACGCTCGCCGTGGTCGCGATGCTGCTCGCGCTGGTAGCCCTCGTCGCGTCCTACCTGCCGGCGCGGCGCGCCACGCAGGTCGATCCCATGGTCGCGCTTCGCTGCGAGTAAGTAGCGGCAGCCCCGCGGTCCCATCTGCCTCGCCGAGGCCAATTTTTCGCTTGACTTTCGCCTTAATTCAAATATAAATTTCTCGTAGTATAGTTTTAGTTATCTGGCGCCTGAGGCCGCCGCATGGTTATTCGAAGTTGGCGCCTCGCTCTTCGACAAGCTCACGGCGCAGCTGGCCTGGAACGGCTTGACGCGAAAACCATGCTACGGCCGTTCGCGCGAATCCGCTATAATGCCGAGCGACACTTGGCCGGGCCCGAGTGGGCGCCGGGCGGGGCCAACATGGCTTTAGCTTAGGAGAAGACTCGAAATGCCGGAAGATCGCGCCGATCGCGGCAAGGCCATTGACCTGGCTTTGACCCAGATCGAGAAGCAGTTCGGCAAGGGTTCGATCATGCGCCTCGGCACCAAGGACGCTTTGGTGCCGGTGGAGGTGATCCCCACCGGATCGCTCTCGTTCGACGCCGCCCTGGGTGTGGGCGGGATGCCGCGGGGCCGCGTGCTGGAGATCTTCGGGCCCGAGTCCAGCGGCAAGACCACGCTTTCTTTGCATGTGATTGCCGAAGCCCAGAAGAGGGGCGGTATGGCGGCCTTCATCGACGCTGAGCACGCCCTGGACGCCGGTTACGCCCAGAAGCTGGGGGTGGATGTCGACAACCTGCTGGTCTCGCAGCCCGATTACGGCGAGCAGGCGCTGGAGATCGCCGAGGCCCTGGTGCGGTCGAACGCCATCGACGTGCTGGTGGTGGACTCGGTGGCCGCCCTGGTCCCCAAGGCCGAGCTCGAAGGCGAGATGGGCGATTCGCTCCCCGGACTGCAGGCGCGCCTGATGTCCCAGGCGCTGCGCAAGCTCACGGCCATCGTCTCCAAATCGAAAACCAGCCTGATCTTCATCAACCAGATCCGGGAGAAGATCGGGGTCATGTTTGGCAACCCCGAGACCACCACCGGCGGCCGGGCGCTCAAGTTTTACTCCTCGGTCCGGGTGGACGTCCGCCGCATCGCTTCGATCAAGGAAGGTGAGCGGGTGGTGGGCAACCGTACCAAGGTAAAAATAGTCAAAAATAAAATGGCTGCTCCCTTTCGGGAGGCCGAATTTGATATTCTCTACGGCGAGGGGATCTCGAAGGAAGGCGACCTGATCGACTTGGCGGTGGGATTCAACCTGGTCGAGAAGAGCGGGTCGTGGTTTTCCTTCGGCGGCGAGCGCATCGGACAAGGCCGGGAGAACGCCCGGCAGTTCCTGCGCGACAACCCGGACATTCGCGGCAAGATCGAGCGCGAGGTCCGCAAAGCCTTGCATCTGCCGCTTCCGCCCGAACCCCAGGCGGAGGCCGCAACCGCAACAGGACGCAGCAAAAAGTAGCTTTTCGACTGGCACAACTTGAATGGGCAAGACTCGCAAGGTCTGTCTTCCCGGTGCAGGCGCCAGGTCCGGGAATACAGGCCGGAAATCCATGTCAGGGGGATCAGGCGCCTTGAAGAAAAACATCCTCGGTTTGACGCTGGCTGCCATTCTGGCGCTGGCCGGCTTCCTCTCGTCCTCATCCGCAACGGCCACCTCGGCCGGTTCCACGACCAAACAAAACTCCATCGCCGGCACCAGTAGTTCCAAGCGCATGACGCACCTGCACCATCCGGTGAAGGGGAAGAGCGCCACGCGGACGGCGTCACACAAGCGAGCGGCGCGGCACCCCTGGACGTCGCCCGCCTGGTTCGGCGACCCGGCCGCCGGCGATGAGATCGCCGGCGAGGATATGGCCACCCGCCAGGCAGCCCTTAACGCCCTCGGTCATCTGAACGGCAGCGTGGTGGTGCTCGACCCGAACACCGGCCGCATCCTGTCGATCGTGAACCAGAAGCTGGCGCTCTCCGGAGCCTTCACCCCTTGCTCAACCTTCAAGCCGGTGGTGGCCACGGCCGCCCTCAAGGAGGGCATCATCACGCCGTCCACCCGCATACGCGCCGAAGGTAGGTTCATGTACTACTTCGGAACCAACCGGATCACACTGACCCAGGCCTTGGCCGAATCGAGCAACGAGTTTTTTGCCAAGCTTGGGGAGATGCTGGGGTTCCGGCGTGTGACCGAATACGCCCGCGAGTTTGGCCTGGGCGAGCGGGCCGGACTGGACATTCCCGGCGAGTCGCCCGGCGTCTTTCCCAGCGCTCCTCCGCTGCGGGGCGGCGTCGGCCTGCTGACCAGTTTCGGCCAGGATATCGAGATGACCCCGCTGCAGCTGGCGGCCATCGCCGCCGCCATCGCCAATGGCGGTACCCTCTATTACCTTCAGTACCCCCGGACGCCGCAAGCGATTGCGGACTTTGAGCCCCAGGTGCGGCGCCAACTGGACGTCGGGTCGAACCTGGCCAGCGTGAAGCAGGGCATGGCAGCGGTGGTGGAGTACGGCACCGGCAAGCTCGCCTTCACGCCCGATGAGCCGATCCTGGGGAAGACCGGAACCTGCAGCGAAAACGGCACCCATCTGCGCTGGTTCGCATCCTTCTCCGACAACCAAAGGCTGGACCGGGTGGTAGTGGTCCTGTTACGGGGCGAAGGCTCCATGTTCGGCCTGCATGCGCCGGAGATCGCAGGCAAGGTCTACCGGGATCTGCTCGCCGCCGAGAAGACCGGCTCCGAGGCCAGCACCATCGTTCCTGCCCTGCTGCCGGGCCCGAAGCTATCTAACTAGCCTGCCTCACCCCTCACTCGGCCGGGACGGAGAAGTCATAGAGGATACCCGGCAGGTCGCGACCGCGGAACAGGTAGAAACCGTACTCGCCGGCCGCCAGATCGTCAGCCGGCTCGAGCCGGAACACTCCGCTTTCCACCTGCCGGCTGTTGAACTGCACCTGAGACCGCAAGGGAATCCCGGCGCTGGCTTTCCAGTCTGCTTCTGAACCGAGCTTCAATTCGCGGCTCTGGCCGTGCGTCTTGAGCCTGACGAGCACCAAGTCGCCGGCGCCGGTCGATTCCTCACCGGCCGGCGGCCGGTAGTAGAACACCGGCGTGGCGCTCACGCTCCGCCCGGAGTGGGCTCCCAGGATCTCGCCTTTGGCCCCGCTGGCACCCGTCAGGGGGACTTTCTTGTGAGGGTGGGCCACCGTGACGGAGCGGCCCTCGATCCGCACCAGACCCTGCGGCGTCAGGTAATAGAGGCCGGCATCGCGGGGAATCTCGACCGGGGCGGCTTGCGCCCAGGCGATCAGCATGGCAAGCGCGATCGACATGCGGACAACCATTGGACCCGAACGCCGGTTCGGACCCTGCGGCCCCAGTACCGCCCGGCACCCCGGAACCAAGGTCGATTTTACCGGAGAGTAAAGGCCAGCGCCAGCGCGCCCGCCAGCGCCGTACCGGCGAAATTGACGATCCCGTTGGTCACCAGGCCCCAGCGTTCCAGCGTAGCCCCCAGCAGGCTATCGAACAGATTGCCGGCCGTGGCGGCGGCGAGGGCCAGGGCGGCCCCGCCCAGAGTCACAAGGCCCAGCGACCAGCCGAGGGCCGCGATCAGCACCGAAGCGGCCAGACCCGCGGCGCTTCCGCCGAGCGACACGCCGCCGTTTTCTCCCGCCGGGACGGCCCGGAAAGTGGCGATGAGATAGGTTCGGCCCGACAGCCACTGCCCGATCTCGCTCGAGACCGTGTCGCCGGCGGCTTCGGCGAAGGCCGCCACCAGCGCGGTCAGAAAGGCGCGCTCCTGATGGGTAGCGATCGCCAGCACGGCGAAGAAGGCGGCGGGACCCACGTTGGCCAGCGCCTCCCGCCAGCTTCGAGCGCCGCCCCGCTGTTCGGCCAGGCCGCGCGCTGCCTTGTCCGCGTAGCCTAGCCGCGTTGCCAGCGATCCCAGCAGAAAGAAGGCGAGGAGGAGCAGAAAGCTCTTCCAGCCGTAGCCCAGGTAGACGAGGCTGCCCAGGAAGAAGCCCAGGACCGCTCCGCTGCGGCTGGCGGTCCTGAGCCTGAGCGCCAACCCGGCGAAGGTCAGATTCACCGCCGCGGCCAGCAGCGCGCGCCGCCCGAGGTACGGCAGGTTGCTGTCCAGGGCTGAACGGGCGGTCAGCAGGCAGCAGAAGATGAACCCGCCGCAGACCAGTGGCACGGTGAGGTTGTCGTCGAGGCCGATGGGCGCGCTTTCCACCGCCGCGCCCAGGAGGGCCGCAAGAGCACAAATCAGCCAGACCTTTCCGGCGGGCAGGGTGGGATTCACCCACAGCGCCAGGGTGGCGGCTCCGGCGGCGCCCGCCAGCACGAAGGCCAGGAAGCCGGCCCAGGTCTTGCTCCGGTTCCACGGCAGCGCACCTGTGCCCAGCGCCTCGCCGATCACTCCAGCGGCGCCGTCACCTAGCGCCATGATCGCCCAGGCCCCGGCGGCCACCTCGAGATGGTGGCGGTAGATCAGAATCAGCAGAAGCACCGATACCGGGTAGAGAACAATTCCGCCCGGCAGGAACTCAAGGGACGCAGCCGGCATCGAACCCGCCGCCGGACCTTCCGGAGGCCTGGGCGGAGCGAGGCTGAGCTGGGGAAGAACGAAGCGATTGAACAGCAGCGCCAACACGGCCGCTCCCGCCGCCTGCTGCCAGGAGAGAAAGGGCAGGAGGAGCGCCAGTCCCAGCATCGTCACCTGGACGATCTGGCGCGGTGAGATCCAGGGCGAGCGAAGGCCGGCGGGAAGAACGGTGCTCATGGCGTCAGAAGGGCCCGGCCGGGGTCCGGCGTCCTTTCCGGCTCTGCTTCATCCAATAAGTCCAGCCGCGGCGGACGGAGCGGATGGCGAGAGCGGCCACGGGGCCAGCCATCCAAGCGCATTGAAAGTTCGAGCCCAAGCAGATAAAATAACAAATTGCGGTTTCGAAGGAGATCCATGAAGAAGGATATACATCCCGCCTATCATGAAGTAACGGTCGCTTGTGCCTGCGGGAGCACGTTCAAGACTCATTCCACTTACAAGGGCGACATTCTGCACCTGGAAATCTGCTCCAATTGCCACCCGTTCTTCACCGGCAAGCAGAAGCTGGTGGACAGCGCCGGCCGCGTCGAACGCTTCCAGCGGAAGTATCAGCGCGGGCCCAAGGCGGAGCCGGCGGCGGCGAAAGCGCCTGCTTCCAGCGCCTAGGAGCGGTATCTCGGTTGGGCGGCGGCCCGCTCAGGACGTCCAACACTCCCTGGCGGACAGCCGAACTCAAAGAGCGATCTCGAACACCCGGGACTTGAGCTTGGCCACGCAACCGCCACCCGATCCCTACGTCACGAAACCGAAAGTCTACCTGCTCGGCCGTCAGTCCGTGGTGACGGAAGAGCTCGCCCGCTTCCTGGACGACGAGGGGTTGCAGTTCAGCACCGACACCCCGGAGGCGGCCGAGGTGCTGGCGGAGATCGCCGGCCGCACCTGTTACATGTCTTTCGGCAAGGGGCGGAAGTCCAACCAGGAGTACATCGAAAACATCCTTTCCTCGAAGCACGGCAGCGTCCTGGAGCACGCCGTCTGGAACCTGCTGTTCACGGGCGTGAGCCGCGCCCTCACCCACGAACTGGTTCGCCACCGCGCCGGCTTTGGCTACTCGCAGCTCTCCCAACGCTACGTGGACGAGAGCGACGCCCGCTACGTGGTGCCGCCGCTCTACCAGCAGGACGAGGCCCTGCGCGCCAAGTGGCAGGAGACCATCGAGATCGTGCGCCGGGCCTACGAGGACCTCGCCGAGGCCACGGGCGCCTACGTCCAGCAGCAGCACCCGGAGATGGCTCCGCGCGACCGCCGCAAGTGGGCGCGGCAGGCCGCCCGCTCGATCCTGCCCAACGCCTGCGAAACCAAGATCTTCGTCACCGGCAACTCGCGCGCCTGGCGGCACTTCCTGGAGCTGCGGGGCAGCCCGCACGCCGACACCGAGATCCGGCTGCTGGCGGTCGAAGTGGCGCGGGTTCTGACCAAGGAAAGCCCCAACATCTTTCCCGACATCAAGATTGTCGATGAGCCCGACGGCCTGCCGTCGGTCTGCGTCCAGCACTCCAAGGTTTGATCAGCCTCTCTTGAGGCCGAGCTAAGCGCAGGTCAAAGTGTAAACGGATTGCACACTTTTTCATTGAAGCTACGATATCACATCGTAAAGCCGTAAGAGCCGAAGGCCTGTTAGAATACGTGATATTATCGTATAATCGTAAGGCCCGCTCGGAGAGTTGCTAGCCTTCACGGAACGGTCTAGCCTTCTTGCTCCGGCGAGACCGGCCGAAAGCCGCACGGCCCGGCCAGGCGCACTGATCGTCATTCTGGAGAATTCTGGCCTCATGGATGAGACCGCCGAAAAGTTGCTGGAAGCGCTGAGAAGACTCGAGCAAGCGCAATGGCGAATCGGCAACAAGATCGCCGCCATCAAGGCAGCCCTGGTGGTGGCCGGAGTAACCGTGCCGGCATCCGCTCTCGCCCACGAAAACGAATATGAGTACGTGCGCAATCGCGCCTTCGCCGGAAAGCGCCTGATCGACTGCTGCGAGCGCATTGTCAAGGATTACCAGGGACAGTGGGTCGAGAAGAACAGGGTGGTTTACCTGCTGGAGCGCGGCGGTTACACCTCCGAGGCTCGCGATCTGCGAAACTCTGCGGACTGCACCTTGCGGCGCCTGGCCGCGCTCGGCAGGATCGAGGTGCAGAAGCACCTGGGCGCCCACGGCAACAAGTATCGCTCCATGCCTCAGGCCGCGGAAAAAGGGCCGACAAACGAGCCCGAGCCGTAACTACGGCACGATTTGTGTGCCCTGGGTCTTTGGGGCAAGCGAAGAACCTCGAAGCGCAAACGCGTCGGGGGAAGAAAGCCCACGGATTGATTTACAGCGTGGGGCGAACCTACTGTCGCCCCACCCAAAAAGGCTACGCGGTGGTGAGTACCGCCCTGAAGTTCCTCCAGGCCGATCTGGCTTTACTCGCCGCCTGAAAAAGCCTTGCCAAGGAAACAAAGAAAATATGACCTTGCAATGCGGACCCCGCCTGGGGGTCCGCGGCTCCACGGATTCCGCCTGAGAAGAGCCGCACGCCGAAAAGGTCGGCCTGAGCAGCCGCGCTATTCGGAATTCGCACCTTTAGAGGAAAAATTCGCCAGCCCCTTGGACTGCTTGTCTACCCACGACTGGAGCTCCGAGATCCGATTCTCTGTTAGCCTGTTTGCCTCGCTCGACCAAAACAGCGGCCTGACCGTCCCGCCTTGGTTCAAGTAAGTGACAAAATCGCAGTGGGCGTTTCGGTACATAAGCCACTTCTCCTGGGCGTCATCCAAAGAGTGCAACCAACTCTGGTGGGTAGATTTGAAGGTCTCAGACCCTACTTTAACTCCTTGTACAGCATTCCGAATCACCGAAAGCAGGCGACTCAATACCTCTTCCTGACTTGCGAGACGGTCGCGCGCAGAAGTATTCATCTCGGCCTGTGTTAGGGGTACGAGTCCATACTTTTCAAAGGTCAGGACCTCTTCGACCGCTCTTGTAAAGCGAATCGCTTCATCGAGGAAATCGGTAATCTCATTGGCGGCGTAAACGGGGCTGGTAGGGATTTCGTGACAGAGGATGTGCCTAATTTCGAACAGCCGGCTCAGGCGACTCGCCAGTACATTGTAGTCATGAATTATAGGCTCTGCGGGCTGTCCTTTGATTTCAACTGCCCATCTGTCTACCGCACGTTCAAGCAATGGCCGGAAGGGTTTGCCCAGAAGCGTGTCAAAATGGCCGATGATCTGGCCAAAAGAGTTCACCGGAACGCTGTGCCCCACCACGTCTCCGAGTGTTGTCGCCCTCCCCTGAACATCACGAACCGTCGCAAAGTCCATCTTGAAATGCTTCGAGAGTTCAACTGCCCTGTCAGTGTATTGTTTGGCATGATCAACCAAAGAGGTCATTTGTCGCCGGGCCGACACTTCAAGAAGTGTGACGGTATGGATCAAATAGAAATCCGGAACAGCCCCGTCACTCTCGCGAGTTTTCAACCACTTGCCTCTTAGAAACTCGAGACGAAATGAAACAGGCTCATGGCCTGATGGGCTCCTGCGCTTAATATCGAGAATCTCGCTCGCGCGATCTCTCATATCGCACTTTACTCCTTCTGTAAGATTACTAGTCTGAGCAGCTTAGCCAGTAGCCACGGAGAGCGTCGTTCCTCGGTGGGTTTCGGTCCGACCGGCAAGCCGTCCGCCGGAAAAGGGTCCCCGGCATTGAACAAAGGGCCAGGCCGAAAAGCGCTCGTCGTGGCTACCCGCTACGTTGCTTGTTAAAGGCCACGATTCTCACCAACTGCGATACGGCACAGCCGAGCCACGGACAGACACATTCTCAACACCAGATGCCACGAGTAGGTGCTCGACCGAAAGACGTGAGAGTTCCGTGTGTGGCGTCGGGCCGATGCACAGATCTGCCAAGCGCATACGACCATCTACGCCCACCAAGTCAAACTCACGATAAGGTACCACCATTGATTTCCCCGATCTGAACAACGCCGGGGGCCTTAAATCCAAGAGGACGGGCGAACTGATTAGACGCCATTCTCTTTCTTCGGCAAAGGACGGATGCTTCAAGACGGTAGCAACGTTGACGAGTTCATCGTAGAAATACTGCACCGCCAAGCCAACGTCATTTCCATCTCGCGGGTTCAATCGCTGCCCTGCGTCATTAACCAGGTCGTCGATTGCCTGCGAGTGTTCCACCTTGTCGTAGCTACAGCGAAGTAACCGAAATCCTTGCGCCTCCGCCAGTGGTCGGAGTTGCTCACATTCGAAGCCGAGACTGAAGCCTATTCCTCCCTGGGCATAGGCACGCCACTGGCTCAAGGAGTCTCCGTTTTGAGTGAATGACCCGACGAAGAGTGCGAATTTCCCGAAGAATCCCAAACCGTCGAGGGCCGTTCCGTAAAACGTGTTGCATGGTCCTCGCTCGTGTCGAAGCCGAGAACTGAGGTGTTGCCGGGCAAGCTCAATCGTGTAATTGAACTCAGCGGCGTCGTTGAGGTGAAGGATGCTGCTGACCCGGAATTTCTTTTCCTTGATGATGCCAAGCAGACCATCCTGGCCCGTGTAGTGGTAGAGGATTTTCGAGTCCGGCACCGCCGGTGATAGCAGATTCTCTAAAACGGTCACAGCCTAAGGCTAGCACAAACGGGATAACGAGCTTGATGCGACGACCAAGCCCACTCTGGTCTGAGTTCACCTTGAGCTTGACAGACGGAGCCGCGCAGCCGGGGACCCCGTTTCCGGGTCTGCGGCTCCTGGCTTCTGACTGGCGAAAGACCGCAGACCGGAAAGCCCGCTCTGCATTGCAAGGTCATAGTCTCTTGTTTTTCTTGGCAAGCTTCTTAGTTTAGCAAGGTAGATTCTCTGTTGGTAATCAAGAGGGATTTCTCTTTTGAAGGTGCAGGAATCTTTTCTCTTTAAAGTTCTCATGCGGCAGCCCCTGTGGAAATCTCTGAGAGGCGATAGACCTTGGAGCCGTCGAAGGGTTGCTGGTGTTTAAACATGCCGTAGATGGCATGAAGTAGTTTGCGCATCACGGCGATGAGGGCCACCATCTTGGGTTTGTTTTGGGCGCGGAGGTGCTGATAGAAGGCGCGCAGCTGAGGCTGATGGCGAATGGCCACCAGGGCGGGCATGTAAAGAGCACGGCGCAAGTGGGCGTTACCAGCTTCGCTGATGCGAGCCTTCTTGCGGAGCGAAGAACCCGAGGAACACTCGCGCGGATCGAGGCCGGCAGAGGCGACCCACTGACGCACGTCGAAGTCGGGCGAGAGCACGGCCAGCTCGGCCAGGATCTGGATGGCACTGGTGCCGGCGATACTGCCGTGAGCACTGACCAGCAGATCGAAGTGGAGCTTCAGGTCGGGATGGGACTCAATAATTTTCAGCGCCTCGCCCGAGAGGCGGGCGATGGCGCGGCGGTGGGAGCGTAAACTGCGCTCCAGGTCGCGCCGCAGAGCGGGCGGGGTGGTCTGGGTGGCCGGCAGGGCATCGCGGCGACACTTCTCGGCCGTCTGCATCTCGGTGAGCGCTTGCAGGCGCCGGGCCAGGGCATGCAACTGCAGGGCCGGAGTCGCCGGGGGCTGCCAGGCTTGAAAGGGCATGCGAGCGGCAAATTCCAGCAAGACCCAGGCGTCGAGCCGGTCGTTCTTGCTGCCTTGCATCAAGGCTTGGGCAAAGTGACGCACCGCGCGCGGATTGGCGACCATCACCTCGATCCCCGCCCGCCGCAGGGCCAGGGCCAAGTCCAAGCCGTAGAGACCCGTCGATTCCAGAACCGCCCGAACCGTGCGGCCCGGACAACTCAGATGCCGGATCAAAGCTTGGTGCCCTGCGGCCGTGTTGGGAAACGTCTTCAAGTCCTTTCGTCTTCCGTCGCGCTGCAAGGCCACCACCAACTCCTGGGAGCTGACTTCGATTCCCGAAAAATCAAGCTTGTCCATGAGGACCTCCTGGGGTTAGGCTCGGGCTGCGGCTCCCCGACCCGTTGCCCTCTCCAGTCGAGCTTGCGAACGCAGGCTCCAAAGGCCTCAGATTCTCCTCGGCTTGGGGGAAGAGGGCGGGGGGCCTATCTACCTCCCAGGCTCTCGACACGAGGCCGGGCCTCAGCGCAGAACGGCCTACCCGCCGAACCCACGAACCTTCAACCCAGTTGCTTCTTATCACAAATTGAAGGTACAAGCGCGGACTTCCGTTGTTTGAAGTCCGCGGCATTTGTTCGAGTTTACGAAAAGCCGCGGACCTGAACGACAGGTCCCGATTACACTCGCTCCGGTGTAAGCGGAATTTGCAGGAAGCCGACACAACCATCCCGGGAGCGAAGCCTCGCGAGAGCGGCCACCCCGAGCGGCAAACCGGTGTTGCTGCGCGACGAGTTCAGCTTCCTGCTTTGGCAGTTCGGCGCGCCGGAATTCCAGCCACCCAAGCCGTCGCGATCCCGGCCCTCGCTAACCCCCTAGGCGCCGCGGGCAGGCCCGGTCTTTGCCCCGCCGGCGGTCGCAAATCCGAGAATACCAAGCAGAATCGCCGCCACACCGACAATCCAGGTGGCGGTTTGTCCGATGTATCCGGGCGCGTCCACGGAGCTTCCGCACGCGATGCAGACGATGCCGCGCGGCGTAATCAGCAGGGCTCCGACGATGATCTCCCAGGTCCAGGCGAGGTATCCGATCAGGCGCCTCATAGGCACTCCTTGGTCTCGACGGATGTTACCGAACTATCGAGGCGGCAGAATCATACACAGCGTGGGCCGCCTTGTGCAAGGACGGGTGAGAGCGGCAAGCTATAACGACGCAAGCGACAACGACCCGGCGTCCCGGCCGCTCACCAGGGCTTCCACCTGGGCGATGTAAGCCTTACTGTCGAACTTCTTCGACGTGCTGGCGTATGACATGTAGCGAATCGAACCGTAGACGGGCCGGTCGAACCAAGGGCGGTCGTGCTTGCCGGTAATGGCCCAGGCGATGCCGGCGTAGCCGTTGGGGTCGCGGCCATCCAGTTCGTAGCGGTCGTTGAGCCGCACGGCGATGTCGTAGGCCTCGGCGGCCGAAGGGCTCCACTCCAGAATCTTCTTGGCCCAGTACATCCGCAGGTAGCCGTGGATCCAACCGCCATAGACCATCTGTTGTTGCGCGGCGTTCCACAGCGGATCGTGCGTCTCGGCGCGCTCGAACTGCTCTTCGGTGTAAAGGTATTCGCGCTGGTCGCGGGCGTGCTTCGCCAGCGTCCCCTTTGCCCAAGGCTCGGCGCTCGCGGCCGTCAGATAATTGGGGTTGTAATGGACGAAGTTGACGGCCAGTTCGCGCCGCACGATCAACTCCTCCAGAAACGCATCGCGATCGGCCTGCGGCGCCTCGGCATCGCGCACCGCCAGGGCCACGGTGAGGGGGCCGAGGTGTCCGAAGTGGAGATAGGGCGAAAGCCGGCTGGTGCCGTCGAGGTCGGGCCGGTTGCGCCGCCAGGAGTATCCGTCCAGGCGCTCCCGGACAAACTGGCGCAGCCGGCTTAGGGCTTCCGCCGTGCCGCCGCGAAAGGTGGCGACCGGGCTGATCGAGCGGTCAATGGGAAAGCCCGATAGGAAATCGGCCTCCGGCGCGAGCGACAGCAGCTTGGCGGGTGGACGCCAGGCGACGCGAGCTTTCGCGTTGGCCGCAGGCGCCAGGAATTCTCCGAGCAGGCCATGAATGCGCGGGCGGATGGTACGGGCGGCGTAGTGCTCCTTGAGCAGGAGCCGGCTGGGCACGATCGCGTCGGCGTCCACCGTCCAGAGGGGGACGCGCAGCCTCTCGGCCGCGACCTGCCTCCAGCGCTCGGCCTCTCGCAAAGGATTCTCGTCACCGACCACCAGGGAAGGGTGGACCTCATCGCAAAACCTGGCGAGATGGTGATCCGGCCACGGGCGCAGCACCAAACCCACGCCGCGCCGCGCCAGGCCGCTCGCCAGGTCGGGGATGCCCTGCGCCAGAAAGGTGTAGGCGCGCAGATTGGCGCGCGGGTAGAAGGGCACGACGCCGAGGAAGGCCACCGCCGGCTGGCCGAGTTCGTTGGCGGCCGCCACCGCGGCGTCGAGCGCCGGATTGTCGAGCGCGCGCTGGGCGCGCTGCATCCAGTAAACGACACAACGGCCCTCGGGATCGGGCGCGCCGCGGCGGCGGATCGTCACGCGGGGGTCGCAGGAAAGCTCGTCCAGGGTCATGCGCTTATCTTGACAGGTCACTGGCCGGAGCCGGCGCGCGGCTACTGGATCAAGTACTGCGCAAGCTTGCCGTCCGGGGTGGAGAACGTGCTCAGGTGAAGCGCCTGGCCGGAACTGAACCGGATGCGAAAGTGGCGGTAACTCATGCCGCCGCGCAGCTCGAAATCGATCTGCTCGAAGCTGGCGGGGGCGCCCGGCGGCTGCAGGCTCGATTGGGCGTCGGCCAGCACCTGCGGCGTGAAGTACGCCGAGGCATCGGAAGTGAGGATGGAGCGGTCGATCTTGCCTTGCTGGAGACTGGCGAGGACCTGGCGAGCCTGTTCAAGCGCCTGCGCGGCCTGCGGGTCGTCCTTCCCTCGAAGCAGCAGGGCCCCGATCTGCCTGGCGATGAAGGCGGCTTCGGAACCGTCCCGGTTGGTGAAGACCACCACCGCGGCTCGTTGGTCGAACCAGACGGCGTTGTCGCTGACGAAGCCGGACACGGCGCCTCCGTGTTCCAGCTTCAGGTGGCCGCTGGCGTTGGCGATGCCGACGCCCAGTCCGTAGCCGGTCGGCGCCCCGTTCTTGAGGACCATCGGCGTGAACATTTCGTGGAGCGACGACGGTTTCAGCAGCGTGTTTTCCATCAGGGACTGGTCCCAGAGAGCCAGGTCGCGGGCGGTCATGGCCAGCTCGCCGGCCGCGTAGAGCCAGCCGCGGCCTTCGGGCTCCGCCGGGCGCAGCGGACCCAGGCCAAAGCGGGTGTATCCGGCGGCGTCCCCGGCCGTCAAGGACTGCGCATCCAGGTCGATGGCGCTGGTCATATGGAGCGGCGTCAGGACGCGGGACTTGAGGAAGGCGAAGGCCGGCATCCCGGTCACCTTCTCCACGATGCGCCCGGCCGCCACGTAGTTGGTGTTGCTGTACTGCCACTGGGTGCCGGGGTCGAAATTGAGCGGCTTCCGGGCCCAGCGATCGAGAACTTCCTCGGGCGTTACCGCCTCCCGCATGAAGGGCGCCACGTAATCGAGCGCGTAATAGTCCTCATAGCCCGAGGTGTGCGAAAGCAGGTTCCGGATGGAGACGTCTTGGGCGCGGGTCAGGGAAGGCAGGTACTGGGAGACGCGGTCGTCGAGCGAGAGCTTGCCGTCCTGGACCAGCAGCAGGATGCAGCCTGCCATGAACTGCTTGCTGACCGAGCCGATCGAGTAGCGCATTTCGGCGCGGGCGGGTGTCTTGGGCTCCAGGCGCGCGTCCCCGTAGGCCTTGGCGTAGGCGATCTGGCCGTTCCAGACCAAGGCGATCGAAGCGCTGGGGGTTGAGGTGCGGGCGAGTTCCTTCTGCACCAGGGCGTCGACCTGCTCCGCCGTGGACGGTGGGAGCTGTGCTCCAAGCGCTTCGCGGCCCAGCGCCACGAGCGCCAGGACCACGATGCTGTAAAGGCCGCAACGTATGAAAGATTGCTTTCCAGAGCCGCCGCTCCGAGCCCACCTACTCTGCCGCATGTTTGCCGACCCTCCCAGGATGACATACCCGCCTCGTCGGCCAGGCGCCGGAGGGCCTGGTGCGCAGGGCGGGCCGATGAGCGTACCATTCAGCCTCCGGCTTGTCGAGGACTCGGCCCCGAGCCGGCAGATTCCTCTCCGGCGGCCCTCGCCTTCGCCGCCGGCCGGCTCTTTATCTAGCCTAGAGGCTTGCCAGCAGGCTGGACAGGCCAGCCCTTGGAGTGCTAGAATAACTACTGGAAGTCGCAGGAGTTGGCCGTCCGAGAGGCTGTCATCAGGCCTGGAAAGGCGGCCCGTCATCAAGCTCGAGGTCCGCGGAGCGAAGGAAGCGGGCTTGTCAAGTTATTGACAACGCAGGATCATTTCGAGAGCGTGACCAAAGCGAACTCCGAACAGACTGCCAGCCGACCCGTTCGGCGGCCAGGGTTGCGGACCGGCCACTTTGTCTACAAAGGCTAGAGAGGAACGTTGCGAGTGAGCGAGACAGCCGAGGCAAGAACGAAGGCGACGAATGCGGCGGAGTCTTACGATGCGGCCAGCATCAAGGTCCTGGGCGGCATCGAAGCGGTGCGCAAGCGGCCGGCCATGTACATCGGCTCGACCGGGGCCTTGGGCCTGCACCACCTGGTATGGGAAGTGGTGGACAACTCCGTCGACGAAGCCCTGGCTGGCTACTGCGACAAGATCCAGGTGACCGTCCACACGGACAATTCGGTCACCGTGATCGACAACGGACGCGGCATTCCGGTGGACATGCACAAAGAGGAGGGTCGCTCGGCGGCCGAAGTGGTGATGACCGTGCTCCACGCCGGCGGGAAGTTCGACACCAAGAGCTACAAAGTCTCCGGCGGCTTGCACGGGGTGGGCGTTTCGGTGGTCAACGCGCTTTCCGAGTGGCTCGATCTCGAGATCTGGCGCGAGAGCGGCAAGGATTCCACCCGTTATACCTGGGAGCAGGAATACGAGCGCGGCGAGCCCAAGGCGCCGCTGAAGAGGGCCGGCAAGACCGAAAAGCGCGGCACCAAGATCACTTTTCTGCCCGATGCCCAGATCTTTGACTCCATCGAGTTTCACTACGACACCCTCGCCCAAAGGCTGCGGGAGATCGCTTTTCTGAACAAAGGGCTGACGATCACCCTCAAGGACGAACGGAGCAACAAGCAGGCCGAATTTCATTACACCGGCGGCATCGCGGAGTTCGTCAAGCACCTCAACAAGAACAAAGAGGTGCTGCATTCGAGCCCCATTTACGGCGAAGCCGAGCGCGAGGGAACCACCATGGAGTTCGCGCTCCAGTACAACGACGGCTACGCCGAGACCGTCTTCAGCTTCGCCAACAACATCAACACCGTGGACGGGGGCACCCATCTGTCCGGCTTCCGCTCCGCCCTCACCCGGGCCATCAACCAGTTCGGACAGAATCAGAATCTGTTCAAGGACATGAAAGAGAACCTGCAGGGCGAGGACGTGCGCGAGGGTCTGGTGGCGGTGATCAGCGTCAAGCTGCCGCAGCCCCAGTTTGAAGGTCAGACCAAGGGCAAGCTCAACAGCGACATCCAGTCCACCGTGGCCAGCTTCGTTTACGAGAAGCTGATGGAGAACTTCGAGAAGAACCCGACCATGGGCCGGAAGATCTGCGCCAAGGCCATCGACGCCGCCCGGGCGCGGGAGGCCGCCCGCAAGGCCCGCGAACTGACCCGCCGCAAGGGCGCGCTCGACTCCGGCGGTCTGCCCGGCAAGCTGGCCGACTGCCAGGAGCGCGATCCCGAGCGCTGCGAGCTCTTCCTGGTGGAGGGCGATTCCGCCGGCGGCTCGGCCAAGCAGGGACGCGACCGCCGCTACCAGGCGATCCTGCCGCTGCGGGGCAAGATTCTGAACGTGGAAAAGGCGCGGTTCGACAAGATGCTGGGGCACGAAGAGATCCGCGCCCTGATCACCGCCCTGGGCACCGGCATCGGCAAGGACGATTTTGACGCCGCCAAGCTGCGTTACGGAAAAGTGATCATCATGACCGACGCCGACGTGGACGGCTCCCACATCCGCACCCTGCTGCTCACCTTCTTCTACCGCCAGATGCCCGAACTGGTGGAGCGCGGCCACGTCTTTATCGCTCAGCCCCCGCTCTACCTGATCAAGAAGGGCAAGAGCCAGCGCTACATTACCGACGAAAAAGACTTCCGGCGCGAGATCATGCGCCGGGCGACCGAAGATCACGCCGTGGAGGCGGGCGACGATAGCAAAAAGGTGCGCCTGGAAGGCGGCGAGCTCACGAACTTCCTGATGTTTCTGGGCGAATACAGCGATCTGTTCGACAAGTTCGAGAAGCGCTTGGGGGCAGCGCGCATCGTGGAGGCGTTGCTGCGGGCCGAGGTGGGCAAGAAGGCCGAGCTCGAAACCGAGGCCAAGCTGGAGGCGGTGGCGGGCGCCTTGAAGGCCCAGGGCTTCAAGACATCGCTCCAACTCGACGAAGAGCACAACCTGTATACCCTGGCCGTCTCCAGCCCCACCCTGCCCGAGCGCGTGATCGATTGGGAGCTGATCTCGAGCGCCGACTACCGGCGCCTGCTCGATCTGCATCGCCGGGTGCGCGACTACGACAAACCGCCCTTCTCCCTCTCCACCAACGGCACCAAGCTTTCCATCGCCGACCGCCGGGACCTGCTCGACCACGTCATGAACATGGGCAAGAAGCTGCTGACCGTGCAGCGCTTCAAGGGGCTGGGCGAAATGAATCCGGGCCAGCTCTGGCAGACCACCATGGACGCCGAGCAACGCACCCTCCTGCAGGTGCGGATCGAGGACCAGGTGGAGGCCGATTCGATCTTCACCGTGCTGATGGGCGACGTGGTCGAGCCGCGGCGGCAGTTCATCGAAGACAACGCGCTGGACGTGAAGAACCTGGATATCTAGGCGTCATGCCCTCCGGGCCCGATCTTTCCACGGCTCGCCTGCTTCTGCGCCGCTGGCGCCTTGAGGACCGCCAACCCTTTGCGGCACTCAACGCCGATCCCGCTGTGATGGAGCATTTTCCAGCCACGCTTTCGCGCGCAGAAAGCGCCGCCTTGGCAGGCCGGATCGAGACCCACTTCGATCGTCACGGCTTCGGCTTGTGGGCGGTCGAGATTCCGGGTGTCGCGCCGTTTGCCGGCTACGTCGGCCTCTCGATTCCTTCGTTCCAAGCTCACTTTACGCCGGCCGTCGAAGTCGGCTGGAGATTAGCTCGGGATTGTTGGGGAAAAGGCTACGCCACCGAAGGCGCGCGGGCGGCGCTCGGGTTTGGCTTCGAACGCCTGGGCCTCAAGGAGATCGTCTCCTTCACGGTTCCGGCCAACCTGCGCTCGCGGCGGGTCATGGAGCGGATCGGAATGACTCACACGCCTTCGGATGATTTCGATCACCCGCTGCTTGCCGAAGATCATCCGCTGCGCCGGCATGTGCTCTACAGGATCAAGCGGGCAGAGCGGTCGTCATAGATACCCACGACCGAAGAGCCGCATAGGCCGGGTCAAAGCAGCTCTCCGGCCGTCAAGTCGTCCACGGTTTCGCGGCGGCGGATCAATCGCGCCTTATCGCCCGCCACCAGAATCTCCGCCGGCCGCGGCCGGCTGTTGTAGTTCGAAGCCAGCGCATAGCCGTAAGCGCCGGCATCCATGACCGCCACGAAATCGCCGGGTTGGACCTCCGGCAAATCGCGGTTCCGCGCCAGAAAATCGCCGGTCTCGCACAGCGGCCCCACCACGTCGGCCGGCCGAGGCGCTCCGGGGCGCTTTGCGAGCGGCAGGATCTCGTGGTAGGACCCGTAAAGCGCGGGGCGCAAGAGGTCGTTCATGCCGCCATCCACCACCACGAAGCGCTTCTCCTGGCTCTCCTTGACGTAGAGGACGCGCGTCAGCAGGACGCCGGCGCCGCCCACGATCGAGCGGCCGGGTTCGATCAGCAGGCGGAAGCCGCTGCCCTGGAATCGCGATGCCAGGGCGGCAAAAAGGCGCTCGAACTCGAACGGCAGCTCGGCCTTGTAAGGGATCCCGAAACCGCCGCCGAGGTCGATATACTCCGGGCGGATACCCTCCGACCGCAAACCCAACGCAAGATCGAGCACCTCATCGGCGGCCCTCAGGAATGGGTTCAAGTCGAGAATCTGAGAGCCGATATGACAGGCCACGCCGCGCACCTCGAGGTGCGGAGAGGACGCCGCGCGCCGGTAAAGGGCCACCGCTTCGGCCTTCGGAACCCCGAACTTGTGGATCGTGCGGCCGGTCGAGATGTAAGGATGCGTATCCGCTTCGACGTCAGGATTGATGCGGATCGAGACCGGCGCGCGCCCGGCGCCGCCTTGGCGCACCCGGCTCTCAATCATTTCGAGCTCGCCGGCGGACTCCACGTTGAGCATGAGGATGCCGGCCTGGAGTGCGGCGTTGATTTCCTCGCTGGTCTTGCCGACCCCCGAGAACACCACGTGTTTCGGGTCAGCGGCTGCGCGCTGCACCCGGGCCAGTTCGCCGCCCGACACGATGTCGAAGCCGGAGCCCGCCTCTGCCAGAAGCGTGAGGATGGCCAGACTGGAATTCGCCTTGACGGAGTAACAGATCAGCCCCGAGATTGACTCCAGCGGCCGGCACAGCCGCCGGAAGTTGGCGAGAATCGCACCTTGACTGTAGACGTAGCTGGGCGTGCCGAATCGCGCCGCAACCTGGGCCAGGTCGACGGCCTCGCACGTCAGGTGGTCGAGCTGGTAGTGAAAGCCATTCATAAGTGGGGTGCCGGCGTCCTGTTATCCGGCCCGGACGAGCATCAGCGTCTGATCGTCGCGCGGCGGCTGGCCGCGCTCGAAGCGCGCGATCTCGGAGAAGACGCGGTCGATGATTTCGGTCAGCGGGCGGCGGGCGCTTTCCCGGAGCAGATTCTCCAGCCGCCGCATCCCGAACTCGACGTCGGAGCTGCCCGCCTCGACCAGACCGTCCGAGAACATGGCCAGCAGGTCTCCCTTCTCGAGGGTCACCGCGGTCTCCTGATAGTCCGTGTTTTCCAGCAGCCCCAGAGGAACGCCCTCGGCGCGGATCGAGTGGCTGCGCCCGCGCCGTACCAGGATGGGCAGAGGCATGCCGGAGTTGGCGAGCTTGAGCTGCCGGCTCTTCAGGTCCCAAACGGCATAGGTCAAGGTGATAAAGTGCCCCTCGATCTTGCGCTCCATCAGCATGACGTTCAGCCGGCGCAGCATCTCCGGAGGAGTGAGGTGGCGGGGCCCCAGGCTGCGCAAAATGCCGCTTACCATGGCGCCGTAGAGCGCCGCCGGCGAGCCTTTGCCACTGACGTCGCCGACGACGAGCACGTGCCGGTCCTTGCCGTAGTTGAGAAAGTCGTAGAGGTCGCCGCCCAGCTCCCGCGCCGGCTGAAAGCGCACCAGCACGTCCAGGCCCGGGATAGCCGGTGAAAGGCCGGGCATCAAGTGCAATTGGATCTCTCGCGCGCGCACCAGATCGCGCTCGAGCAGGGCCTCGCTGCGAACCACGCGCTCATAGAGGCGGGCGTTCTCGATCGCCACCGCGATCTGCGGGGCCAGGGTGGAGAAGATCCGCACGTGCTCTTCGGTGAAGTAACCCGCCCGCGGGCTTTCCAGGTCTACCACGCCGATCACGCGGTCGCGGTAAATGAGCGGCACCGCCATCTCCGACCGGGTCTCGGGATTGGTGGCGATGTAGCGCGGGTCCTGGCTGACATCCGGCACCACCAGGGTCTGGCGCATGGCGCCGGCCGCCCCCACGATCCCCTGGCCGAAGGGCACGGTCGGTTTCTCGGGCATGCGCTCGTCCTGCTTGATCGAGATCACGGTATTGTAGGTGCGGGTGCGATCATCGGCCAGCAGAATGCCGAAGCGGTGGTAATCGATCAGCCGCTTGGTGAGCTGTCCGATCCTCCGCAGCAGGTCGTTCAGCACCAGGACCGAGCTCAGCTCCCGGCTGATCTCGTTCAGCAGGTGCAAGGTGCGGGCCTGGCGGACCGAGCGCCGGTAAAGGCGCGCGTTTTCGATGGCGGTCGCGATCCGCCCGCCCAGCAGTTCCAGCAGGCTCTGGTGGCGCTCGGTGAAAAAATCGGTCCAGGGCGCTTCCAGGTCGAGCACACCGATCACTTTGCCTTTGGCCACCAGCGGAACGGCAAGCTCGGAGCGAATAGCCGGCAGCGACGCGATGTAGGCCGGATCCTGGCGGACATCGTTGACCAGCAGGGAGCGCCCGGTCGCGGCCACGCGGCCCACAATGCCTTCGCCGACCTTGATGCGCAGACTACGGACCGCCTCTTGGGGGTGACCGATGTGGAAGCGGATGCTGAGCTCCTGGGTCTTCTCGTTCAGCAGGAGAATGGCGAACACCTCGTAGTCGACCGCGCGTTTGATCAGCTCCGCCACGCGGCGGAGGAGTTCGTCGAGATCAAGCGTGGAGTTCAGGCGCTCGCTGGCTTCGAGAAGCAGGCTCAGAAGCTCCGTCGCCTCCAGAGGCCGGGCAGGGGTTGTGGCGGCTTCAGGCATGAGGGTGAGCAAGTATTGTACCATAGGCCCTGGGCGCACTCAGAGACGAGGGCCGCCCGGCGGAGGCGCGCCGGCGAGGCTCCGTCTAGCCTAGTTTGTAGCCGCCCGCAAGTCAGGATCGGTTAGGTGATGCTCATTCTGTCCTTCGACACCACCAGTCCCGGCGGGGGCGCCGGACTCTATCGCGACAGCGAAACTCTGGGTGAAGCGCGGGCCGGGGGCGAGGCCAATTATTCCATCACTCTCTTCGAGATGGTGGACCGGCTGCTTGCGGACGCGGGCCTGCATCTCGCCGAGGTGGAACTCTTTGCCGCCGCCCGCGGGCCGGGCTCCTTTACCGGCATCCGCGTGGGGCTGGCCGCCGCCCAGGCTTGGGCCAAGGCTTTCGACCGTCCGGCGCAGGCGGTCTCGGTGCTCGAAGCGATGGTGGAAGCGGCCCGGCCCGAGGGAAGCCCGGCCGTTCCGCTGCTGGATGCCCGCCGCGGGGAGTTCTATCTCGGAGTCTTCCGCCGGCTCCCGCCGCGGCAGTCCGGTGGATCGCCCGGAAGCCTCCGACTCTCGGGCGAGGGCCTGGTGCTGGGGGCGGCGCAGATCGTGGCTCTCACGGAGGAATGGATCCGCGACGGCGAGCCGGAGGCGGAATTGATCGTGCGCAAGGAGGATCAAGCCGCGCTCGAGTTTGCCCGGCAGCTCCCGGGCCGGCTGCAGCGGACCACCGTCCCCGGCTTCCTTCCGGGCGCAATTGCCCGGGCCGCCCGGCGCGCCGCCTGTGAAGGCCCGCTCCAGAAGGCGGAGGATCTCGATGCCTGGTACATCCGGCGGTCCGATGCCGAGCTGCATTGGCAGGAGTGAGCCCTGAAGCCGATCACCATTCGCGAGCTGGCGCCGGCTGATCTGCCCGTCATCCTCGAAATTCAACGCGCGGCGGCCGAGGTGGCCCAATGGACCGCGGCTGATTACCAAACTCTGATCCGCGAACCCGGCGGGCTCATTCTGGTGGCGGACTACCGGGGGGCCGGCGCGCCGCGGGCGCTCATCGCCGGATTTGCTGCCGCCCGCTCGATCGGCGCTGAGGCGGAGCTGCAGAACCTCGCCGTGCGGCCGGAATGCCGCGGTCACGGCGTGGCGCGCACTTTGATCGAAGCTCTGCACCGCCGCCTGGCGGCGGCCGGCGCCGATCGCGTCTGCCTGGAGGTGCGGGTCTCGAATCTGGCGGCCCGGAGGCTTTACAGTTCACTCGGTTACGCCGAATGCGGCTTGCGCCGCAGTTACTACGCTGCTGACGGTGAAGACGCCTTGGTCCTTGAGCTTCGGCTTGAGCGCGGAACGGCACGCCCGGACGATAGCGGCCGTGAGGAAAGGCGGATCGTCTAGACCGGAAGACGCCGGGCCTGGGCTGCGAGCGGCGAATGCCACCTGGGAGTATTGCCGATGAAGAGGAGCACGTTGTGGGAAGCTCTGATCCTGGCCGCGATCTTGGGGATGGCGCTTGGGCCGGCAGCGGGACGCGCCAAGAGTCGGCCCCAACCTAAAACGCCAGTGATCCTGGACACGGACGTCGGCACCGACATCGACGATGCCTTCGCCCTGGCCCTCATCATCAACAGTCCGGAACTCCAGCTTCTCGGGGTCACGACCATCGCCGGCGACACCCGGGCACGAGCCCGGCTCGCGGCCAAGCTTCTGTGGGTGGCTGGCGGTGAGTGGCGCAAGGTCCCGGTCTACGCGGGCGAGCCCGGTAGTGCTCAGCCCATCGATCAAGCCCG